>VFSW01003925.1_pt1 | contig 22239 bp, 19 predicted proteins | sample 5358111 | NCBI WGS metagenome assembly VFSW01 (sample SAMN11554181, study PRJNA540505) | mine drainage metagenome | isolation source: sediment from site ElyBrook_90M | place: USA: Ely Copper Mine, Vershire, VT | collected 2017 | reverse complement strand
GGTGGGGCAAAGGCCCGCCGTGGTCGGCCCCGGCGCGGAGGTGGCCGCGACCGGGCTGCCCGGCCCATTCAACGGCACGGCCCCGGCGAATGGCGCGGGCGCGCCGGGGCTGAGCTGGCCCAGTCCTGAGCCGCCCGCCGCGACCAGATAGGGCGTGACACAGATCGCTTCGCAATTCGCTTCACTGACCACACCGACCAGATCGTCGGTTTGGGCGGTGGCGTGCAGCCCGGCATATTGCGCCGTCAGTGTCGCGCGGTTGCCGCCGCTGAGCCGCCCGGCGTTTTGCAGGGGCGACGACCAGCCCCAGTTCAGCACGCTCACCCTTGCCCCCGGCGACGTGTCGCTCAGGGCAAACAGCCGCCCGCCCGTGCCCGCCGCGATCCCCACGACCCCGCCGAGGTCGCTGTGCAAGGGATCGCCGCCGTTAGGCGTCAGCCCGGCGATCGTCCAGATCCGCCCGTCGGGGCTGATCGCGCGTAGTGCCGCGTTGCTGGCGTCGGCCAGCACCAGATCGCCCCACCGGTCGAAGGCCAGGCCGCGCACGACGCCCAGCCGCGCCTGTGTCGCTTGGCCGCCGTCGCCCTGCCAGCCGGGGATGCTCTGGCGCAGATCGATGCCCGGCGCGGGATCGTTGAGCGGCGCGCCAGCGAAGCGCGTGACCGCCGTCGCCGCGATGAGCGGCTGTGTCGAGACGATCTGCGGGCTGGCCAGATCGAAGCGCAGCACGGCGAAATGATCGCTGTCAGCGGCATAGACGTAACGCTCCGAGGCATCGACAGCGATGGCCGTCACGGTCGAGGTTGGACCGAGCGTCTGCATGGCAACCGTGCCCGCCGGACCGAGATAGATAGCCTGCCAGCTTTTAGTGGTGGGTTGCCAGCGGATGAGCGCCTGAAAGCCGCCGAGCACTCCAGTGGGGTCCGAAGGGTCGGCAGTGCCGCGATCGCTCAGGAAGCAATACAGGTCGCCGTTGGGCGCGGTGGCGAGCGTGACAAGCGGCGTGGCGTGCAGGGCGAGCGCGTCGGCGACGATCTGGCGCGCTTTGCCGCCGTCCGTAGTGGCTGGCTGCACGACGGTGCTGGCGTCGAGAATCACCGTGACCGTCGCGCACCGGCTATGGCAATCCGCCGCGCCGTCGCGCCAGTCGAGCCGCGCCACCATCGGCATGGCGGGCGCCCCCGTGCTCGGCGTCGCCCAGCCGGCGAGATAGACGCTGTGGGGGCGCGTGGGGTCGGCGGCGATGTCGTCGATGCGCGTGATGCCGGGTGACTTCGCCGCGCCGCCGGAGGTCACCCCCGCGCAGCTCACGCACAGGCGCGCTGCGATGGGGCTGCCCAAGCGCGTGTCGGGATTCATGAGCGTGAGCGCCGTCGCGGATCGCGGATCGGGCTGCGACGCCGCCACCCAGACATAGCCTGTGGCGTCCACCGCGACGCGCGTATAGACGGCGGGCGCTGCCAGCGCGGGCAGATCGGCCAGCGTCGAGACGCGAGGAAAGGGATTCGCGACGCCTGTGGCATAGAGGATCGTGCCCGTCAGCACCAGAGCCAGAGCCAGCGCGACCGCCAGCGAAGCGCGCCAGTGCCGCGGCACGAGCGGGCGCCGGGGACGATCTGGCGCGCCGGGCAGAATGATCGTGATGCGTCTCTCGGCCACGGGCGGCTATCCCTTCAGCGCAGCAGATCGTCGAGTGTGAGGGTGGCGAGATCGCCGATGCCGGCGATCGTCAGATCGGGCGCGGGGTCGCTGATCTGGCTGGCGTAATGTCCCTGGCGCACGTGCACCGTTCTAAAGCGATCGGGCTGCATCCGCTTGAGATCCGCCAGAATCGTCGCCTTGTCATCCACAATGATATAACGATCGGCGGGCAGCCAGGATTCAATTTCACCCAGGTGCTGCTGCTTATGTGAGAAAATGCGCACGTTGCCCCCGACGGCGGCGGCTAGCCCGCTGGCGTCGATCTTATGCGGCTGATAGCGCTGATCGCCATCCGAGAGAATGCCCACGACGCACCCGATGTCGCGCGCGCGCGCGATCGCGGGCAGGCTGCCGGTATAGACGCGATCGGCGAAGGGATAGTCCCAGATGGCGGCCCAGACGCGATCGGCCAGCGCATCACCCAGGGAGAGTCGCAGCCGCCGCACGACGAGCGGATAGTCCACTACGCCAGTCTCCGCGCGCACGTCCTCATACGCTCGCCAGAACGTCTCGGCGCGCTCGTCGCCCACGAGGTCGCGCACGGCGACGGTTAGATCAGCCTTGATGGCGTCGTTGTCGATGAGCGTATTGTCACAATCAAACAGACAAGCGATCGTTGGAGTCATTCCGCATCCCCTTGGTGGTGGTGCGCCGCAGCGGAATCCCGCGCGCTCAAGAGCGATTCGACCAGGACCAGCGCGTCGCGAGGCGAAGTGATAGCGCCGTCGAGCTGCGCCGCGCGCACGCGCTCAAGCAGCGAGCCGACGAGCGCGCCGGGGGCCAGCCCGAAATGCCGGACGAGATCGTTGCCGCTGATAAGCCGGGGCGGCACCATCTCGCCAGGCGTGTCGTATGCCGCGCGCACCAGCGCCGTCACGGCCTCGCGGTGCAGGAGCCAAAAGGGCGTGAGCGGCGTGGGGCCATAGACGGCGAAGTGGTCCGCCAGCGAAAAGAGGGCCACGTCGAGCGCGGCGTTGCCGGTGTCGGCGAAATAATGGCGCATGGCGGCCAGCGTGCGCCGCCCATCGCCAGCCATGTGCCCAGGCCGCATGTGACACGCCACTACCGTCGTAACGAAGCGCGTGGCCGCTCGTCCCAGTCGCCAGCGGCGCAGCACCGGCGCGGCCAACGGCACACCGGCCTCGGCGTGACCGGGGAAGCGCACGCGGCCCTCAGAGGTGTCGCGGGTGTCAGGCTTGCCCACGTCGTGAAAGAGCGCGGCGGTCTTGAGCAGCGTGAGCCGTGTCTGTCCCTCAGCCAGCGGCGCGTTGAGATGCGCCATCAATGCAGCGTTGCGCCCCGCCAGATCGATCGCCAGGGGATGCTCCAGCCGCCAGCCGTCGATGACGCGCTCGTCTTCGCGCCGCGCCAGCTCTGGCGCTTCGATTCCGGCGCCGAGCAGCGCCACGAAGCGATCGAGCGAGTCGATGATCGCCAGCGAGTGATCGAATACATCCCAATGATGCATCTCGCGCTGAAGGATGCCGCGACAGGGCGCGAGCGGTGGCACGATGGCGGTGAGTGCGCCCAGCTCGTCGAGCAGGCGCGTGGCCCGCGTGCCGTCCGGCCCTGCGAGCATGGCGTACAGCTCGGAGGTGATCCGCTCTGGTGGGGCGGCGGCCACGCGAGCGGCCAGAGCGCGCGCCTGGGCGACGGTCGCGCCGTCGATAGCCAGATCGAGCTTCGCCGCCAGCCGCGCAGCGCGCAGCACGCGCACGGGGTCGTCGGTCAGCGCATGCTCGCTCACCACGCGCAAGCGCCGCCGCGCGAGATCATCCCTGCCGCCAAACGGATCGATCAGGGCGAGATCCGCGCCAGTGAGGTCCGCACCCTGGGCGACGGCCGGCGCCGCCGTCGTCACGGGCAGCGCGATGGCGTTGATGGTAAAATCGCGACGGGCGAGATCATCCTCGATGGTCGCGCCCGCCAGCCGGGCGATGTCACAATGCCAGGCGCCGCCGGGCCACGTCACGCGGACCAGGCCGGCGGCGGGGTCGAGGGGGGCCACCGCGCCGCCCAGATCGCCCGCGAGCGAGCGCGCCAGGGCAAGCGCGTCGCCGGCGACCGCGACATCCAGATCGCGTGGCGCGGCAAGGGCGGCTGACTCTGAGCGCAACAACGTGTCGCGCACCGCGCCGCCCACGAGCCAGAGCGGCTCAGGGCGGCGGGCCAGCCAGTCGGCCACCTGCGCCGGAGAAAAGTGTGCGCCAATCGTCATCAGGCCTGCCGGCTCCTCTTGGGCCACAGTCGCAGCGCGCGCACCTGCGTCATGCGCCGCGCCGCTCGCCGGGCCAGATCGTCGCGCACCGCGTACCAGTGCGCCGCCAGCGAGGCGTCCACCTCTGGCGGGGTCGGCGCCCAGCGCTCGACGACATAGCGCTCGGTGATGTCTTCGATCGCCTGTTGCTGGCCGGGCAGGCGCGCCGCCAGCGCCGCGCCATATTCCGTCGCCGTTTGCGACGGCTGCGGCTTGACCCCGGCGATGCGTCCCAGCAGCGCCATGCGCGCGAAGATCTGCCCAATGGGCGACAGCGCGCGATAGGCTAATCGCCACCACATCACGAGCGCCAGCCCCAATAACAGCAAGATCGCCACCAACAAGCCCAGTGAGATGACCAGCGGCTGATTCGAGCCAGGGGCATGCCCTTTGCCCGTCGTGAGGGGCGACGAGGGCACGGTGCCCGGTGAAGTTGGCTTTTTGCCTGGCGGGTTGACGCCGCCCTTGCGGTTCGTGGGCGGCACGTCGGTGCCGCTGCCCGACGAGGTGCCAGAGGCCACCGGGCGAACGGGCTGATTATACGAAGGGGTTGCCTCGAAGCTGATCCACCCGTACCCGGGGAAATAGACCTGCGCCCAGGCGTGGGCGTCGTTGCCGGCGGCGACCCACTGGGCGGTGGCTTTGTCGTACGTGCCGGGGACAAAGCCCGCCGCCACGCGCGCCGGCAAGCCCAGCGAGCGCGCCATGACCATCAGCGCCGTCGCGTAAAACGTGCAATAGCCGGAATGTGTGTCGAGCAGGAATTGTACCGCGTCTTCATTCGCTGGTGGGTCGGGGTTCGTGGTCGAATATTTGAAGGGACTGTTCTGCAGTTGGCTGACGATCAGCAATATCGCGTCATACGGGTCTTTCGCCCCTTGCGACCAGACCTTGGCGGCCTGAAAGACCTCATTTTGCGGGTCGCTCACCAAGTCGTTCGGCAGTTGCGTGTAATGATCGAGCAGGCCCGGCGGATAGAGATTGCTTTGTTGCGCCACTTGCGCGGTGGGGAAAGGTACGGCCTGTAATTGAGCGATCGTCGCCGACGAGATGTAGGACTGTGCCTGATAGGTCTGGCCGGCTTTGAGAGGCGTGGTGGCCGTCCATTTGGCAAAAGAGCCGACCGTGTCTGAGCTGTCGAGGCCGATGCCGTCGCTATAGGCGATGATGGGCACTGAAAAGCCCGCCGGCTCGCCGCTGGCGAAAATGTCGTTGCCACTGGGAGCCACCAACAGGTGAATGAATTCCTGCGCGCTCGTGTTCGCCGTGCTTTCGGGACTGAGCAGCCCCTGGCCTGGATTTAGCGCGTAAGCGTGATCCGATTTTCCGCTGAAGCTGAGCGTGTGCCCATCATAGGTGTCGTATGTCGCGCTGATCAAATAGGAGCTGAGCGGATCAGTCGTCGTATAGGTAAACACCGGTCGATTGGGCAGGTTGACCGTGCCTACCAGGGCTAAGGTGTCGCCAAAGCCGATGGTCGTGACGACGTTGCCCCCACTGATCTTGAACACGCGATTGAAATTCGTCTGCAGCGATTGCCAGGGACCGTTGGGAGAGTTCCACGTATTTGAGATGGCTGCGCTGACGGCGCCGCTCGGCAAAAAGTTGGCGACCAGCATGACGACGATTGCCATGATGACGCCGGCCTGCATGAAATCCCATCCGATCTCGTTGGGAAAGCGCAGGCCACGCCGCCGCCAAACGCGCATGCGCTCGACCAGATTGAAGCGCACGAGCAGCACCAGCGCGATCAGCAAGAAAAAGACGAGAAAGATGACTTTGTCGTCGGTCGCGTAATTCAGATTGATGAGCAGCACGATGGCGTTGGCCATCACTGCCAGCCACGGGCTGCGCGAGCGAAAGATCAGCCACATGCTGACATAGCCGAGCAACATCGTCAGCACGGCCAAAAACAGCAGAAAGATGGAATTGTCGTTGCTGGCGCGTCCGGCGGAGGCGGCGCCGATCCACGCATGCAAGCTGCTGAGCAGTTGGCCCAGATTGCCGTTGTCGTCGGCTGACGCCGTTTCAAACATCGCGATGAAGATGCCCAGCGCCAGCGCGGGGATGTCGGCGAGCCATTGCGGCAAGAGCCGCTGCTTGGCCAGAACGAAGCCGAGCAGCGCGCCGGAGAGTGTCGTTTGCGTCAAAATCGCGCTGCCCGGCGTCCATTGCAAGTTTTGAATGCAGCCGACGGTAATCAGCACCATGATGGTCGCCAGAATGACCGTCGTCCAGCCCTCAGACGGCGAGAGCTTGATCTTACGTTGATTGTCCGTGACGTTGGGCGCCAGGTAAGGGCTGGGGATCGCCATGGGGAACGCTTCCTCTCATATGGCCCGCAAGGTTTGGCTGCCGCCGACCTCGAGTGCCTGAGCCACATTATCGCCGCAACTGATGTGAATGGAGCTGATGCCGGTCGCCGCCAGCGTATCTTCGATCACCGAGTCGGACTGGCTGGCGTGATCGAAGCTGGCCGCGTTGAGAGCGATGACGCTGGGGCGCACGCCGCGCCGCTTGAGCTGTTGCAGCTCGATCGCCCACTGCGGGTCGCGCGAGGGCGTGATCACGACAACCACGCTGTTGCGCATGAAGCGAATCTCGTTGAGCGTCAGCGCCTCGCTCAGCGGCGGCGCGTCATCGGCGTGAGCGACGGCGAGCATTTCGAGCGAGCGATCGATCTGGCGCATGCCGCGATCGATGCTGAGCGATGAATGGTGCGCGTCGTTGATCACCAGCCCCACGGCGAGATCGCTGCGCAAGAAAAAGCTGCACAGCGTGGCGGCGATGGTGACGCCATACTCCTCGGTCGAGATCTTGCCAGCGCCCATCTGCTCCGTTTCATCGAGATCCAGCACGATCCACACGTCGATCGTCGGGTCGAGATCATACTCCTTGATCATCAGCCGTGACTGGCGCGCCGTGGTGGGCCAGTGAATGCGCGACATGGCGTCGCCGGGCACGTAGTCGCGCACCGTGACGGCGTTGGTGGTTGTGTGCAGCGAGCGCTGCGAGCCGCGACCGCGACCGGGCATGTTGCCGAGATAGAGGCCAAAGTGCGTGATGGGCAGGACGATGGGCAGCACGAGCAGCTCGCGCTGGCTGGCTAGCGGAATGGTGCGCGTAAACAAGCCCAGAGGATCCCCCGTGGTCGCCGTCACCGGCCCGATGTAATAGCGCCCGCGCTGCGAGCAGATGGTGCGCACGCGCCAGTCGATGCGCTTGTGGCCGCCGATGCTGGCGACATAGCCGGCATGGTGGCCGGGCAGCGTCGAGTTGTCCGTCACCTGCACCCACAGCTTGGGCAGCCACGAGCGATTTTCGAGGCGCAGCCGCTCGTCGAGTGCCTCGCCCACCTGGGCGCGACCACCCGGCAGCGTGCGCGCGAATGCCAGCCCGATCGTGCTCCACGTCGCCAGCAGGTAGGACCCGATGAGCGAGATGAGCAGCATGTAAAAGATCAAATAGAGCGGATGCCAGCCCGAGCCGAGCGAGGCGATCCCCACCAGGCCTGTGATCAGCAGTAATTGCCAGGGACGCATGGTTGCTCACCGCCTGAAATTCGCCGGAGTGTCGGGCGCCGGCACTTGAGCCATGACATCGTCGAGAATGGAGCTGGGCGTCACGCCGCGCACGCGCGCCGCTGGCGCGACGATGATGCGATGGCTCAAGACGGCCCGCACCAGCAGCTTGACGTCGTCGGGCGTCGCGTAGGTGCGCCCGCGCATGGCCGCCAGCACCTGCGACGTGCGATAGAGCGAGAGCGAGCCGCGCGGGCTGGCCCCCAGATACGTGTTGGGGTGCTGGCGCGTGGCGGTCACGATCTCGACGATATAGTTCGCGATCTCGCGCTTCACGATAATCTTCTTGACCGCTTCTTGCATGTTTTGCAAATCTTCGGCGGAGATCACCTGTTGCAGCGAATCGAGCGGATGATGCAGCTGCTGGCTCTCCAGAATGGCGACTTCTTCGCTGGGCATGGCATAGCCCAGGCTGATATTCATCATGAAGCGATCGAGCTGCGCCTCGGGCAGAGGAAAGGTGCCCTCATACTCGATGGGGTTTTGCGTCGCCATGACGAGGAAGGGGTTGGGCAGCTGATACGTCGTGCCATCGACGGTGATCTGGGATTCCTCCATCGCTTCGAGCAGGGCCGATTGCGTCTTGGGGGTGGCGCGGTTGATCTCGTCGGCCAGCACGAACTGGCTAAAGAGCGGGCCGGGGCGATATTCGAAGTTGCCGGTCTTCTGGTTGAAGATCGAGACGCCGGTCACGTCGCTGGGCAACAGATCGGGCGTGAATTGAATGCGCTTGAAGCTGCACCCGATCGAGCGGGCGATGGCCTTGGTTAGCACTGTCTTGCCGACGCCGGGCACGTCCTCAATCAAGATGTGCCCCCGGCTGAGCACCGCGATGAGCGTCAGGCGGGCCACGTCGTCCTTGCCGATGATGACGCGCTTGATGTTGGCGACCACCCGCTCGCCGAGGGTTTTGATCGTCTGAACGGAGGAAGCGAGAGTGTCTTCTGTCAACACGTTGTGTACTTGTCGCGACATGCCCCTGCCTCTGTAGTGCTTGCGCCAGGCTGAGCGTCGCGCTCCTTTCTGGACGGATACCCTCGCTGCCCGTGCGGACGAGAGGGAATGACACATGAGATGGCGAGTGTGCCAACAGGCCGATTTCGCAAAAGCCCGTCGCGGGTTTGGTCGTCGCTCTTTCATACTAGCATGCGCCAGAGAGGCGGTCAACCCGCTCCCAACGGGCGATGGCTGGCCGCATGCCAGCAGTCGATCGTCGCGCCGCGAGCCGAGGGATTGTGCTACTATAGAGACGCGCCCACGTTGCGATCTGTGGCAATGCGTTTTCGGGATAAGACACGCGGCACACGCGAACGAGGACACGGACCATGCCGGCATCTGAGGAAACCGTCACCTATGCGGCGATCGTGCGCGGTCGCGTGCGGGCGGTGGGCTTTCGCTATTTTGTCTATTCTCACGCTCAGCATCTGGGCCTGGCCGGCTGGGTGCGCAACCGGCCCGACGGCGGCGTCGAGGTCGTGGCGCGCGGGCCGCGCGACGCGATCGACGTGCTGCGTGCGGCGCTTCACCAGGGACCGCACCTGGCGCGTGTCGAGAGCGTCACCGAGGATTGGCCCGAAGGGACGCTCGACATTCCCGCCGGGTTCGAGATTCGCTGACGAGGCGGCTTCCCATCCCATTCCGGCATCGAGCATAGGGCACAACATCCATTCGAAAAGGAATCGCACGAAGCCTATGAGCATCAGCCGCGAAGATGTGCAACACATCGCGCTATTGGCGCGCCTGCGCCTGACTGAGGAGGAAATCGCGTCGCTGACGCCGCAATTGTCGGGCATTCTGGAGCACATTGCCGTGCTGCAAGAGGTCGACGTCAGCGACGTGCCGCCCAGCGCCACTATCTTGCCGCGCGCCAGTGTCATGCGCGACGACCAGCCCGCGCCGTCCTTACCCGTCGACGTGCTGCTCGCGAACGCGCCAGAGCGCGAGGACGACTATCTGCGGGTAAAGGCGGTGTTTGAATAATTATGACGACTTCGCACAACGCGACCGCCGAGCCGTGGCGCTGGTCCATCGCCGAGGCGGGAGAGTGCCTGCGCCGCCGCGAGATCTCGTCGGTCGAGCTGACCCGCGCCCATCTGGATCGCATCACGGCGGTCGATGGGCAGGTGCGCGCCTTTTTGACCGTGACGGCTGAGGCCGCGCTGGCTGACGCCGCCACCGCCGACGAGCGGCTGGCGCGGGGCCAGAGCGTCACGCCGCTGACAGGCATTCCTTTGGGCATCAAAGACGCCATCATCACCAAAGGGATCACCACCACCGCCGGCTCGCGCATCTTGGAACATTTCACGCCCCCCTACGACGCGACCGTGATCGCGCGCTTGCGCGCGGCGGGCGCCGTGCTCTTGGGCAAGCTCAACCTGGATGAATTCGCGATGGGGTCCTCGACCGAGAATTCCGCCTATGGCCCGACGCACAACCCGTGGGATCTCGACCGCGTGCCGGGCGGGTCGAGTGGCGGCTCAGCGGCGGCTGTCGCGGCGGGCGAGGCGATGGGCGCGCTCGGCTCTGACACCGGTGGATCGGTGCGCCAGCCGGGCGCGCTCACCAACACGGTGGGCATGAAGCCGACGTATGGCCGCGTCTCGCGCTATGGCCTCATCGCCTTCGCGTCGTCGCTCGACCAGATCGGTCCCTTTACCCGCGACGCGCGCGACAACGCCCTGCTGCTCGGCGCCATCGCCGGGCACGATCCGCTCGATTCGACCAGCGCGACGACGCCCGTGCCCGATTACCTCGCGGCGCTGACCGGCGACATCGCGGGCCTGCGCATTGGCATTCCGCGCGAATATTTCGTGGAGGGCACCGAGCCGGGTGTGACCGCCGTCGTGCAAGAAGCGATCGAGACGCTCAAGCGCCTGGGCGCACAGCCGGTGGATCTCTCGTTGCCGCACACGCGCTATGGCCTGCCGGCCTATTACATCATCGCGCCCGCCGAGTGCAGCGCCAACCTGGCGCGTTATGACGGCGTGAAGTATGGCCTGTCGCTGCGCGATGGCGCTGGGGATCTCATCGATTCGCTGGCGCGCACGCGCGAAGTGGGATTCGGCGCCGAGGTGCGCCGGCGCATTATGCTGGGCACCTACGCGCTGTCGTCGGGCTATTACGACGCCTATTACAAGCGTGCCGAGCAGGTGCGCACGCTCATTCGCGCCGACTTCGACCGCGCCTTCGAGCACTGCGACGTGATCGTCAGCCCGACCTCGCCGACCGTCGCCTTCCAGCTCGGCGCGCGCACCGCCGACCCCTACTCGATGTATCTGGCGGATCTCTTCACCATTCCGGCGAATCTGGCGGGAATCTGCGGCGTCTCGATTCCCGGCGGCTTCAGCGAGGGACTGCCGGTGGGATTGCAATTGCTGGGCAAGCCCTTCGACGAGGAGACGATCTTGCGTGTGGCCGACGCTTTCGAGCGCGTGACGGATTACCACACGCGCTGGCCTGAGATCCCCGCCGCCAGGCCGCGCGCCCGCAAGAGCACGGGCAAGCGGTGAATTGCCACTCGCCTATCGGGCTATAAAGCTTGCGCGACGCGGCGACATTAGCTACAATGCGGGCAGATTCATAGAACCAGGGAGCGTCGCCCGCCTTGCGCCAATCATCGTCACGCCCCATCGCACCCGCTCAGAGCACGATGACTTCCGCCGCGCCCACTCGGATTTTGCCGGCTATCGCGCTCGCCGGCCCGCCGCGCTCGCCCAGAGGTCCGCGCCACCGGCGGCGTCGTTGGGGACGCGCCGTCGTGATATGCTGTATCTGTCTCGCGCTGCTGATCAGCGCCGTCGCGCTCGTCGTCGAGAGCGCCTTGCTGCAGCACCTCGGCGTCTGAGGTATGCTGGCGCGAAAAGGATGTGAACGCCATGCGCTGCCCGACCTGCGGCTCCGAAGATTCTCAAGTGCTCGAGACGCGCGACTCGCCCGAGGGCGTGCAGCGCCGCCGCCGCTGCAAGCAATGCCAGCAGCGGTTCAACACGATCGAGCGCATCGCCCTCGAACACCCCCCGATGGTCATCAAGCGCGATGGGCGGCGCGAGCCGTTCGACCGCGACAAGCTGCTGCGCAACGTGCGCAAGTCGTGCGAAAAACGCCCCTTGCCCGTAGGTGAGATCGAGCGGATGGTCGATGCCATCGAGGCCGAGCTGGCGCGCCAGCATCGCCTCGAAGTGCCCAGCCGCGCCATCGGCGAGCTGGTGATGGATCACCTGCTCAAGCTGGACCGCATCGCCTACATCCGCTTCGCCAGCGTCTATCTCAACTTCGAGGATCTCGACGATCTGCTGCGCGTCGTCGAGCGCATTCGCCACGACGAGCACGCCGCCGATGAGGGGCAGGGATAGACCCCGTTATGTCTCATCCCGCCAGGCCGCTCCGTTGGAGCGCGGCGATCGAGCGCCGGTTGCGAGCCGTCATGACGGCGCGGCCCAGGGGGCTGTTGACCGACATTGACGGCACCATCAGCGCCATCGCCCCGACGCCTGAGGCCGCCACGCTCTTGCCGGGGATGGCGCGCCTGCTGGCCCGCGCGAGCGCTTCCTTTGACGTGGTGGTCGCCGTCTCTGGGCGAGCCGCCCCCGACGCGCTCAAGATGGTGGGGCTGCCAGAGCTGATCTATGTCGGCAATCACGGCCTTGAATGGATCGATCCACGCGCGAGCGGCGCGGTGCGCGTGCTGCCCACGGCACAGCCGTATGCCGGGGCGATCGCCGCCGTGCTCGACACCATCGAGCGCGCGATCGCGCCGTCGCTGCCGGGGGTGCGGATCGAGCGCAAGGGCGTGACGGGCAGCGTGCACTATCGCGGGGCGAGCGATCCAGACGCCGCTGAGCGCGCCATTCTCGACGCCGCACGCCCGCTGGCCGAAAGGCACGGCTTGCGCGTCACGCAGGGCAAGATGGTCGTCGAGCTGCGACCGCCGCTGATGGTGGATAAAGGCACGACGGTCGAGCGGCTCACGCGCGAATTCGGCTTGCGCGGCGCGATCTATCTGGGCGACGATCGCACGGATTGCGACGCTTTTCGCGCGCTGCGGCGGCTCAATGAAATCAGCGCGTGCCTAGGCATCGCCGTCGGTGTCGCCCACGACGAGGCCCCCGCATGCCTCATCACCGACACTGACATCGTGTTGCCGTCGATCGATGACGTGCCACGGCTGTTGCGCCGGCTGCTGCGGATGGCGAGCAGCCTGGCCGGGGCCTCGTAGCTAGCCCGCGCAGGCAGGCTTAATGATCGCAGCCGCGCCTTTAGGCGACGGGCGGCTTATCCCTGGCCATACTCGCGCTTGATGCTATCGACGAAGGGGCGCCCGCTGCTCTCCGTTGCCTGGATGAGGCTGGCGACCGAAAAAGGCACGCGCCGTAATGACAGCGCCATACGCTCCATCGATACGTCCAGCACGGCGTATTCCGCCCAGGGATCGAGCCGGAAATCGTCTTGCGGTTGATGGTGAGCGTACGCGACCCCTACGCTGCCCGGATTGAAATAGAACGTCTCTCGCAGCCGCCGGATCTGCTGCACGTGCGTATGCCCGCCCGTTAAAATAGCCGGGGCAAAGGGGCCGTAGATCCGCGCGAATTCTTCCGGGGGTGTCTCAGGCAGCAGGATGTCGTCGAACGACACGGGTGAGCCGTGAAACGCCAGGAGTGTCTTGCCGCCGGGCAGTTGCATGGCAACAGTCGGCGTGAAGCTCGCGATGAACTGGCGGTCGGCATCGGATAAGCGCGACAAGCTCCACTGGCGAACCGCTTCTTGCTCAGCTGACACCCCCTCAGAGCCTGTCTCTACGCCACTGAGCAGCCAGGCATCGGCATTGCCCATGACCACCGGGCAAGCCAGATCGCGCAGCCGCGCCACTACCTCAGCCGGCTGCGGCCCTCCCTGGATGGCGTCACCCAAGCAGATGACACTATCCGCCGGGTCTTGCTGGAGGTCTGACAACACGGCATCCAGCGCGACGGCGTTGCCGTGGATGTCGGAGATGACCGCGATGCGCATGGAGTGCTCCTCTCGTCTTTTCGCTTCAGGCGCGTCTTCTCACGCCTCATGCTGCACTTCCGCCACGCGCAGCACGTCGATTGCGCTGGGCACGAGATCACCGGCCAGCGGAGCGCGCTCCAGGCGCACGAGCGGACCGGCGGCGAAAACAGCGCCGACGCGCGCGCCGACCTGCTTGAGCACGCGGCGCGGCAAGCCGATGTCGCCCAGCCACAGATCTCCGGCAAAGGGACGCGACGCCGCCTGCGCCAGCCCGCGCAACGGCAGCCCCAGTGCGAGGGTCGCGCTGGCCCGCACGCAGGGCGCGCCTGGGCCGCCTTCGTTGGGGTCCAGTCCCGCCGGCAGCTCAATCGACAACACCGGCGCGGATGACAGATTGATCGCCGCGATCGTCTCACGCATGCCGTCTGGATTCTCGGTGAAATCCTCCAGAGACAGCGCATCGATGATCAGATCCGCGCCCGCCAGGTCGCCGATCGGCGCGACACCCGCCGTGACCGGCGCCTGGAACGGCTCTGTGGAATAGGTGCGCTCGATGAGCGGGGCGAATTCCACGCGATCGATCACGATAGCGATCGCTGGCTCAGCGCCCGACTGGATCAATCGCTGTGCGGCGAGCACGCCAAACATGCCAACGAACCCAAGCCCTCCCACCACGATCACGCGCTTGCCCGCCAGCTTGGCGTCGAGCAGCCGCACCACGAGTGCGAGCAGGGGGGTCATCCCTGCCAGGATCAAAGGCGAGCGCGCGGCGGGATCGTGATCGGTGGCCAATTGAATGGCCGCGCTCATCTGGCGGCTGGTCAAGGTGGGCAGCGCGACGGGCGCGAGCGCCATCGCCGCGCGCTTGGCCGCGAGCGCCGCCGCTACCTCGGCGTTGGTCGCCGGGCGAGCGCCCGCCGCCAGGGCCTCGGTCGCCCACGCGCCAAAGAGATCGAAATGCTCGCGATACGTGCCGGGGGCTTGCAGCCAGGCATCGTGGCCGCCCACCGCGCGCGCCAGCGCGAGCAGCTCCGCCGTGCCGGCATGGCCAGGCAGATCAGAGAGCAAATGATAGACCGGCTCGCCGCGCTTGACGCCGATGCTTGGCAGGTCGCGGGGCGCGTCGGCCTCGTGCAGCAAAATCATCACGCGCCCTCCAGATCAAGAACGGAAGACAAAGGACACGAAGGGAATGCAGAGCACGAAATCCTTCGAGTTTTTCGAATGCTTTCGTGTTCTTCGTATCTCGTATCCTCAGGCGATGCCCAGCTCCCACTTGGCGTCTTCGCTCATCTTGTCGGGCGTCCAGGGCGGGTCGAAGGTCAGCTCGACATGGCACCGCTTCACGCCGGGCACCATCTTGACGCGCTCCTCGACCTCGGCCATGACTTCCGGCGCCACCGGGCAGCCAATCGCCGTTAGTGTCATCGTCACGCGCACCGAGTCGCCCTCGATCTCGAGGCCATAGATCAATCCGAGATCCACGATATTGACGGGAATCTCAGGATCGTAGCACTCGCGCAACGCCTCATAGATCTGCTCTTCGTTGATCGCGTTCGCTTCGTCAGCCATCGTGTGCCGCTCTTCACTTTCCGCCGCGCGGGGATCTCGCCCGCCCCCGCGCGCTCTTCGCATCAGAGTATAGCACACGGCGCGCGGCGTGAGATGAGTAAAAAAAGCCAACCACTCACGATATCGCTACTTCTTTTTCAAAGTGTTGAGGTCGCAAGTGGTCAGCAGCGTTTTCAGAACAAGCGAAACAGACGACTGAGCGTCGATTGCCACGCTTCACGCGACAGTATGTCAGGCCACCCTTCGCTTGAAGAATAGAATGAACCAGGTTGGATCTTTTTGCTGGGTGACCGCGAGCATCTCAAAGCCCGCCTGGCTGAGTCGCTCGATTTCGGCTGTCATTGCCTTATCCCAGCCTTTACCGACTCCAGCGAAACCTGCATGCCATTGCAAGCTCAGCCACACATGCTCAAAGCGTGGCATCGAAGTTGTGGGCGCCATTGGCGCTGATTGTGGCAACGGAGGAAGGGGATTACTCAAGGTGTTTTCTCCTTAACATTGATGAACGAAAGCAACGGTATTCTGTTTGAGTGCCATACGAGCGGATCATTCCAGGGGGTGCACGTATCAGCTGGATCATAGGATGGACATCCTTTCGATTCCTCGCCATCTCACCTCTATGTAAAGGAGTATGCGCGACGAACGACAGCACGAGAGTCTTACGAAAGATCTTTGAATATTGCTTTGCCCATTTCACTCGCCATCGTGCCAAAGACCTGGGCGAGGCCGCCAGCGACTCTGATCCCGCTTCCTGGACCACCTGCCGTCCGCATCAGGCCAGCACTCTGTGCCTGCTCGAGTTGCGCCCTGAGCATCTGTGCACTGGGATCGTCTGGCTTGATGGTCTGCGCATAGTTCACGGCAAGTAATGCGTCGTGATAGCGGAGCAGTTCTGCGAACAATACTGCCTTGACCATCCACAATTGAAAATCATGAGGGGCAAGAGCCAGCGCACGCTCGATCATTGTCATTGCCTCACCTGCTCGATTCGCGAAAGCGAGCGCGAGGGCGTAATTGCGCCAGACGCTTGGCGAATTGGGGTCCATTCTTGTCGCCTGCTCACAGGCAATGACCCCTTCTTTGTGTCGCCCCATATAGGCAAGTGCCATGCCCTTGGCGGATTGCGCATCAGCGAAATTGGGCTGATACGTCAGGGCGAGATCATATGCTACGATAGCTGCCCGATAGTTTTTTTGCTGTGAGAGGCTCATCGCCCGCTCGAAATGCCCCTTAGCGAGCCGGGGGTCGAGTGCCACCGCTTGTTCAGCGGCGGTCTGAGCCTCACGATAGCGATCGAGCCAATTGAGCGCGCGCGCTTTGTCAGCCCAGATCCAGGCGGCCTTTGGCTCGAGCGCCAGGGCGCGGTCCAGAGCAGGTATTGCTTCGGTGTAACGAGCCAGCAGGACGAGGGTGTGGCCATAATATCCCCAGGCCGGCGCAGAGTCAGGATCTTGTCCTGTAGCTTGCTGGAAGAGCTTGAGCGCCTCTTCATTTTGACCCTGTGCTTGTAGGGCTAAACCCTGATCAATGGCAGATTGAGCGGGAGTCACAGTTGCTGCCCCTTTCGCTCGCGCGTCAATCGAAACGCGGGCACATTCACAATCAGGCGAGCGACATTCTGTCAAAGCCTCACACGTGTCCTAAGTCAATGCAAATACCACATGATGAAGCACCGTGCCTTTGCGACCAAATAGGTCACAAGATCGCTCACCTTGCCGCTGATATATCATGTCAAACACAACATGCCAAGAGATCAGCAAAGAATAAAGCTAAAATAACCACCACCATCTTTTTCCACGTGTGACGGCGGCCTTTCGCCCATATGCGACAATGGCGCTATGGAATCCTCACCGCCGTCGCCCGCCGCGCCGGTGACACAAACGCCGGACGCCACCACGCGCGGCTGGGCGATGCTCATCGCCGCCAACGTCGTCTTTGCCGGGGCGTACGTTTCCGGCAAATTCGCGCTGACCGCCGTCTCGCCCGTGACGCTCAACGCGCTGCGCTTCACCAGCGCGGGGCTGCTGCTCGTGCCGGTCGTCATTCGCCTGCGTCGCGAGGCGCGCATGGACCGGCGCGATCTCGTCACCTTCGTCGCCATCTCGCTGCTCAGCTTCGTCCTCAACAAGCTCTTCGAATACGAAGGACTCAATCTGAGCACGGCCAGCGACGGCGCGCTGCTCATCTCAGGCGAGAGCATCTTCACCGCGCTCCTGGCGTGGAGCGTCTTGCGCGAGCGCGCGACGTGGGTGCGCGGCGTCGCGCTGACGCTCGGCTTTGCGGGCGCGTATCTCATCGTCGAGCGTGGCTTTGCGCCGCACTTCCTCACCGGCGCGGGGCGGATCGACCTGCGTGTCTTGGGCGACGCGCTCTTTGTGCTCTCGCTGACCTTCGAGGCGGTGGCGAGCATCATCAGCAAGCGGCTCGCGGGGCGCTTCTCGCCGCTTTTCGTGAGTGCGGCGACCATCGTGGGCAGCGTCGTCGTGTGGGCGCCCGCCGGCGTCGTCGATATCGGCGCGCACGGGTTGCGCCTCACGCCGCTGGCCGTTGGCGGCATCGCCGATCAGGCGCTTTTCGTCACAATCGTCGGCTATTTTCTCTGGTTCGGCGGCTTGCAGCTTATCGACGGCTCGGCGGCGGCGACCACGCTCTTTTTACAGCCGCTCATCGGCACGCTGCTGGCTGTCGTCATCCTGGGCGATCGGATCAATCTCTTTACGGTGCTCGGCGGCGCGTGCATCGTGATCAGCGTCTTGGCCGTCTCGCGCGGCGCGCGCTCCCCCTCCGGCGGCGCGGAAATCGCCGGGGTTTTGCCGCCCGACGCGCCCTGACGCGCGCGGTCCGCATGTGTTACAGTGGAGTGGTACACCGCGCGATTCTTTCTTCCTTAGAGGAGTGCTTACCCAAGATGGCAATAAATAACAGCCGCCGCTACGTCATCATCGGCAACGGCATCGCTGGCACCACCTGCGCGCAACTGTTGCGCAAGAACGATCCGACGTGCTCGATTCACCTTATCACCAACGAGCCGTATCCGCTCTATAACCGCGTGTCGCTGCCACGCTTTTTGCAGGGCGTGCTCGTCGAAGAAAAAGTGATGATCCGCAACCGCGAATGGCACGAGCAACAAAATATTACGCTGATGACCGAGACGTTCGTGACGAAAATCGACGCGCAGGGTCGCGTGGCATTGACCGATGGCGGGCAAAGCCTGCCCTTCGACGCGCTGCTGGTCGCCACCGGTGGCTGGGCGAATCCGCTGCGCGTGCCGGGGGCGCAGGGAACGAAGCACATCTATAATTTCGTTACGCTCGACGACACCAAAGACATCATCCATCGCGCGCTCGAATCGAAAACCGCCGTCACCACCGGCGGCAGCTTCATCGCCTATGAGCTGACCGAGGGCTTCAACGTGCGCGGCTTGCACGTCACCTGGCTCATTCGCGGCCCGCACTGGCTGAGGTACATTCTTGACGAAGAAGGCGGCCAGATCGTTCACGACATCGCCACCAGGCACGGCGTCGAGATCATCTATGGCGAAGAGATTCGCGAGGTTATTCCTTCCAACGGTGTGCCCTACTACGTCGTTACGAGCGGCGGCAGGCAGATTCAGGCGGACGTCGTCGGCGTGGGCCTGGGCCTGACGCTCAACACCAGGGTGCTGGATGGCACGGGTGTCGAGTGCCGCACGGGGGTCGTCGTCAACGAATATCTGGAGACGAGCGTGCCAGGGATCTACTCCGCCGGCGACGTGGCGGAATTTTATGACCAGATGCTCGGTCGCTACAACATCATGGGCACGTGGGATAACGCGCTGGCGCACGGGCGCGTCGTGGCGGCCAACATGGCCGGGGGCCACGATCCTTACGTCGATGTGCCCACCTATACCAGCCCGCTCTTCAACACGACCATCGCCTGCATCGGCTCGCCCCAGGCGAACAATCCTGAGCTGACGACCATCTCGCGCTCGATTCTCGACGACAAGGGCAATCCCGCCTATCGCAAGTTCTATTTCAAGGACGATAAAGTGGTGGGCGCCGTCTTCATCGGCGGCACCAAGGGGCGCAAGACGACCGGCAAGATCATCAAGAGCGGCCAGGTCTTTGGCTCGCAAGCTGAGAAAGAGACGCTCTTCACGGTGGAATAAGCAGGCGGCTCTCAAGCTCATGCCTTCTCTCCACCTCGGCTTGAGTGGGGGTGTGAGGTGAGACCAACCCAGAAGTGAGCACATGAGCATGGGTGACACGATGGCGCGGGGGGTCAGCGCGCCCCGTCGCCGGCCTGTGGTGCTTACGTATAGCCGCAACGTCTACTTGCTACTCATCTATACCCTGGGCAAAGGCTTGCAGCTCACCATCAACGCCCTCTCGATCAACCTGTACGCCTATAGCCTCGGCTATCGCTCCGATTTCATCGGCTTGTTGGCGGGCATGCCATCCATCGGCGCGCTGGTCGCGGGGGTGCCCATCGGCCTGTTGGCGGACCGCATCGGACGCAAGCCGCTGATCCTCACCAGCGGCGCGCTCACCCCGCTGACGCTGGTTGCCGTTGGTCTTTCCTCCAGCGCGCCGCTCTTGTTGCTCGCCAGCTTTACGAACGGTGTGCTGGCCTCGGCGTATTGGGTCACGAACCTGCCCATGCTCACCGAGAGCACGACCAACGAGCAACGCATGAGCGCGCTGTCGATCAGCTCCTTTTTGCTGCTGGGCGTGGGCGCGCTAGGCAGCTCGATCGGCGGCGCGGTGCCCCAATTCGTCGGGGGCTTGCTGCACGTCTCGCCCGCCGCGACGATTCCGCTGCGCTGGAGCGTGCTCGCCTCCGCCGTCGTCGCGGCAGTGCCGGCGCTGCCCCTCGTGCTCTTGCGCGAGCCGCGGCGCGCGCGCGGCCATGCGGTCCCTCACCCAAACACGCCCATCGTCGTGGACGACATCCCCATCGGAGCCGAGCGCATGCGCCGCCTGGAAAACAGCGGACGCTGGGGCGTCGCCGCGCTCTTTGCCATGCTGCTCGTGCCCGACGTGCTCATCACCACCGGTGAGGGCGCCGTCAGCAGCTTGTTGCAGCTCTATTATCGGCTCAAATTCAATCTCTTGCCGGGCAACCTGGGCCTGATCCTCACTTTCACCGGGCTGGCCGGCGGAGCCGCCGCGCTCATCGCGCCGCGCGTCGTGCGGCGTCTTTCCAAGCTGCGCGCGGTGGTCACGGTGATCTTTCTCAGCGTGCCGGCTGTCATCGGCATCGGCCTGTCGCCGACCTTTCTCATCGCCGCCGGCTTCGACCTCACGCGCAACGTGCTGCGCGGCTTGAACGACCCCATCTATGCCGCTTTTACGATGGAGAGCATCTCGTCGCGCTATCGCGGCACGCTGAGCGGATTCTACGGCATCACCTGGGGAGTGGGCTTTAGTGTCGGGGCGTCGATCGCCGGCCTGCTGCAACAAAATATCAGCCTCTCGGCGCCTTTCATGCTCGGCGCGCTCTGCCTGACGCTGGCACCGTCGCTGCTGCTCGCCTTCTTCGCGCGCAAAAAAGCCACAAGCGCGAATGTGGTACACTATGGACAGTCAGAGAGCACCTGAGTCGCCTGCTACCTTGACCATCGCGAGCAGCTCGATCAACATTGCGCTTTAGGTATCCGCGGAAGAGGAGCGGATGGCCGCCGCTCACCACGCCGCCAACGCCGAGAGGTATGCTGACCTGCGCCGACGCTCTCGCGAGCCATGATCTACCATTCGTTCCAGTGGACGACTCGATCGAGCGACTCGCGCGGTGCCGGTGAAAACTCTGTTCCCTGCGTGTAGGCAACCGGAATCAGCGCCGCCTGCGTGACCTTCTCGAAGGGAATGCCCAACACATTCGCCGCGTCTTGCTCATAGAAGAGATGGATCGTCGTCAAGACCGTGCCCAACCCACGCTCGCGCGCTGCCAGCATGAAGCTCCACGCGGCGGGCAAGATCGACCCCCAGGCGCCGGCTTGCTCGCGACTCGACTTGCCTTCGAGCCGCCCCCGGATGCACGGGATCACGAAAACCGGGATCTCGTGCAGATGCTCAGCTAAATAGTCGGAAGACGAGATGACGCGCTGCTGGATGGCGCCACGGGCGGGATCCTGCAGGATGCGTTGAGCGACTGCGGCGGTCAAACGCCGATATTCCTCATAGCCGCGCCGATAGATGTCCCCCAAGGCCTGGCGCTTGGCGGCATCGGTCACGACGACGAAGCTCCATCCCTGGCTATTGCCTCCTGTGGGAGCTTGCACGGCAATCTCCAGGCACTCACGAATGACTTCAGGCTCCACGGGGCGCGTCAGATCCAGGCGCTTGCGAACCGCGCGGGTCGTAGTCAAGAGCTGATCGGGGGTGAGCGCTAAGCGCATGCGACGATCCTTTCTCTCGAGAAGGGAGGCGGTGTCTAGCGAGCAAAAATGTCTCTAATCAGTTAGGGCTTTCGCTCGGTGTCCCCTGATTCAGGCAAGCATGTTGGGCGAGACCGGCATGCATCCCCGACAGCAGCCCGGAGGGCTTTGTTTTTCGAGCTGGGGGGTTCCATCCCCCGGCGGCGCCGTGCCGCGCAGTCATGCGCTCTGAGCGAAAGTCCTAATCAGTATAACACACCAGCGATGGAGTGATGGCTGATGTCAGATTGGCCGTTAACGCTTGCAATAAGCTTATGAGTGAAAAGTTGCTGGCAACAGAAAGGCCGCTCACAGAGCGGCTTTGTTGTAAACGGGAGCCGATGGTGAGATTTGAACTCACGGCCTGCTGTTTACGAAACGCTTCGGATACCATTCGGTCTTGTTCAGGGATGTCTAAATGGTGCATCCGGTAGGATCATGCCACATTGGGCACGAGTTCAACACCCGACTTGCGTGGTGTCCGATGCTGGCGCCGCTTGCCCCAGACAAACGGATGTTGGTGGGCGTTCCAATACGCCGTGGCCTCGCGGATCGCCTGGGCCAACTCTTCCCAGGTCTCAAATCGCCGCCCTTTGAGCGCCAGCGACCGCAGCGCCTTCCACCACGGCTCAAGCCAAAGATAGAGCCTTTGGCGCGTCGCCCATAGTCGATCTCGCGCTTGGCCCGTCGTGCCGGACATTGGCGTGTATCGACCGCGGCTGGGCCGGCAAAGGTCTTGGCCGATT
>VFSW01003924.1_pt1 | contig 22241 bp, 17 predicted proteins | sample 5358111 | NCBI WGS metagenome assembly VFSW01 (sample SAMN11554181, study PRJNA540505) | mine drainage metagenome | isolation source: sediment from site ElyBrook_90M | place: USA: Ely Copper Mine, Vershire, VT | collected 2017 | reverse complement strand
GCGCCCTGCACTGGCGCCTGGGCCTAAGCAGGGTCATTTTCCTGGTCTGGCTGGTTTTCTACGTATTCTTCAGTCTTAAGCTGCTTATCTTTCCGAATGCCGGCTTGCTCTTTTCCACAGTGATTACCCAACCGGCCAACGCAATTCTCACCGGCCAGTGGGGGGCTAAAGAGTTCTGGCACGTCTTGGTTATCTGCTTGCTGGGATTACGCGGCGTGGCGCTCGCTGCGAAAGACATCGAGCAGCACAACGTGCTTGCCAGCCTGCAGTTGGGTTTGTTGATGTTCCTGTTGTATGGCTTGAGCGCCAGTATTACCGAGCCGGTCGGGACAGCCGTGGTGTTTTTCATTTTTCTGGCGTTTGGCATGACCAGCCTGAGCGCAGCCGGGGTCGCCGGGATCAGCGACCTGCGCGGCGGCCGCCTGCCGCGCCTGAGCTGGGCCTGGACAACCGGCATCCTGGCTTCGGCTCTACTGGCGGCCGGGATTGCCGTGCTTACCGGCTGGTTGCTGAGCGGCAAGGAAATTTCCACCTTTCTAGGGCAAATTGTCACCGGCCTCCTGACAGGTTTGATTGCTTTGATCGCCTTGATACTTTCTCCCTTCGTCTTCCTACTTTTTTGGATCATTACGCAAATCATCCAGTTAATGTCCGGGGTAATCGACCGAAAAGTGTTGGATACATTCCTGCAAAGCCTGAAAGTAATGGGGCAAACCGGGCAAGACCAGGTGGTATTGCTCATCAATGCCACTGCCGTACGCAACGTCATCATGGGCAGTGTGGTTGCGGCAGTCGTTCTCATTACCCTGGTGATCATCCGGCGGCAGCCCAGGAAGCGCCGCCTGGTGGCAGAAGAGAACAGCCTTCCCGCAGGCGCTAACCGCCGGGTCGGCCCCCAGGGAAAAATGGGTAAAGGCCGGCCCGGGTGGCTCAACCCAAAACGGCTATTGGCTGCCGCCCAGGTGCGCCGCATTTATGCCCAATTGATGGATCTGTGCGGGAGACTGGGCTATGCGCGCCCCGCCGCGCTGACCCCGCTGTAATTTCTGCCTACTTTAAAGCAAGTTTTTCTCGAAGGAGAGGCGCAGGTAAGCCTGATCACCAGCGCTTATCTACGCGTGCGTTATGGAGAACTGCCGGAGACAGACGCCGAGGTGAATGAGGTGAAACGGGCCTGGAACTGGCTGAAATCTCATGCCAGAAAAAGATGAATTATTGCTCTCCGTAAATTTTTAAAATGCGGGCGATATGCCGGGCGCCCTTCAGATACAGGTCCAGGCGTAAATTTTCGTTGGGAGCGTGGATCTGCGCCCCCGGATAACCCACTCCCGCCGAGACGATGGGCAGGTGCAGGTACTGGGTAAACACGTGGTTCGGCCCCGAACCACCGATAGACGGCGAGACCTGCACAGTGCGCTGGTAAACTTCGCCGGCCGTCTCCACCACCAGCTTCACGAAAGGATGGTCGGGGTCGGTGCGGTCAGGCGATTCGCCGCCGAGGAATTCGGTTTTCACGTCGGTGAAACCCTGGGCGTCCAGGTGCGCCCGTAGCAGCCGGAAGATTTCATCCGGGGTCTGGTTGGGCACCAGGCGGAAATCGACCTTGGCGCTGGCCTGGGCCGGCAGTACGGTTTTGGCACCAGGGCCCTGGTAGCCGGAAGTCAACCCGCAAATCGTGCAGGTAGGCACGAGCACGGCCTCGGCGCGCAGTTCGGCGCCGCCTTGCAAGCCCTTGAGAAACTGTTTGACCCCGTAACGCTGGCGATATTCAGGCGCCGGGTCGGGTAAAGCCTTGAGCAGGTCCAGGTCGCGCGGACTGATGGGCAGCACGTGTTCGTAGAACCCCGGAATATGGACGTGCTCATCCGGCGATTTCAACGTATTCAAAGCCCACACCAGGCGCCAGGCGGCATTGGGGAAGATCGATCCGCCTAACCCGGAGTGGACATCCTGGCTGGCGGTCTCTACGCTCAACTGGACGTAACAGATCCCCCGAAAACCCAGGGCCTGGGTAGGGTTTTCCTGCTCGTCCACCCCGCCCGATTCCCAGATGCACACGTCGGCTGCCAGCAAGTCCTGGTGGTCGCGCACGAAATCGTGCATATGCTTGCTGCTGGTCTCCTCTTCACCTTCCAGAACGAACTTGATGTTACAGGGCAAAGTTTTATCCTGGGCCAGCAGGGCATCCAACACGAGCAGGCGGTTGGCAAAATCGCCCTTATCGTCCGCCACACCCCGGCCATATAATTTACCCTCTCGGAGGGTTGGCTCGAACGGCGGGGTTTCCCACAACTCGAGCGGTTCGGGCGGCTGGACGTCGTAATGGTTGTAGAACAATATTGTCTTATTGGAACGTCCTTTGATTTCTCCAAACACAACCGGCGCGCCGCCGGTGGAAATGATTTGAACGGCGAAACCGCGTTTCCTGAGCATCTTGCCAACCAGTTCGGCGCATTCTTCCAGGCCCCAGTTCTGGGCTGAAACGCTGGGTTGGGCGCTGTATACGGACAGTTCGGCAATGCTCTCCGACAAATGCGTTTCAAGATATTGGTCGATGAGGGTGAAATCTGGCATCATGATAGCTTTCCTGTTGGATGACCTAAGAATGCTGCTGGTCAGCGCCGCGCAGCAGTTCTTCGATGCGGGCGATAACCATATTCAGCGCCACCGTATTCATTCCGCCTTCGGGAATGATCACGTCGGCGTAACGCTTGGAAGGTTCGACGAATTCCATGTGCATCGGGCGAACCGTACTGAGATACTGCTGGATGACCGATTCGGTCGTGCGGCCGCGTTCAAAAATATCGCGCTGCAGGCGGCGGATGAAGCGGATGTCGGCATCCGTATCCACGTAGATTTTCATATCGAACAGCTTGCGCAGCTCGGGCTCGGCAAAGATCAAAATCCCTTCGACCAGCACCACCCCTTTTGCCTCAACCCGATTGCTCTTATGGGTGCGAGTGTGGGTAGTAAAATCGTACACCGGCAGATCGATGGCCTGCCAAGCCCTGAGCTGGTGAATATGGCGAATCATCAGGTCAGTTTCCAGCGAGTCGGGATGGTCAAAATTTACTTTTATGCGCTGTTCGAGGGGTTTTTCGGTTTGATCGCGATAATAAGCGTCGTGAGGCAGATAAACGATGCGGTCGGCCACCACACTCTGCAGGATAGCATTCGCCACGGTGGTTTTGCCAGATCCGGTGCCCCCGGCAATCCCGATCACCAGTGGAGAATTTCGGCTGCTCATGCCCGGAATTATACCTTATCTTGTGCTGGAGAAACTTCAGAATTTTAGATATAAGCAACCGTAGGTTGCTTATATCTAAAATTCTGAGATTCTGGTTCGGGGAGGGACCATCGTGATCCCTCCCCGAATGGAACTGGTTATTTGGATATTACAGCAACAGAGACGATGTTCGATGAAGCGGTCAGCGTGGGGTAACCGGAAATGTTAGCGGTGAAGCCAGAGCCTTGCGTAGACCCTACCGTGTTGATGGCGATCACCTGGTAGTAGTACTGGGTCGTGCGCTTGACCGTGGTGTCGGTGTAAGCGACGGTCTTGCCTGTTCCAGCGGAAGCCGGCAGCAATTTCACCAACGTCCACGGGCCGTTCAGAGAGGTGGCCCGCTTGATCTGGAAGCCGGTCTCGGTGACGGCGTTGTCGGTGAAGCTCAGGTTGATTTGAGCCTTCCCGGTTACACCAGCCGCAACCAGGTTGGTTGGATCAGCCGGAGGCACGGCGATGATCATAGGACGCATGAAGTCGTTCTCTTCGTGTCCCAGGATGTGGCAGTGCCAGACGTACTCCCATCCGTAGTTGATCACCTGGTTCACTACGGTAACAGGTTGGTTCAATGGGTCGATGCCAGAGAAGTAACCCGTGCTGCCAGCGGGCATGGCAGGATCCATGAGGCGGACGCTGTTAGGAAGTTGCCAGGGCAGGTTGAGCGCGACAGGCCGCATAGCCACGATGACATCTTCCAACGGATTCATGATCACAGTTTCCTTCCAGCCAGCTTCCATAGGCAGTGGAGGTTTCACCATGCCATCCCAGCCAACCCGGTCGATCAACTGCACGTTGAACATGTGGAAGTGCACCGGGTGGGAGTCGACGCCGTTGTGGGTGATCTTCCAGACCGTCGTCCCATCGCCTGTCTGGCCGATGTAAGAGGTTGGGTCAGATAATCCCAACATGTCGGTGGGCGGATCAACGTAGCCGTAGGGGATGGTGGTCTGGGTAGTGCCGTTGGTGTTAGGCAGCTCGACGCCCAGGGTAGCATTCATACGGCCATAGTCGTTGTCGAACAGTTCCTGGATGGTCTTGGGGCCCATGCCGATACTGATCGGCGCAGCTACAGCGGTAGCGCCAGTGCCTCCACCGACGACATCGGTGATCGTGACAGTAGGAGCCTCAACATAGTTAGCGCCAGGGTTGGTGAGCGTAATGGCGGTAATAACGTTAGAGTTATAGCTAAAGGACGCCGTTGCACCGCTACCGCCTCCGCCCGTGAGGGTTACAGCCGGTACAGATACGTAACCGGCACCAGGGTTGGTAAGCGTAACGCTGTTGACCACGCCGGTGATGGAAGCTGACGCTTTGGCGCCAGTTCCGCCACCACCGCTGATGACTACGCTGGGTGTTGAGGTATAACCTGAACCACCAAAGAGAACAGTGATTGAGGTGACTTTCTTGGTGGTCGCATTGATCACTGCGGTAGCGATCGCTCCGCTCCCACCTCCACCAGTGATGCTGACGGTAGGAGTTGTGGTGTAATTGGAACCACCATTGGTCACAGATATCGATCTAACAATCCTGGTAAACGTAGCCGTGCCCGCCGCTCCAGCTCCGCCGCCGCCGGTAATAGTCACCTTCGGCGCCGAAGTGTAACCGCTGCCTGGAGTGAGCAGGTTGAGCTTGGTCAAGACGACCGGTGTGATCACTGGACTGGCCGTTGCGCCAAGACCATTCTTCGGCGTTGAAGTGTTAATTGTTACCGTGGTCGCCGAAGTGTAATTCATACCCCCGTTGGTGACTTTAATAGCCGTCAAAGGACCATTGAACCAGTTGAAGACCGTGTCCTGGATTCTGGCGTAGTTCGTCATCGGAGCCGTATAACTCATGGCGGCGTCAAAGGTCGGCTCTGGAACGATCGGCGCATCCTGGCTGGCCGCAAAGGCCTGCGGCAAAGCCGCACCCAGGGCAGTTTGATCGAAGGCGGCCGTGGGTGTACCGGTGAGATTGATCATCATCACGGTACGGGTGTTAGGCCCGTAGCCAGGTTGAGTGGAAGGCGCGCCGCCGGTCGAGGTATTGTCCGGGCTGTTGGTGTAGTAATCGTTGCGAGGATCAAAGGCTGGCATGGGAGCAGGCGCATCGTTGTAGACGATCAACCGGCTGCAAGTCGCCATATTGACCTGGGAGAAATCTACGATCACATCATACCGTTCGGCAGGTCCCAGGTAAAGGCCCTTGTTGAAAACGTTCAATACGGTGATGCTGCGGCGGTTGTACTCATAGCCGACCGGTTGGGGCGGGACGATGGCCGGCTGCGGCAGGATGCCGCCTTCCGAGCCAATCACGATCCATGAAGGACCCGCAGCAAGTGGATCGGGCACACCACCATCGCGACCATCAGTCGGCCAGGTGGGAGGTAAGCCAGCGCCTGGGATGGCCGGGACCATATTCACTTCACCCATGTCTGCATTGATCAAAGTATTGCCAGTCCACATACCTCCGGTAGTCGGGTCGCCGGCTACCTGCGACTTGGCGCAGAACAGCGACAGGTTCATGTAGCGGTCATTGGAGGCGTTGAGGATGCGGAAGCGATAGGAGGTGGGGGTCAGGTTGAGCACCGGATAAGCCACACCGTTGACCGTGGGGGTATCCATGTAACCTTCAGGCACGATGGACGGGTTGGGCGTGCTGGGGATGACCGGCCCTTCTTCGGGAGACTGCCCGGCATACGGGTTGGGCAATGCCGGGTTAGTGACGGTCCACGGAGGCCAGAACCACGGACCCCAGTCCCAGCGTCCGGTAGCATTGGAGCCCATCAGGTCGTACGGGTTCTGATTGGGCATGTAAATGTGCGGGTACCAAAGGTCGCCCATAACTGGAACGGCGTGTCCCCACGTCCAGGTTGGATCTGAGCGCACGATATCGTTCGGGTCGACAAAGGTTTTATCCTCGAAGACCAGCGGGATTTCCGCGGCGGGAATGGTGCCGGGAGCTGGGGCAAAGGTTGTTGTGCTGAAAGCGACATTCGGAGGTGTGGTATACCCACAGCCAGGGTTGGTGATGGTAATGGTGGTGACCATTCCGGACGATATATTGGCAATTGCAGTTGCAGTAGGCGATGCGCAAGTGCCGCCAGGGGCAGGTGGGTCAATGGTAACCGTTGGGGCTGCCGTATAGTTAGTCCCGCGCAGGAGGTTACCATTAGCATCTTTATTAAAAGTGATGTCAGACAGCGTTCCGATGGCGGAGACAACCGCGGTGACCTGCGGAACGGTGCTGGTGATGCTAATGCCCTGAACCATGGCCTGTTCGATCGGATCCCGTACCAGATAGCCGGCCGCTTCACCTGCATATACATTCAAGCGGGTGATGCCGTATGAATGGTCGTGGTAGAACATCAAGCGAGCGCTCTGCTGATTGGTGTAGTAGTAAGTCAACTGGCCGATCGGTTGAGTGCCCATATCGGGGACGTTATAGACACTGACGCCGGTTGGATAGGCAGGCGCCGTCTCGCCGGGTTGTAGAACGGGGGTCGTCCACTGGTGGGGCGTACCGTCGCTGATCCAGGGGGTGGCTCCGCCGTGCAGATGCAGCTCGGCCCGGTTGGAGGTGTACATGGCGCCGGTGGGGCCCATTCCAGCGCCCATGACGGTGGTATCGACCGGGATGAACAGGTCGCCGCCAGAGTTATTGGGCAGGTCGTTGACGAATAAAAGGCGTACCGGTCTATCCCTCTGGGCCACGATGACAGGGCCCAGGTAACTGAAGGCTACTGGGGCGCCATTAATATACTGCACATAGCTGCGTACCGTAGTCGGCTGTAGGGAGCTGTTGAACGTCCACGCGTGATCCTGCAGGTGGATCTCATAATAGTCGTCGTTCGGGAAATTTGGCAGGACCTGGGGTTGAGCTATCACCAGATTTTGGCCAAGGTTATTGACAGGGTAGGCGTCCGATGGCAACGGCAGCGTATCCTGGAACTTCTTGATACCGTGGTTTACGTCGAAACCAGAGCAATTGGCTGAAGTTGCCGGGTCAAGCGCAATGGCCGTGATGGCGCCGTCCGGGATCGCGGCAGAAACACCAGGATTGGCAAGAACCCCAGCCGAGATGGTGGGAATGCCGGTGCAGCCGGTTTGCCCATTGGTGGGATCAACCGTATGGCCCCCGCCGATAACAGTGACGGAGGTGGCCTCAAGGCTGTACCCTGAACCAACCGAGCCTGGGCTGGTCACTGTGGCTGGGATTGCCGGTACGAAACCGGTTACCGTGCCAGTGGCATCGAGGACGGGGGTATAAATTGCACCGACGCCGTCGCCAATGATGCTGACGCTGGCCGGGATGGGGCTGATGGCATAGTTGGGGGTAAAGCCAAAATAGTCAGCCGCGCCGGGTTGCAGCACGGCTTCCTGGGAAGAAAGCCCTTTAGCGGCCATATCCTTGGCCAGCCGCTGCGCAGCAGCCTGCCGGTCAGCCGGAGTTACCTTACCTTGATGGACGTGAGTGGGGACTTTGGGTGCAGGCGGCGGCGGAGTTTTGGCGCGCACCTGGGTGGTCGCGGCCATGAGCATTGAGGCGACCATAAATAATGAAAATACATTGTTCAGCAACCTGTGCGTTTTCACGTTTTCTCTCCTAGTATGCTTTTGTGATATCTCTCCAGTCAGGTAAGAAAACAGGTAGTGTTTTCTGATCTGCCCTTCCATGAAACTGCTACTTTTTACAAATAGAAAATTCTGTCATGATCATCGAAATGTTTCTCCCTGATAACCTTTTCCTCCTTTCTAATTTTCAGGAAAATATTTCGTAAACCACAATGGTTTACCTTTACATCCCGCGATTAATCACCTCCTCTTCGTTGTAGTAGCAGGTTCCATCACCCCCATCGAAATGAACAGGTAATTCAACCAACCACGGCGCGGATAGCAGTTAACAATGTATCGGCTGGCAAAGACTTTACAACAATAGCCGCTGCCCCAGCCTCCTCAGCTCGTTTACAGGTACGCAGGTCATCGTGAATGCTCAGAATAATGACGGAGGTCCTGGGACAAATCGTGTGAAGGATGTTTGCCACGGCAATCCCATCCGAGACCGTCATGTCGGCATCCACCAGGGCGATGTCCGGATAATGAGAAATCGCCATAGCCAGGGCAGATTCGCAATCAGCCGCCTCGCCGATCACGGTAAAATCGGTTTCGGCAGCGAGGCGCATATGTAATCCTTTGCGCATGGCTGGTTGTTCCGCTACGATGAGAAGTCGAATCATGTCTGCTCGGTTTCCTGGCTTGCTTTGACTATGCCGATAAGGCTGTGCTATAATTTCTACGTTCAATAAGAGAGTTTTTGTCCGAATTTTCGGTATTTGCCTATCAACATAGATCAGTATAATTATCACGACTGATCCATACATCAAAGCAAAGAAGGTTTTTTGATTGCTCTTCGGATTGATATTTTTGTCACCCGAAAGTAGGAGAGCCACAGATGCCGATTCGTATATTGATTGTTGATGATCATCATGTCGTCCGCCAGGGGTTGTACATGTTTCTGGGTGCAGACCCGGAGCTGGAAATTATTGGTGAGGCCCAGGATGGCGCTGAAGCAGTGAAATTAGCCCAGGAGCTGCATCCGGACGTGGTTTTAATGGACATCGTAATGCCGGTGATGAATGGAATTCAGGCAACCGCGGCAATCCGCCAGTCGCTGCCCGATACTGAAGTGATCGCACTGACCAGCGTTCTGGGTGACAATTCTGTGATCGATGCTGTGCGAGCAGGCGCTATCGGTTATCTGCTCAAAGATACCGACGCCAACGAACTCAGGCGGGCGATCAAGGCGGCCGCGGCCGGTAAGGTACAGTTATCTCCCGAAGTGGCGGCGCGCCTGATGCGCGAGGTGCGCACACCCACCGAAACCCGTGAATCGCTGACCGACCGGGAAAATGAAGTATTGAAACTGCTTGCCCAGGGAAAATCAAACAGAGATATTTCCCAGGCCCTCTTTATTGGTGAACAGACCGTAAAAACGCACGTCAGCCATATTTTGGACAAATTGGGCGTGCCCAGCCGTACGCAGGCGGCCCTGTATGCCATTCGTTCCGGCCTGGTTTCGTCAAAATAAAACTGCATGCCGACCAAGGAAGGATTAGCGGGATGAGTAAATCGATCTTCCGAAGCGTCTTAATGTATGCTCTTTTAGCAGGTAGCATCTTTATGGTCGATCTGGTGATCGATCGCCTGGTAGGAGGTACGGAGGCGCTCAACCTCCCCCACATCATCCTGGTATCCATCGTAGCCATCACGTCTTCTATCGTAATGAACCGGTCCATGCGAGAGCGCAGAACAGCTGAAGCTGCCCTCAGGCAGGCGCGTGACGAGCTGGCCCAGCGTGTGCATGAGCGGACAGTTGAACTGGAACACGCCAATGAGACTTTGCACGTTGAAATCACCGAACGCGTGCAAGCCGAAAAAGCGCGCCAGCGTTCGCTCGAACAGGTTGAACTGGCCCGCCAAGGCGCCGAAAAACTGGCAGGCGAACTGCGCGTGGCAAACAATATGCTGCGTACGCTGTTCGAAACATTGCCAATTGGCATAGTAATCACCGATTATGACGGTGAGGTCGTTCTCGTCAACCCCCTGGCAAGAACCATCATGGGCAGTTCGTTGGCAGTAGTAGATCCAGATTATAAGGGTAACCTGCCGATGTATCACCTGGACGGTTCCAGGTTGACCCTCGAAGAACTGCCCCTGGTGTGCGCCCTCAGGCAAGGGAAAACAGTCCCTGGTATGGAAGTCTCCTTGCAGCGGGAGGATGACGACGAGGTATTCTTGTGGATGGCGGCCAGCCCGGTATGTGACGAAACAGGCCAGATCATCAGCGCCGTCAAAATTGTCCAGGATATCACTGAGCGAAAACGCTCAGAGGAATCCTTACAACGAATCCAGGCGGAATTGGCCCTGGGAGTGCAAGAACGGGCGGCTCTGAAAGAGCGCCAGCGCCTGGCGCGCGAGCTGCACGATTCGGTTTCACAGGCACTGTATGGAATTTCACTGGGAGCCCATACGGCGATTTCATTGTTCGATACGGATAGGAAAAAAGTTCTCGAAGCCCTGGATTATGTACTTACGCTAACCACGGCCGGAATCGCCGAAATGCGCGCCTTGATTTTCGAGCTGCGCCCGGAGTCGATTGAAATGGAAGGGCTGATAGAGGCGCTTACCAAGCAGGCTAAAGCCATACGCGCCCGGCATGACATCGAAGTCGAATTGAAACTATGCGCTGAACCCGACGCGCCGTACGCAGTCAAAGAAGCCTTGTACCGGATTGCCCAGGAAGCTTTGCATAACGCCATTAAACATGCCCGCCCCAGCCATCTGGAATTAACATTGGAAAACCAGGCAGATAGCTTGAGGCTCAAAGTGCGCGACGATGGGTTGGGGTTCAACCCACAGGGCATTTTTCCAGGCCATTTGGGCTTGAGTTCAATGCATGAACGCGCCTTGAGCGTTGGCGGCACGTTGAATATAACCAGTGAAATCGATTACGGTACACTGGTAGTTGCTACAATCCCGGTAGGCTAACCATCCCAAGAGATCACTTTTTTGAGGTGTCAAAAGCTACGCTTTTGACACCTCAAAAAAAGTGATCTCTTTATACAATCGCGCACACTATTAAGATATTATTGGTATAATTGCTAAAGAATTCACAATTAGCGAGGGATTGGATCATGAACGTCAGAATGTGGGCAAAAGCGCTGCGGGTCATACCCCGCCTTAGTACGGATGAATGGAATGGATTGGATATCATCTCACGGTGGCTGATCGCCACCCGTTCAGCCGTGCTGGTAATGACCTTTTTCTCAGCGGCCATCGCCGGCCTGCTGGCGCTGCGCGCCGGCCAATTTAACCTGGGCAGGTGGGCGCTGCTGGCGCTGGGGCTGGTCTTTGCTCACGCCACCAATAACCTGGTCAACGATTATACCGACCACAAGCGGGGAGTGGATAAAAACAACTATTTCCGCACCCAATATGGGCCGCAACCCCTCGAACAGGGCCTGGTGAGCGAACGCCAACTCTTCACCTACATCGCCGTCACCGGCCTGATCGCGGTGGCAGCCGGAATACCGTTGGTGATCTTCGGGGGAAGCCTGGCGCTGCTACTAATGGGCCTTGGCATCGTGTTTGTGCTATTCTATACCTGGCCGTTAAAATATATCGGCCTGGGAGAACTGGCCGTAATTCTCATCTGGGGTCCCCTGATGGTTGCCGGCGGCTATTACGTGATTACCGGTCATTGGGTCTGGAACGTGGCGCTTGCCAGCCTGCCGTATGCCCTGGGTCCTACCAGCGTACTGTTCGGTAAACACATTGACAAGCTGTCCGCTGACCGTGAAAAAGGCATCCATACCTTGCCGGTTATCCTGGGTGAAAAGGCGGCTCGCTACACCGTTCTGGCGATGATCGTCATCCAGTACCTGGCAGTGATTTACCTGGTCATCACCGGTTATTTCTCCCCCTTCGTCCTGGTCGTCCTCCTGGCGTTGTATAAACTGCCCCGAGTTTACCAGATCTACCGCCAGCCCAAACCACAGGCTGCCCCGGCCAATTACCCGCCTGATACCTGGCCGTTATGGTTTTCGGCCACCTCTTTCGACCATAACCGCACGTACGGCTTCTTACTGCTGGTCGGTTTGATCTTGAACCTATTCGTGCACTGAGACCTGCGACAATTCCAGCCAGACAGGCTCGCGATTATCCAGGGAACCGAACCTGAGCCTGCCGTCCGGGGGAAAGGCGGCGAACTGGTTGTCGATCCACATCACCAACCCCAGCCGGCCGAGTGGAGAGACGGGAGTCCGGTATTTTGTCGCTCCATCGATTAAGAAACGGACCTCTCCGGCGTCCCAGTCCAGCTGGTAGGAATGCAAAGCGGTAACATCCACATCCAGCACAGTCGCGCTTTCCTTCACAAAAGACCGCAGAAAGCGACGAAATATGCGCGCGGCGGCTGGCACAGTTAACACAGGCAGCACAGGCAGCCCGACTGCCAACAAATACGGCGGGATTAAAGGCGAAGAAAACGTGGCCGCCAGAAAACCCTGGGCCGGATGAGTATCGTGCAGCGCCAGATAATTGTCCGGAGAAGCATAGAAAAACCAGGCACAGTTTGGTAAAGCCGGCAGCCGGCGGCGTGTCCCGCCGATTCCCGCGCTGACGTTGAAAGGATCGTTCCAGAAGCCAAATCCCCACGTACCGGGGATTTGGCTGGCCGAAACCCGCGCAGACAAGGCTAACTTTACTGGCGGGCGCCACAGAAAAGCCGAACGGGACAGGTGGATATAATCGTCCAACTGTCCCCAGCGGTATACGCCCGCTTTTCCGGCCGGAAGACTGAGACGCCAACTGCCAGGGGATAATTCCCTGGCCTCTGCACCTTCGGTCACACGCACCCTGAGATTATCCATAAATAGTTATTCGAAAGGATTCACTTTTATATAGGCAAAAAACCTGCGGTTTTTTGCCTATATAAAAGTGTTTGAGGGGTTAGCGGCTTCCCATATATACCCACAGGCCCCACAGGGCAATCATCACCACACCCATACCCAGGCGCACGAAGACCGCCGCCCCACACCCCAGCGCCATGCCCCGCGTCGATTCCCAGGCTTTGCGCAGGTCCCGCACGCGCAGGATCTCCACGACAAATATACCCAACAGCGCCAGGGCGATGCCGCCCAAGGGAGGCCAGATAATGCTCCCAACCAGGCCAGCGACGACAGCCACGGCCACCGCCAGCCAGCTGGCCCCGGTTTTCTTCGCCCCGGCGCTCATGAATAAATTATCGACGAAACCGCCCACCACCATCAGGATGGTAATGATGGCGAAAAGGATTCCGGTGCCCCAGTTCAGACCGTGCAGGATGGCATACACCAGCACGGCCACCCAGATGATGGTCAGGCCAGGCAAGGCCGGGACAATCAGGCTGATCAGCCCAAACAGCATGACCGCTAGGAGGATGACATTCAGCGCAATCTGGCCGGCTCCGTCTGGCATGGGTCAGGCGGGTTCGATCAGCTCAACGCCGCCCATCCATGGGCGTAAGACTTGCGGTACAACCACCGAGCCATCTGCCTGCTGGTAGGTCTCGAGCACGGCGATCAAGGTGCGCGGCAGCGCCAGTCCTGAGCCATTGAGCGTGTGCACCAGGCGCACTTTTCCGCCATCCGCCGGGCGATACTTGATGTTTGCTCGCCGGGCCTGGAAATCTTCAACGTTCGAAACCGACGAAACCTCCAACCACTCGGCGCAGCCCGGCGCCCAGACTTCGATATCGTACGTGATGCGCGAGTTGAAACCCATGTCGCCGGTACAAAGCAGCACGGTGCGATACGCCAGCCCAAGGTCTACACACACCTGGCAGGCGTCTTTCACCATTTTGCCCAATTCGGCTGCCGAATCCTCCGGTTTGGTAAAGGCATACATCTCCACTTTATCGAACTGGTGGCCGCGCTTGATGCCGCGCACGTCCCGCCCGGCGCTCATCTTTTCGCGCCTGAAGCAGGGTGTATAAGCGGTATAGCGCAGCGGCAGGTTGGCCTCCTCCAGGATTTCGTCCCGGTGCAGGCTGGTCAGTGGGACTTCAGCCGTCGGCACCATCCAGTAATCTTCTTCCACGTCGTGATAGAGGTTATCTTCAAACTTGGGCAACTGGCCCGAGGCGAACATCGTATCGCTTTTAACCATAAAGGGCGTGTATTTTTCAAGATAACCCTGGCGGATGTGCAGGTCGAGCATATAGGCGATCAAAGCCCGCTGGATGCGCGCCCCGGCTCCGCTCAGCACGTAGAAGCGTGACCCGGTCAGCTTTACCCCCTGGTCGAAGTTAATGATGCCCAACTTTGGCCCGAGGTCCCAATGTGGGATGGGGGTGAAATCGTACTGGCGCGGCTCGACGAAGGTCTGCACGATGACGTTATCATGCTCATCTTTGCCGACCGGCACGCTCGGATCGGGCATATTGGGGATACTGGACAGCAAAACATGCATACGCGCGACTGCCTGACCGGCCTGGTTATCTAATTCGGCAATTTGGTCGCCAAGCTGGCGCATTGCCTCGATTTTTGACTGTCGTTGGGCGGCGTCTTTCGTCTGGCTGATTTCTTTAGATACCCGATTGCGCTCGGCTTTGAGCGTTTCCACCTGGGTCAGCAAAGTGCGCCGGGAAACGTCTACCTCGATAACCTCGTCTACCACTTGCGGGTCCATATTGCGTTTGACCAATGCCTGGCGCACCTGGTCAGGTTGTTCACGAATAAGATTGATATCAAACATTGCATCCTCCTTGCACAGCAGCAGAATATAAAAGCCCCCTCCTCCATGCAGGACGAAGGGGCCGCTCGTGGTGCCACCTGCTTTTGCTGCCGGGAAAAACTTGCTCTCCCACAGCCTCTTTCTGGCGATAACGGCGCTTCCGGCCCTTTTACGATGAGGATATCCTCATCCCTGCAAGGGCAACCCGCCTGAGGTTTTTTGCCTCAAGGCGACCAGGGTGGATTTTGCCGGATTGCCTGCCAACTTTCACCATGCGCTGGCTCTCTGAAAAGCATGCCGGCTACTTGTCCCTGAGTCGGTTGTTATATAGGATTATAACCATCCTGTAGCTAAAGTCAAGAACAAAACAGAACAAAACAGCTGGTTCTTTGGGAGTTGCATAACTGTAAATTTCATTTCCGTCTTTTGATGTACAATTATCTCATGGACGAACAGACCCTTCGTTCCGGGTTAGCAGAATTACCGTTACCAGCAATCCAGTACTTTGACAATCTACCCTCAACCAATGATCTGGCCCTGGCCTGGGCAGACCAGGGCGCGCCGGATTTCAGCCTGGTGGCAGCCGACAGCCAGAGCGCCGGCCGCGGCCGCTTGAACCGGCGCTGGGTGACCAAAGGCGGAGCGGCGCTGGCTTTCAGCCTGGTGCTGCGCCCCAGCCTGCGGGAAACTGACCACCTGGCGCTGTTCTCTCCCCTGGCAGGGCTGGCGGTCAGCCTATCCCTGGAAAAATTATTTGGCCTGCGCCCGAACATCAAATGGCCAAATGACGTGCTTCTGAGTCGCAAGAAAGTCGCCGGAATCCTGGCTGAAGCAACCTGGGCGGGACAGTCAGCCAACGCGGTGATCCTGGGGATTGGTATCAATGTTGCACCTTCATCGGTACCGCCCGCGCATGAATTGCTCTTTCCGGCCACCAGCGTTGAACAGGAGACTGGCCATGCGGTGGATCGTATCTCCCTGCTGCGGTCGGTGCTGGAAGAGCTGCTGGCCTGGCGCCCAATCCTGGGCTCTGCGGAATTCTTTCAAGCCTGGGAGAACCGCCTGGCATTTCGCGGCGAATGGGTTGAGGCCAGACAATCAGGAAATGAACCTTTGCAAGGGCAGTTGGTGCGAATAGACCGGGATGGGAATTTAATATTGCGAGACAACACTGGAAAAGAAATCAGCATCACAGCCGGGGATCTCCACTTAATCACTGTGGATGATATCCATTTACGACCCGTGGAATAACGAATACCAAATATCTGGGAGGAAGCTCATGTTAGATGATTTACGAAATTCAGCCACATCCGGTCCGGAAGAACCTGTTCCGCCCGAACTCGTGCCAAGCGGGATACCCGCTGCCCGCCAGGAGACACGCCCGCCTTTCCTGGGAATGACCGCTGCTCAGCGCTTCGTAATCGTGCTGATGATGTTTATCATGACGTGTATTTTGGGCACTTTCTGCCTGATCATCACCGAAAAGATCGTCCCGCCGTTCTTTTAAACCTCAGCAGGCTTTTCTTTCCCATTAGATTTTTCATCCACTCCGAAAATCAGATCGGCGGCGGACATCCGTGCCAGAGAGGCGACCGTGTCGCCCTCACCCAGGTCCATCAACCGCATTCCACGCGTCGCCCGTCCTTTGGAGTGGATGTCTTTTTTAACTTTTAAGCGCAGAATCCTACCCAATGCCGAAATAAAAGTGACTTCGTCATCTTCCTGGACAACCCGGGCAACCGCTATCCCACCCGTGTCGAGGAGGTGCTTGTGGTCCAGGGTGGCCACGCCTTTGGTGGCACGCCCCTTGACCGGGTATTCTTCCAGCAAAACGCGCTTTCCAAATCCACGCTCGGTTATCACCAGCAGGCTGCCGCCCTTCTCGATCACGTCCATCCCGGCCATTTTGTCGCCTTTGGCGAGATTTATGCCGTTTACTCCACCGGCCTGGCGGCCCATCAGGCGGATGGCCTTCTCGGAAAAACGCAAAGCCTGTCCATTATGTGTAATCAGGAGAATGTCGTCTTCGCCCTTGGTCAGGCGAGCCCAGCCGAGCTGGTCGCCTTCATCCAGGGAAATTGCAATCAAGCCAGAGGGACGCACGCTGGCGAATTCGGACAGGGCCATTCGTTTCACCCGCCCTTTTAATGTACCCATGGTGCAGTAACCCGCAAAACTGAAATTGGGGACTGCCACGGCCGCAGTAATGCGTTCTCCACCGTCTAAGGCCAGGACGTTGACAATCGGGATGCCGCGGTCGGTGCGGCTGGCGTCCGGAATCTGATAGGCTTTCTCGGAATAAACTTTGCCCCGGTCAGAGAAGAACAGGATCGTATCGCGCGTGTGCGCCGGGATCAACAAGAGGACTTCGTCTTCTTCACGCATCGCCCCTTGACCCACTACCCCACGGCTGCCGCGGCCTTGAGCGCGATAGACGCCCAGCGCCATGCGCTTAACGTAGCCAAGCTGGGTAAAACTGATCATAGCGGCCTCATCCTGGATCAGCTCTTCTTCGCCAAGTTCTTCCTTACCTTCGAGGTCGATCTTTGTGCGGCGCTCATCCCCAAATTTATCGGACAGTTCCAATAAATCTGCTTTTATCACATCCAGGATCTTGGTCGGGTTGGCCAGCAGATCTTCCAGGTTGGCGATCCGCGCCAGGGTCTCGCGCTGTTCATCTTCAATTTTTTGGCGTTCCAGGGCGGCCAGGCGGCGTAACTGCATGTCCAAGATCGCCTGGGCTTGAATTTCGCTCAGGGCGAAGCGCGTGACCAGGCGCGTTTTGGCGGTCTCCACATCCGGCGATTGGCGGATAGTTTGAATGACGTCGTCCAGGTTAGCCAGGGCGATCAACAAACCGGCCAGGATGTGAGCACGGGCGCGCGCTTTATCCAGCTCGAACTGCGAGCGGCGAGTAATTACGCCTTCGCGGTGTTCGATATAAATCTGGAGGGCGCGTTTTAATGAAAGGACGCGCGGCTCTCCATTTACCAGGGCCAACAGATGTACGCCAAAAGTCGACTGCAAGGCAGTGTGCTTGTAAAGCTGGTTGAGCACCTGGCGTGGGGCAGCCCCGCGCTTTAATTCGATTACGATACTCATGCCGCGCCGGTCAGATTCATCCCTCAGGTCGGTGATCGCATCCAGACGGCCATCCCGGACTAACTCGGCAATCCGCTCGATCAAAGTAGACTTATTCACCTGATAGGGGATCTCGGTAATGACAATGGCGTTGCGCCCGCCTTTCAAATCTTCGATCTGAGCCTTGCCGCGCACTACCAGGCGCCCGCGCCCCTTGCTGTATGCGTCGATAATGCCGCTTTTTCCGACGATGATCCCGCCGGTAGGGAAATCAGGCCCAGGCAGGTATTTCATCAGGTCTTCCGTCATGATTTCATCGATCTCATGATAATGATCGATCAAGTAGACCAGGGCGGCAGACAATTCACGCAGGTTGTGAGGAGGGATATTTGTCGCCATGCCAACGGCGATACCGGAAGAACCATTCAACAGCAGGTTGGGCAGGCGGGCCGGCAGCACGACCGGCTCCTGCAGGCTGCCATCGAAATTATCCGCGAAATCGACTGTATTCTTATCGATGTCGAGCAATAGTTCTTCAGCAATGGCGGATAGGCGCGCCTCAGTATAGCGCATGGCAGCCGGGGCGTCGCCATCTACTGAGCCAAAGTTGCCTTGCCCATCTACCAGCAGGTAGCGCATCGAAAAATCCTGGGCCATACGGGCCATGGAATCATAAACAGCCATATCGCCGTGGGGGTGATACTTGCCCAATACCTCACCAACAATACGGGCAGATTTCTTGAAAGGAGTATTCGAGCGCATACCCATATCGTGCATTCCATACAGAATGCGACGGTGGACGGGTTTCAGCCCGTCGCGGGCGTCTGGCAGGGCACGCGCCACAATCACGCTCATGGCATAATCCATGTAAGCTGTGCGCATCTGGTGATCTATATCAACCGATTCTATCGAGCCAATATCCATTTTTTATCTTTTCCTCAAAAAAGTCAGGGTAGAATTATACCCTGTAACTGCTTACGGAAACCACTTTTTTAAAGTGAATCCTTTCGAAATTTCGGCTATAATTCCATCCTGTGAAATTTCTCGCAAATCTCCTGGGTGTGTTCATGATCGCTGTGCTGGCAGGTTGCTCCCAAACCGGGGCAGCCGGCTCCGGCGCGTCTTCCAAACCCTCCGCTTACATTCAGAACAAAGGCTCCGATACGATGGTCAACCTGGCGTTAGCCTGGGCCGAACGCTACCAGCAACAGCATGGGCAGGTAAGCCTTTCGGTGACCGGAGGCGGGTCGGGCACGGGGATTACTTCATTATTGAATGGCACAGTCGATATTGCCAATGCTTCACGCGCCATCACCCCTGCAGAAATCCAGGCAGCGAAAGCGGATGGATTTGTCCCGGTCGAGTTTACCGTCGCCAGGGATGCGATTGCCGTCATCGTGAATCCCGAAAACCCCATACAACACCTTTCACTCCAGCAAATATCCAAGATTTACCGGGGCGAGATCAACAACTGGCAAGAAATCGGTGGTGAAAACCGGCCGATCGTGCGGTTATCGCGTGAGACTAACTCGGGTACACACGTGTATTTCCTGGAAACAGTCATCCGACTGGGCAACAGCAAGGACAAGACGATTTTCTCGGCCGATACGCTGCTGCTGCCTTCTTCTGAAGGGATTATCGCCGAGCTGCGCGATAATCCAAATGCCATCGGTTACGATGGGCTGGGATACGTCACTCCGGATGTAAAAGTAATTGCGGTCGGCAAACAGGATGGCGGTCCCTATATTATGCCCTCGGTTAGCACGGTAAATGACAAAACTTACCCGATCGCCCGTGACCTGTATATGTACACTCGCGGCCAACCCGGCGGGGCAATCAAAGATTACCTGGATTGGATCGTCTCCCCTGAATCGCAGCAAGTTGTGACGGACCTTGGATTCGTCCCCATTCTAAAAAAGTAAATCGAGCGCCGGATCATGGACAATCAAACCACCAGACAAGAATTCGTGATTACCTGGATCATAAAATTATCCGGCTATTCGAGCATCCTGTTTGTTTCGCTGATCTTTTTCTTTTTGCTGAGGGAAGGCCTTCCGGCCCTGGCAAGCACATCACTTGGCTCTTTGCTTAGCACACGCTGGTACCCAATTGAAAACTACTTCGGCATCCTGCCGCTCATCCTTGGGTCGCTGGTCGTCACCCTGGGAGCCCTGCTGGTATCTGTCCCGTTAGGCCTGGGCACGGCTATCTACATCTCTGAGATAGCCTCCAACTGGGAAAAGGAAGTTCTCAAACCTTTGATCGAACTGCTGGCCGGCCTGCCTTCGGTTGTGCTGGGTTTCCTGGGCATTTTAATCCTGGCGCCTTTCCTGCGCCGTTTTCTCAGCCTGCCTACCGGCCTGACTGCCCTGGCCGGTTCGATCTTGTTGGGGTTGATCGCCATTCCAACGATTGTGTCCATCTCTGAAGACGCGCTTAATTCGGTTCCCCATTCTTACCGCGAGGCGTCTTTGGCCCTGGGCGCTACCCCCTGGCAGACGATCTGGCGCAGCACCTTACCGGCCGCCCGCTCCGGCGTTCTGACTGCCATCATGCTCGGTGTAGGTCGCGCCATCGGGGAAACCATGGCAGTTATGATGGTCACCGGGAATGCCCCGGTGATGCCCCAGGGCCTGCAAGCCCTGTTCCAGCCGGCGCGCACGATGACCGCCACAATTGCCTCAGAAATGGGCGAAGTGGCCACCGGCAGTTCGCATTACCAGGTGCTGTTTTTTATTGGCATCGTGCTGTTCGTTTTTTCCCTGATCGTCAATATCATCGCATCCTCGCTCGGCACCCAGCAGCGTAAGCGCGCTGAACGCTTACTTTCTTGATATAAATGCCATGAAATCTATCGGCCAACTCTTTTCTCCCCGCCAGACGCAGAACCTGGGTTTCGTCATGCTCAGGTTGGTCTGTATACTGACTGTGCTGCCGATTATCGCCATGGTGTTGTATATTCTGGTGCGAGGTTTGCCGGCGATATCATGGACTTTTTTGACGGCCATGCCCAGCGATGGGATGCGGGCGGGAGGCATTTTCCCGGCCCTGGTGGGTACTTTTTACCTGACGCTCGGCACAGCCATTTTTTCTGTGCCATTGGGAATTGCGGCGGCCATTTATTTGGCCGAATATGCTTCGGATAACCGCTGGACCCGGCTGATCCGGATTGCCATCATCAACCTTTCAGGCATTCCTTCGGTAGTATACGGATTGTTTGGGCTGGGCCTGTTCGTCCTTTTCCTGCACTTTGGCACAAGCATCCTGTCCGCTTCCTTGACGTTATCGATCATGACCTTGCCGGTCATCATCAGCACAACGGAAGAAGCCTTGCGTTCCGTGCCGTTTTCCTTCCGGCTGGTGAGCATTTCGCTGGGCACCACGCGCTGGCAGACGATCTGGCGCATCATCCTGCCTGAAGCGCTGCCCGGCATTCTCACCGGGGTGATCCTGGGATTGGAACGCGCCGCCGGAGAGACCGCCCCCATTCTCTTCACCGGCGCCTCATTTTTCTTACCGCGCCTGCCCAACTCACCCCTGGACGCCACCATGGCGCTGCCATACCACCTTTTCGTTATCTCGACCCAGGTGCCCGGGATGCCCATCCAGATCCAGTATGGCACCGTGCTGGTCTTGCTGGCCTTCGTGGTGATGATGAATACGATTGCTACCATCATCCGCTCACGGGCGCGTGCCCGCCGCCAATGGTGATGCCATGATCAAAATCCGCATCGAACACCTGAACCTGCGCTATAACGACGGTACCGAGTCGCTCAAAGACGTCAGCATGGACGTTGAAGCCAATGCCATCACAGTCCTGTTTGGGCCAGCCGGCGGGGGAAAATCCAGCTTACTGCGTACGATCGACCGTCTCAACGACCTGGTAGAAGCGCATATTACCGGCAAGGTGTGGGTCAACGATGTGAATATCCTCGAAGCCAGGGTAAACGTGGTTGAGCTGCGCCGGAAAGTTGGGATTGTTTTTTCACGCCCGGTGTCACTGCCTTTGAGCATTTATGGCAACGTGAGCTATGGGCTGGAAATGGCTGGAGAACGCCGAAAGTCCCACCTGGATACGTCGGTCGAAAATGCTTTGCGCCAGGCGGCTTTGTGGGACGAAGTGAGCGCCCGGTTGAATGACCCGGCCAATTCGCTGTCAGGTGGGCAGCAGCAGCGCCTGTGCCTGGCGCGCGTTCTGGCGCTTGAACCGGAAGTGATCATGCTGGATGAGCCCACCTCAGCCCTGGACCCGGTTGCGACGCTCAAGATCGAGAATATGCTCCAGGAATTGAAGCAAAAATACACGATCCTGTTGGCTCCGCATAATGTGCAGCAGTCCGCCCGCACGGCCGATTACGCGGCTTTCTTCCTGGTGGGAGAACTGGTCGAATACGGCAAAGGGACGGATATCTTCATGCGCCCCAAGGATAAACGCACCGAGGACTATATCATGGGGCGGTACGGATGACACTTGATTTTCGAATAGACACCTTCTATTGTAGAGAAGCCTCTAGTGTGATAAAATTTACCACGTATTAGAAACTTGGGCGCGTAGCTCAGTTGGTTAGAGCGCACGGTTCACATCCGTGAGGTTCGTGGGTTCGAGCCCCTCCGCGCCCACT
>VFSW01003923.1_pt1 | contig 22241 bp, 17 predicted proteins | sample 5358111 | NCBI WGS metagenome assembly VFSW01 (sample SAMN11554181, study PRJNA540505) | mine drainage metagenome | isolation source: sediment from site ElyBrook_90M | place: USA: Ely Copper Mine, Vershire, VT | collected 2017 | reverse complement strand
GACGGCGGCGGCTTCGAAGGCGGCAGCTGCGTGGCCCCCCAGGGCGCCTCGCAGTGCGACCTGTGCGGCGCCAGCCTCTGCTGCGTGCAATACGCCGCGTGCGTCCAGGAGCCTGCCTGCGCGAGCGTGATCACCTGCGTCGCCCAGAGCTGTGGGGGGAACGCTAGCTGCGTGAACACCTGCAAGAACGAGTACCCCGCCGGCGCCCCTGCCTACGCCTCGCTCGGCCTGTGCTTGCAAAGCAAGTGCCCCGTCTGCGCGGAGTCGGGCGTCGGCGATCCGTGCGGCGTCGGCCAGAACGCGTGCGTCCCCGGCCTGACGTGCACCGGGGCTTGGTGCACCAAGTTCTGCGTCGGTTCGCCGGACTGCGCCGGCAACGGCGCCGGCGGGGCCAACGAGTACGGGCAGATCGGCGAGTGCGTGAGGGCCAGCGGCGGAAACGAGTGCGTGCCGGGCTGCGCCTCCGGTGCCTTCACATGCGCGGCGTTTCGGGGGACGTCCTGCCAGGTGATGACGTCGGTCGAGGGGACGCTCGTGAGCGTCTGCGCGCCCGTGCCCGATGCGGGCCGGGACTGAACGGAATGGGCCATTTTGGTCCGTCGGTTCCGTCCTTGAAGATCCGCAGCGTCAGTGATCGCACGGTGTGCCGCCACGACGTGCTGCATCGAGAAGGGACGAAGGGCGAGAGCGAAGCGGTATTTCTCGGCGCTCGCGTTGGGCGAGAAGGCGTAGAGCACCGTCACCGCCGCCTGCGGCTCCAGGGCGTACGCCACATCCACATCCAGCGCGTCCACGGCAACGAGTATGAGCCCGGGCGCACGTTGCTGCACGCGCTGAACGGCTGGTCCTACGTACTTCTGCGGAAGGCCGTCCGCGGATCCGCGGAGTCCCACGTCGCCGTGCGCGTGCGCAGCCGTCATACAGACGCCGGCTACGACCTATTTTCGATTTCTGCACTGGCGAGGATTGCAGGTCGCCGAGGATGGCTCTAAGCGTGAAAGATGATGGGGGATCGTGCGCCCTCATGCCCGTGCGTCAGCGCGAAAGAAAGCTAGAAGCATCCACATGTCCGCAGGTCGATGGGTGAACACCAAGCGCACTTCGACGAGAAGGCGAATCCACCGACAAATCAGTGCGCTGGCCGTCGGCGTGGTGTTGGCGGCTTGCTCAGGGGCGAGCGACGAAAAACGCACGGACCCGCCCGCAGTGTCGCCGATCGCCGACGCATCTTCTGCGAGTACCACGAAGGACCCACGCCTGGAGGAGTGGCACACGGCCATCATGAAGGTACCGTCTCCGAAGGACGGGTGCTTCACGGCCTCGTACCCGGGCGCGACGTGGATCGAAGTGCCGTGCGAATCCGTCCCGGTCGGTCCGTCGCTTGGTTCACACGGCGGAAAGCACGAGAAGCGCTCCGAAGGGGCGAGCCAAGTGGGCGGAGGTGGCGGGGATCTCACCGTGGGCCACGGTACGGACTTCTTTGCGCAGATGTCCGGCCCGATCTTCCGGGCGACGGGCTCCTTTCCGAGCGTCAAGGGCGACACGCTCTCCAACGCCTATTCGGTTCAATTGAATTCCAACGAGTTCAGTAGCGCCCTAACGAACACGCTCTGCGCTCGGTCGACGAACGAGGCCGGCGCCGGCCCCTTGTCGTCACAATGCAATGCATGGCAGCAGGCCGCCTACTTGAACGCCGGCTCCGGTAGTGGGCTCTTTTTTCAGTACAGGGTTCTGAACTATGACGCGCCCTGCTTCTTCCTTGGGTTTGATTGGACGCCCGACGGCAACGACTGCTTCATGAATAGTGCAAGCGTACCCAATGTTCCTTTGCTGCCAGTTACCGATCTGTCGAGCATGAGTCTAGAGATGGTGGCTGGCAGTAGCGACACGATCAAGATGTCGATCGAAGGGCAGGCCTACATGGCGTCCTTCCCGAGTGTCTTGGGTCTGAACTTGGGCTCCTGGAACACCGCCGAGTTCGGCGTCTTTGGCCCTAGCAAGTCCCAGGTCAACTTGAGCCCCGACACCTCGATTGTCACCCAAATCGTCACGGAGCCCCCTCAGAATACGCCCACTTGTACAACGACCATCCCTGGTGTCGCCACTTTTGAATCGAACAACTTGAGTCTGCTCCCGAATTGCTACGATTGCGCTAAACAATGCTGCTTGACCGTCGGCTTTGGCCAGGGCCTCAACGGCCCCGGTATCATGTTCGAGCAGAGCAACGTCGCGAACCAGTCGTGTTCCATTTGTGGAGGCGAGGGACAAGCGTGCTGCAGTGTCGGCAACTGGTGCGCGTCCTCCTCCGACGTCTGCTACAGTCAGACGTGCGTGCACTGCGGGGATAACGGTGAACTCTGCTGCTCAGGTGGCAACCCGTGCTCGCTAGGCAACGTCTGCCAGCTCGGGGCTTGCGGACCGCCGAGTGTCCTGACCGCACTCCCGAACTCCCTATCCATAGAGGAGGGGGACGGAACCACGGGGGCCAACACGAGTACTACGTATCTCTACGCGTCCGGCCTCTGGGCGGAGTTCTACCCCAACGTTTCCCCTTCCCTGTCCTTCAGCGTCATCACTGAGCCCCACGGCGCCCGCGCGGTTGGGCCCGGCCAGATGCCCCCAGGCATCAACATGCCGGTGATAACGAACGACATCTACCCGCCTACCGTCGAATTTTCCGCGAGCGTCAACCAAGGTGGGTTCGTGGCTGGGACGTACACGTTCGAAATCACCGGAACGATCGGTGGCTTCACGGCGACGACCGATCTTGATTTGAACGTCAGTGCATGCCACCCATTCAACTGCGGAGACGCTCATTGGGTTTGCGGGTCATTCGACAACGGGTGCGGCATGTCGTCCGGGAGCTGTGGAAGCTGCACATCCTCGGCACAGCCGTATTGCGCGGGCGGCTCCTGTTGGAGCTGCGCCGAGACGACATGTTCAGGCATGGAGTACTTCGATCTCTTCACGTGCAGGTGCAAGAGCTGCCCGTGCGGGACCATCCACCTCGACGGACACTACATCTGCAACGTTTGCAAACCGCAGGCGGGGCCCCTCCCGTGGTGGAATGAGAACCTCTGGAACTTCCCGTGGCTCGGCCTGACTCCCGTGGCGCCCGTCCAGATGCTCGTGCAGGAGGGCAACACGGTGACCACCGGCGCGGGCTTCTCGGCAAACGCGCAGGCACTGCTCGAGCAGGTGAGCAGCGGCACCGCGCAGTTGGTCCTCGGCGACGACGTGTTCTCGGTCCCGCTCGGCGCGCAGCCCGGCGCCGTCTTCGTGCATCCGTCTACCACCAGCGTGATTGGAGCGCTGGCTCAGGTGGGGGGCATCGTCAACACGCCGTCGCCGATTGCGCCCCCGCCGTCGAACCCCGTGGATCCACCAGAACTGGTGTCCTTCGACGCGTCTGACGGGACACTGTTCGCGCTCCAGGTGACAGGGACGACGGCGACGCTCGATACCGTCAACGTCAGCGCCGCCTTGCAGGGCGTTGTGTCGACCGGCAGCACGCCTGTCGTCGGCGCGATCCCGAGCAAGCCGCTCGCCATGTTGTGGGACGTCTTCACTCGGTCCCTGTTCGTCATGGACTCCGCCGAGGACGGCCACCACGCCGGGCGCGGAAGGCTCCGACTGCTTACGATCGACCCGGTGTCAGGCGCGTCCTCCCTCTTGTGGCAGACGAGGCAGGGCTGCGACTTCCCCGACAAGGTGCTGATGTCGGTCGGCCTTCAGCAGGAAATCTCCGTTGGGCTCGTCGGGGTGCCTGACCACGACCGCAGCGAGATTCTTCTCCTCGCAGCGAGCGGGAAACCTCTTTTCTCCCGGGACGTCCATGGGCGCTTCATCGGTCCGCCCCACGCGGTTCCCACGGGGGTCGATCTTGCGTTCGAGACGCACGACCCGGCACTGCTCGTGGACTTCGAGCATCTCCCGCAGGCGAAGCTCGACACGGGTCTCTGCGGCGCGACGTGGCTACGAGACAACGCCGACTTGCAACAGCCGCCCCCCTCGGTGCTCGGGGAGGTGGAAGCGAACTGCCGCCACGGCCAATGAGCCGACTTGGGCCCACCCCGAGCGAGATCGACTCCCGTGGTACACTCGATTTCACAGGGCTTGGCCATGTCGAAGACTCGTACCCTGCGCACGTACGCCCGCGGCGCAGCATTCGTGATCGTCGTCACGGCGGCCGGCTTGGCGTGCACGCCGGGCAGCTCGTCGCAATGCGGCAGTAACCCCCTGGGCGGCCCGACGGCGCCGGGTTCGGGGCCGGTGGGGATCGTCTACGCCTGCAACCTGCCGCCGCCCACGGCCGTCAGCATCTCGGGTCCGTGCGCTCAAGGCGACGGAGTGGGGATTCAGGGCGTAGGCGCCGGCACGTGCGTCGTCGACATCGACTTCCCCAACGGGCTGAAGTTCTCTGCGTCGATTCCGTACACGGCGTTGCAGTTCGAATGCAATACGTACTACGTGTCACCCTTCAACGAGATCGTCGTAGGGGATGTCCCCAGGTGCGACGAGACGGACGGAGAGCCGCCGCCGTGCAGGTGCCTGATCGACGTCGCGTGCGATTCCGGCGCGCTCTGCATCGACGCCGGTGAGTGGGACGGGGCGGTCTACACGCCGTGATCCCTGCCTCGATGGCCGGCTGGACCGGCTGGACCAACGCGACGTAGCCTTACGGATGCCAATGCTCAGCCAGCGTGCTGCCTGGGTGGGGGTCTGGGCGTGGGCCAGCGTCGTTGCCTGCGGCGCGCGGACCGGGCTGGTCATCGACACGGGGTCGAGCGATCGCGAGAACGACAGCGGCGCCAGCTCGGGGAGCAGCGGCGGTTCAGGTGGCAGCGGCAGCAGCGGCGGGGCGTCGATGACGGAGCCGGGTCCCGAAGCCAGCGCCCCGCTCGCCCCCCCGATGGCCGTCTCAGTGGGAAGCAATTTCACGTGCGCGCTGCTCGATGGCGGCGCCGTCGCATGCTGGGGAGTCAACGACACAGGCCAGCTGGGTGACGGAACGTCGAGCGGGCCACAAGATTGCTATGGCCTCCATGCATGCTCGGACACGCCGGTGGCGGTGCCCGGCCTGGCGGGCGCAACTGCCATCTCTGCGGGCGGCGCCCACGCGTGCGCGCTGCTGGCGGGAGGCGCCGTGGCGTGCTGGGGGTGGAATGACTACGGACAGCTAGGCGATGGAACGTCGAGCGGGCCGCAGACATGCACCAACGCCGCGGCCATCTCCTCGGCATGCTCGACGACGCCGGTGGCGGTGTCCGGCCTTGCGGGCGCCACGGCCATCTCTGCGGGCTACAACAACACATGCGCCCTGCTCGCGGGGGGCGCCATTGCGTGCTGGGGGGACAACTCCGTCGGCGAGCTTGGCGACGGCACGACGGGCGGGCCACAGACGTGCAGCTCACCGGGACAGAATAGCGGAGCGTGTTCGCCGACGCCGGTGGTAGTGCCCGGTCTGACGGGCGCCACGGCCGTCTCTGCGGGCTATCAGTACGAGTGCGCCCTGCTCGCGGGAGGCACCGTTGCGTGCTGGGGGGCGAATGGCTACGGGCAGCTCGGCGTCGATGGAACGTCGAGTGAGCCGACCGGGCCAGAGACATGCACCTACGACGCTCCGCATGGGGGCACCGCCACGAGCCCTTGCTCGATGACACCTGTAGCGGTGCCGGGCGTGACGGGCGCCACAGCCATCTCGACGGGCGCCCGGCACGCGTGTGCGCTCCTCGCGGGCGGGACCGTCATGTGCTGGGGATGGGACGTTGACGGCTTGCTCGGAGATGGAACGACCAGCGGTTCGTCGCCTGTGGCAGTCTCCGGCCTGACGGGTGCCTCGGCGATCGGTGCGGGCTGGGGTGACACCTGCGCCGTGCTCGCGGGCGGGACCCTTGCGTGCTGGGGGGACAACGCTTACGGCGAGCTTGGCGATGGAGCGTCGACCGGGCCTCAGACGTGCAATGCCGGCACGCAGACCCCCACCCCATGCTCGACGACGCCGGTGGCGGTGGCCGGCCTGACGGGCGCCACGGCCGTCTCCGTGGGCAACGGATTCACGTGCGCGCAATTCTCCGGCGGCACGGTCATGTGTTGGGGAGTCAACGACGCCGGCGTTCTGGGCGATGGCACGACGACCGGGCCGCAGACGTGCTACGGCGGCGCCCCATGCTCGACGACGCCCGTCGAGGTGTCGTCCTTGTAAGAAAGCGAAGACGCAGAGGCCAGCCCAAGACATCAGCACCGACGGGACGTTCGGCGCGAGGGCGATGACGTCACCGGGGGTGCACGATCACCGCGGGCTGCTTGCATGATCCGGCCGTGGAGATGCTCTTCCGCGCCAGCCGCGGCGTGCTCCGGCGAGACCGAGCTGTGGTGGACGTACACCGTCGTCCCCCGCCGCATCGGCTCTGCCACCGCCTCGGCGAGCGCTCGGCTCTGGCAGAAGAACAGGCTCTTCTTGCCCGATGCCTGCAGCGCGGCGTCCTGCGCGAGCGCGACGATGGCGGGCTTGTGCTTCACACCGGTCTGCCGGCGACTGGGCGCCTTCGGCGGATCCATCACTACGCCCGGGCGCGACGACGTCCCGCGCATCCAGTCGAGGATGGCTGCCGCCAGCTCCCGTCGGTGACCGACTACCTCCTCGTCTCGCAGACGGCGGCCCCGGATGAAGCACTTCCAGCGCGGTGAGGGCGAGTGGCACTACCGCGTCGCCGTCGCGGGTGGCCACGTGACGCTCACGAATGGGGCCATGCTCGAGGTGGATGCCGTCTTTCGCGGCGTGTTCGAGTTCGAAGGGGAGTGAGTCGAAGGAGGGAGCCACGAGGCCGCACCGGCGCGCGGGCTCCCGGCGAGGGTGCGCGCGATCGGGAAGCGATCGATGTAGTCTGGCACCCGAGGCGCGGCACGAACCATGGGGCGGCGATCGGGCACAGAGACCGTGGCGCGGTTGCTCGTCGCGTTCCTGCGCCAGCCCCGCTGGTCGCAGGCCGAGCTGGAGCGCATATGCGACGTCAGGGCACGCGCCCTGCGTCGCGCGCTCCGGTCCCTCGAGCTCGCAGGCGTCACGCTCGTCCGCAGCGAGGAGTCGCCGTCTCGCGTCCTCTGGCGCGTCGAGAAGGGCTGGGCACCTGCCTTGGCCTCCAGCCTCGTCGGTCCCGAGGCTATCGCGCGCCTGGTGGCGCGACTGCCGCGGAGCGAAGAGCGGCAGACCGTGCTGGGGCGCCTGCTGGCGCCGTCCGGTGTGGCCGCTCTGGCGGCCAACCAGGCGGCGCTCGAGGTTTCCGAGGCCACCCTGAGGGTCCTCGAGGACGCGTGTCGCGGGCGGTTCGCCCTCCGGATGGCGTACTTCTCCGCGAGCCGCGGCGCCCACGCCATCCGCACCGTGAGTGTGCAGCGAATCACCTACGGCGAGCACGTGCGGTTCGTCGCCCACTGCCACACGCGCAAGAAGCTGCTCTGGTTCCGCGCCGATCGCGTGACCCAGCCGGAGCCACTCGACTCCGCGGGCTACGTCGAAGTCGACGCCAAGGAGGTCGACGAGCTCCTGCGCGAGAGCCTCGACGGCTTCCGCGGCAAAGGGGACGCGGTGAGGTGCCGGTTCGACGTGGCCTACCCGGACGCGACCTGGGCTCTGCGCTCCGTGCCCTCGGGAGCCGAGGGCGCGGTGGTCCAGCACGGGCCGAACGGCGCTCACGTCGAGTTGACCACCGCAGGCATCGACGTCCTGGCGCGCTTCCTGGTCGGTCTCGGCGCCGCGTGCTCCGGGATCGCGCCGGACGCCCTGCGTGCGCGTGTCGCGGAGCTGGCACGCGGGGCGCTGGGGGCCACAGGCGCGAACGCCCTGAGGCGGACCGGCCCTAATGGGGCGGGCCGAATAGGACGGCGGAGAGGCGCAGGCTAGGCACGTGACCAGCCTTCCTGGGTTGCTGTGAGAGGAGCGCCTTCCACGTTCTGGGGGAAGCTCGAGCGCGAGGATGGCGGCGCCGTCGTCGCCTGGCATCCGCTCGCCGCACACTGTGCCGACGTCGCGGCCTGCGCCGAAGCGCTCCTCTCTACGACGATCCTCCGGCGCCGACTGGCGACGCTGGCCGGTCGAGAGGATCTTACCGAGATGGACGTCGCACGCTTGGCTGCGCTCGCCGCGCTCCATGACATCGGCAAGTACAACCTCGGCTTCCAGCGCAAGGGCGACCCCGAGCCTCGCGAACCACGGGGTCACGTCGGCGAGGTACTCGCGCTGTTCGGCAGCGACTACGCCGTCGGGGACAACTTACGAGCCTGTCTGGCTCCGGCACGCCTGGAGTCGTGGGCGCCCGGCGGCGCGGCCGGCGAGATGCTCGTCGCATCGATCGGCCACCACGGTCGCCCTGTGCGCTGCGGCGAGATCGGAGTCGAGCCTGCGCTCTGGGGCGCTCGCGGAGCGCTCGACCCCTTCGGAGGCATCACGGCGCTGCTCGATCTCACCCGCTGCTGGTTCCCTGCAGCGTTCGTGGCCGGCCCGGCGATGCCCGCCGTTCCCGCGTTCCAGCACGCCTTCGCCGGGCTCGTCATGCTGGCCGACTGGCTGGGCTCCGACCGAGGCTTCTTCCCCTTTGCCGACACCCTCGACGACCGGATGCCGTTCGCGCGCACGGCGGCCCGGGGGGCGGTCGGTGCGATCGGCCTGGACGTCCACGCCGCGCGAGGCCCAGGACCGCACGCTCGCCTTGGCCCGACCTGCGGGCGGCGGCCTCACGATCCTGGAATCCGAGACGGGATCAGGCAAGACGGAGGCCGCGCTCGGTCGCTTCGTGCAGCTCCTGCACGCGGGCCTGGTGGACGGCATGGTGTTCGCGCTGCCGACGCGGACGGCGGCCACACAGCTCCACCGGCGCGTCGTCGAGGCCATGGCGCGCGCCTTCCCGCACGAGACCAGCCGGCCAGCCGTCGTGCTGGCCGTTCCGGGCTACCTGCAGGTCGATCAGGCGCGCGGAAAGCGCCTCCCGGGCTTCGAGGTTCTGTGGAACGACGATCCGCGCAGCCTCGCACGTCACCGCGGTTGGGCCGCCGAACAACCGAAGCGCTATCTCGCGGCGTCGGTTGCGGTGGGCACCATCGACCAGGTTCTGCTGTCGGCACTGCGCGTGGGGCACGCCCACCTGCGTGCCACGGCCCTGCTGCGTCAGTTCCTGGTCGTGGACGAGGTGCATGCGTCGGACGCCTACATGAACCGGATCCTCGAGGAGGTCCTGCGCTTCCACCTGAACGCGGGGGGCCACGCGTTCCTCATGTCGGCGACGCTCGGCACGCACGTCCGGGGACGCCTGGAGCGAGCCGCGCTCGGGATCGCTCCGCCCGGGGGCAATCTCGAGGAGGCGCTCGCCACGCCCTACCCGGTGGTTCACCACGCCGCCCGGGGCGAAGCGCCCACCCTCGTCGCCGTATCGAACCCCGGGTTGCCCAAGCGGATCCGCGTCTCCGTCGAAGCGATCGCCGACGATCCCGCCGCCGTCGTGACGTTGGCGCTGGACGCATCGCGCCAGGGGGCCCGGGTGATCGTGCTGCGGAACACGGTGTCGGACGCGGTCGCGACCCAGCAGGCGCTCGAAGCGCTCGCCGACGGCAGCGACACGCCTCTCCTCTTCCGCGTCGGCGAGGTCGTGACGCTCCACCACGCCCGCTTCGCCCGCGAGGACCGCGTCCGCCTCGACCATGCCATCGAGGCCCGGTTCGGCAAGCTCGCCCCGGCCCACGGCGGGGTGATCGCCGTCGCGACGCAGACCGTGCAGCAGAGCCTCGACCTCGACGCCGACCTCCTGCTCACCGATCTCGCTCCCATGGACGTGCTGCTGCAGCGGCTCGGCCGCGTCCACCGTCACCCAGAGGTTCGCGATCCGCACCGGCCGGCCGCGTTCCGGACCGCACGCGCCGTCGTGATGACGGGCGAAGATCCTCTCGAGACCTACCTGCGCGCCGACGGAGAAGCTCGCGGTCGTCATGGCGCGGGCACCGTCTACGACGACCTGCTCATCCTCGAGGCAACGCGGCGCCGCCTGGTCGAAAGCGGCGATCTCGTCATCCCGGAGCAGAACCGCGAGCTCGTCGAGATCACCACGCACCCTGAAGCGCTCGACCAGCTCGCAGGACGACTCGGGGCGGTCTGGCGGAAGCACCGCAGCCGCACGTGGGGCGTCGAGCGGGCGCACGTCGGGCTGGCGGATCTCAACCTCGTAGATCGCGCGGCGCACTTCGGCGACTACTCATTCAAGACGACCGAGCTCCAGAACGAGCGCATCGCGTCGCGCCTCGGCGAGAGCGACCGGCGTGCCGTGTTCGTCGAACCCCGACCCGACGGTCCCTTCGGCGAGAAGGTCCGCGAGCTGACGATCCCGGGCTGGCTCGCGCGCGCGCTGCCTTCCGACCCGGACCTCGCGCCCGGCGACGTACACTCGAGCCCCCTCGGGGTGCTGCACTTCACGCTCGGTCCCTTGCGCTTTCAGTACGACCGCCTCGGCCTGCGACGCGACGACGCGCCGCCCGTCGATGGCCAGGAGGACATCGCCGATGCCTGACTCGATGCCCTACGGCCTGCTCGACGAGCCCCTGCTCGGCGCCGAGGACGACGCGGGCGTGCGCGTGACAGTGACCCTTCCCGGGCTGCTGGCCCGGCTGTCGCAAGGCGTTCCGACTTCGCTCACCGCGGTGCAGGCCCACCAGCAGCATGCCGTCCACGCCTTCCTCGTGCAGCTGGCGGCCCTGGCGCTCGTACGCGCCGGGGAGACGGAGAGCGCGCACGACGAGACGAGGTGGCGGGAGCTGCTCGTCGCCGGCGCGAAGGAGGACGGAGCGGGGCCGGAGGCGTTCGCGCTGGTCGTAGAGGATCTCGCGAAGCCGGCGTTCCTGCAGCCGCCGGTGCCGGAGGGGACGCTCGACGTGCTGCAGAACGAGCACACGAGACCGAGCGCCGAGCTGGACGTGCTGGTCACGGCGAAGAACCACGACGTGAAGATCGACCGCATCGACCGACCCACGCCGGAGCACTGGGCCCTCGGGCTGATCTCGCTGCAGACGATGCAGGGCTACCTCGGCGCCGGGAACTTCGGCATCGCGCGAATGAACAGCGGCTACGGAAGCCGCCCCTGCGCGGCATTTGCACCTGGCATGGGGTCGACCGCTCGCTTTCGTCGGGACGTTCACGCCCTTCTGCGAGATCGCTCGGCGCTCGAGGCGCGTTTCGACTTCGGCTCCCGGGGTCACCTTGGCCTGGTCTGGTGCGCGCCATGGGACGGGACCACGTCCCTTTCCGCGCCGTACCTGGACCCGTTCTTCATCGAAATCTGCCGTCGGGTCAGGCTCGCCAGCACGCCACTCCAGGCGATCGTTGCATATCGGGGCACGAGCGAATCCCCGCGCATCGACGCCAAGGAGGCGAAGGGAAACCTCGGCGACGCCTGGACCCCCGTGAAGCGCAAGGACGGCAGGGCGCTGAGCGTGTCCGCGACCGGCTTCACCTACGAGCTGGTTCAAGGGCTGCTCTTCAGCGAGGAGTGGGAGCAGGGCGCGGCCGGCCAGGGCGAAGGCGCGGATAGGTTGTGGCTGGGGCAGGTGCTCGCGCGCGGACAGAAGACGGGGGGCTACCACGAGCGCTGGGTGTCGGTGCCCGAGAGGGCGCGTTCGTTCCTCTCTCGCCCGGAGCGGCGCTCGGTGCTGGCCGCGCGTGCGCAAGGCTGGGTCGCGAGAGCCGAGACGGTCCGCCTCAAGATCCTCCGCCCGGCACTCCTGATCCTGATGCAAGGCGGCCCCGAGGCAAACCTCAAGTTCGACGACAAGCGCGCGGATGGCTACCTGCGAACCCTCGATCTCGCGATCGACGCGGAGTTCTTTCCGCTGCTGTTCGAGCACGTCGAGGACTCCCCCGAAGCGGCGGACGCGACGTTCGAGCGCAGGCTCTTCGAGCTGGCGAGCGCGCAGCTCGACGCCGCCATCCGTAGCCTGCCCGTTCCGTCCGCGCGCAAGTGGCGAGCCGAGGCGCGGGCGCTGCGCGCCTTCCACCTTGCTGCGCGCAAGCACTTCAAGCTGGCCTTCCCACCGAGTGCTCCGAACGATCCGCCCCCCGCCACCACTGGAGACGCGACATGAACAATCAGCCTGCCCCGCCGCAGGAGAAGACCGCAGAGCCGGCCCGCCACCGCGCCGTGAGCGCGCTCCGGCATGCGCTCGATGCGGCCGACCCCGGCACCGTCGCGGCCCTTCGGCGAGCGTCGGCGGATTCCCCGCCCGCCGCCTTCTACCGCCTCGCGCTGGCGCCGCTCGAGGAGCACCTCCCCCCTGGTGGGCCCCCGCGCGACGAGTACGAGCGACGGTGGACCGTGGTCGTGTCCGCGATGGCCACCGCGCTCGGTCTGCTCGGGCGCATCCCCTTCGGTGAGGCCCTCGCGCGCAGCGGGATCGCCGAGGCGCGCGTCACGCGTCTGCTCGAGGCGCACGACGCGCAGCTCGCGGACCTCGTGAGGCACGTCGTTCACCAGCTCGTGCAGAAAGGCGAGGCGTTCGATCCGAACGACCTCGCGGACCTCGTGCTCAGCGACGGCACGTCGTACGCGGCGCACGCGCGTCGCCGCATCGCCCGCTTCTTCTTCCGTTACCTCGACGCTCGGGAGACCCGCTCATGACCAAGCCCCTGTTCCTCCAGATCCACACGCTCGTCTCGTACCCTGGCACGCTCCTCAACCGCGACGACGTCGGGTTCGCCAAGCGCCTGCCGTTCGGCGGCGCCACGCGGACGCGCATCTCATCCCAGTGCCTCAAGCGGCACTGGCGGAGGTTCGACGGCGACCACGCGCTCGCGTCACTGAAGGCCGGCGACGATCCGGTCGCGATGTCCGTGCGCTCACGGCACACGTTCGAGCGTTACGTGGTCGCCCCGCTGCTCGCCGAAGGCGTCTCCGCCGATCTGGCGCGCGCCGCGACTCAGGCCGTAATGTCCGAGGCGCTCGGGGAGAGCGCCAAGGCGAAGAAGGCGCGCGCGGAGACGAGGAAGGAGGACGCCGAGGGAGGCGAACCGGCCCCAAAGGCCAAGAAGCGCTCGGCCAAGAAAGAAGGGGCTGAAGGGGCCTCCGCGCTGATGACCGGTCAGCTCACCATCCTGGGGAAGCCCGAGCTCGACTTCTTCCTCGCGGAGGCGCGCGAGATCGCGAAGGCGGCCGGTTCGATGGAGGGCGTCGAGGGCGCCCGGAAGGCGCGCTTCACGAAGGAGTGGGGAAAGAACGTCTCCGGTCTCCGCAGGGCGTCGGGGTTCGACGCCGCCCTCTTCGGCCGCATGGTCACGAGCGATCGTCTCGCGCGCTCCGACTCGGCGGTTCACGTGGCGCACGCCTTCACCGTGCACTCGGAGTACGCGGAGACCGACTACTTCAGCGCGGTCGACGATCTCTCCGCGGACGGTGACGAGAACGAGGGCCTCGGCAGCGCGCACATCAACACCAGCGAACTGACGAGCGGTCTGTTCTACGGCTACGTGGTCGTCGACGTCGCGCAGCTGGTCTCCAACCTGGAGGGCTGCGACACGAGGGACTGGACGGTGGCGGACCGCAGCCTCTCGGCCGACACGTCGCGCGCGCTCGTGCACCTGATCGCCCGCGTTTCACCCGGCGCGAAGAAGGGCTCGACGGCGCCCTACGCCTACGCCCACCTCACGATGATCGAGGCGGGGTCGGCGCAACCTCGGACCCTGGCGAACGCGTTCCTCGAACCGGTCACGCACCGCCCCAGCCTGCTCCGGAACACCTTCGGCGCCCTCGCGACCTATGTGACGGACGTCGACCACGTCTTCGGCGACCCGAATCGCCGCGCCATGGCCGTCGTCGGGCCCAAGGAGTCGCTCACCGGCTTGCCGCAGCCGACGTCCCTCGAGGCGGTCGCGAAGTTCGCCGCGAGCGCCATCCTGGAGCACGTGTAGATGGAGGCCCTGCTTCTACGCCTCGACGCCCCGCTCATGAGCTTCGGGGGCGTTGTGGTCGACGAGCACAACCCGACGGACCCGCTGCCCTACCGCGCGATGCTGGCGGGGCTCCTCGCCAACGCGCTCGGGATGACGCGGGCGCAGGAGCGCGAGTTCGCGTCTCTGCAGTCTCGCATCCGATACGCCGCCCGGCGCGACCGGCGGGGCGAGACCCTGGTGGACTACCAGACGGTGGATCTCTCGCCCGATGGCCCGCTGGACTCGGCCCTTGGCTGGACGACCCGCGGCACGCTCGAGGAGCGCAAGGGGGGCACGGCGAGCGACGGCACGCACATCCGCTACCGCCACTACCTCGCGGACGCCATCGTCACCGTCGCGCTCACGCTCGAGCCTCCCGAGTCCGAACCGTCTCTGCGGTCCGTGAGCGACGCGCTGCGGCTTCCCGCTCGCGCGCTATTTCTCGGTCGCAAGTGCTGCTTGCCGAGCGGGCCGGTCTGGCTCGCGGAGGTCGCCGCGACCACGTTGCGCGAGGCGTTGGAGCGTACGCCGCGCGTTTCGCCGCTCCGCCCGGGCGCGGATCGGCGAAGCGACGAGGGCAAGCTGCAGGCGGTCTGGCCCCAGGCGGACGGCGGCGCCCATGATGCGACGCGCCTCTGGCCGCGCGTCGAGGATCGCGACCCTGCCAACTCCATCCACGTGGGGCGCCGCCTCTACGTCGAGGGGCTGGTCGATCCGCCCGAAACGACATCAACGGAGCGAGACGGGCGATGAGCACACTGCACCTCGTGCGCTGCGCCATCGACGCGCAGAAGCTCTACGCATTCGCGCGACGGTCACGCGCCGCGGCCGTCCGGGACTTCGACGAGGGCTACGCCGTTCACGCCGTCTTCGCGGCCCTCTTCGATCACGGGGCGCCCGCGGGCGACCGCATGGCCCCCAAGCCGTTCCGGGTGGGCGACACGCACCGCAGGACTCTGGAGGTACTCGGGTATGCCTCCCTCGACCACCGCGCGCTCGTCGACCGCGCGAAGGCCTTCGGCGATCCCCAGGCCTGGGGCGTGTGCGACCTCGAGGGGATGACCTCCAAGCCGATGCCGGCTCGGTTCGCGCCGGGCACGCGGCTGGGATTCCACGTCCGGGCGTGTCCCGTCCGTCGCGTCGGCAAGCGAGGCCCGACACCGCGCGCAGGGAGCGAGGTCGACGCCTTCGTCGCGAAGGCCTGGGAGGTCGGACCGGAGCAGCCGCTCGATCGGGACGAGGTCTACCGGGCGTGGCTCGGGGAGGAGGTCGCCAAGGAGCAAGCCGGTCGGCTCGTCGAGGCTCACGCCGAGTGCTTCCGGCTCGGACGCCTATACCGGCGCACGCAGGGAGAGGAGCGCTCGGGCCACCGCACCAGCCGGCCCGATGTGACGTTCGACGGGGTGCTGGAGGTCGGCGATTCAGAAGCCTTCGCGCGCCGACTGGCCCGCGGCATCGGGCGCCACCGCGCCTTCGGGTTCGGCATGCTGCTCCTGAAACCGGCCCGGACGGTACCCCGCGATGGCGGGTGACGAGCCGCCGTCGGCGCAGCCGACCGCGAAGCCGGACGAGCTTCGCGGCCGCCTCGGCCTCGAGACGGCTCGCGTGCCGCAGCAGGATCGCCACGGCCTGCTCTGGCTCGGCCGCGGGCAACTCTACGTGCACGAGGGCACCTTGCGCTTCAAGTGCGCAGGCTTCGGAGACCTGGAGCCCGGCGACTACGCGATCCCGTTCCAGCTGCTCACTTGCCTGGTGCTGCAACCAGGAACGTCGGTGACGCACGACGTGCTCCGCCTGTGCGCGTCGCACGGCACGGGAATCGTCGCGGTGGGGGAAGGGGGAACGCGCTTCTTCGCCAGCGCACCGGCGGGGCCCAACGAGTCGGCTCGAGCGCGACGTCACGCCCTTCTGTGGGCCGAGCCCGAGCGACGTCTCGCTTCTGCGCGAAGGATGTACGCGTGGCGGCTGGGAGAGGTATTCCCGCGCGCCGACATCGCGGTGCTCCGCGGTATGGAGGGGGCCAGGATGAAGGAGACCTACAAGCGCCTCGCGCAGCAGCACCGGCTGGTGTGGCACGGGCGCCGCTACGACCGGGAGCATCCCGAGCAGACCGATCTTGCCAACCAGGCGATCAATCATGTGGTCACGGCCGTCGAGGCCACAGCGATGGTGGCGGTCGCAGTGACCGGCGCAATCCCGCAGCTTGGCTTCATCCACGAGGACGCGGGCCAGGCGTTCACCCTCGACATCACGGATCTCTTCCGCGACACGATCACCCTTCCGGTCGCGTTCACGGCGGCGAAGGAGGCCGAGGTCCGTCCAGCGGACGGGGTCGAGCGGATCGCGCGTCGTCTCGCTGCGAAGGCGCTGCGCAGGAAGGGAGTCGTCCTGGAGATGATCGACCGGATCAAGCAGCTGCTCGACGAGGAGGCGCCTGCTGGCGAGGAGATCCCGCCGTGAGCATGACCGTGGTTGTCACTCGTAACGTCGAGAGCCGTGTGCGAGGCTTCCTCGCATCCACGATGCTCGAGGTGGCCAGCGGCGTGTACACCGCGCCCGATATGACGCCTGCGGTTCGTGAGCGGGTGTGGGCAGTGCTGGACAAGTGGCGCGTCGGCTCCCGCTCGGACAGCGTGGTAATGACGTGGTCGGACCGACACGCGCCCGGTGGGCAGGTCGTCCGCGTCCTGGGCGAGCCACCTCTCGAGCTCCGTGAGACCCCGAGCATCGTGCTCGCTCGTTATCCTCTGTCCAAGGACGAGGCTCGGTCTTTGACAGCGGAAGAAGCACCCTTCTAGACCTGGGCGGTCGACGAGGGTGCGCTACTCTGCCAGTGGCACACTGGCTCAATCGGTCTCAGAGGCTTCCCCGCGCGAGCGGGGGTCCACTGCAGTTCTGTCCGACCGGTGCGCGTTGGCGGGGGCTTCCCCGCGCGAGCGGGGGTCCACCTGCAGCGACATGGGGCTCGTGGTGGGAAGCAGCGGCTTCCCCGCGCGAGCGGGGGTCCACCCCTCGTTGACGCCGGTCACGTCGCGCCTGGCGCGGCTTCCCCGCGCGAGCGGGGGTCCACCCGGAGGTGTCCGGCTGCGGCTGGTGCCTGTCGAGGCTTCCCCGCGCGAGCGGGGGTCCACCCTCCTTGGCGCGCGCCGTCCCCTGCTCGACCGTGGCTTCCCCGCGCGAGCGGGGGTCCACCCGCAGGAGACTTCGCCTTCGCGCTCATCCTCGCGGCTTCCCCGCGCGAGCGGGGGTCCACCCTCGGGCGCCGGCATCGCCCCCACTGCGGGCGCGGCTTCCCCGCGCGAGCGGGGGTCCACCCTTGACCGAGCCCGCCAGCACCATGGCGACTTGGGCTTCCCCGCGCGAGCGGGGGTCCACCTGGTCACTTCCACCCTCGGCCGCCCCCTATCGAGGCTTCCCCGCGCGAGCGGGGGTCCACCCTACAGCGTCTCGGCCACGCTCATCAACAGCAAGGCTTCCCCGCGCGAGCGGGGGTCCACCCCGCTCGGCGTCGGCGCGGATGAAGTCGAGCGCGGCTTCCCCGCGCGAGCGGGGGTCCACCCACAGCGCTTGGCCGCGAGTGCTCCGCCATAGGGGCTTCCCCGCGCGAGCGGGGGTCCACCCTCGACGATCCTGAGCTGCGCAGCCTCGTCGCTGGCTTCCCCGCGCGAGCGGGGGTCCACCTGCGGATCTTGCCGGCGGCCTCGTACCAGTCGTGGCTTCCCCGCGCGAGCGGGGGTCCACCTTTCTGGCGCGCGGTGCAGGCCGACCCGGAGGCGGCTTCCCCGCGCGAGCGGGGGTCCACCCGAAGGAGCAAGAAGCGGCCCTTGTGCTCATCGGGCTTCCCCGCGCGAGCGGGGGTCCACCCCCATCCGCCGCGTTGTCGATCCACGCGCTGGAGGCTTCCCCGCGCGAGCGGGGGTCCACCCCTTCGCCGAAGAGTTGCTCGACGGCACCACGAGGCTTCCCCGCGCGAGCGGGGGTCCACCCAACGGTGACCAGCTGTCCTGGGTGACGTACGTGGCTTCCCCGCGCGAGCGGGGGTCCACCCTTGTGCATGGTCTTCTCCCGGACGCGCTCGGCGGCTTCCCCGCGCGAGCGGGGGTCCACCCTGGCGACCCAGCTCGTTCACGTTCAGACGCACGGCTTCCCCGCGCGAGCGGGGGTCCACCTCATGTCGAAGTCCAAGTACAGGTCGTACTTGTGGCTTCCCCGCGCGAGCGGGGGTCCACCCGGCTAAGGGGCAGTAGGGGGCGCAATCGCGCCGGCTTCCCCGCGCGAGCGGGGGTCCACCCCGACAGCATCAGGCAGATGATGACGAGGACGCGGCTTCCCCGCGCGAGCGGGGGTCCACCCGTGGCGGGCGTCATCTCGAACGCGCCGGCCGAGGCTTCCCCGCGCGAGCGGGGGTCCACCCTCGCGCCCGCAGAGGCGGCAGAGGAACCACCAGGCTTCCCCGCGCGAGCGGGGGTCCACCCCTCCGAGAGATACTGTAGCCGCAGTGTAGCCGGGCTTCCCCGCGCGAGCGGGGGTCCACCTCAGTGCATCGGAAGGCATGGGAGTCGGCATGCGGCTTCCCCGCGCGAGCGGGGGTCCACCCTCGGCCGGTGCTGGCGAGCGCGTTACCCCGGAGGCTTCCCCGCGCGAGCGGGGGTCCACCCAGGTTCTTCGAGGAGGCGTAGGCGGCGCGGCCGGCTTCCCCGCGCGCGCGGGGGTCCACCCGAGCACATCCCCGTGTTCATGACCGCGGAGATGGCTTCCCCGCGCGAGCGGGGGTCCACCCGTCTCGACCGTCGCCGAGACGATCACGAACGTGGCTTCCCCGCGCGAGCGGGGGTCCACCCGTTCCGAATCAGCTGGTCGTTTACGGCAGTTCGGCTTCCCCGCGCGAGCGGGGGTCCACCCTCGTTGCCGCCGCCCGCGCGCTGCCCCCGATGGGCTTCCCCGCGCGAGCGGGGGTCCACCCCGTAGACCTGGCCCTGGTCCCACACGTAAAGCGGCTTCCCCGCGCGAGCGGGGGTCCACCCATCATCTGCAAGGGCGTGCGCCTCATCGACCGGGCTTCCCCGCGCGAGCGGGGGTCCACCCTCGTTCGCTCGCCCAGCCCACGCCGTGCTTCTGGCTTCCCCGCGCGAGCGGGGGTCCACCCGTCAGGACCGGGTGCTTCTGGATGAAGCCCGAGGCTTCCCCGCGCGAGCGGGGGTCCACCCCTGCGCCTGCAGGTCGGAGAGTGCCTTGCTCAGGCTTCCCCGCGCGAGCGGGGGTCCACCTTCACTGGATCCGCTCACGGCGGACAAGAAGGAGGCTTCCCCGCGCGAGCGGGGGTCCACCCATCGGGTTGTCGCCGGTGCCACCGGGACCGATGGCTTCCCCGCGCGAGCGGGGGTCCACCCGGCTTGCGAAGCTCCTGGGACGAGTAGGCCGAGGCTTCCCCGCGTGAGCGGGGGTCCACCCGGCTGACGGGAACGGTCGTTATGGAGTGACCAGGCTTCCCCGCGCGAGCGGGGGTCCACCTTAGCCCCGTCAAGCGACGCTGCCTGAGAGTACGGCTTCCCCGCGCGAGCGGGGGTCCACCCCAGCGCGACAGAGACGAGACTGCAGAGGAGTAGGCTTCCCCGCGCGAGCGGGGGTCCACCCTCGTCCCATCCCGGGAAGTAGCGGCGCAGCTCGGCTTCCCCGCGCGAGCGGGGGTCCACCCGAACGCGCCCACGCCTCATACGCCACCTGCCCGGCTTCCCCGCGCGAGCGGGGGTCCACCTCAAGCCAACGGCCTGATCAACTACGGCGCTCGGGCTTCCCCGCGCGAGCGGGGGTCCACCCGTTGGGGGCGTGCGGGTGCCTGGAGGATGCCCGGCTTCCCCGCGCGAGCGGGGGTCCACCTTGTCGAGGTCGATCGTCCTGGCATCACCCATGGGCTTCCCCGCGCGAGCGGGGGTCCACCCGCGAACGGGGAGAGCTTGCTCGCGGCGATGGGGGCTTCCCCGCGCGCGCGGGGGTCCACCCTTGCCCGAGTTGACGAGCTCCTGACCGCGCTTGGCTTCCCCGCGCGAGCGGGGGTCCACCTGACCGCAGAGTCGTCCGTGTTGCCCGTGCCCAGGCTTCCCCGCGCGAGCGGGGGTCCACCCGCACCGGCACTGGTAATCGCCGCCGGGGTGATGGCTTCCCCGCGCGAGCGGGGGTCCACCCCTCGACAACCCGACGCACTTGGCGCCGGTGACGGCTTCCCCGCGCGAGCGGGGGTCCACCCTCCGGGACCTCGTCGAGTCGGAGATCCAGCGCGGCTTCCCCGCGCGAGCGGGGGTCCACCCGACTCGCAGAGCGGCACGACGCTGGTCGAGGGGGCTTCCCCGCGCGAGCGGGGGTCCACCCTCCTGCCAGATCACCCACGCATTCCCTGGGGTGGCTTCCCCGCGCGAGCGGGGGTCCACCCGACTCGCTCGTCATGGCCTTCGCCCGCGAGCTGGCTTCCCCGCGCGAGCGGGGGTCCACCGCTTCGAGCGGATCGTGTCGTACCACTTGCGTGGGCTTCCCCGCGCGAGCGGGGGTCCACCCACGCAGGTACGAGGCTGCGAGCTTGCCCGTGAGGCTTCCCCGCGCGAGCGGGGGTCCACCCGGTATGCGCGGCGTGCTGACGTGCGATGTGAAGGCTTCCCCGCGCGAGCGGGGGTCCACCCACGATCCGCGCGACAAGTTCGCGCGCGTCGGCGGCTTCCCCGCGCGAGCGGGGGTCCACCCGGCACCGCCACCGAGAAGAAGCCCCGCAAGCCGGCTTCCCCGCGCGAGCGGGGGTCCACCCTTTCCCATGAGCAAGCTCGCGTAGCCCTTCGCGGCTTCCCCGCGCGAGCGGGGGTCCACCCCTTCGAGGCGACTTCGCGCTCGACCTGTCCACGGCTTCCCCGCGCGAGCGGGGGTCCACCCGTCATCGGCCTGAACCTCGGTAACGCCACGGGGGCTTCCCCGCGCGAGCGGGGGTCCACCGCCCACGAGGATGCTCTCCTTCGGAAGCGCCAAGGCTTCCCCGCGCGAGCGGGGGTCCACCCGGCACAGCAGCTTCGTGACTCGGCCTTCGCGGGGCTTCCCCGCGCGAGCGGGGGTCCACCCTTTGCCGCGGACCAAGGGCGCATCCTGGGCGCGGCTTCCCCGCGCGAGCGGGGGTCCACCCAGCTCCACGACCTGCGCGACGATGCAGAGCTCGGCTTCCCCGCGCGAGCGGGGGTCCACCCACGGTCGGCGCCTCGGGAAGCTTCGGCTTCTCGGCTTCCCCGCGCGAGCGGGGGTCCACCCGCGGTCGAGTTCGTCCTCGGTCCACTGCCGCTGGCTTCCCCGCGCGAGCGGGGGTCCACCCGTTCGGCTTGTGATTCCGAAACGTTCTCGAACGGCTTCCCCGCGCGAGCGGGGGTCCACCCTTGCGAGCCGCCGCGCGCCCCTTGCGCCCACCGGCTTCCCCGCGCGAGCGGGGGTCCACCCGGTTCGTCCTGTCATGGGACGCCCGCCGGACGGGCTTCCCCGCGCGAGCGGGGGTCCACCCTGCCCGACTTCGACATCATCGAGCCGCCCGCTGGCTTCCCCGCGCGAGCGGGGTCCACCTCATGCCCCCCTCGCCACACTCCGCTGAATCAGGGCTTCCCCGCGCGAGCGGGGGTCCACCCGCATCGAGCGCGTCGAGGAGGTCCTCCCAGGTGGCTTCCCCGCGCGAGCGGGGGTCCACCCATACCGGCCGTGACAACCGAGCTTCCGATGACGGCTTCCCCGCGCGAGCGGGGGTCCACCCCACGAGCCAGACTGTATCGCAATCCGAGCCTCGGCTTCCCCGCGCGAGCGGGGGTCCACCCTCCGCAAGCAGCAGGAGCGCCTCAAGGCCCGCGGCTTCCCCGCGCGAGCGGGGGTCCACCCCGGCCCGTTGCCGGGGGCTGCGGGCTGCGGCGGGCTTCCCCGCGCGAGCGGGGGTCCACCCGTCCCGCCCGTGTCCGCGTCCTTCGCCGCGATGGCTTCCCCGCGCGAGCGGGGGTCCACCGGGCACCTCGGCAATCACCTTCGACGGGATTACGGCTTCCCCGCGCGCGCGGGGGTCCACCCGCGGCCGGCCAGCCCGACGGTTGTTGCGACGGGCTTCCCCGCGCGAGCGGGGGTCCACCCCTAGCCCGACCATTTTGGCACATCGCCACAGCGGCTTCCCCGCGCGAGCGGGGGTCCACCCCTCGGCACCCAGAGCGAGCCCGGGGCCACGTAGGCTTCCCCGCGCGAGCGGGGGTCCACCGGTCACGGGCGGCGACCGCGCCACGGT
>VFSW01003922.1_pt1 | contig 22250 bp, 18 predicted proteins | sample 5358111 | NCBI WGS metagenome assembly VFSW01 (sample SAMN11554181, study PRJNA540505) | mine drainage metagenome | isolation source: sediment from site ElyBrook_90M | place: USA: Ely Copper Mine, Vershire, VT | collected 2017 | reverse complement strand
CCCATGTAACTGTCGCTGCACGAGCTGGCCCACCCTCCGATCATCGGGCCCAGCGTGCTGATGTTCATTTTGTTGGCGCCGGGGGCCGTCGTCCCACCCAGCACACCCGCGCCGATGATGATCCGGTTCTCCGGATCGTAAGGAGTCACCCAGTCACGCAGCTCGTCATAGAGGATTTTGACGGCGATCCCCGGCCCTCCAAGCCAATCCGCGGCATACGCCAGGGTGGGCCCGACGGCGATTTCCCCATTGCTCAGGTTCACCCGCAGGATCTTGCCGGCATACCCGAAACTTTGATCCTTCTTTTCCACTAAATAACCTCTTTCAAGAATCCACGGAATGCTTTTTTCTCCTTCATAACCAGATCTTTTCTTTGCCGTTTTGATGAGATGAGAAGGCGAGGCGATAAGAACTTTCCTTTTGGGCTCGGACTATAGGGGATTCAGCCGCGCATGTCAAGGATCAAGGCAGGCGATCTATATCCTGAACTTGAGGCAGATGGTGCTGTCCGTTCGGCGAGCATTTCCTGGCTGACCCCCAAGAGCCCGCCTCATAAGGGAGGACATCCCCTATGAATTTCGTGCTATTTGGTATATGGGAAAGCGACGGAGCACCCTGCTGGTTTCCCAATCATGGATGGTGCTCTTGTCAACGCTCAGGGAGGAGGATGCGCACCGCTTCGCCCTCCCCTGAAACTCCGGGAGATTCGACTCATGAACATTCGTCTGCCCGAACTCTTCAGTGTGGAATGGATGCTCAACCACATCCGGACCTCTTCCTACGGCCTTCCTTACCGTTTTGTGGGCCGGCGCGTCCTGCAGCGGCCCCTCTGGATCGCCGACACTCCCGCCGTGGCGGAGTTCGACCTGTCGCGTGCCGGCGCGATGGGGGTCCGGCTCGTGTCGCGCAGCGGACAAGCAGTCCGGCGGAGCCGGGCAAATGCCGCCCTATTCGACGACCTCGCGGCGCAGGCCCGATTCCTGTGGGGTCTCGACGATAGCGCCGAGGGCCATCAGCGAGCGATCGCCGCCGATCCCGATCTGGCCCCGCTTTTCGAACGGTTCGGAGCGCTCAGAATCGTGCGGGCGCCAGATCTGTACGAAGCCCTGCTGGTGGCCGTGATCGGCCAGCAGGTCAGCGTCTCGGCGGCGCAATCGATACGGCGGCGGCTGATGCACAATTTGGGAACGAAGGTCATGGCGGGCAGCACCCCCGGCGCGGGGGACCATCGTCTCTACCCTACCCCGCGGCAACTGCGCGAAGCCGGTGAACCGGCGCTGCGGGCGCAAGGGGTTTCCCGGCAGAAGTCGGCGTACCTGCTGGGAATCGCCGATCACGCAGCGGGAGGGGAACTCGACCGCGCAGCCTTCGCAGCACTCTCCGATGAAGACGCGATCGGACGTCTCGGTGAGATCAAGGGAGTGGGACGCTGGACGGCTGAAATCATACTGATGCGCGGCCTCGGCAGGCCCGACGTCTTTCCCGCCGGTGACCTGGGGCTGCAGGTCGCCGTCCAGAAACTGCGGGGTATGGGGGAGAGGCCGTCGGAGAAGAGCCTGCGCAGGATCGCCACGCACTGGAAGGGTTGGCGCAGCTACGCCGCCTTCTACCTCTGGATGACGCTGCAGAGCCGGGCGCTGTAGGACCATGCCCCGGAAATTCTTGGATTATTTAAACGTCATGGGCATTTCCGGACGCGTACGTGAAGCTGGCGAAGGTGCCCACGCCCGATCCCATCCCGGTGTATGAGCAGGTGCTCAACCGGTAATATCTCCCGGTGCCGAGCTAATCGGGTAGCCGGGGTTTTTTCTATGCGGTGCTTCGCAGCGCGCCTGAACGCCATCATAAGGTCGGGCGCAACCCTATAACCGTTGAAAGGAGAAAATCACATTGGAAAAGCTTAAAGAAGAGGCCCGTAGACTCGCTTTAGATACGGGGATAGACCTGATGGGTGTAGCGCCCGCGGAACGTTTCTCAAAGGCACCCGAAGGCCATCGGCCCGGGGATCTGCTTCGGGGTGCACAGAGTGTCATCTCCTTTGCCGTCCGAATCCCGGTGGGCACACTGCTGACGGCCCCGAACTATTCCTTCCTTCAGTTCGGATGGCTGCGTCTGAATGAGATCCTGAACCTCGCGGCCCACCGCCTAACCATCCTTTTCGAAGATCGAGGATACATCAGCATGCCGATGCCCGCAGCCCGTGATTCCGGGCCTGCAGAGATCATCAGGGAAGAGCCGGACCCCGAGATTCGGTATATGGGCTCATTTTCCGAGCGCCATGCGGCGGAACTCGCGGGACTGGGAAGGATCGGCATCAGTGGCTGCCTCATCACAAAGAAGTTCGGAGCCCATGTGCGATTGGGCTCTATCCTGACAACCGCCGCCCTCCCGCCCGATCCTCTGATCGAAGAAGTCCTCTGCCTGCCCGAAAAGTGTGGGCATCTCTGCGTGAGACTTTGTCCTTGGGATGCCATCTCTGAAGAAGGCGCCTTAAGCCATTTTCGTTGCACTGCCGGCCGCTCGGGCCACGACATCGCTCATTATAAACAGATGAGCACGCTTCCGCCCCTTCTGGCCGCTTCAAAGGCAATGGCCTACACGGATTCCGGCCCGACCACCTGCGCCATCTGCCAAATCCGATGTCCCATGGACCCGCGGATGACGTCTCTTCCGGAGCATTGATCTTTTCACACCTCGGAAAGGTGGACATTATGGCAGCATCCTTAAAAAGGAATTGACAACGGGTGACGATTGTGTACATAATATGATACACAACTGGAGGATATGACCATGAAATTTTTAAGCGTCCGAGATCTAAGAGGCAAATCCGCACAAATCTGGAAAGAGCTCCCTGACGAAAGAGAGATGATTGTTACCAGCAATGGTCGACCAATAGCCATTCTTGCGGCAATAACCGAAGCAACTCTCGAGGAATCACTGTCGGCGTTTCGCAGATCACGCGCCGTTGAGGCCGTTGTTTCTCTCCAACGGAGGTCTGTAGAGAAAGGAACGGACAAGATTTCGTTGGATGAAATCAGCGCCGAAATTAAATCTGTTCGGGAAAAGCGTTCATGATGGACATTGTCATTGACACCAACGTTCTTGTGGCGGGTCTTTTGTCGCCATTCGGGGCCTGTGGTGAAATCGTACGCATGGTCTCAGCCGGTGAACTGACGCTTTCCTTTGATGCACGGATTCTATCCGAATACAACGAGGTTCTGCGACGCCTGAGGTTTGGATTTGAAGAAGCAAAGGTCGCAGCGTTTATTGACTATATTGTGTACCGTGGCCGTGCTGTTGCGCCGGCCCCTTTGTCCCAATCGCTTCCTGATCCTGATGATGAACCGTTTCTGGAAGTTACTCTTGCGAGTCAAGCTGCATGTCTTGTTACAGGAAATCAGAAACGTTTCCCGGCTAAACGATGCCAAGGCGCTAACGTCGTTTCACCCAATGAGTTTTTAATTCTTTTCAAAAGCCAACAAGTAGAAAAGAAACGCACAACAAAGCGCTCAACTCGGGCGCGTAAAAAACCGCGCGCCAGTTAGCTTTTCATTCACCACAAGGAGACTCAATGAACTGCGATGAAGACAAAGTTGACGAGTGCACCTTGGCCCTGCTCTACCTTGTCGTCCATGAAAGACAGGAAGGACTGGGAGCACGAGTATGGAAGGGATTCGCTTGGGATACGCTGAACAGGCTTCACGAGAAAGGCTACATATCGAATCCTGTCGGTAAGGGAAAATCGGTTGGAATGACCGAGGAGGGCTTTCTCAAAGCGAAAGAACTTTTTGAACGATACTTCGTTAAGGGAACAAAAGCGATACCATTCCCGAAGCTGACATCTGCCGCAAAGAAGCGATGGGAACAGATACCGGAGCGGGTGAGAAAAGACATTCTTGATAATGTATGGTGTTCGCACTGCCGGACAGGTGTACCGCTGCAACTGCGAGAGGGAGAAATGTCGGGACGTTCCTTGGTGCTGCGGGGAACATGCAAGAAGTGCGGGGGCGAAGCTGCGCGGTTGATCGAGCCGGCTGAGGAATAAGACCGTCTGCCAACGTCCGGGACAATCGCCGCGGCCCTTTGCGGCTGATGGCCACATAAAGCGATGTTTACATGTACATCAGCCGCTGATCCGCAATGCCGCTATGTGAAAAAACTTGATTTGCTCATTTTATTGGCCTATATTTAGACCGTTAAATATACCAAAATAAGGAGCCACCACATGAAAACAATTTCAATTTCAAATGATATTGTTCCCATTGCAGAATTTAAAACAGGCATCTCTAAATGGTTTAAGAGTATACAAAAAGCCGGACATCCATTGATTATAACACAGAACGGAAAGCCCGCCGGAGTTCTCCTCTCTCCTAGTGACTACGATGAACTGGTTTACAAAAAAGAGTTTCTTGATTCTGTCGGCAGAGGAATATCGGACGCTGAGAGTGGACATGTTTACAGCACTAAAGAACTCAAGACTGAATTAAGTGAGAGAAGACGCATGTGATGAAAATCAAGTGGACTCATGAAGCTCTGGAACGATTGTTCGAGATTGAGGATTTTATATCCCAGGACAGTCCCGAATGAGCCAAGAAATTTGTTGACCAGATAATCGATCACACAGAGTCCTTGTCTGACAAACCTCTCAGCGGAAGAACTGTTCCCGAAATTTCCAACCCTGATATAAGAGAGCTGATTTTCAGAAAATACCGAATCGTATACAGAATAAACGGGAATAATCTTGATATCCTGACTGTTTTCGAGGGACATAGATTATTGCGAATAGATGAAATAGCGGTATAGCGGTATCCATGATCTTAACATTCATATAATAGGGTAACCGGGGGTCTCCCCCGGTATGTGGGTCCGCACCGGGCGGTTCACAGAGATTACCGGCCGTCGGCTCCGACGCCATGCTTCACATCCCCAGGTAGGTTTTGCGGAGGGTTTCGTCCTTGAGGAGTACATCCCCTGTACCTTCGGCGATCAGCTTGCCCGAGGAGAGGACGTAGTTGCGGGACGCAAGCTTGAAGACCGTGCTGACCTCCTGCTCGACCAGGAGGATCGTGATCCCCAGGCGCTTGATCTCGACGATTTTGTCAAAGACCTCCTTCCGCATGATGGGGGCGAGTCCCGTGGAAGGCTCATCGATGCACAGGAGCTGTGGCTGGGACATCAGGGCCCGCCCGATGGCCAGCATCTGCTGCTCCCCGCCGGAGAGGGTCCCCGAGATCTGGCGGGTGCGCTCCTTGAGCACCGGAAACAGCTCATAGACTTTGTCCAACGTCTCCCGGCTTTTTATCCGGTCCTTTTGCCGGTAGGCCCCCGCCAGCAGATTTTCCAGGACGGTCATCTCCCGAAAGGGTCGTCTCCGTTCAGGGCAGAGAACGAGTCCCCTCCGGACGATTTCATGCGCCGGGACCGCGTCGATCCGCTCGCCGTCGAAGGTCACCGTTCCCTCCAGGAAGATGTCGCCCGCCGTGGACCGGCGCTTGATCTCCCGCTCCCAGGCCACCAGGCCGCTGATGGCCCGGAGGGTCGTCGACTTGCCCGCCCCGTTGGGGCCCACCAGGCTGACCAGCTCTCCGGTGTCGACACCCATGGTCAGATCGTTGATGAGTACGGCCTTTTCATACCGGACGGTTAGATGGGCGATTTCCAGAAGCACGGTTATTGGCCTCCTTGCTGCCCCAGATAGGCCTCGATGACCTGGGGGTTGTTCACCACCTCCTCGGGCGTCCCTTCGGCCAGAAGGGTCCCGAAATTGAGGACGATGATGCGGTCGACGATCTTCATGAGTTGCTGCAGCTTGTGCTCGACGATGATCATTGCCGGCCCTTCGCTGTGCAGCCGGCCGAAGCGCCCCCCCTTATGGAGCCTCCGGATCGATTTCGCCATCAGATCGGTCTCGGCCGGGCTGAGTCCGCCGAACGGCTCGTCCAGGAGGAGCAGATCCGGGTCCGTCGCCACGGCCCGGGCCACTTCCAGACGCTTCAGGTCCCCCTGGGAGAGGGTCGACGCCTTTTCCAAGGCCATGTCCGAGATCCCGGCGAATTCCAGGGCGTCCATGGCCTTGGCCTCGACCACCTTCACCCACTCCCCCCTTCCCATCGACCGGGGAGAAAGACAGGAGACCATGACGTTGGCGATAATGGGAAGTCTCCGGAAGGGCCGCATGTTCTGGAAGGTGCAGGCCACGCCCATATTGACGATGTCCCAGATCTTGTGGCCGACAAGCTCTTTCCCCTTGAAACGAACGCTCCCCGAATCGGGCTTCAGTATCCCGGTGAGAAGGCGCAACAGGGTGGTTTTCCCCGCCCCGTTGGGTCCGATCAGGCCCAGGACCTCCTTTTGCTCCATCCGGAACTTGACGTTGTTAACCGCCTTGAGTCCCCCGAAGCTCTTGGTCAGCGCCTCCACCTCCAAAAACGGTACGGCCATATCAGGTCCCCTCGCACTCTTCCCGCAGTTCCCGCCGGGAAACCTTGCCCACGTCGGTCTTGGGCAGCTCGCCCCGGAACTCGACGATCTTGGGGACCTTGTAATGGGCGAGGTTCTGGCGGCAGAATTCGATGATCTCCTCTTCGGAAATCTTGCCCCGCGCCTCGCTCTCCAGAACGACGTATGCCTTGATCTGGTTGCCCACCGCGGGATCCGGCACGCCGACGACACCCGCGGCCTTGATCTGCGGATGCTTGTAGAGCACCTCCTCTACATGCCGGGCGAAGACCGAATAGCCCTTGTATTTGATCAAGTCCCGCTTGCGGTCGAAGAAGTGGAAATACCCCTCCTCGTCCATGCTGACCAGATCCCCTGTGCGCATCCACTGCTCCCCGTCGATCTCCAGCATGATCTCTTTGGTGCTCTCCGGCCGTCTCCAATACCCCTGCATGATGTTCGGACCCGCAAGGATCATCTCGCCGACCTCGCCGACGGGGACGAATTCGGTCCCCTCGGGTTCGATGATGGCGGCCTTGACGTTGGGCAGGGGGACCCCGAAAAACCCCTTCTTGCACCGGTTGAGTGGGTTGCCGTGACTGGCGGAAGTGGTTTCGGTCATCCCGTACCCCTCGAAGATCTGGGACCCCGTCCGTTTTTCCCAGCCGTCGATCGTCGATTCGTGCAAGGTATCGGCGCCGCAGACGATCAATTTGAGCCGTTTCCAGTTGACCCGATCGGTCTTCTCATACTCCTTGAGGTACTCGAAGAGCGTCGGCACGCCGTAGAATCCAGATGCCTGGTACCGTTCCATGGCCGAAAGGATCTCGTCGATATCCGGGGTGGTGAACAGGACCAGGGTCGCCCCCTGCGCCATCCCCGCGATCATGCCCACCACCTGGCCGGAGATATGGAAAAAGGGGAGGAAGGCCATGACCACCTCTTTCCCCTCTTCGAGGACCGGCCAGAAGGCGCGGGCTTGCCCCTGCAGGGCGATGAGGTTGCGATGGGTAAGCATGGCCGCTTTGGGAAGCCCGGTGGTCCCCCCGGTGTAGGGTAGGACCGCCAGGTCCGTCCGCGGATCGATGGCCACGGAGGGGGGCCGGGGCGGGTACTTCTTCAGGAGCCCCTGGAAGGAGTACACCCCTTCCCTGTTCAGCGACTCGGCGGTCGGCGGCTTCTTTCCGCCGTAGGCATGGGCCTTGTCGCTCTTGACCAGCAGCCGCTTAAGCGGAGGGAGGTACTCGTCGATACTGGTGAGGATCACCCGCATGAGCGGGACTCCCGCCTTTTCCAGGTTGTCGTACAGGATGTCCTGGCAGACGACGGTCTTGGCCTCGCTGTCTTCGAGCTGGTGCTTCACTTCGATACTCGTGTAAACCGGGCTTATGGGCGTGACCTTGGCTCCCAATCTGAGGATGGCGAAATAGGCGATCACGTACTGGGGGCTGTTCAGGAGGTAGACTGCCACCGTATCCCCTTTTTTCACCCCCAGATCAGCCAGGGCGGTCGCCATACGGTCGACCATCTCTTTCAGCTCGCGGTAACTGATCTTCTTCCCGTAAAAGATCAGGGCGGGCCTCTCCCCGTATTTCCCGGCAATCTGGTCGAAGAGCTCCGGCACGGACATGTCGAGGATCTCGATCTCGGCCGGCACGCCTTGGGAGTAGCATTTCAGCCAGGGTTTGGACAGGTAGGCATCTTTATAGCTCATGACAAAATCCTTTCAATCCAGGGGTGCGGTACACACACGGCAGGTTTTCCGGGCGGCCACATTTCTTATCTTACAGCGAGGACATTCCTTTTCCATCTTATCCCGTGCCCAGTGTGCGAAACCTTCGGGCATGTATAACAGGATAAGAAGGACCACGACGGCGAAGATCATCGTGCGATACTCGGGCCAGAAGCGGACGAATTCCAAAAACGGAAACAGGACGAATACCGCCGCAATCGGTCCGTATATCGTTGCCAGCCCCCCGAAAACCGCCCAGATCACCACGGTGAACGACATGGAGACCTCCAGGGTAGAGGGACCGGCAATCCGCATGTAGTGGGCGTAGAGTCCGCCTGAAATACCGGCAAAAAACCCGCTCAGACAAAAGGCCAGCAGTTTGTAACGGGTGGTGTTGATGCCGGAGGCCTTCACCGCCAGTTCGTCCTCCCGGATGGCGTGAAAGATGATGCCTGTGTGGGAGTCGGTGATCTTCCACATGACGGAAGAGAGGACGAGCATGGTCACGATGTAGATGTAGTAATTGCCGATGAGCGAGTTCGAAAGGCGCTGCAGCCCCGAAATCCCCAATTCGCCGCCGGTCAGATCGGGCAGGGCGAAGACAATCCCCATGAGGATAATCGGAAAGGCCATGGTCGTCAGGGCCAGGTAGGTGCCTTTGAGCCTGAGACAGGGGATCCCGACGATGAGGCCGGTCAGGACGGCGGCCAGTGCCCCCAGAGGCACGCTTCCCCAAGGAGGGATCGCGAAGTGGATGTTCAGAAGCGCGGAGCTATAGGCCCCCATCCCGAAGAACAGGGCGTGGCCGAAGTTCATCTGGCCGGTGAACCCGGACAGGAGGTCCCAGCTTGCAGCCAGGATGGCGAAGATACTGGTCAGAATAATCACCCGAATCAGATAGGGATTTTGGCTGACGAGCGGCAGCCCCAGCAGGACAAGGAAAAACAGGGCAACGATGATCCGGCTGGGGAGGACCAGCACCTCGGTGCGGACGATGGTATAAAGCTGCTTCAGATAAACTCCCGCAGGGACCATCTTACCTCTCCTCCTCAAAGGAAACACCGAAGAGGCCTTCCGGCCGTATCAGCAGGACCAGGATCATGATCGACAGGGCGACCGATCCTTTCAGGAAAGCGCCTTTGGGAATCAGGAAAACGACCAGGGCCTCCGTAAATCCCAGGATGTAGGCCGCCATGAAACTCCCCTTGATGCTGCCGAGCCCGCCCAGAACGACCACGGCCATCATCATGATCAAGGGTTCCATCCACATATACGGATTCAGGACGGTAAGAGGAGCAATCACCGCCCCGGTAAAGCCGGCGAGCGCGACCGACAGTCCCATGGTAATCATCGCCAGCCGGCTCTCATTCATCCCCATCAGGTTGGCCACTTCCCTATCCTCAGCGGTCGAACGGATGGCCAGCCCCAGTTTGGTCTTCATCAGCAGAAACCAGAGGACGGCCAGGATCACCAGGACCACGCCGAAGGTCAGCACCTGCTGATAGAAGACCTTCACCCCCAGGAGAAGGAAGTATCCCTGAATGAGCGACGATACGCTCAGGTAATCTCCGGTGAAGATCCGCAACACGGCCTCTTGAAAGATCATAGCCAGGGCGATGGTGGCGATCAGAACTGCCGCCTCGTGTTCCCTTATCGGGTCAATGAGGAATTTGTAGGCCAGCAGGCCAAGCACGGTGACTGCCGCAACGGCGATCAGCATCCCGGTGACCGGATTGAGGCCGAGCTTGATGGACAAGAAATAGATACAGTACGCGGCAACCATGTAAAAGGCGGTGTGGGCGATATTGACGATGCGGGCCACTCCGAAGATCAGGGAGAAACCGATGGCCAGCATGGCCAGCATGCTGCCGGTGATGAGGCCAGTGATGATGATGTTCATAATCCCCCGCGAATTCGTTCAGCAAAAGATAAAGGGAGGCCGTTCTTCCCATCCCTCCCCGGGGAATGGAAGCGGGGAGGGATGGGGTTTGTCCAAAATGGCTTATCGGCTATTTTTTCATCCAGGGCGGTATTTTATAGGGAACGATCCCTTTGTACGTTATCTCGGGCGCCCCGGGGGCCGCCACCCACTTATTGGGCCAGACCCCGACCAATTTGCCGTCCCGCCATTGGACCCCCAGGGAGGTCTCGTACCCTGGACCCCAGGTCACATCATGGGTTGGGCGGCCTTGGGCATCCTTTTCGTATTTTATTTTTCCGGAGGGCACAGGATATTCCCCTTTTTCCATATGGGCCACGATCTTATCGGCATCCAGGCTCCCCACGGCTTCGATGCTCGGGACCAAGACGTCGAGGATTTGGGAATAGGTGTCGGCCGTATACGTAGGGGTCTCATTGAACCTGTTGATATACTTGTCCATAAAAGGTTTGGTCAGGGCATTATATTCAACCCCCCGGGCATAGGTGTTCAAGGTCATCACGTAATTCCCCATGCCCTTGGTGGCCTCCCAGAACCCGTCCTTCTGAGCTTCCACATTGATGCCCACCTGGACGGCCGGCACCTTGAGTTCCCCGGCCTGCCGGGCAAAGGTGATTCCCACCGAGGCTGAAAAAATGGTAAAAATCATGTTGGGTTCTGCCTGTTGCATGGCCGCAAGTTCTGCCGTCACGTCCGTCGCCTTGTCGGAAGGCCTCCAAATCCCGACCACATCCATGCCCATCTTGGGGATAATGCCCTTGGCCGCCTCGATCATGGGATCCACCCACACGGCCTTCTCGGCGACGATGGCCACTTTTACCTTAGGGATATTCAATTCCTTTTTAAGAGCGGCCCCGACAAAACCCATATGGATGAAACTGGTCCGTGCCAGATAGCCGGAATTGATCGGGGAACCGCGGAAGAAGTACTTATAGCGGTTATAGTCTTTGGCCACCCGCAGGCAGAGTTCCGGGTGGGCGGCCCCGACGCCGATGAATATTTTCTTGTAGTCCATGGCGATGTCCTGCATCGGCAGAACGGCCTCGGTCCGGAAACCGCCGACAACAAAATCTACCTTGTCCTGAGTCATTAACCGTTCCATGGCATTGGTGGCATCGGTCAAGCTCAAAAACTCATTGGAGTCGGCTTTCACCAGCTCAATTTTAATTTTTTCCTTGCCGACCTGAACACCCCCCTTGGCATTGATCTCCTCGGCGGCCATAATGGCGCCGTTCCAATGGCCCTTGCCCTGGACGAAATTCATCGGCCCGATGACGCCGATCTTGATGGTCCCGGCTGCCCAGGCGGGCAAACAAAGAGCCACGATCACAAGCGACACCGGTAAGACAACCCGCAAAAAGTACTTTCTTTTCATGACACTCCCCCCCTTTTTCCGTTAATGCTGCACTTGACAACCCTCCGCAAAGCCGGAGAACCGCGCGTACCAGGAAAAGCGTTAACCTGATTGAACAGCAATATCTGTTGAAAAAATGGCCGTTAGGAGATGAGAGTTCGTAAGAGAGCGAATGCGAGAGAGTAACCGGTATCCGACGGGATTCCTCCAGCTTGGATAAGAGAATGATGCTTCCGGGATTTACAACCATGGTCTGCGGAACAGGTGCATCGATCATCATTGCTTTCCTTTAATGGCTGCCAGGGAAAACCGATGAAACACAACATGGGCCTGTAGGACAGAATTAAGAAAACGTTAGTAAATGAATAGGGAAGAAACGACCTGATGTCAAGAAAAAATGTGGATGCTATTTGCTCGATATCGCTCTCTCCTTTAATTAATCACTACATATTGTGGTTTATTTCCCAGGCGCCACATTCCATAGTATTTTTTCTTTACAAGCTCCTTTTCTTCTGTTAGAATCCGAACAAAATTTTGCTATCTGGCGGACTTTAGAGAAGATGAGACTCAAGAGACTGGAAATAACCGGTTTCAAATCCTTCCAGGAGAAGGTCGTCGTCGAGTTCTCCCCGGGGATCAGCGGCATCGTCGGCCCGAACGGCTGCGGCAAGAGCAACATCGCCGATGCGATACGCTGGGTCATGGGTGAGCAGCGGGTCAAGACACTCCGCGGGAAGAAGATGGACGACGTGATCTTCAACGGCTCGGAAGAGGCCGCTCCCGTCGGGATGGCCGAGGTCTCCATGTCGCTCACGGCGGAGGGGCAGCAATTCCCGGGGGCCTACGCGGAATGCAGTGAGATGATTATCACACGCCGCCTCTTCCGCGACGGCGAAAGCGAATACACGATCAACAAGATTCCCTGCCGCCTGCTCGACGTCAGGGAATTTTTCATGGGGTCGGGGGTCGGCGCCCGGACCTACTCGCTCGTCGAGCAGAACAGCGTCGCCTCCCTGGTCGAGGCGAAGCCGGAGGAGCGGCGGCAGTTCATCGAGGAGGCCGCCGGTATCTCCAAGTACAAGAGCCGGAAGGAGTCGGCCGTCCGGAAGATGGAGGCAACCCAGCAGAACCTGCTGCGCCTCAACGACATCGTTCGGGAGGTCAAATCACAGCTCGGAGCGATTTCTCGCCAGGCGAAGAAGGCGGAGCAGTACAAGGCCCTCAAGAAAGCGATAAAAGAAGCCGAGCTGACCGTCGCCCTCCAGAGTTATGCCGATCTGTCGGACCGGCGGAACTCCCGCGAAGAGTCGAAGCTTGCCTTTAAAAACAGGGAAACCGAGATCCGGACGCATCTCCAGGGCCTCGAAGCCGCCCTGGAGGAGTTGAAGGCGGAGGTACTGGAGCAGGAAAACCTCATCGCGGCCCACCAGGAAAAACTCTACGGGACGAAAAACAGCATCAACATCAAGGAACAGGGGATTGACTTCTCCCGGCGTAAGATTGCCGATCTCGCCGCAAGAAGGCAGAAGGACCTCGCGGAATGCGAAGCCCTGAAGCGGCGCGAGGGCGATACCGGGGAGGAAATCACCACCCTGAAACAGGCTGCTGCGGAAGCGGAGGCGCAGATCGCGAGCCTCCACACGAGCGTCGCGGAAATGGCACAGACCCTCGACGAGCTCAGGACGATGGAGCGGACCGGTCGGCAGGAACAAGAGGAGATGAAGGTCCAGTACATCGATATCGTGACCGAAAAGGCAAAACTCAAGAACACGGTGGCGAGCCTCGGCCGGATGATCGAGGATTTCGGAAAGCGGGAGGCGCGCGAGGACCGGGAGATCGAGGAGAGCGGGAGGCGGTCGGCGGAGCTCGAGCGCACCCTGGAGAAACTCCGCTCGGGGCTTGCCGACGAGGAGGAGGGTGTCGCGGAGCTCGGCGGGAAGCGGGAGGAGATCGCCGACGAGCTCGAACGGGCGCGCTGCGAGCTTACGGAGTGTGACGAGCGGATCGCCGAGCTCCGCGAGGAGAGCGGCCGGAAAACGTCGCGGCTCGCCTCGCTGAAGGAATTCGAGGAAGGTTACGCCTGGTGCAACGACGGGGTCAAGTCCCTCATGACCGGCGGCAAGGGGGCCGGCAGCCAGGAGCTCTCCCGCGAGCTTTTCCTGGGGCTCGTCGCCGACCACATCCGGGTGCCCCGCGAGTATGAGACGGCCGTCGAGGCGGTGCTCGGGGAGAAACTCCAGTGCGTCGTGGTGAAAAGCCAGACCGACGGAGTCCGGGCGATCGACTACCTCAAGCGTGCCTCGCTCGGGCGGGGGAGTTTCGTTCCCCTCGAGGTCCGGCCCCATGCCTCCGCAGGGTGCGCCTTCGAGCACCTCCGGGAGGCGGTACCGCTGATCGAACGGATCACGGTTCAGGAGGACTACCGGACCATCGTCGATGAGCTCTTGGGCGACGTCCTGCTCATCCCGAGCCTCGTCAATGGTATCTCGCTCTGGCAGCAGAACGGCTTCTGCGGCACCTTTGTCACCCCGGAGGGGGATATCATCAGCCCGAACGGCATCTTGACGGGCGGCAGCAGCAATGGCGCCGGGGAAAAGAGCCTCCTGCGCAACCGGCGCGAAATCGCCGAACTCACCGCAGAGGTGGCGGATCTGGCGGCCGAACTCCAGGAACAGCAGAACGACAGGAAGCGGGCCGCCTCCCTGATCGCTCAGTGGGACGAGGAACTCCTCCGGATCCGCTCCCAGCTCCACCTCACAGAACTGAGGATCAACGGCCTCAAGAAGGACGGGGAGCGGTTCGACGGCGAGATGCGCCAGGTCGCGGATCGACTCAAGGTCCTCGAATTCAACCGGGACAATCTCCGGTCCGAGGCAGCCGAGGCGCGTCAGAAGAGTGCGAAGAACGAGGCGGAGATGAAGCTGCTGGAGGAGCGCGAGGCGGCGCTCAACCAGGCGATGGCCGTTGCCCGGGAGCGGTGGGAAGCGCTCCGCGTCGATCTGGAGGAACGCGAGGGGGTTCTCACCCAGCAGAAGATCCGGCTGGCCTCTCTCGAAGAGAAGCGCGAGGCCGATCTCAAGACCCTGGCCCGTTTGGAGACCTCGCTCTCCGACCACTCCCGCGAGATCGCAACCCGGGTCGCCGACGCCGAGGCCTGCGAGCGGGAGGCACAGGCACTCGCCGCGCAGATCTCAACCGAGGAAGAGACGCTGAAGGGACTCTGCACCGAAAGTGAGGAACTGGAGGCAGCCCTCGCCGCAAAGCGGGGTTCCCAGTCGGAAAAGGAAATCCTCCTGAGGACGCGGGAGGCGGAGATCCGCGAAGTCAAGAAGGAGCTCGACCGGCTGCTCCAGGAGGGAAACGAGATCGAGGTGGCCTTCCGGGAGATTGCGATGCAGATCGAGAACCTCCGGCAGAACATCCAGGAGAAGTACACCGCGGACCTCGCCCAGCTCATCTGCGACTTTCGGCCGCTCGAGGCCGAAGCGATCGCCGAGCTCGGCGCCAAGCTGGAGAAGGACCGCCAGGCCGTCGAGAACTTCGGCGAGGTCAACCTCCTGGCCCTGAGCGAGCACGAGGAGCTGAAGACCCGTCACGAATTCCTCACCACCCAGGTCGCCGACCTGAACACCTCGCTTGCGACCCTCCAGACGACGATCACCCGGATCAACGCCATCTCCCGAAAACGATTCGCCGAGACATTCGAAGGGATCAACAAGTGCTTCCAGGAGGTCTTCGTCCGCCTCTTCCCCGGCGGCCGCGCCGAACTCACCCTGACCGACGAGAATGACCTCCTCGAGACCGGGGTCGACATCGACATCCGGGTCCCCGGGAAACGGACCCAAAACGTGACCCTCCTCTCGGGCGGCGAGAAATCGCTGTCAGCCATCGCGCTGATCTTCTCGATTCTCGTCTACCGCCCCGTCCCCTTCATCCTCCTCGACGAGGTGGACGCGGCGCTTGACGACAGGAACATCGGGCTCTTCAACCGTCTCGTCAAGGAGACCGTCTGCAATTCCCAGATCCTGGTGATCACCCACAACAAAAAGACCATGGAGATCGCCGACAGCCTCTACGGCGTCACGATGCAGAAACAGGGGATCTCCACGCTCGTCTCCGTCAACCTGAACTGAGGCCCCTTTCCATCCACGCACATAAATCCCCGTGCATAAATCCCCGTTGACATACAAGACCGTTTTGCGTATCCTTCCCCCGTCTTTGATGCACGGTCGCATCGATACAATTTCTATCCGTTTCCCGAGAGGTAAGGAAAGTGGCAAAGGATACAGCTCCTATCCTGATCAAAGCGGAAGGGGTCCGCAAAGAGTTTCCCGGCGTACTGGCTTTGAACGATGTGGATTTCGATCTCCACGCCGGAGAGGTCCACGTCCTGCTGGGGGAAAACGGGGCGGGCAAGTCGACCCTGATCAAGATCTTCTCCGGCCTCTATAAAAAGGATGGCGGAAAAATTTATATCGATGGGAAGGAAACGGATATCGGTTCTCCACTGGAGGCGCTAAAGCTGGGAATAAGCACGATCTACCAGGAATTCAATCTGGTTTCGACCCTGACGGTGGCGGAAAACATCTTCCTGGGAAAGGAGAAGCGCAAGGGCTGGCTGATCGACTGGAAACGGATGTACCGTGATGCCAACAGCCTCCTGGAGAGCCTCGACATGCACGTCGACTCCCACACCATCATCCGCAACCTGGGGGTCGCCGAAAAACAGATGGTCGAGATCGCCAAGGCCCTGAGCGAAAAGGCCAAGGTCCTGATCCTGGATGAACCGACGGCCGTTCTGACTTCACGGGAGATCGAAAAACTCTTTTCTATCATCAAGAATCTGAGGAATCAGGGGGTGGGGATCATTTACATCTCACACCGGCTGGAAGAGATTCCGCTGGTCGCGGACCGGGTTACGGTTCTGCGGGACGGCGCCCTGGTGGGAACAATCGGCATCGACGAAGGAGATCAGAACACCTGGATCCGCATGATGGTCGGCCGGGACCTGAAGGACAAATTCCCGGCCCGCACGGTCGAGCGGGGCGAGGAGCTCCTCCGGGTGGAAAACTTGAGCCGGACGGGGGTCCTGGAGGATATCTCCCTGACCCTGCACCGGGGGGAGGTCCTGGGGATTTCGGGTCTCGTCGGGGCCGGGCGCACGGAACTGGGAAGGGCGATCTTCGGCGCGGATAAAATCAGCGGCGGGAAGATCACCCTCCGGGGAAAAGTGGTTACCATCGACTCCCCCTCCGACGCCATTGCCAGCGGGATCTGTTACCTGCCCGAGGATCGCAAGACCCATGGCGTTGTCATGGCTCTCTCCGTCAAGGACAACCTGACTCTGGCCTCGCTCGATCGGCTTTGCTTCAACAACATCATCAGCCGGAAAAAGGAGAAAAAGCTGGCCGGCGATTATGTCCTAAAGCTGCAGATCCGGACCCCGGATCTCGAACGAAAGGTGATGTTCTTGAGCGGGGGAAATCAGCAGAAGGTCGTCATCGCCAAGTGGCTCTGCGCGCAGAGCGATATCTTCATCTTCGATGAACCGACCCGCGGTATCGATGTGGGAGCCAAGGTCGAGGTATACAACCTGATCAACGAGCTGGTCCGGCAGGGGGCGGGAATCATCATGATCTCCTCCGAGCTGCCGGAGATCCTCGGAATGAGCGATCATATCCTGGTGATGCGCAAGGGGAGAATCACCGGGGAGTTTGAGCGCGAAGAGGCTACTCAGGAAAAAATACTCAGCAAGGCCTGGGGAAATTAGGCGTGAACGAGGAGGAATAAAAAAGATGAGCGAGTTGTCCGTGCCGATGGGGCAAGAGGAGCGCGTCGAAAAGAAAAAGAAGTGGTACAGCGGTATCTCGATGGAGCGGGCGGGGCTGATCATCGCGATCATTGTCCTGTCCGCTATCTTCGGCACCATCAACCCCAACTTCTTCTCCTACACCAACATTACCAACGTGATGCGGCAGGTTTCCGTGCTGGCCATCGTCTCCGTCGGTCAGACACTGGCCATCATGATGGCGGGAATCGACCTGTCGGTCGGATCCATCCTGGGGTTCATCAGTGTTTTCGGTGCGACACAGATCGTCTCCCACGGTATTATCGAAGGGGTCCTCATCGCCTTGGCGATGGCGGCCGCGATCGGCGCATTCCAAGGCTACTGGATCGCCAAATTCAAAATCCCCGCGTTCATCGTCACACTGGGAGGATTGTCTTTTCTGCGGGGAGCCGCATACGTTTATTCCAACGGGATGCCCGTCTCGGGACTCCCCGACGGATTTCTGCTCCTCGGTTCGGGATCATTCATGGGGATCCCCGTTCCGGCGATCATCGCCCTGTTCGTGTACCTTATTTTCCATTTCATATTGACCCGCACCCGGACGGGGCGTTACCTCTACGCCATCGGCGGCAACGAGGAGGCGGCAGTCCTCTCCGGAATCAAGGTGGGACGCTACAAGATCTTCGCCTACTGCATGAGCGGCCTGCTGGCAGGGGTGGCCGCCATCATCCTCACCTCGCGGGTCGTCTCGGGTCAGCCGACCCTGGGAGAGGCCTTCGAACTCCAGGCCATCGCGGCCACCATCATCGGCGGCACCTCCTTTGCCGGCGGCGAGGGGACCCTGGTCGGCACCTTCCTGGGGGTCGTCCTGATGGCCGTCATCGGGAACGGGTTGAACCTGATCCGGGTCTCTTCGTTTGTCCAGATGATGGTATTAGGGGGCATAATCGTTTTCGCAGTGACCCTGGATACCATCCAGCGCAGAAAGAAAGGCAAGTAAGCCGGCTTTTATGAGCGGGCTCTTGAATCCGCCTGAGAGGGCGGAGTATTGTCAGACGCGGTTGCAGTACAAGGTGATGTCAAAGACGCATTAAGGGAGGTAACAATGAGATTACGGATGAAGGTTTTGACAGGTTTTCTGGTTTTCGTATTTGCCCTGGGTGTGGCCGGCTTCACCGGGCAGGCCCAGGCGGCAGCAGGCAAGAAACAACCCTATCAGCTTGTGAAGGAGGGGGACACGCGGACCGCCCCCATAGCGGTAAAGGCGTCGAAGCCCTATAAAATCGGGATCGTCGTTCCCCATCTGGCGAACCCCCACTTCATCTCCATGGCCTGGGGGTACATCAGCGAAGCCCAGAAGCTGGGCGTGAAACCGATTCTGTTCGAGGCCGGCGGGTACAAGAACCTCGACCGTCAGCTTCAGCAGGTGGAGGACCTGATCGCCATGCCGGTAGACGCCCTGTGTCTGGTGCCCGTCGACTTCAACGGCTCCGTTCCCATGGTCCGGTCCGCCCTCAACAAGGGCGTTCCGGTGATCAACGTCAACGTCATGACCGCCGGCAAGGAGGTCGTCACCCGTATCCGCTCCGATGACGAGGAGATCGGCCGGATGCAGGCGGAGCAGATGGCCAAGCGCCTGAACGGCAAGGGGAACGTCCTGATCCTGGCCGGCCCCGCCGGTACATCATGGGCTGTCGGCCGTTCCAAGGGCTTCGAGGAATACATGAAGGCCAAATTCCCGAACATCAAGATCCTCGAAAAGCGCTGGCTCGACTCCGATCCCGCCGCAGGGATGAAGGAGATGGAAGACGGGCTGCAGGCCTATCCGAACATCAACGGCGTGATGACCGGATCCGACATGCTCGGACTCGGCGTCGGGCAGGCGATCTTCGCCGCCGGCAAGGCCGGGAAGATCGTCATCACCACCAGCGACTCCCAGCCTGACTGCATCAAGGCGATCAAGGAAGGCAAGATCAGCGCCACCGTCGTCCAGTCCTCGGCCACGATGGGCCAGTGGGGGATGATCGCCGCCGTGGCGGCCCTGGAAGGAAAGGCCCCGCAGATGACGACCCGCTATTGGACGCCGCTGTACATCGTGGACAAGACCAACGCGGATACGTTCAAGTTTGAAGGGATCTCCCGGCCGCCCGCGGGCTGGACGGTCCCCAAGTGATCCTGGGTTTCGCGGGCAGGATTTGACGAGAGTTAATATATCGTATGGAGCAAGGATTTTTTCCCTTGCTCCATACGAAACCTCGGGATGCCGAGCGGACATACCGACCGTATAACGGCGCGGGAGATGTGAAGCTCCTGCCCACAGGGCGGGGCTTTCCGGCAAGGGAAAAATCCGGCGGGATTGCGGTTGCGTTTCCGGTCGAGTTGTAGGAGGAACTGAGCCATGGAGATAAAAAAAATCGCGGTCATCGGTCTGGGGATGATGGGCACCCCCATCACCAGCCTGCTGCTCAAGGCGGGATATGCCGTGCGGGGCTATGACGTTGTCGAAAAACAGATGACGGATCTCGTGCCGCAGAGGATGGCGCCGGCGGCATCTCCCAAGGATGCCGCGATAGGGGCGGATCTGGTTATCCTGTCCCTGGCGAACTGGGCCATCCTCAAGGGGGCTGTCGAGGGGAAGAACGGAGTTCTGGAGGGCGCTCACCAAGGGCAAATTATCCTTGACATGAGCACATCCCCGCCCGGGGAGTCGATCGCCATGGCGGAAACGATGGCCAGCCGGGGCGTCGAATGGATGGACGTCCCCATCTCCGGCGCTGCGTCCCAGGCCAGGGTGGGCAACATGGTGTTCATGGCGGGGGGTAAAAGGTCGGTCTTCGACCAGGTCCGTCCCGTCCTCGACCGCATCGGCAAGAAGACGGTTTACGTGGGGAAAAACGGCGATGCGGCCATGCTCAAGCTCGTCGTGAATCTCATCCTCTATCTCACCGAAGGGGCGGCTATCGAGGGGCTCACGCTGGGGCTGAAGGCCGGCCTCGACCCACAGATCATGTACGATGTGATCACCTCGGGTGCGGCGTCGAGCGACCTGGTCATCTCCCGGGGCAAGGATATGCTGGCCGGCCGGTTCGAACCCAAGGGACAGGTGAGCGTGGCGGTCAAGGACATGGGGCTTATTCTGGAGCGGGCCAAACAGTTAGGCGTACCGCTGCCGGTGGGCGGCCTGTATCAGCAATTGCTGCTCCAGGCCCACTACGAAGGGTGGGACCAACAGGACGCGACCTCGGTCATGAAGATTTACGAGAAGCTCGCCGGGATCTCCCGCGACGGTCAAACGTGAAATAGGATCAGGATCCTGGAGTCGGGGATTCGATAGAACAGAGCGCACGTCGTCCGCCCGATGCATAAACGGTTCGGGGAATATAGACCTTCCCGTCCATGATCTTCCGGGCCGTCCTACCGATCGTGCAACTGACGATCCGGAACTTCCCCTTCTCGATCGCTGCATCCACTTTGACATCCATCATCCCGGACGGATGGCCGATCACGATCTTCCCGTCCGGCAGTAACGGTTCGCCTTTGACCGCAACCCGATTCACCACGGAATCGGGAATGACCGCCCCGATCGCCGCCGGAATTCCCGCCGTGATGGCGAAGGTTTTATGCATCTTCCCCATGGCCATGACCCGCGCCAGCAGATTCACGGATTCTCCCGTAATCAGAGCGCCTGACACCGTCGTGTAATCACGGGCCGGCGCGATGAAGGCAATTTTCGGAATCGACTCGCTCACCGGGATGCCCATCATCACCCCTACCCTCCTCCGGATGGCTTCCAGCTTTGCCCGGGTCGCCATATCCTGATCGAACCGCGCGGGAAGCTCGTCGCCCTGAAGATTCAATTCCGCTGCGCACACGAAGGCCGTCGGGTTTCCCGCGTCCACGATGGTGACCCGATACTGTTCCCCCGTATCCAGTTTCAGAACGTCCTCCACATTCCCCGTAGGCAGCAGCTTTCCCGTCGTCGCCCCGCCGGGATCCATAAAACTCAGATCGATCCGGGCGCCGGTCCCCGGACATCCGTCGATCGCATAATCCCCCTCGGAGACGACCTTTCCCCGCTTCACGGGAACCTTTGAAAAGATCATTTTCCGGGTGTTGGTGTTGTAGATCCGAACCCGCGTGAAGGGTTCCTCGGCCCTCACAAATCCCTTGTCGATGGCGTAGGGACCGACGGCGGAGCTGATATTCCCGCAATTGGCCGAGTAGTCGAGGAACGGTTTGTCGATCCCGACCGCCCCGAAGGTATAGTTGATGTCGTAATCCGGCCCTGCCGCGGGTCCGATGATCGCCAACTTGCTCGTCAGTGAATCGGCCCCCCCGAGGCCGTCGATCTGCCTGATGTCCGGACTTCCAAAAACGGCCAGGATGATCCGAGACCTGAGCTCCTGATCCCGTGGGAGGTCCTTTTCCAAGAGAAAAATCCCCTTGCTCGTTCCGCCCCGCATGATCGTACAGGATAACACCGTCTTCCCTTTCACAGTGTCCTCCCAATGGCCTTTCTGAGATTCCTACGCCCAGCCGCAGCAATCCGGGTTAACACCGTCGCCGCGTCCCCATGGTACCCCTGTCGACCGCAGCGTGTCGCCCCACGGATAAAACCTCGCCTCTGTGCGGGATCATTTTTCGCCCCCTTTCCTGACCCTATGCGAGGAGCCCGGTGAGCTCTCGGATATTTTCCAGTTCCTCTACCCTGCCGACCGTCTCGATGATCTTTTCGGCCTGGTCCGCCGATACGGCAAGACCGGCAAGGCTCCTGAATTTCCCCGCTACCTCGTCGAAAGACATGGGCTGCTCCACCGAGCCTTTGGGGAAGTCGATTTGTGTTTCATACCGCTGCCCGTTCTTCAGGATAATCTCCACCCGGTTTGGATACCGCTCCGGGTACAACCTGTCGATGTCCGGATCCACGGCAAACTGAACACGACTCGCAAACTCGACCACCCGAGGATCGGCAAACTTCGCCTCGGAAAACTGCTCCAGG
>VFSW01003921.1_pt1 | contig 22250 bp, 47 predicted proteins | sample 5358111 | NCBI WGS metagenome assembly VFSW01 (sample SAMN11554181, study PRJNA540505) | mine drainage metagenome | isolation source: sediment from site ElyBrook_90M | place: USA: Ely Copper Mine, Vershire, VT | collected 2017 | reverse complement strand
AACCAAAGGATCTTCATGGAGACCCAATTGGTTACTGCAAAATTGTTAGCCAAGGGTCAGTGACCTCCTAAGCCACTGGTGTCAAGGTTGAGGTTAGGACGCGCGAAAATACTTCCGCTCCATTTCGGTACCAAATGCGCCAAAGTTACCGTCACGAGCTGAAGCAGTTGCGGCATCCTCAGTTGCAGCCCCTCGCCCGCCAACTTCTGAAGGCGGTTTTGGGGCGCGCGGCTTCGTTTCGGGAGCCTTTTCCTCGGGCTTGACCTCAGCTGGCTTGGAGAGAGCTTTCTGGATGTCCAGTTCCATGTCACGCAACACGCGCAATGCCTTGCCGGGATTGGTTTTCGCCGTCTCCAGCAAATTACTGAGCGTGGTTTGGTCTGCGAGCGTGTAGAGAAGTTCGCCCAGCACTTCCGAATCGTTGACGAAGGATTGCACGAAAAGCGGCGCTTTCCCCACGATCTCGGATGTGGCTGTTTTAATCTTCTCTGCGGCGTCGGGATGCTTGGCAGTCGCCTGCTTCAGCACCTCGGACATGGACTTCTGAGCTTCCGTCTGAGCTTGTTCTTGGCGGACACGCGCTACAGCTTGAGCGTCGCGGTGCGCTTCATACGCATCCATCGCCTTGTCGAATTCCTCTTGCGTGCCGGTCCATGTGAATGGATTGGGACGTTTCGGAGGTTCTGTGGGCTTGGATTCAACCTTGGGAGTCGGCTGCGCTGCCGATTCGAGTTTGCGAAGTCTCTCTTCCAGGGCCGTGGCGCGAGCTTCTGCTGCTTTGCGTTCTGCCGTTAACTCAGAAATTCTCTCTTCAGCCGAAGGTTTGGCCTTCGGTTTTGGTTCCTGCTTTGCGGCTCCCGGTTCCGCGGCTTTGTCTTCGGGTTTCGCCACTTTCGCGGGCGGGGCGGAGGCTGCCGGTTCCTCTTTTTTCGGCGGTTCGGGCTTTTGCGTGACGATTGGAGTCCCGTGTTCATCCCAACCATCTGCGATTGCTACTGTGGCCGACGGTTCCACAGCTATTTTTTCGTCTACTGGCATAGCGTTTCGCTCCTACTAAACTTTTTCACTGGCCACCAGCGGCGGCAGGCTCTGGTGTTTGTGCCGCCATTTGTTGCTGATGCGCTTGATCGGATTGCTGCGATTGTGATTCCGCAGCGGCGCTTTGCGCGGCCAATTCCTGTGCGTTTTTATGCTGCTGCATCATGGACGCGAATTCATGAGCCTGGGAATGCCATTGCTTCATCAGGTCATCGATCATCGCCACGCGCTCAGAAAGGTTCTGTGCTTTCGTGCTGATTTCAGCGACAGCCAGCTTCGTCTCGCGGTCCTTGTCCGCTTCGGCCATGCGGGAAACAAATTCTTTGTCTGCCAGCGCGCTCTTGGCGTTCATTTCGACTACTTTGCCCATCTTTTCAAATCGCAACTGCTGAAGTTCCTGCATCGCCTGTTGGAGTTGGCCTTGCAACTGAGCAATGGCCGCTTGCGCTTGCGGCGGAAGATTATTTTGATCTGGCGGAGAGAGCAGTTCCGCGATTTCATCGCCCATCGCGCCGAGATTGCGCATTTTCGTTGCGAGGGCCAAGAGCTTCATGGTGATAGGTGCGGGCAATCCCAACTTCGCCGACAGTTCCCAAATTTGATCTGCGAATTCCGCCGCTTCCTCGCGCTCGGACTGCTTGTTCGGGCCGTCATTCACAGTGACTTCAAACTGCCCCCGATGAGCAAAGAAATAATCTTGCTCAGGGAGATGTTCGGAACTTTCCGGTGGAACGAAGCCTTTCGCAGCTACCTTAATCCGCACGTCCTCGTCTTTTTTGTTTCGCCCGAGGATTTGTTTGGGCAGTGAATCCAGTTCCGCCAGCTTGGAGATTAGTTCATTGATTTGCAGCGCGGTGTTATGTAGGGCGCGCACGAAATTGTCGGTAAAGTGAAACGAACCAGTAGCCCCAGCATCCGAAATTTTTTCAAGAGCCACACCGGATTTCTCATTGACCCTCTGGGCATCGGTGGGCAGCGGATTACCCGCGATAGCCGCTTGATGGCTGCGTCGCCATTGCTCATAAGCAATCTGGTACGCCTGGATGTTTGGCGCATATGGATTTCGTTGCGGAAGAGGGGGTGGACCCCACGCCTCTGGCCAGTCGGGGGGCAGAGTAAATTCTAAATACGCTCGCGGGTCCTTGTGCGCATTCTTGTGTTGCTCGGGATCAAATGTACCCTTCCAGCCGCTTAACGGCGCTCGCGGTGCTTGTGAAAACTCTTCTTGTTCCTGACTCGCAATGTATGCCATCATTTGCTGCGCTGGTCGTCCCCGGCGAATCATCGAAAGGATACGGCGCTTGGATTGCCCACCTTCCTTGACGTAGATTTCTTCCCCCACAACAGCAACGATGGGAATCCATGAACCGATCCAGTCATTTGTTTCCAAAATCTCTACGCCATTCGTGATGCGCTGCGTGACTTTGTAGCTTTTCTCTCCGTCCGCAGCTTCGACTTCCTCGCGGGTCCAGTATTCGGCCACGATGATGTTGTCGCCCTGGAGCCAGTCAGGTGCTACCTGGCGATCTTCCGAAGTGAAACTCTGCCTTTTCGCGTTTTTGTATTTGCGCTTGAAAACAGATTCGCGCATCCGGTCCAGAACAAAACAAATAGACATATCAGAAAAATCTGCCTCCATCGCATCTGGGTCCATATAAACGGTCGCCCAATTCGGAATGCGACGAAGCCGGGGTTCTTGTTCGCCTTTTGGCCCGGTAACTTTCAGCGCGCAACGCCAGAAACCAAATCCGCACTCGGTAGCAGACTCATGGCCAGTTGAATAAATGGATTGAGCTTTAGAGGCATACTCGATGCCATACATATAGGCTTGGCGATGCTCTGCGTCCTTATCCGTCGCATCCTCGGATCGCGGAGATACTTTGATGCTGCGCTTATTCTGCCGGAGGTTGTTGTTCGACTGCTTGACGTATTGGCTGGTCTCATCGGGCCAAATACAGGGACGGCCCTTGCGATCATCCGAGAATTCTTTTGGAGGAATCCCTGCCATGCAATCCATGTCCTTGGCCGCTTCGTCATAATTCTCGCGCCAGTAGGAACGGCAATAGGCGAAGTCCTCGCGGATTTGCCTGAGAATCTTTTCGTTTGGATCGCTTGTGGTTTCAGGCATGAATATAAATGGGAATTATATACATTAGTCCCTTTTCTTTTTTCGTTTTCTTACGGCGAGCGCGTTTTTTTTTTCGCCGCCTTGGTTTTGGGCTTAGGACGATATGCAAGCACAACGTCAGTCACGCGGTCTAGTTTGCAAAACGGACATACAGAAGCCGATTCGTGGCCGTGTGAACAATCCGTTGCTGCTTGTCCGGCGAATTGTCGGAGCGTCATGCGGTGAGCCTTTCGTAAGTAAGCCGCTTTCCCGCAACCGCGTCCACGAAAGAGTCGAGGCGTTGGAGCGTATGCCGAGCGACGTTCCCTTGATTCAGCCGGAAGGTAAACTCGTCAACGTAACGAGCGAGATGCTTTTTGCTGACTTGATGATAGACACCATGCAACCCGCGCTTGAGAACGGCCCAGACACTCTCAATGCTATTAGTGCTGGCGACTCCGCGAACGTACTCTCCCGCCGAATGGTTAACGCGCTCTTGCCGGAAGAACAGCCCGTCCAAATCGTTATAGGCTCCGTGCTCGTCCGTGAACAGAGTCGAGCCTACTTCGATGTTGCGGTGAATGGCATTCTGAATTTCTTCCATGCTCACGGTCTTGAGAGGCATGGCCTTCGTCCTACCGCCGCGCTCTCGCATTCCAAGTACCGGAGTTTTGCCAACCGAGCCGCGTCCGAGGTTCTGTTTGTCGGCCTCGTGCTTATTGATTTCCAACCCGCCGATGAAAGTCTCGTCGATCTCGACCGTCCCGCGCAGTTTGTTCAAGTCCTTGCCGCACGCTTCGCGGAGACGGTGAAGAACGAACCATGCAGATTTCTGAGTGATTCCAATTTCCTTTGCCAGTTGCATCGAAGAGATGCCCTTGCGAGCCGTAACGAGCAGGTACATGGCGTACAGCCACTTGTGGAGCGGTACATGCGACCGCTCGAAGATAGTTCCTGTCCGCACCGTGAAGTCCAGCTTACAGGGATTGCAGCGGTAGTAGCCGTCTTTGCGGACGGTGATTCGCTCCATGCTCTTGCACTGTGGGCAAGTGACGCCGTTTGGCCAGAGACGGCCTTCAAGATAGGTTTTCGCGCTGGCTTCATCGGGGAACATCTCGAAGAGTTTGAAGGTGCTAATTGTCGAGCGGCTCATTGATTTTCCTTTCGCAGCGAGAGCACTTGCGGTCGATAAATAAATCCATTCCCCAACCTGTCACTTCCGAACTTCCAGTCCGTCGATTCGCGTCCAGCGGTCGGGGTTAGTGAAGAACCTGCCCAAGAATCCGCCGTGGATTGCTTTGACTTCCACGACCCGACCCCAATCAGCATCCGAACCGTTTATGACGTGGGCTACTACGGGAGCCGTACCGCCGCGCAAGACCTTCCGAGCCTCTGTGTATTCGTCGTATTCGATGACCATGTGCGTTACCTCCATGTCTAGGTGGAGGATTGCTGAGCCGAGAATCACTGCTGCTCTGTCTCCCTGCGCGTTGCGTGGCATGGAATCTCTCAGGCTCTTCATGGTTTCGATTGCGAGTTGGTTTGCGTTGGTCATTGGTGTTGCCTCCATGTCTAGAGTGTACTTAACTCCCTTGCGCTTGTCAAGCACTATTTTAGGGAGTCAGGTATATAAGTCCCATATAAATCGAACGACGCGCTTTTAATCGGAACCTTTTGGAAGGCTTCGATTATCCTAGCGAATGTTTCTGGGTCATTGATTTGCTGTTCAATGTTCCTGAGCGCCTCGCCAACCGTTTGCGCTTGTACTACTAATTCCACAGCCTGTGGACAGTTATAGATTTGTTCTTGAGTCCACAGCGTTTCCCAGAGATTCACCATTCGGTGCTGAACACAATCATAGACGCGAAGAAAACGAACGGCTGGTAGAGTAAGCATCAATGACTCCCGTAGCTGCGTTTCACGACTTTGCGAACGGGGCGAGAATGCTTGTAGCTCGACGCAGAGCCGGTATATTTGGCGGTTTCACTCCGTTGCTTCGCGTCGATTTCGGCTCGCTCTCCGCCTTGGGTGTGCTTTACAGTGTGCGCTTTCCCGCCCACGACAACTTTCTTCGCCGTGAACGGAATATCATGGATGTGCCGATAAGCCATATTTTTGCGATAGGCTTCTTTGGATTTGAAATGCTCAATTGGCATATATCTCACGCATGCTTTAACATCCATCGCCAATCTGAAATTTGCTGTTCAATGGACACATTAAGGGAAAGTCCGTGCTCTTCGCGGAACGTCTCACGCAAAACATTTGCACGGCGAAGCAGTTCATTCCGCATCGGGCCTCCGCCAACTCACCATCAAAACTCCCTTGTTAAGCAGGAAGCATGCAACCTGAGCGCCTTGTGTTTGTAACTGAGAAGCGAATTGTGCCAAGCCTTCATGATTTACAGGATGCGGCAAAGTCACTGCCTGCCAGTTGCAATCGGAGCTGATAATCGCGCGGGGCATCAATTCACCGGCAACTTCGCGCAAGCGGGGCAGGTTTCTTTCGCTACCGCCATGTCTCTCACCCATCCTGCTTTACGCGCTGCGATCATCGCCCCTGCCGGGGTATCGCCAAGGAAGTTTGCAACCTTTGGGCATTTGTAGCACTTCAGAGTTGCCATCACGTGTGTGGCATTTTCAGGACGACTCTCGGCAACGAAGATATCGCCGGCTTGGAGTTGCTGCCGTGCGTTCCGATTCTTTCGCGCCAAACGCCTATCGGCGGCCTTGGCGATGGCGTTGCGATCACCGACCAACAGAGGCCGCGGCGCCTGCCCTTCGACGCGCATGGCGCGCTTGCTCGTAAGAACATTTATGCGGTCCACAATCATCGTTTCGTAACTGGCCAGCGGAAGAGCTTTGAATCTGAGATAGGGAACGATGGCGGAATACATCTCGCCGCGTCCGGCTTCATCGCACTCACCCAACAAGTCACGCAAGAACTTGTGCCGGTCAATCCATTCGCCGTGACGGTTCGGGCTGCCCTGCCAATTGTTTACCACCTCCGCGAGTTGCGCAACCAGATCCGGCGACGGGTCGCCATTGACCTGCAATCCGGCCAAGCCCATTCTCAAGAGCTGCGTTTCTATCTGGCGCTTTTCGGTGGCGTCCACTATCGGCTTCTTCCAATGCTCATGCCAAATCCGAAGCGTACACCGCGTCCCACAACAGAACTAGAAGGCGGCAACGCAAGCAAAACCGTGGCATGGCCGGTAACAGCGCCAATTAATATCCCTTTGGCGGTCAATAGCGCCGTGACAGTTGAGTGACCCGCTACTATTCCAGCAAGTGCGCCCGATCCCTTTAGCGTTCCCGAATCTGTTGAATGGCCTGTCGTGGCTCCGCCCAGCGCACCAGTGCCTTTAAGCGTACTTGAATCAGTAGCTTGGCCAGTGGCTATTCCTGAAAGAGCGCCGGAACCCTTGAGCGTGCTGCCAACCATGGCGTGCCCGGAAGATGACCCGGAGATCGCTCCCGAAGTAGCAGCCTTGAACACCGCAATCGCCGCCATCCAGCTATCGGAAGTCGTCATCGTTTGCGGCGCGGTTGTAGCCGTAGCCGTGGTCTGTATCCAATCTTCGATTCCCAGGGTGAACTTTGGCGAAGCTCCCACTTGGTCTTCTTCGGTGAAATTCGTTCCGGCGGTGAAGGCTTGCGGCGTAATGTTGTTGCCATTCGCCACGGCCCCGAAAACAAGCTCATTGTCGGCGGCGGGAGTAATCGAGTTCGCCGCCGGCGTCGTGCTGGTTCCCGTCTGCGTGTTGTTCTCCGCGTCGAGAGGCGCTGAAGCAGCCGCCCCGCTATATTCATAAATTGCGATGCGGTTAGTATTGGTCGCACTAGGCGTTACGGTGACAGTGCATGGCCCGGAATCCTTTGAGACGGCATAGGAAATCTGGAGGCCCCCTATTCCCACGACCGCATGAAATGTGCAATTCGTCCAAGTGTTTCCCCGCGAGTCCGTAACCGTGATGGATGTCGGCGTCCCGCCACAGCGCGCCACCACGACGAGCAAATTGTTGACCGCTACGTTCGAAACGTAAGCGAGCGCCTGCGACGCTGCGGACGCGCCGTTGATATTCGTGTGCTGTACGAGCGCGATTGCCATTTAGCCTTCCGTGATTGTCAAAGCTCCCGCCGCAAAGGATGGTGTAATGCCATTATTCACGGTTAGGGAAGCGGTCAATGGACCCGCCCAAAGCAAAACTCCCGCCCCGCTTGTCAGCGTGCCAACGCCAAACCAAGTCTCTACTTCTGGCCCGCTCGTGGAAGCAGGGAATGTGACGGCTGCGACATTGGAAATAGTTTCAGCGGATATAGACCAGCCGCCCGTAGTGCGGGCCACGGCAACACGGGCATAGCCCGTATAAGCAGCCTCAGAGGAAGTCTGCGTGCCTGCCGCTGTCGGATCGGCGGTATGCAGGCTGACATAAAGATTCGTCAGCGGCGAAGTCGCTGTGTTGTCCGCGATGTTTGCCCAATTGACGGCCTGGAATACCAGCTTCAGGAAGTTTGCACTATTGTTGTTGCCCTTTTCGCCTGCCATGCCGTTTACCTACCTTTTCCTTGCGAAGTAGCACAACGCGATTGAAGCATCTAATTCATGCCTACGTACCGGCTTACCCCGCAGAATTTCCATCGCTATTTTTCGCGCGTGATCCATGCGCCGGTCCCCATCGGGAACCTGTCCGCACATGGGACAAAATATCGCCTGAGGCTCGCGCTGGGCGGCATAGGTCAGCTCTTTTTGCGACATAACGGAATCTACTGCATGGGCAGCCGCTACCCAAGTGGCGCTATTTCTTAACCTGTATAACCGCCCCATGAATCGCAGTGTCTTGAATAGTTGTTTCATGGGAGTAGATTGATTTGACTAATGTAAAGCACTCCTGAGCCAGTCGAAACAATCGCAGCTAGCCAAATGTTTCGGCTATCCGTCAAATGTAAAATGTCCATTCCTGCGGTAAGGGGATGGCTCGAAAGGCTTGCAGCAACGCCGGAACCTCCTGTATCGAAAAATGAATTCACGCTCGACCAAAGCCGATAACCCGTAAAAGGACTGAGCTGCACACTATTGCTCGATATCCCCAAATTCAACGTTATGGCACCACCGGGAATATATTGCCCGATGTTTACAGGTCTACCCCAAGCAGCAATAGGAGGACTGCCCATTGATGCCTACTCCTCGTCCGCTTCCTTCTCAGGTTCTTGGCTCTGCTCGCCGTGAGTCTTGCCGATAATTTCGTGCGGGATGCCCAAGTGCTCGGCGACGTGTTGCAGAATATGGCCCTTTGGAAGTGACACCTTGCCTTCGGGCCTGGCGAAAACAAACGTCTTGGGCTGGGTATACGCTCCGTTCCCGCTCTCGAAGTGGTGCTCAACGGAGTGACCGCCGTTTTCCGCTTCTTCGATACGAACATGCGCCAGCGTGGGCTTGGCGTTGCGGCCCTTCCGGACATCCGCGTTATGTTGCAGGGCTTCTGCGTATTCCATCAGTATTTCTCCTTCTCTTTTTCAGAAAACTTACGGCACCAATCCTCAGACCTCACCGGGGGCCGCACAATCGAGCACTGGCCTACTTTCCCTTGCCAATGCTTGCACTCCGCGCAGTGATCCTCACCTTTGGCTGGGTGCTCGAAACCAACGGATCGATGAGACAGCTTCATTCGCCCAGCACTCGATTCGCTTTGGCGCGGATCTTCGCTGCGCTTGATCCGGAGAGTTTGCCCTTCTTGACCATCTGCGTCGCACGCGCTTTTGCGTTCGCAGCGTGACTGCGATCCGGCATCGGATATTTGCGCGATCCTGGCAGGCCGAATTCCTTCCGCGGCAATGCGTTGCGTCTTGAGGCTTTTAGCTTGGCCATGTCAACTCCAAATCCCCACTGGGGGCGGAGGTGCCTGGGTACTCTTCTTTTTAGTTTCTTGGAATTCTCGGATCGTCGTCGCCAAGCATCGGAAGGCGTCCGCATCATGCGATGACCAATCGTGCAGCGGCTTGCGGGAGTAGGTCCGCAAATCCTTGTCGTACTCATACTGATAGCAGCGCAGTCCGCGGATACCTACAATTTGCTTGGTACTGGGCAGAGTGAAGTTGCACCGCTCATGGTCGAAATAACACTTCGGAAGAATTGCTCTCACCGCCGCAATACCGTCCTCGACGCTCAACTGCTTGGCGCATCGGACGGCGGGCTTCCCAAAGATACCTTGCAACTGCTCCTGAATCGACCGGCCGCTTCCTAACTCTTTGGCGGCTCCATCCCAAGGGAGAGTATGGATTCCGTAATGGTACGGACGCTCACGCAACTCTTTGACGTAAAAGCCAAGCGCCTCCAGTTCCCCGGCAATGTAATCAATAATTCGATATTCCATCGGAAACGATTGAGCGAACCAAATGCGCGTATGCGCCGGGCCGATATCCCAGAAGGTATCGACTGGTTTGGTTGGATCGTAGGGGACACGACCTGTGAGTCGCCCATCTTTCTCCGCTTGCTGCAACTCTCTCTTATAGATTGCGCCCTCGACTGCTGAGCGCGTAGTGCCCTCATAGACGTGCTGGCATTCGTCAGGGTCTCGCCGGAGTAAGTCTTCGCGCTCCTTGCGCAGTACGTCGGGAAAGAACGGATTATCGTGCCAGTTGACGAACGCTATATGCGAATCTTGCGGGCGATTCTCTTCAAGAGCAAAGAGCTTGTAAATTTCGTCATCCTCGAATTCGGGATTGAAGTCGAACCACAATTCACTTCCATACTTCCTGCTCTCAACCGCGATATCTCGTCGCAAGGTAGGGAATACCACGTTCAGCGAACGCTTGCTCATCGCCTCCGCCTGTGAGCCCCAAGCGATGTGGACCCCTTCGTAAGACTTCAGGTTGTCCACTGCCTGCCGGACACCGGCGAAGAAGAACTCCGTGCCGTTATTGCCCACGATATTCTTTTGCTGAATGTGATAGAAATCCCCCAGTTGCATTAGGCGAATTTGGTCCGTGAGAAGCTGGTGAACAGATTCTTCAATCGACCGCATCGTTTCGCGGTAACACAAAATGCGAATGCCGTCTTTCCCGTATTGCTTCGACCACCCCGGCCAGAGCAGGTCTGGCTGCTTCCCGATGAGCAGCAACGCGCGAGCGATGCTCCAGCTTTTCGATGATCCGCGGCCTCCATAGGCAACCTTGTACCGGGCGGGGGCAAAGAGAAACTTGAGCTTTGGGGGAAACCATACGTCAACATTCACTGTTTTCCATCACCAAACCGGATAGTGTGCTCGATAGGTCCACCACCCTCGCCGATATGCTCGTGAGTCTCTTTGGCTTTACCGTAGCGCCATTCAACCCACTTTTCGGCAAGCTTGGCGGCGATGGTTGGATTCTTGCCTGTGAGCAGGCGGCAAACAAGCCGCTCCATGCCATCACTCTTGCCGCTCGCACGGATGCGCGTCTCGATCCGCTTGGCAAACTGTTCGAGGTTATCTTTTTTCCCTTGAGCCATTTCACTAGTACTAGGCCGTCCCCCAGCCTTCAGTACTCCAGCTTCTTCAAAATGTTCCATATCACGTAGCCGATTCCCGCTACCGCACCGCCGATGACTATCCAGCGGAATATGACTTCCCACATGGAGGATTTCTCGTAAGCGTCGAACATTATCCGCCCGCTACCATCCGCAGAATGCGCGTCGCCAAAGGTTCGCCCTCTTGCCTACTGTCCGGTCCACTGCCGCGCGGATCGGCTTGTGGGGCTCATTGGGCATGATTCTCTTCTCTCGCTCCATGTCTTCCTGGGCCAATACGGTCACAATCCACGCTCGGATGCAATCCTTACAGAGATACCAGGGCTCATGCCGGGATTTGCCGCAATTCGGTCTGCAACACACTTCACGCGCCCACCAACGATCCTCGACGGACTTGCCAAACTTGGATGCCTGCGGAATCAGTCATCGCCCACACATCATCAAAATGCGTCCGATTCATGCCTCGCGGCGCTACTTTTGAGTGGAGTAAACGAATGGCTCGATAGCCTTCGCCAATCCATTCGGCCTTTTGTTGAGAAACTGACTGGAATGCTTCGGGGTGAGTTATATGGTGCGAGGGTGAATCACAATCAGCATGGAAGACAGCAACGCGTTTACGGGCAGCCATTCAATGGTTCGACAGGAACACCTGCGATATTAAACTTTGGGCGATATGCCAGGATAAATTCAGTTTCCACCGCCCTTGCGTGCTTTTCGCTTTTGCAACTGATTATCAGCAATCGACATCCTTCCACCTCAAATGCGCGGCGAAGTGATTCATGCGCAGCATCGGAAATTCAAGCTAGAATATTCTTTGCCGATCCGATGTAAAAGATTTGAAAAGTTTCGCCAGACCCGTTTACTGCCATATAGACGCCAGGCCCGGTTAATTTCCTGAAACCATCGGAATGCAGACTGAAAAGTTCGTATCCAAAAGCCGCGAGTCCTTTCGAGCCTGCAATGCGCTCGGCGGACACAAATTCTGTCTGCATGGGCCGCATCCTTCATGGCGCAGCGGGTGCGCCTGTTACCGCCAACTACTTTCCTCCTCAAATAAGCGGGACGAATTGATGGAGGGCAATCCGCCCCGCTTGGGGTCATGCGTTTGCAAGGAGGAACGTCATCGGATGTTACTGTAAAGCAGTTCTGGAACTTGGCAAGTTAAAAATAGGAAATGGCTTTGTGGCAGTGTGGACAACTGAGAAGAGAACTCCCTTTTTGCGCTGTGCCGTGAACGAGTTTCCAGGCATAGGGGATACTAATATCATATTTTTTAGCGACTTCAGCGTAAGTTGCGCCTCCCAACTTTTCCGCACGAAGATCACTGACCTGCTTGGCAGTGAGTTTTCGGCGACGGTCACTCATCGCTCAGTCCATCTCCATTCCCGGATCTGACGGTCAGTTCTCATGCCCTCAGTTCGCGCTCCAGTGGCTTCCAATGCGTTGGGTCGTAATAGACATACATCGACATATCTGGAAAGAACCACAGCCGCCCTTGTCGCTTCAAAGTGGTTTCGTTTCTCGGGCCGTGCTCATCATCAATCTTCGTCAGGACTTCCATTCCCTCTGGAGGAAGTACAAACTTGCAATGGTTCCAATCACTCACTGTCCGCCTTCCGGTACTTTCGGCCTGCCTGCATGTTCGCCAATAATTACTGCCGTGGGGTCAGATGGAGTTTTTGTGCATGCCCAGTTCTTTATTACATCATCTTTTTTGCCTTTTGGCAGATAGAGATACCACCCATTGGGGCATTTCCAACCCCATCCTTCAACGAATTTCGGTTTCGGCACTTCGTTCATATCGCGCTCCCGGCAATGCTCGGTCTGGCTCCACGCTCCATGACTACATACTTGCGGCGGCTTCACCGGATGCGCGGCGTAGTGCTTGGGACCGCAGCCGCAGAGATAGGCGAGGAAAAGAATCAGCCCAAGCAAGGCCCACGCTTTGATTACAGATTTCATGGCTGTTTCTCCTCGATTTGCTTGATGCGCTGCGCTTCCAGAGCGATAATCCGTTGACAACTTTCACGCTCAGGATAATCTTCACACTTGTGGTCAGCCGGACAGTTGTGCCACCATTTCGCTTCCGCTAGCACGCGCTCCCGAGCGAAAGTGTCGAGCACATCAGCAACCGGCTCTTGAGCGTTGCACCGGAAAGCAGGACGGAAAGACTTTGCCTCTGGACCTGCATAGAATTTGGCAAAGAGCTTCGTCAAGAAAATATCCGCCGCCTTCATTGCTTCTTCACTGGCCACGTTTCACCGCCTTGCCGCTCGCTCGTACCTGCTGCCCACGCGCCAGACTTCCGGGCTACTGCTTCACAAAGGGAGTATCAATAAGATTCCCTGGCATGCGGCATCTCCTCTCTTTCGGCTCAGTGGCCGCGAAACAGCCTCAAGGGTGCTTGCCGCTGACTCGAACAGCGTTGGCCTAGCCAAGCCCCTGTGGATTTGAACCACTCTGGGAGCAACCCCAGCAGGACCGATTCCACAAGCACCCATGACGCTCCTCCCGCGTTCACTTCCCCCGCTGTCCACATCGCACACAGAATCCGATTTCAAACTTATGCTCAGGCCAGTAAATCCATTTGCCGCGTCGTACCGCTCTATCAGTCATCTGACTGGCGAACAGGTAGAGCACCCAGCAGTCCATCGTTCACTTCCCCTGCGATTCAGCACCGCATCCTTCCCCGCTGGCTTGCTTGATATTCGTCGCCATCGTGATTACGCCCCGTTCGTATCCCCGCTTCTCGGCACGGCGCAGCAACGTCTCCAAGCTCTTTACGATGTCATCCTCAGCTCTGTAATATTGGAGCTGCCACCATTTATACGCTGTCCGCTCCGCCCAGTCCTTATGCTTGGTGCTCACGTCCGCTCCTTCAATGCCTCGGCCTTCGCAGCATCCCATCTCAAGTGCCAAGGCAGGTCAACATCGGTGCTATCTCGACACTCCTGTCCCGCCTCCAGCAGCGGCAGCAGACTAATTTTCATTGCCCGTTGAGCTTCTTTCAGATTCATGGATTTTCTCCATGTAGTTTCTACAGCTCGCTCCAGTATCCGCTCCATGTCCGTCGCCATCACGCCACCTCCAGCTCGATTACCGTGTGCCGCCTTTTGTGTGGATACTTCTCTTGCCGAATGTCCGCCTTGAAGTATCGCGGCGTATCGTCATAAATCAGTTTCCAATGCTTCAGCGCGTCAATCAAAGGCTTGCAAGCCCCTTTTAGGTTGTCGGCTTCGTCATAAAATCTTGAATGGTAAAGCGTGATCTTCGCCTTCATCGGTACGATGGGCTGGAGCCACATACCGTTCATATCCATCTGGCTGCGCACCAGCAGAATCCACTTGTCCCGTTCCTTGCGCTGATTGCGCCAATGCAGATTCAGAAGCACGTTCAGGCTTCTCGGAACATCGGGAATGTCTAGTGCCGGATTCTTGGTCTTGGTGCTGCTCATGATTTCCACCGGAGGTACTCTTCGATCTGCGCTACCGTGCGCCCGTACTTGCGAGCCAGGCCGACAACGCTCAATCGCCGGTGGAAGAAATCATGCCGGACTTTCTTTTTCACGCCGCTCCACCTTGTCACTCTTAATCTGCCGATTGTGATATTCGACGTGTGATTTGTGGCATTGAAACAGACCGCACGCTGCTGCATCGCACTTTTTCTCTAAGGGACAAACGTGATTCCATTCCCCGGAGTTCCAGGAAACCAAATGTGTCTCCGCGCAACCTTCGCAGTTCGCCGATTTGATTTCCTCCACGCTGAACGGGTCGCTTTCATCGAACCAAATCACTTCTCCGCCAGCATTGCGGAAGATTTCCATGCGCCGCTTGGTTTTCGCTACGGGATCAACGATGTATTCGTGGTCACCCTCCCAATATGCCGTTCCCTGCTTTTTCTCGGAGTGGCCAAGGATTTTCCTTTTCTTTTTCCGCTCCGCCTTACGTTCCTCGCGGAGTTCTCTTTCTAGTTCACGGATTCTCTGCTGACTCATCAGTCCATCTCCAGCATGTGCTCGCAAATAACCAGCGAACCAAACAGACTTTCAATTCCACTTCCACCACACGCGTTTGCTATTCTTTGCGCTGACTCAGGAACTACGCGCCAATATCGGGATTTGCAGCCGCAAGCAAACTCCTCCTCAAAACGCATAGTGTCCGGCTTAATCTCAATTTCCATTCCCGCCGCCGCGTGAAAGTTTGGCTCATTTGCATATTCCGGGCACCATCTCTCCACTGGCGCTATCCGCACACGGGCTACCATCGGCTCACCCTCGCTTTCCGGTGCTCACGGCTGCACACTCCGTCTTTCCCGGCAACTTCCGCACAAACAGCGAGGATCATGTTTTCCCGTTTTATCCAGCATCGCTTTCCCGTTCAAAAAAGACTCTTTTGCGCTTCGACTTGTTTCCGCTGCGCTCGCGGCCTTGGAGATTTCCGTCGCTGAAATTCTTCTCCAGTAGGCTGCGTCTTCAAGCTCTTCCTTCCGGGGCATTCTTCTCGGTGATCGGTCAGCGTTCCGTTCCACGGATTTAAGCGGAAGGGGATTTGCGGCCCTGGAATCTTTCGCCAAAATTCCACGGTTGCTCCGCAGCCTTCGCCTCCGCATAGGGCTCTCCTCTGAAATTCGTAACCACTGGCTTGTAGTTCTTCGCGGGTCATACATCCATCCACTCCGTTTCAATGCGTTTCACAGTGTTGCAAGAGGTTCGGCTGGATGGCTTTGGCTCGCGCTCCCGCTCCCGGAGAACTAGCCTGCAATTCAATGAACTTGCTACGCTATGCCAATTCGGAGCTGACTGGTAGGCTTCCGCTACATCTTTTTCTGTCAGTAGTTGGGCCGAGCGTATTCGATTCGAAGGTCTGGTTAAGGCTGCGCAACCGCGCTGCGGCGGTAATGAGAAATAGTTTCCTCCCCAAATAATTGCAAAGCGGGCATGGCTTCTGACGTAGTTGATGCAGTTATCGTCTGGCGGCGTGTCGTCCCAATCAGATATTAGGTACTTTCCCGCTGGCGCCATGTTCGTCCTATCCCCGTGCGTCCCACCCGTATCGCTATTCCCCCGCGATTCGCGCAAACCATAAGGCGGGTCGGTCACTAGACAATACACTCCCTCCAGCCACGGCAGCACTTCTCGACAATCTCCGTGGATAATCTGAACCCCGGCATGGCTGTAGTAGGGTTTCATGCTCGTCTCTTTATACCCGGTCTGCTGGCCCCTGATTCCTGCCGCAGTACCACATAGAGCCTCCTGCCCCGACTTTGGCTGAGATAGCAAGTTCGCTCGATATGCACGCAGAACGATTGCCAGCCTTCCCCGAACGTTATAGCCAACACTCGCCTTCATGATTTCATCCAACCAAGCATCTTCGCCGGGAGTTTTTTCACTCATCGTCGCCATCCTCGCTTCCATCGTCTATCGGGTAATGCACTGGGCAGTTCTCCACTTCATCAAAGTCGCAGGTGCAGATGTCCTCTTCGTCCTCAAGCTCGTATTGCTCAAAGTCCTTGTCGGTCAGTTCGTCGCGCAAAGCCATCGCAGTACATCCATCCACGGATTGATATGCGCCATAGAAAATTCACGGGCCATGTGAATCTTTTCCGAAGGCCCGTTGTGGACTACCGGACATCCCGCTACGGAGCAGCGATAGATTTTTCGGCGAGTGTTGTCGTACCGCGCCAACATTCCCGTGGAATGAGAACGGAAGATTGGAATATCGGCTGCCACTAGCCGCATTTTTGCGGCAGGATGGTAATGGCACTTGGGGATTTCCTGTTTTTCCACACTTTCCACAGGGCCAGTCACCATAATAGAATTACTTCTTAAAGACTTAAAAGAAAGAGAATCTTGTGATGATGAGTGCTGTGAGTTTGTGGATTTCGCGCTTCCCCGTGATTTTTGCCGTCTCGCGTGTCTAGCCAGTAACTCGGGAATCGTGGGAGATGTAGTCATGCGGCTTCCTCCGGCGACTGCTGGCTTGTGGATTTCCCTGTGGAAATCTGTGGAAAGTCCGGCTCACGCTCGGAGCGCAATCTTTCGCGAATAAAATCCAGTGATTGCTGCGCTTCGATCACGCGGATGTTTTTCTGACGCTTCCAATAAGCCGTTCGGTGCTTGCCGCAGCAAAACTTCGCTTTCTCTTTCTTGGTCTCAAATTGCTGTCCACACTCAAGGCAGGTATAGGCGTAGAACGCTTGGGGACGGAGGATGCAAGGCTTTCGCTCACCGTCCGTAGATAGATGGTAGGTCGTTACCAACCGTCCGCTTACGCGCTCTTTCGTCGTGGTGATCTCATACTTCTTGCGGAGTTCCCATATGCGCGCGCCGGGGCGTAGAATGCGTAAACCCACCGTCAAATCCCACATCGTAGCCGGACCTTGCTGTAAACGGCGAAGGACTAAATCACGTTGCGTCGGATGGCTCATAGTCTTTTCAGGCGAATCCTCGTTCCTTCTCTTTCAATCAGGCTATTGCCCTCAAGGACATTGATCGCTCGCTGGACCGTGGAGTAACTCGTGCCTGTAGCCGCAATGAGTTGTGTTGCGGTCAGGGGTTGAATCAGCAGCGCGTCAATCACTTTTGGACATGCCCCCGGTAAGCGCTGCTTCCACATATTCCATGCGGACTCATCGGGAGGTTGTGGCGCTCCAGAAGCCGTAGCGGCCTGCACATTACCGCCAAATGTGACCCGCGCGGATTGAAGCATCTTTCCTAGATTGGCCCAATCGTCTCTGTGATCTTTCTTGAATGCCTCAAACTCTCGTCGCAACCTGCCCAGTCCCTCGTGGACACTGGCAAGTTCGTCCACGGGCTCGACGTGTTCCGAATCAACGAGCAGTGGCCGCGTGTTCGACATGGCTCTCGCTCCTCTCAGGGATGGCAATGAATCCTTTCATGGCCTGTTCAAGAAGCGCGGTCGCGCCGTCGCGCTCGATCTGGCGGAGAGAGTGAATCGTCATGCGAATGGCGTTGATGTTCCACTTCGGTTGTTCGTATTTGTCGCAGGCAATAGCAAGTTCGTGAGTTTGCCCCGTCAAGCGTTCCACGTAGGCCAGCGCGTTTTTATAATGCATCGTCGCGGCGCGGAACATTTCAACGTCGCCGCCCATATCCGGGTGATGTTTCCTGGCGAGAGCACGATAGGCTTCGTCAATTTCTTCTCGCGCTGGCGCCGGATTGCGGATTCCAAGCGCGTCCTGCCAGGTAAAATCGTCCTTGTGCTTGCGAGAGAACCATACGGCAATCGAAGGATCTGGAGCGCCGCGAAAATCATCAGGGTCTTTCCGCGTGATGGTCGCGGCCAGCACGCCAAAGCGCTTCAGTTCCAGTTCCAGTGCTTCGATGCATTGCCGCTCGTTTTTCTTCCAAGCAGACCGGGCCTCACGATCTTGAATGCGAGTGCGCGGCCAATTTTCCGGCCAAGCCAACGGATATTTTTCCTTCATCATTTTTCCTTTCGCAGGTGCTACCTGACCGCAGAGACAGATTTCGCTCACGAGAAACCTCCGTGCCACAGAATGAGCGCCAGCAAATACCCCACCACGGCCAGCGTACGCACCATGAAGCGCAGCAAATCCCGCTCTGTTACTTCTTTCACAGCCCCCACCAATCCGCTGCAGCCACCGCCACTATCAGGAGAAGCACCGCCGCGATCAGCAGGCGATTCCACATGCGGTCACGCTTCTTCGCGTGGTATTCCGCGATTCTTCGCCGCGCGATCTCGCGCACCGCACAGGTCTGCGCGGCAGCTTCCACGCGTTCAAGCCATTCGATGTAGGTTTCCACTTCGTACTGTTCGGTTTTCATTGGACTTTCTCCAATTCGACATGCTTTTCCCCGTAGAATTCTTTCAACTGCTTTTCTAGTTCCGCGCAAAAATCGCAGAGGATTCTTCGTTCCTTGCCCGTTGCGCGGTCAGTCTGCCGTCTGTCTATGCAGCAGCAGGTGAGTGAGTCTCCGCAGGAGTAGCAGACATGGGTGTGCAATCTCGCTGAACCTGTGGTCCTGAGAAATTCTTCACTCGCCATCTGCTTCATATGACACTCGCCCTCAGTTTGGTTTCGAGTGTCGGGTCCAGATCCACGAGCGTGCTGCCGTTCAGCTTGACGATCTGCTCGTCCACTTCCGCCAAAAACTTCACTACTTCCTCTTCCATCGCTGCGATTCGCACGTTGTCGCGCTCGAAACGCCGCACAAATAGCTGCAATCTCTTCGGCAGGCGCGGGTCATATGAAACGAAGTCGCACCATTGCCGCTCGGCACAGGCCATCTCCGCGAGCATCTGCCAGTGATACTCAGCAGGAACGATTCCCGCGAGGATGTAGTCAATATGAGTTGCGGTGTTCGGACACTTGAACTCTACGAGGCCGTCACTTCCTACTAAGCCATCCGGCGATGCTCCAAATCTCTTGATCGTGGAATGTAGCGCGAAACCGATTGGTTCAATGGAGCCGATCTCTACTTCATAGACGCTACGAGCAAAAATCTCATTCTCTTTGCCCCATTCCATTGCAGGACTAACATAGTGGTCAGCGGCGCGGCCTGTTAGGATTTCGGAAACGATCTCCGCCTTGTACGCCTGTCGTGTTGCTGCTTCGCCATTTTTTCGCACCAGTTTGGCCATCACGTCAGCCACACGTGAGCCAGTGACGCAACCCGTCCGCATCTGTATCCACTCTGCGGTCCCTTGCTCAATTCCCTCGACGAGAGGCATAGCCCAACTCCTTTTTCCGCGCATCGTTTGCGAGGATGTAATTCGTCATAGCCTTGCGGTCGCCAACGTCTCGGGCTTTGTCTAAGGCGACGGTGAACAGGAATTTCAGTTCAGCCGCATCTTTGGCTCTGGCCATCTCATCGCAGTTCTTTTTAACCTCGGCATCTTCAATTGCCCCGGCGTTGCCGTCGTTGTCATCATCTCCGATAGCGATATTGAACATATCCTTCACCAGATACCGCTTGGCGTAGGAGTCGGATGCTCCCGTGGCTTGCGTGGCGGTCATCACGGACGAACCTTGCGGACCTTTCGTGTCCACAGGCCAATCCACTTGGTAGGGTTCTTTGTGCGCTCCAAGCCTCAGCCAACCGATAACGCGGATATGGTCGGCTCTCGGACAATCAGCATGCGTAAATGAAATGCTGAATCCTTCCGGGCTATAGATTGGCCGGATTACCCGGTCAATAGCCGCATAGGAGGCGTATCTACTGTTCTTCGACTTGTTTTCGAGGTCCGGCGCAATGCGTTGGATTTTGCTCTGCACGCGATTGAGCGCATGACTGAACTCCGTCTCAGCCTGACGTGCGAATGTTTTTTCCTGCAAGGCGACAAGCCGTTCAATCGTGTCAATCCCTGCGCCTTTTTCGATAGCGAGGCGGAGCATCGAAACTTCTTCATGGGAACTCTCACCCGCTCGCTGCGTGGGGATGATTTGTCCTGGGGCGGCTTCAGGCACAACATCAAAATCCGCGTAAGTACGTTCGTTCATATGACTCCATTTCCTTTCAGCACATCATATAAAGCAAAACTGTTCGCATTCGAGCGTTGCGAGGCGATCCTGTGAGATTGGCAGGAGTCTTCGCATTCCTGTTCGGGTGTGTCCACACTCGCCACTGAAAGCCTCATTGACTCACTCAACTCCGGGATCACTAACTCCGCTCCGCAACCGGGATCGTCTTCCGTTCCTACGCAGATGAAAATATCTTTCCGCCAATCCCAACGGAGTTCGCGGTTTTCGTCGTGCACTTCAGCCAACTCAGTTGGCTCGCAAGGTTCCAAGTCCTCGGTATCCAGTACTTCTGGGTCTTCGTAGTCACCGCGACAATTGCTGCACATGATTCCCTCCAAACTTCGGCCTAAACGCTTGCCCTGCTACCGGAAACTGAATGCTCAACTGCGGTCCTCCCCGGGCTGCGAGGACTTCGACTTTCGCTTTGGGTTGTGTAACACCATTCACCCAGCAGCCTTCTATGATCAATGCTCGACCGGAGCGAATCATGTCGGCATGTTTGCCACAGATAGGCTTGCCGCTTACAACCCACTTAGCCCAATTGCCGCATTGAAGCCCAGTGCGGAGTTGAATATGACATTGTTCCTTCATGCCGATACCCCTTTGGATTCCGTGACAATGGCTGTAGCGGACAGATACGAATTGATGGCCCTGCGAATGATGGCGCTCATCGGCTCGTCGCGGTACGGGCGCTTGACCACTTGAACGAGCAAATCTCCGACCTCTGCAAAGGCTTCAACGGGCGTCATTTTCCCCACTTCACGATGTGGGCTATGTGCCCACCGTATTCCTTGATTTGCTCTTTGCTGTAGCCGTTCGCCCGGCCTATCGCGCGATAGTGCTTTAGCCAGTACTTGAAGTCGTAGATGTGGCAGCCGATAGCGATTTTTCCGTGAGCGCAGTTCGTGAGGACGTGCTTCGTGCCGTGAATCTGAAGTGGGGGTTCTGTCCACGCGTTGCCGGACACCTGCGCGTTGCCGTACACCCACGCGTCGCCGTACACCCGCGCGTCGCCGTACACCCGCGCGTCGCCGTACACCCGCGCGTTGCCGGACACCTGCGCGTCGCCGTACACCTGCGCGTTGCCGGACACCCGCGCGTTGCCGGACACCTGCGCGTTGCCGGACACCTGCGCGTCGCCGGACACCTGCGCGTCGCCGTACACCTGCGCGTTGCCGGACACCCGCGCGTCGCCGGACACCCACGCGTTGTCGTACACCCGCGCGTCGCCGGACACCCGCGCGTCAGGTCCGACGTATGCAGATTCGTCGACGCGCGCGGTGTCTTGAACTAAACCACCGCCGTTTTTATGCTGATGCCATCCTGCTGGGATTTTTTTTGAAGTGGTCATTATTTTTCCTTTTTGATGCTCAATTTTATGGATTCAACAGATCGACGACTGCCGGGGCACTCGGATGGATTTTTTCCTGATGCGTCGAAAAAATGAAATTTTATTACCGGAAAGCCATCTATGTCTCTGGCTCCGAGCGCATCAAAATATACGGTTCGTTTGCAAATTGGACAAATCATGCCAGCACCAAACTATCCATCGCTTCCTGCGCGCGCATCCCGTCATTTTCCTGCAGGTAAACGAAAGCGCTCGAAGGCGAGCGGTGCGCCAAAAACTGGCTGACTGCGCCGATCCGCTGGGTTGCATCGAATACGACCATCGCGGCGCTGTGACGGAACACATGCGAGTGTGCGTAACTGCTGTGGATGCCTGCGGCTTCGGCGTACCGTTTCAGGCAGAGATTGAAGTACTGCCGAGAGAGCCCGCCGAAGATGCGCGACTGGCCTTTGCTGGCCGCCAGAGCGATCAATGGTGACATGTCAAACGCCGGGTCCGCATCGATGTGCAGAGAGTGTGTGACCGGATTGCCGCGTTTCGCAGCGCGAATCATGATGACGAATTTGCCGTCGCGCTCGAAGATGTCTTCGCCGCGGACGTTCAGAACCTGCGAGATTCGCGCGCCGGTGAAGAAACCGACCAGCATCGCGAGGTGGTGTGTTTCGTTTGCGGCATGCGCCGCGCGGAAGAGCTTGGCCAAATCTTGCTTCGCTAAGTAATTCATCGGTGTCCTCTCTTTCTGGAACCAGT
>VFSW01003920.1_pt1 | contig 22250 bp, 16 predicted proteins | sample 5358111 | NCBI WGS metagenome assembly VFSW01 (sample SAMN11554181, study PRJNA540505) | mine drainage metagenome | isolation source: sediment from site ElyBrook_90M | place: USA: Ely Copper Mine, Vershire, VT | collected 2017 | reverse complement strand
AGATGGTTTCCATATCATACCTGCATTGTAAACCAATTTATGTTAGATTGAGTAAGTGACCGAAGAAGGCAACGGCGACGAGGCACGCAACTCCCAATACGAGCAGATGCCACAGAGTTGGTTCGAGCGTCACGGACGTGAATATTCCATCGGACTGCCGGGTGAGGCTGAGGCGGAGAATGGCGAGGATGTTCAAAAGCAAAGCCAAAGGCGTTCCCAGAAACAACGAAGCGGTCGCGAAGGTGACGAAAACGGATGATGAAAAAGCGGCATCGTAAAAATATGCCAAACCCAAGGGGTACTTGAGCACGCCGAAGAGCAAGGCCAGCGCTCCGGGCAGGACGAGAATTGCGCCAACGATCATCGCGACGATTTGGAGACGTTTCGCCTGCTCGGCGATGTTCGTCTCACTCGTTCTAATCCTGAACTGTCCTGCAAGTGAGAGAGGGCGAAGATGAGCTTCCAATTCAAGATGACCGACCAACGACCACCGGAGGGAATTGTACATCTGGCTGACCTCCCACATCGAATTCATGCCATCGCTCACCGAAAGTATACGACCATTTTTCGCCCTGTCAATTAGCTAGCAACTCCGATTCAGGTCGATGTGTGATCGCACGAAGGAAACGATTGGAAGGAGGCACAGTTATCCATGGAATGCTGGATTTGTTCTCGCTGCGGGGAAGGAATCTACGGCTCGCTGGAAGTGGTCCTGGTCTTGGTCAGTGAGCACAAATGCAGGTCGCGATTTGACTGCACGACGGCCACGGCTTGCTTGACGTGCTTGCGATCTCCCACTGGTTTGTGCGCCTACCACTCGAGCTTGCTGGTGAATCTCAAGCGGCCCAGCGGAACAGGATTCCTCCCGTCGTAGACGTCGAGCGACAGGAGTTTCGCAGACCAGGATGAATCTTAAATCGTTCATTGGTATCGCGGGGTGTTCGATCATCGGACCGCTGACAATCTTTGCCGTTGTCATCACGGTACTACTCGCCATGGTGATTTCGCAGCTGCCATTTGGTCAGAAGCAGGCGTGGCAGTGGCTGCTGGGGACGCCGCAACCGGTCGCGCAGCCGCCCCTTCCTTCAGCCGACGGGAAGCCAACCATAAGCGGGAATGGCGAGTGGTGCGTGACGCGCGCCTATCAAGAGACGCCTGAAGAAAGTCACTTGAACGCAGGACGCGTACAAGGGTACGTCCGCGATGTGAATGGTCAGTTGCTCGCGGGCGTGGCGGTGCACGTGTCCTGGGATGGAGACAAAGGCGGGATTACGCAAGTCACCAACGCGAACGGCTACTACGTTTTCATCCTCTCGCCCGGCGAGTATCACGTCCAAGTCGCGCAGGGCGAGAGCCAGGTCGTCTCCTTCCGCACAAATATTCGCGCCTACTACGGGCATTACACCTACGATGTGGATTTCGCATCAGGAAGTTGCTTCAGTCAATCGAGCGACTATACCAAGAATCCCAATGCACCAAAGGGACTCCCCGTGTCAGGACGCATCACGGCGACATTCCACGATTGGCAATATCTATTGCAAATGGGGCGCATTCACGAAGGCGTAGACATCGCTGTAAATGTTGGGACGCCAGTCGCCGCGACGATGAGCGGCAAAGTGACGCAAGCCGGGAATTATGGCGCGTGGGGCAATATGGTGATGGTGCAGAACGGACCTTGGGAAATCATCGTCGCGCACTTGTCTGGGGTGAATGTGAAACTCGGTCAAGAAGTATCGGCGGGAAACTTTCTCGGAAAGAGCGGCAATACGGGATTCTCGACGGGACCGCACGTTCATTACGAAGTCCGTTACAACGGGATGCCGATTGACCCGCAAAATGTTGCAGCATACTTGAACGATGTGGCGAATGGTACACCCACGCCGCGCTGAGTGTTACGCGCGTACAAAGAGTTGGACACAATCGATTCCAGGATTCCGTGTTAGGGACTTATACTCGCGCCAAGTCACATATAGAGTTGCATCGATTGAGTAAAAAGTTTCACGCATAGAAAGGAAAGTTGACGAAGAAGAATGCCGACCGTAGCCATCTATCGTTGTCCGAAATGCAAAACCGAATATCGCCCTCTGGATGCCGGAGCACGTCGCCACATGTGTTGTGGCGTCTCATTGGAACGGATCGAGTCCGGACAACCACCGATGTTTGGATTGCTCCAAATCATTCAAGACATGATGGGGATGCTATCGGTTTCTCCCGTCCAACCATCCTCCTTGATTGCCAATGAGGTGCTGGAAATCATTCCACCCCGTGAGAATCAAGTGGATGTGCTTGCGCTCGAATTGATGCTAGGGCGATTGGCTATAGAAACCACTTTTTCGTTGGAGATCGCGGGCGACTCGCGCGTGCGACGATTTCTGATTCGCGCGCCGCATGAAACTCTCGTGCATCTCCGCCGCCAAATCCAGGCGACCTACCCGCAAGCAGAATTTCGCGCCGTGCCAACCGACCAAGACCCAGCAGTCGAACGACAACTTGTGCAAATGTCCGCCGATTTTGCGTTGCGCCGACCGCTCTATCTGCCATTGCGCACCTTTCATAACGGCGATTTTCTCGAAGCCGATCCAGTCCTGGGTCTCCTGGGTACGTTCGCCGACTTGGAGCAAGGCGAACGAATGTTATCGCAAATCATTCTTTTCCCCGCGCCGCCGAATTGGGCGGATCGCTATCAAGGTTCCGAACGGCAAATCGAACAATCGATGGGCAGCGGTGGAGCGACTTCCCAAGATTTGTTCGTGCGTCAATTGGTAGGGTTGGTCGCCTCGGTCGTTTTCTTATTCATCGTTTTGTGGGGTGTCATTGCCTATCTCCAGCATCGTTGGTTGGAACTGGGTCTCGCGGTCGCCATCGGAATGTGCGCCTTGGTCGGCGTCCTCTTCCTCTTCAAGCTGATCACCGAACAGACCAACGTCAATCCCGAAATGATCAAACGCAAACTGGATGGGGGACTCGCGTACGATGTTGCGCTGCGCTTGACCGCGTTCGCGAAAACACCGGAGTTGGCGCGCCGGCGATTGCGCTCCCTGGTCAAAGCCTATTACCAATACAATCTTGCGAGCGGAAACGCGCTGGACGGACGGCTCGCCGAATTCGATCCGCGCGACATTACGCTCCGCCGTTGGTCGTGGTGGCAAGAATGGTTGGGGCGCGGGATGCGTTTGACCGTCGCCGAGATTGCGTCCATGTGGCATCTGCCGGTGGGTCTCGAAGTGCCATTCGTCGAACGCGCCCAAGCCAAGCGTCTCTTGCCGCTACCCACTACCGTTGAGAAGGGGATTCTCGTTGGGCACTCCGTTCACCAAGGGCAACGCATTCCCGTGCACCTTGCTGACGATACCTTGTGGCATCACACCTTTATGGTCGCCAAGACGCAAAAAGGCAAATCCACGCTCATGGCGAACCTGGCGGTCGAGGCGATGCGTCAAGACGCGGCGCTCGTGGTCATCGATCCACATGGCGACTTGGCGCGCGCGGTGATGGGTTTCGTTCCACCCTCGCGGGCGAATGATGTCGTCTACGTCGATTTGAGTGATCGACGCCAAATCATTGGCCTCAATCTTCTCGACATGACTCAAGGGCGCAGCGCGGATGCGGTCGTCTCGAACCTCGTGCATGTCGGCGAAATGATCTGGAGCGACTATTGGGGACCGCGCATGGAAGACGCATTGCGGAATGCGGCCCGCACTTTGCTCTACGTGAATGAAATTCTCGCCAAGCGGGGTCAGCAACAATTTACGCTCCTCGACATTCTGCCGCTGTTTGAACTCGGCAACTTTCGCCATCGTCTTTTGAAAGATTACGTGAAGGATAGCGACATCTTGGAGTGGTGGAGCGGATACTTTGAACGGATGTATCAGAATTTGCAAATCGACGTCATCAATCCCGTTCAGACCAAGATTCACCGTTTCTCGACGCACGCGACGATTCGCGGCATCGTAGGGCAATCCCTTTCGACGATCAACTTTCGCGAGTTGTTAAATGAACGCCGCATTCTCTTGGTGAATACGGCGACGGGCGTGATCGGTCCCGACGCGGGCGGACTCTTGGGCGCGGTCATCGTGGATTACATCAACTTTGCCGTGCGCGAGCAAATGGCAATTCCCGATCCGTCCGCGCGCGCCAAGGTGATCGTCGTCATCGACGAATTCCAATCGATCCCAGGAGTCGATTACAAGAATCTGCTGGCGGAACTCCAAAAGATGGGCGCGAGTTTCATCCTCGCGACCCAGGCTCTGGGGCAACTCGATGCGATCAAAAAAGAATTGCGCGAGTCGATTCTGTCCAACATTGAGACGCTGTTTGTGTTCCAAACGAGTGCGGAAGACGCCGACTTGCTGCGGCACGAACTGGATGAAGCGGTCACCGCCACGGACATCATCAACTTGGACGATTACACGTGCTACATCAAAACGCAAGTGCGGCATTCACGTCTGCCGGTTATGCATGTCGAGACTTTACCTCCGCCGCCCAAAAACGATGCGGTCGTGGCGCAAATTGCCGGGCAGATGGGACGCTATACGCGCTCAATGACGGTCGCCGAATCCGAACGCTCCGGTTTTCAAGAATTGTGGTACGGTCGCGAGCGCGCCTTGCTCTTGAAACTGATGATGGACAATCAACTTCCCGGTTCGCCCAAGGAAAGATCGGGCCGAGTCCGAGATAAGAAGACTGATGCGCCCACGTCGAGCGGAGCGGAACAAACACCACCCGAGGCACATCCAACCGATCACGCTACGGCCGAAGACGCTCAGAACGAAGAGCAACGTCGCGGGCGGGATAAGGAGGGCGATGGGAAGGCCGTCGCGAATCCGTAACGCGATCCTGGAAGCGTTGCGCGATCATCCCTTGATGTCGCGTCGCCAGTTGGAGTTGTATTTGCATGGTTCATCCGCTGGCGTGCGTTATGGGTTGCGCGAACTCAGGAAACACCAGTGGATTTGGCAAGCCAACGCGCGCCAGCCGGCGATGCGCGCGCGAGCCATTTACGCGCTGACGCAAGCGGGCATTCGGGAACTGGCGCGTCAATCGAGAATGTCCTATCACGATTACCTGATGCGCTATCGTTTATCCCCAGACCGTTTGGATCGCCTGGTGCTCATGCAAGAACGCGTCTTTCAATTGCGGACGTTGTTCCTGTGGCTCACTGAGTCGCCATCCAAACGCGCCCTGCATTCGGCGAGCTCGATTTCGCCATCGAAGAAAGCCAGCCGCGTGAATGCGAACAACATTGCTAGTCAATCTGCGAGACGAGAGAGTACGTCGGAGGGAGCCGCCCTCGAATCTCAGTATTGGCGCGCAATCACCTGGGACGTGGAGGTAGGCAAACTCTTTAGCACGAAACGGAGTGCGGTTTGGATTCCCTTTCACGGTGCGGCCGTGATGCGGCGCAGTTCGGCAGGGAGTACCAAAGAATCGCGGGGTGAACGGTGGGTGTTTATCGTCGTCGAGTTTGACGTGGGGCGCGTAGCGGTGGAGCGTGACCGCGAGCGACTTGGTCAATTCGTCGCTGCCCAGGATGATCCACGCTATTGGGGCAAGGAGAAGGAACAACTTTTTCCAGTCTTGTTGATTATCGCGCAGGATGAATTGCGTTTGCAAGATTACTATAACGTGTTGCGGTCAGCGGCGCTCGCCCGACAATTGCCGATGCCACGTGCCTATCTGACCACGGTTCGTGCGATGTTATCGTTGCGCAATGATCGATTGAGTCCAATTTGGTATTCCACGATCTCTGGCCATCGCACATCACTCTTGTTCGACACAGAAGGATCGACGACGTCGCTCTCCGATCAGGCGTTATGGCGCAAATTGCCGCTCAGTGAAACCATCGGTCAGAGTGGCAATCGGGGGACAAGTGGAGTAACACCTGCACTCCCAAAGGGGTTTGGTGCAAGTGTTGCGCCAGAGGACGCGCATTCAGAAGCGGTTGATCAGACGAACACGCGGGAGGAAGACAAGACAAATGGAGCAATTGCGCCAGAGGACGCGCATTCAGAAGCGGCTGATCGGACGAAGACGCGTGAGGAAATCGAGCCAAGTGGCGCAAACCCCGCACTTTTGAAGACAGGCGGTGCAAGCGTTGTGCCAGAGGTCACGCTTGCCGAATCGAACTCGCGAACGGGCGCGAAACACCTGAATGGCGCGGACGGTTTGAGTGAATTCGCGCAGATCGCGCTTGGTCTCAAACCACTCGCCAAGCGACTCTTGGACGAAATTGCCGCCCATCCATTGCTCAAGCGTCAAGACTTGGCGATGTTGCTGAGAGTCTCCCTTCGTCGCATTCGGAGTGCCCTCGCAGAGATGCGCCCACTGAAATTGATACAAGTGCATGAAGAACGTTACCTCATTGCGCCACTGGGACAACAGTATCTCGCCCAGGTTGCTGGCTTTGGGAACGCGGTGGGGCGCTATGCCCGTGCGCGCGGTTGGGGCAACGGCTTTGACTCACTCTTGCGGCATTGGGAACATACGCAGGCGGAAAATGATTTCTTTCTCCGCTTGGCGCGAATCGCCCGCGCACGCGGACATCGCTTGACCTGGCTCTCTGAGTTGGAAGCGCGTTTGTACTACGAAGCCGGACAGGACTGGCACAGCTTTCTGCCCGATGGACGCGGGACGTACATCGCTGCGCGAAAACATTACGAGTTCGCTTTGGAAATGGATCGCAGTCGCTCATCGCTGGAGCGGTTCCGCGGCAAGTTTGCGGAATACGATGCCTGTGTCAGTTCGAATGTCTTGCGCAGCGAAGGCGTAGAGTCTTTGCGTTTGTTGGTGGTGACCGCCAGTTGGGAACGCGCGGAGGCGTGGCGGCGCACGGCGTTAGAGGTGAAGGTGCGGCTGCCCGTTTTCATCACCACCCATGATCGCCTTGCGGCGAGTGGGATAGATGCGCCAATCTGGTTGCGCGGCGACGTCGCGCACACCGAAAGCGCCTCGACGAGTCCCAAAGAATATTGCTTTGAATGTTTCAGCGGAAAGGAAGACGAAGGATGATTTAGTTTGAAGGTGCGAATGTCAATGCGGAGTAGTTTGGCAATGGTTCGATGGCGAATCAAGGTGAATCCTTGGATCGCCCAATCCCGATGACGCATGGCACGATACGCCGTCCGTCAAAAACGATAAGGCGTCGAAAATGAAATTCCTGTTGAGAAAGAAGAACGAATGCAAAGCAAGTGCAGCGCCACCAGGCACGCTGATCGGCCATGCCAGCCCTGAAAACCAGCCGACGCGGTTCCGGCTTTTGCCGGAACATTTGCGCGGTCATTCGCTCATGCTTGGCGACCTGGGGGTTGGCAAGACGACGATGCTGAGCCACTTGGCGAATGCTGTGATACGCAGTGGCGCGGCGCTCATCGTCCTCGATGAGGAAGGCGATCTAGTGCCTGGCGTGTTGACCCAGATTCCACGTCGGCGAGCGCAAGATGTAACCTGGGTTGATTTGAACCATCCGTCCATCATGCCCGGTTGGAATTTGTTGGACGTGAGCGAGGGTGATGTGTCCGATTGGGTTATCGGCGAGCTGATGCACACAGCCCCCGGACTGTGGGGGCACTATTGGGACGCGCGCACCGAGGATGCCTTACGGATGGGGTTAGCCACCTTGCTTTCCGCGAACCGCATCCTGGCTCAGAAAAACGAAGCGCAGTTCACGTTGTTGGATCTGCCGCCGTTATTTGAACTGCCCCATTTCCGGCGTCGCACCCTCCAGTCGTTTGTCCCCGATCTGGAGGTGCTCAGTTGGTGGAGCGGGTACTTTGAGCGATTCACCCCGTCCATGGTCTCAGATCTGATGGCGGCGCTCTTGGTTCCCCTCCGTCAGTTGTCCTTCAATCAGACGACGCGCAACCTGCTCGGACAATCCAAGTCCACGCTGAAACTGGGCGATTGGCTTAAACCAGGGCGAATCAGTTTGATCGACACGAGCGGATTAGCGATGACTACAGAGTTACGTCACTGGCTCACGACCATGCTGATGGAGGAAATTACCCACATGACTCGCGTGAAGCAACCTGCATCGTCGGGTAACGCGGAACCTTCGGTGGTGGTTGCGATCAATGGAGCTATTCCAACAGCGTGCGCTGAGGAACCAGATTGGTTGAGCCATCTGCGCAAGTACGGCGTGAGTCTCATTCTGTCGAGTGCATCTCTGGACCACTTGAAGATCGACTATCCAGGGTTGGCGCAAATCCTGTTGGCGAACACCGAGAACCTCTTCGCTTTCCGAACGGGTTATTCAGATGCCGAAATGCTCTCAATCGAATTTGGGGAATCGGTATCGGCGCGAGACCTCACGCAGTTGCCCGATTATACCTGCTATGCGCGAACTCGGGAGCACAATGCCGAGCCCTGCAGGGTGCAAGTCGAAACACTCGCGCCAGAACAGGGTGATGATCAAGTTCGGCAAGAGATGCCAGACCAGATCAAACCATGCGGGCGTAACATCGCCGACGTTGAAAACGAGAGGACGAATTTCATGGGAAAATGGTACGGACGGGAGCTCTCACTGTTGAACCAACTGATGCGTGATCAATCTGTGACGCCCAAACCATCTCAGCGTAACCGGTTTGCCAATCCGTGATCCATCTCTTCCAATGGATGGCGACTTTGGTCGGTCCTTTTTACCTGGTGCTTTTGATTGGGCTGTACATTGGTCGTCGCCTCACTCCCGATGCGCGAATCCTGGTCGAGGTAAATGAGCCGATGCTGATCGTCGCCGCCTCAACCTTGGCTCTCGCGGTCGCCGGTGTGATCGTGCAAATCGCCTAAGCAGAGTCTTTGTACGCGCGTACGATCTTTGATGCTGTCGGTGTTGATATTTCGTACGCGCGTACCAAGTGCGAACATGAATGGGCAAGCTTTGAAGGTCTTGTACGCGCGTACGAAATTTGCCTCAACCCCTATTTCAAATGGAGAGTATGTTGTGACTGAAACCGAACAAATTGCTCATCTGATTCCGATTGAACATATCCGCCCTGATCCTGACCAACCGCGACGTTTATTGCCGGTTGATCTAGCGCAGTCACTCATTGCAGGAAGTTCGCCTTTTAACATTCTCGAACAGTTACGCACTCGCAGCGAACACAACAAGTGGATTCGCGAACGTCTGCAAGAATTGGACGCACTGGCTCAATCCGTTGCGGATGATGGACTCATGCAGCCCATTCGCGTGATCCGTGACGATGACGAACGTTATCGCATCGAGGAAGGCGAACGGCGTTGGTGGGCGCATAACATTCTGGTTCAACAGGGCAGAGAGCAATTTCAAAATATCAATGCGTTTGTTATCGAGCCGGAAAGAGCGATAACAGGATTGCTTCGCCGGCGCGTTGCCGAAAATGTCTTGCGCTCTGGCTTCACCGCGATAGAACTTGCGCGTGCGATGTCAAAGCGCATCCAAGAAATCCAAACAGCCGAACCTGGGATCAAGCAGGGGGAAGTAGAACGCCGCGTGGGTAGCGAGAATGGAATGTCAGACCGTCGCGTGCGTCAATTCGTCGCGCTATTGATACTTTCCCCTGAAGCGCAGGAGTTAGCGCAACAAGCACGCTTGACCGAAAATTCTCTCCGGAAGATTGTCGGCATCAAGGATGCCGCAAGCCAACTCGTAACGATTCGAGAATTGATGCTCCCAACTCAATCGAAGACGAAACCGCATCGTCGATCGCATTCAGGAAAACGTAGACACGATGGCAAGGGATTGAATCGCAATGCGCGTCACAAGAACCGAAGAACGAATATGAAGGCTCGCTTGTCTGGACGAAAGAAGCAAGCTCGTTGTAGATCGAGCGGAAAGAAAATATTGAGCCGAGACACAAAGCAAAATGCCTTACTGCATTTGCTGACAGTTGCCAAGTCGTTCCAAACAAAAGGTATGGAAACCTTGGATCATGGTGACTGGATGCGTGTGACCAAGCGTGAGACAAATCGACGTACCTTGGCGAATATGCGCGATATTCTTGACCGAGGTTTGGCGATGGCTCGCGAAGTCGAAGAGGAGAGGTTAACTCCATCAAATGAGTGATCGGCTTGTCTTGCCGGCAGGGTTGGAGTTTCCGCGCACACTGCTTGATGTGAGTATCGAATTCGATACTCACATCAAATCGGGCAAGGTCGCGGGGTATAAACCGATTCCAACTGGATTCGAACCACTCGACACATACTTGGGTGGTGGACTCGTTCCTGAAAGTCTTATGCTTGTTGGCGGTCCGCCGGGGACAGGCAAAACAATCTTCGTGCTGCAAGCGGCGCGTAACATCGCGGCGATGGCGACGAATAACCAGACCGTCGCGTGTGTTGTTTGCTTTGAGCATGGCGAAGTATATCTCTATCATCGTTTGCTGTGTATGGAGAGCGTGCTAGGAGAAAATGTCTCAGGGTTAACGATGGCTGACATTCGTCGTGCCGCACTAAATGTCGAAGGCCAAGAAACCGGGATCGCATCATTGTTGCGCGATTCGGATGCGGCGAAAGATGCTTGGTCACGTATCACACAATACTGGGAACGTCTTTACATGGTCAATGGACATCCTGTCAAGACAACGCTGAATGTTCTGGATACCTATCTGACGCGATTGAGGAGCCAGTATGTGACAGTCGTTTTGTTCGTTGACTATTTGCAAAAGGTCCCCATCTTCTCGCCAGGCGTGGAATTCACACCAGAGCGTCAGATTCGAACTGTGACCGAAGGATTGAAGAACCTGGCATTGGCACACGGCGTGCCGATTGTCGCAGTTGCAGCATCTGATGCAGAGGGACTCAAGGGAGGACGCGTAAGATTTGAGGATTTGTGGGGAGGATCGAGCGTTAATTACGAGCCTGATGTGGCGGTGATGCTAAATCCTGCGTGGCAAAAAGGGCAGACACGTGGGGCTGATGTGGTTTTTTCAATTGAAAAGAATCGTCAGGGACCGACAGGCTTGGAATTCCACTCAGCTTTGCAAGGGGAGAATTTTGTGTTTTTCTCAAAAGCAGGTCGTGGCCTTTCCTCCAATTGGCGACTCGGCCACTAGCATATTACGCCATTTTGGCAATATGAGATGATTCAACTATCTAAATGTATCGTTAGTTGGACCTTGTATTGATCGATTCGCAAGTGGACCAGCATGGTGAAGCTGAGTCAATTGTCCGCAAATTCATGACCCGGGGTACGCAAGAGCACACCGCCGCGCGTTTGGGTCTCTCGCTCAGTCTGAGAATCACGCGAACCGTCAAAATTAGATCAACTGGGTGCGTGCCAGGAATTGCAAACCATCCAATATGCCCGAGCGGTGACTGCCATACGTTCATCAATCGGGCTTTCGTGCGGAGAGCCATTCTTGACGAAAGATCTTTCCAATCAACCGCCGCGTCGATTGAAATAGTGGGCAGGTCAGGTGTCTCCTGAAAAAGTCATGGTTTAAGAATATCTTGTTGCAACCTCTTGGCAAATTGATTCTAATGGTATCTATTTGAATCAATGTAAACTCAGAATGTCTATCAGCATTTTCGCCCAAGAGGATAGCTAACGCTTGCCCTGCCGTATCAAAGAGACATTCATTCATAAACAAGAATGTCTCGCATTTCATCCCAACTTAGGGGCTGCACAAATACCATAGAAGCTGCTTCAGCATTCTTGACCTTTAGTTGGCGTCTGAGTGATTCGCGTTCGTCAATCGCTCCTTTCAGCGCTTGCCTCCAATTATTGATTGTATCAGGGGATTCGATTGGAGTTCGTTCATCTATTGCGTTGCGCAAAATAGTTATCCTGTTATCAATTCCATCTAATTGATTCAATACTACACTATCTCTACCCATGTTCGCAGAATATTTCATATTTCCCAGCAGCTGCAAAAAAGCCCTTGATTTTGCCTGTTCCACCCAGCCTAAAGATTCATTTTGCTTATTCAGTCGCACAGCCAGTGAAGCTAAATGCCTATAAAAGTCAGGCTTTCTGTTTAGGATGTCAATAACCAATTCTTCAGTTCGCAGAGACGACCGCAAATTATCGATAATCTGCACACCATCTTGAAAATATTCATAAGCTACGCCTGGATTTTTCTCAAGTGACAACGAGCCCAGGTGATAATAAGATTGCCATAGCGTATCACTGGCTATCATCTCGGAGCTTTCGCTCACCACCAGTTCAAGCAATTCCTGTGCCTTTTCAAATTCTTTTTGAGAATAATATAGCCCTGCTAAATATGTTCTGACCTTTGCAATGTTTGGTCTATCAGCTTCTTTTTCAAAGACAGCCAACGCCTTCGCCAGAAACTCTTGGCTCTGATTTGCATGACCTGGATATTGAAGTAACAATGTTCCAACATTCATATTTGTAAACGCAACATCGTGTATTTGCTGATTCTTTTCGAACAATTCACGTGCCTGTCGATATAATCGAACTACCTTTCTCAAAGGTCCTTTTCTTCTGTATTGTGATGCCTTGTTGATATAGATAGCCGCCAGGCCCAGAGCATTTTTTTCTAGTTCAAAAATCGCTTCAGCTTCATCTAAATATTTTGCCGCCTCAGAAAGCTGATCTAAGTTCAAACAGACAAAGTCTAGGTTCAGCAAGAGTTCGGCAATTGGCATACCGTACTTACGTAATATAGGCAAGGCGCGCAGGTAACTAACCCATGCATCTTCGTATCTGAGTACCTGTTTGAACGCATCTCCTTTATATAAATAAGCAAATCCAAGACCAAGTTCGTAGTCATGTTGACTGAAGACTTGTATTACATTTTCCAAAACCTGGATAGCAGATTTTGGTTCAAGCGAATAGACTGTCTGATTTTCCAAAAGGGCAACTCCAAAACCAAGCTCATGTTCTCTAAAAAAATCCGCAATCTCATTTGTGGTTTTGTGACAGCGTTTTAACATATTAAGCGCTTGTAAAGAGCAATGAATTCCTATCTGTTTGCCTCCTGACTCGAACAGCGCACGCGCTTGAACAGTCAAGACTTTGGCCAATGTCAAATCATCCTCTAGCGCGACTGCAATTATGAGCGCCAGGTCCATTAATTCTACTACAGTTTCCCAACTTCCTTGATCGGCAAGCATTCCTGCCTTTCGAATCAGGAAATCAACATCCTGAGATTGGAAGACATCGCGTTGTTTCTTAATCAAGTCTATGCGAGCAAATTGGCCTAGATGTTCTAATTCCTCAAGAATTCCTATATTCATCGGTTAACCAATCTCCTGGGAATTCTACGGACTTGATGTTGAGGAGGTTCAAATTCTCAGGATCTGAAAGCAGATCCAGGTAGAGTGCTGCCTGTTTAGCAACTGGACTTGCTTGATCCAACTCCCCTACTTTTCTGAAGTTATCTTGAGCATTCTCGACATCTTTTGTTACCATATACACAATACCAAGATTGAAATAGATTGCTATTTCCAGGTTTTTGTAGTCTTTTCCAGTAGAAAATAGACTTGACTGGTCAAGGTCAACACGAAGAAAAAGTGCATCGTGATAGTACTCTATGGCTTCCTTATAGTTTTCCCGCGCCAAGTGTGCATTTCCTATACCATAATATGCCTCTGCACAACACGAATCTATCTCAAGCGCCTTTTCGTATGCTTCGATGGATTTATCCGCCAGCCTCAGCCGGGAGTAGGCACTACCCATCTCCCAGGCAGCATCTCGGAAATTGGGCGTAATCTCCAATTCTTTTTTGAAAGATTTACATGCCAACTCGTATTTGCCCAAATCATACAGTATTATCCCAAGCCGGAAATTCAGGACGGAACTTTCTGGGTGCATGGCAATTTGCTTTTGAATCTCTTCTACGGCTTCTTCCAAACGGCCGGCGCGCGTTAGCTCAAAGCTACGTCTTAAATATTCAACTACGTATTTCGCATTGGCTAAGTCATTCTTGGGCGAGATGGATCTTTGCATGCCCTCCTCCAATGTCTTCCAGGACAAGTAATGAATCGGCAGAAACACTGGCTTTCATTCTTCCACTGAGAAGTTCCTCCCGGATTTTTAGGCTGTGCTGTAGACGTGGACTATCAGAGGCTACTAACTTCGTGGGTATCACATACTCCACAAATCGCGTAAATTCGATAAAAGATCGAACCTGCTCATCATCAGGTTCAGCTTCCGCCGCTTTCCCGTATTCAGCTTCGGCTAGGTTCCAAAGAGTTTTTGTCAGAAAGAATCGCCCTAGTCTCTCGCGAAACACACCGGACTTGGGGTTGAGCAAGATCGCTTTTTTTATCTCGCAAAGCGCTTCAATATCTTTCCCTGTTTCTAGCAACCAGATCCCTAGGTTAAAATGGATAATTGGTGACTGCTGTTTGCTCGGAAACAAAACTAATTCTTCCTGAACCATCCGAATTGCTTCATCGAAGTTCCCTGAAATTGCTCGGCACAATCCGAGTGTTTCCCTAGCATCGCGGATACCTGGATATATCTCAATTGCCTTCCGCAACATTTCGGCAGTTAGCTTCAAGTTGCTCATTTTCATATAGCTATTTGCCATGTTGAAGTAGGCGTCTGCCTTTTTTGTTTCAGTTGTCTCTAGCGAGATAGCAAACTCAAATTCAGACACGGATTGGTCATATTGCCTCATTTTAGCGTACACATTCCCGAGGTGGAAATGAGGATCAAAAGCATCGAAATCCTCGGCAATTGCTTCTTGAAGTTTTTCGATTGAAGCATCCCAGTATCCGGCCTCGAAGAGAATTTGGGCTTCACTAAGCAATTGCCTGACAATATCTGTGTCGGGTGTTTTTTCTTTAGCTCGAAGGACACTCTGAGTTTCTTCATCGATTTGCTTTAACAGAGCTATAGCATTCCCAGCAAAACTCGTGTCTGGAAACTGTGTTGCCACATCATTTAATTCTTCACGTGCCTGACCAATTTTCCCTTGTCGCAGCAAATTCCAGGCAAGATTCATTCGTACATCAGGCTGGTTCGGTTGTTGTTCAATTGCTTTTCGAAACTCTGCCTCCGCCACCACAAAATTGCCAATTGCTGAATAACAGATGCCAAGACCATGATGAAGGAACCAGTGAGTCGGATCAATAGAGATTCCCTTCTGCAATAGTTCGATCGCTTCCCCAAATTTCTCTTCTTTTGTCAATGCGGTTGCCAGGTAATTTAGATAACTTAGATCCTCGGGAGCGGTTTTCACGGCTTGCCTGAGAAGTGGAAACGCTGCATCTAGACGATCCGTGGCAATGTAGAGCCTACCCAAAGTCCCATTGAAAAGAGCGACATTGGGTGCCAAAGTGGCAGCCTCTCGCAAAATATCAATCGCCTGCTCCAGCTGATCTGCATTCACCAAAGCCATAGATTCATCGTAGAGTTGAACTGGCAAGCTCCCCCATTTTTCTTGGACTTCCAGTTTTGTAAGTTGAACCCCAGCCTTGATGCCAATTGGTGTATGTGCAGACATTTTGTACGCAGTTTCCAATAGCTGTTTCGCCATCAAGAAATTACCCATTCGCACAGCAACCATACCTAATCCATACTGTGCGTCTTGATTATCTGGATGGTTTTGAACGAACTCCTCGAAGATTCGTTGCGCCCCGGCTAGTTCGTTAGAATCGAGGAAAGTCAAGCCGAGTTCTCTCTGTGCTTCCATAAAATGGGGATCTAGCTGACACGCCTCTTCAAATTGCTTGATCGCATCTTCTAATTGGCCATGTTCTCTTAATTGTATTCCTTGAAGTAACCTTTTCAGTGCCTGACCACGTTTTTCGATAGAAGATGGGGCAAATCTTGTTTCTAGCTTTTTCAACTCATCGCTATAGACTAGTGCCAATTTCTCATCTTGAACGAGTTCCATAGCTTTGCGCAAAGAACGATATCCATCTAATATATTCCCGCGAGCCAAATGTGCCTTTTCCTGCAAATAATAAAGACGATCATCTCGATCATCAATACTTAGAGCTTCGTTCACGCAAATCAAAGCTGAGTCTGGTTTGCTAGTTTCTAGATACAAGTTTATGAGTTTCAGGCGGGTATCCATATAAGATGGCGATAGACTAATCGCGTGCTCATATTCTCTAGCAGCCATCTCTATCATTCCAATTTTCTGATATACGACACCCAAATCGGTTATAGTAGCTGCTACTGATGGATCGAGTTCGATGGATTTCTTGAGAGCTCTTATGGCTTCTCGAATTCGTTCCAGCTCGCTGAGACATATACCCAAACGCCAATAAATTTCAGTATTAACTAGACCTGCCTCTATTGCCTTTTCGAATTCGTCAACTGCACCGGCATAGTCTCCTTGAAACTCTAGGCTCATTCCACGAGCGAGATGGTACTGCCCTTTGTCCAGATCTGACGAATTATCAGAAATTTGCACGATTTCCTCCGCCTCAATACTCGACAAGCGTGCCCAAGTTCGCAGTTGGTTTGTGCGCATTTTTAGAGCGCCATAGGCATGAGATAAGGCTGTAAGTACTTCAGTCGCTTTGGGCAAAAAAGTGGCTGAACGTTCCAGTAAATCAATAGCACGATTATCCTCTCTATTTGCCCAATAAGCCAACGCCAAATTGTAACAAGCTTGTCCGATTAACTCCTTTTCTCCCTGTGCCTCGCGAATCTGTAGGACAGATTTCAGCCGACTGATAGCTGTCTCATATTGGTTTAACATCAAAGCAATTTGACCCAAATTGTTGTAACAGGTTACGGCTAACTCGGGGCTACTTTTCACTTCGATTTCATCGAGTACTTTCCGAAACAAGTTTCTTGCATCTCCGAGACGTCCATCGGTCATGTACAATTGGCCAAGTTCAACGCGTAACGATGAATCGGCAGGAGACACAGCAGAAAGTTCCTCCAATCGTTTGATTTGTTCTAAGATCGATTCCTCTGGATGGTCATTTGGGATATTCATAACGTTAGTTGTACTTATCCATGTTAACTTTGTAAAGGCACAGTAAACTATTGACTTCTTCAGTTGACGAGATTCGGTGTCTGCTTTGTCATTTATTCGATCAGTGACCGAAGCATTCCAATGTTTGTAAGATGACATGGCAATCTCTGTGTTCTCATCAGGATTTCCTCACATCGATGCCAATATTCTTGCCCGAATCACAATGGGTACTTACCCAGGCATTCGGAAAGGTGTTTCTCATAACTGCTTCCAGCAATGCTTGATCAGCATCAATTGCACATTACACATTTTCTGCACGGTCAACATCAGGGACTACTTATTTTCCCTCATCAGCAAATTTTGCAAACCTGTCTATTCGTTGGTTTGCTGTTTATGTGGACAGAGCAGTTGTACATCTTGACACATTCATATACGGTTTGGGCAGTTGGATGTACTCCGCGGCTTGAAAAAATTCGCGCGCTAATTCCTCTAGTCTTGAGGTTCTCACTCCACCTTTCGCGCTACCACTACGAGTGCATTCCTTGTCCTTGCTAGGTATTCCAACCACCGATTCGTAGGAACCGCGAGCATGACAACTGTGCCCATGTTTGTTGATTTGATATCAAGAACAAGCACAGCATCGAACACAAGGGTCGGTCCAGAGTTCGTATCTGTAATTGGCACTGTCGCCAGACTCACAACATCACCCGCCAGCAAATTGCCGCCGAGAATTGTCGCGCTGGTCGCAGGGAGCGCGACCGCGAGCGTGTTCGAAATCAGGCTTGGATCGCGTACGGAAGCGATTTGACTTTCGACCACCGGCTTGTCCATACTTAGCGCGGTCAGGGAGTAATGTCCGACGAGTTTCTGCGTATCGCGCACGGTATTGGTCATGACTTCTCTCGCTTCAATTGTTTTGGTCGTGACGTCGTTCGCGGTAATGATGTGATACGCAGGGACATCGCGCGTTAACACAGCCACACTGGGGGCAAGATTGGGAAATATCGGTGACGGTCTCATCGCCATCCACAGCGCAACGAGCGGCACAGCGATGAAAAAGATTCCCCAATAAATCCATGGCAACCAATCGCGCGGCGGCTTGAGTGGTGGACGATTCGCGCTCATTACTTTTCTCCCTGATTACCTTGCGCTTGCGACGAATTTATTTTTTCTAGATAATCCGCGAGGGCATCAGCGACGCGGTTCCAGCCCCTGTCTGCAGTTGGAGTCGCAGGAGGAAGTGGCAAATTGCGATAGTAAAAGCGCGAAAGGCGTAGCCATTCTCTCCGTTCTTCACCTGCATTGGAGGACACAGGTCGATTAAGCATTTTGAGTAATTCTTGACGATATAGGTCAAATGTGGCTTTAAGTTGATCGCTGTAAGCGAGCGCATTGGAAACGGCATTCTGATAAAATAGCCACGTCACAGGGATTCCGAGTGAACACCATAAGAATAGATCCCAACGGTTCGTAAACAAAGCAAGGATCGGACACCATATGAATGAGAACCCCGCAGTAAGCGCTGTCATTAATAGCATAAAGTCCATGCCAATCTTCTTTTCCTCAAGAACGTCTACTGCTTCAGCTTTGAGCAGAGGGTACAGCCGTGTCCAAAGGACTGTCGAATCGATGCCATAGCGATCGTATGGATATGTTTCTGTGGAGCGCAGGACATTGCCGATTAGGGTGGGCATTATTAAATCTACATGATTTGGCGGGGGGAAAAAAGTCAATCGTTCAGCCACAATTGCTTCGGCACTGGCTGTTGAAGTTGCGGTGGCAAACGCAAGATCCAGGTAGTCTACCAGGCGTTTGTAATACGCCCTACGAGATCGCTGAAGCGGTAGCTTGACCCAGTAACCTTCAAATAGTCGCGTGATGGCATATTGAAAATGATAAAGTAGAAAGGAAATAAAAGTCAAGATAATAAATATGCCCACGAGAAGAAGACCTTGAGTTTGCAGAGAGAGTTTTTCCCACGCGGCAAGGGTAGCACTCATACCGTATGTGATTTCCAGCGCCAAGAAGCTGCTTAGGCCTACAAAAATCACGATAGGAAATAAGAATACTAGGACGAAGTTGCGTCCCAATGCGCCCTTGAAAGCATTCGAAACGGCAGAGAATATGGTTTCCATTTGTTCTTTTCCTTTATTCTTCGATGGGCATCATGAGGTGACCTTGGCTGCATTTGGGTGGATTGGACGGGTCGTAATACACAACAATTCTACGCTCATGGTCAACGGGACATTCGAAGAACAAGATATCTAACGGTGATCCAGTCAAGCGATCAGCAACTCCACGCGTGCCTAATCGCGCCGCACGTTCCACTATTATGTTACGGGGCAGGATACCTTCGACCTTGCCCTGTGCTTGCACGACAACGCCCGCGAGTTGGGGCCTAAGCACGAAATCTTTTGCCAACGCGCGGACAGCGGTGTCCAATGTCACATTTGGTTCAAGAAAGATGGGAGGCCCACTATCGATTAGAGTTTCCACGTACGCGTTCGCATCTCCTTCACGCAGTCGCTCTATTGTGACCAGTCCTAACACTCTGTCCTGTGAGCCGATGACAACACCGTACTGCGCCTGAGCGGCCTGCAAATTCATCAACGCCTCGTCAATAGCCATACCCGCGTTGACCTGAACGAACGCACTGGACAAGGCTTCTTCTACTTGCTTTGCCTCTGTCATTTTCTCCTCCTATTTCCAATCGCCTACGAGAATAAACGGTGCCCACGAAGCGAGATGCACATATGGATACCATGCCGGGTCACGCGGTGGATTGCGCTTTTCGATCGCGATCAATCCTTCATAGGCGCGGACTTCAAATTCACGCGCATGCTGTGTTTGTCCCAACCCAATGAGTTTTTCTCGGCGGGCCGCTATGTACTTCACGATTTCATTTCGCTCAAGGTGCATCAACTTCAACTGGGATTTTTGTAATGCCTCGGCTTTGTTCATCCCACTCGCCAAGCCCTCATAGAATGTTCCCATCAGGATGAGTGTCGAGAGATCATCGACTTGCCACAAACTGACCAGCACCGAAGGCGTTCCCGCGTAAATTAAGGCGCGAGTGAGACCAATCAATTCATCACCTGGCTTGCGTTCATTGACACCTGTGTCGCACGCGCTCAACACAACGAGATCGGCGTGTAGTTCCAAGCCGAAAATCTCTTCGGCGGTTAGTTTTGCCTCCTCGTTCCCATTTGCCAAAACAATTCCCGATTTAAGTGGTTGAATTGGATCGAAGTACCCGTGACAAGCAAAATGCAACACATCGAGTGGTTGCTTCTCTGCTTTTAGTTTTTCCTGCAATAACGTCTTAGTTGCTTCGCTACCGAGGAATGCTTGCGTCCCAAAGCGTTCTGCGACCAGTCTCGCCTCTTCTTGAGCGAAAGGCAAATTATTTTGCGAATCGCCATACACGAGCGCGCGTTGACGCGGGCGATTAGTGCGCTTCGCCTGACAGTACTTCATCACCGACGCGCTGGGCGTATAGAGAACCGGATGGCGTTCAATTAGATATTTTCCATCGAGTTGAAGCGCGTGCAGTGGCAAATAGTGCAACACATCGTGTGGCACAAGCCAGAGAATGTCCCCGTCGTTTGCCCAGTCGCGAATTGGCGCAACGAACGGCGCAAAGAATTCTTCCCACGCCGCTAGGTCGAGCGATTGCACTTTTTCATACATAGTCGGAGCAGTCGCGCACTCGCGCGCTGTCTGCACCCCGAAATGCTCCACGACGAACGTGTGAATCTCTTTCAGGGGCTTGGCAATTTCAACGACCTTCGGCTCATCCCAGTCTGCACGCACTCCGAAGACGAGCGTGACATCGTCGGTGCAAAAATATTCGGTTAAGACGACTCGCTTGCTAGGCATCTTCTGACTCCTCTAAATCCCATTGCCGTTCCAGATTTCTGAAGGACACGCTGTGCAGATGGTTTGATGCGGTCGGTGCTCGTTCGAATCAACAACAAATCCAAGAACGCACGCGACCTTGCTCGCTCGCACATCTCCCATGCCTCACGAGCATGATAGAACTGCGTATGCGTTAGCAATTTGATTATCATCATATACGGCGCCTGCCGCTCTGCGCTCACAAAACCGATCCTCTGCGGCTCAGCCCGCAAGCCCGACCGTACGATTTCTATTTGCTGAATCGCCTTAATATAATCACGATAGGCAGCAGAGAATTTTCCAAGCAGGCGGTGTGTATCACCGCGTCCGCCCAAGACGCGCCAGTTAATTTCAGAGTCACCCAATTGCTTGGCAAGCCGAATCGCAAGGTGTTGATAAGGCAACGAATGCGTGGGATCACGTTGCTGATAAACCAAACCCAGCCCGGCGAGCGCAAGGACCTCACCGCGCGTGTGTTTGATCGAATGACTCAGTTCAACAGCGGCTTGATAATACCCTTGTGCCTGATCGAATTCAAATCGCTTGCGGGCGACATTGCCAAGATTGGTCAGCGTGCGAATCTCGCCAATCTTATCTCCCGTCATCCGAAACAGGTCAAGCGCTTCTGAATACCAACTTTGCGCCTCTTCCAGATGATCCTCGTTCTCCGCGATGAGTCCTAGTGTGCCAAGGTCCGATGACAGCAGATGCGAATGCTGGTTGATTCGGTCAATTTCTATCGCCCGAACTTGACAGTCTCGCGCCCTTGGCATGTCACCCAGGAGACGAAAGACATCAGCAAGGTTGCCAAGGTCGCGTGCCATGCCTTGCGAATCGTTTAACTCGCTATGCAGATTTAGTGCCTGTTGGTATTTTTCAACCGCCTCGTCGAAATCGCCAACGATACGCGCAATGTTTGCCAAGTTACCAATTTGGTTCGCCATGCCGCGCCGGTCATTAAGCGAGCTGTACAGTTCATGAGCATTTCGATGGCAAGTGCGTGCCTCGACGTACCTTCCCCGTTCTTGATCGACGACACCTAGCCCGCCGAGGCATTTCGCTTCTCCGCTCTGATCATGCAAGGCGCGATACAATTTGAGTGCGCGCTGATAGTGATTACACGCTCGTGTCAAGTCTCCACGGCTGACAAACACATTGCCGAGTTGAGTCAAACATAGCGCTTCTCCCAATGTGTCTTTCGCGCGGCGGTAAATCGCGAGCGATTGCTCTAACTTCGATTTCGCGATATGGAATTCGCCTTTGGCGGCAGCTGCCATTGCTTCGCGAATTAGTTCTGCGGGTTGAGTCATTGCTCCATCCGTGATTTGACGGATAAGCAAGCGTGCAAATCTTGGTAGGAGAGCGTGTATCCTTTCAGTAATTCGACCCACTCCTTTGCCGAGCCGACCGCCGAATCGAGCAGTTCTTTCAGGTGTTCTCTCGCCGCGCCAAGCAACGTCCATCGTTGTTGACTGAAAGTTGTCATTCGTCGGGGTATACTGTGCCGGGCATTGTCACCCACAGTACGCCACC
>VFSW01003919.1_pt1 | contig 22252 bp, 36 predicted proteins | sample 5358111 | NCBI WGS metagenome assembly VFSW01 (sample SAMN11554181, study PRJNA540505) | mine drainage metagenome | isolation source: sediment from site ElyBrook_90M | place: USA: Ely Copper Mine, Vershire, VT | collected 2017 | reverse complement strand
ATTCTATACTATGTTTGGTCGGTTGTTTTTCATGCCCGGGCACAACTGATCTCCGAGTTTGGCCTTCCGGCCACTCCGAATAATCCGCGTGCCTCCGAGCGTTTCCAGCCATTCCAAGTGACGATAAACGGCTTTCGGCTCCTCGCCAGTGTCTGCGAATATCCAAGCCTCACAGGACTCGATTTTCCCCTCCATCTCCAGGAGATAGAGAGTGGTCGATTGCACGCCCGCGCCGAGATTTCCGATTCGGAGTGTCTTCATTTTTCACCCAAATGATTCACGAGGCCCATCGACCCGATACGCCAGCGACGCCAAGCGACCCCAATCGCGACGATTCTCGACGCGAGATAATGTTTTCCGCCATGCCATTTCAGGGGAGGCCCGATCATGCGACAGACTCCAGAAAGTACGAGGCCCCCCCTGGCTCTCAACCAATTTCCTACTAAGGCGTTCCGTAATAGATACGTGCGTCTTTCGCGCATCCTTCGACGAGACGATCACGCAGCTTTTGCTCTGCCTCCCAGAGCGCTAGATCAATCTCGCCGGGAAACGGATACATCTGAAACGTCTGCTTGGCTGGGTCGATGTCGATGACGCAGCAGATGCTCGCGCGATCGGGAATCACTTGTCCCGCAAAAATGGGGATGTCGAGAATTACGCTTTCGGGGATCTCCGCCACTCCGCACAGTTCCGCTTGCAGCGTTTTGCCCAGGCTTGCCCGACCGTGGCGAATTTCGGATTCGCCCTCTTCGTTTTTGCGAAAGGTAATTCGCCGGATCGTTTCCAGCAAATTGCCTTCGATGGCATAGCCCTCGAAATAGACGCGGAACATCTGCACGAACTGAGCATGCGTCATGGCCGGTTTCGCTTGTTCCAGCTCGCGGAGTTTGACGAGAACCGGATGCTCGTTAAGCGTCAGCGTCATGCGGTCCTGGCGCAAAAAGTGCTCGTAGAGCAGCACGACCGATTTCCGAGAATACCATACGGAATGTCTCAAATCGTCCTTGTCCTCTTGGCTCGCCGCGCAAATGGCCGTGAGGTCGCAAGCCGAATGGTCGCGAGGGATTGGCTCTCCATGAAAGATCTCACATCGACCATCAGGCCAGATGAGAAGATGATTCTTGGTTACATCATCTTTGATGTGGGGGAACGCGGCGCGCACCGACAAGTCCCTTATTGCTCCGATAAATTCAGCCAGCATCACTTTCCCTCCAGTTCGTCAATGGTTCGTTGGTCCGGATCGTCCGGCACTTGACTCTGAAACAGCAGTCCCATGCCTTTGCCGCCGTTTCCAGCGACGCGGCCCACGGTAGTTGCAGTTCGACGGCGCGGCACTTTGGCGCACGCCTCTACATGAGACTCAATCAGTCCGTTATCCATTCGCTTCAGGGTGATTTCGATAGTCACCTTGCGCGGCTTTTCGTCCTCGCCTCTGTCGTCGAGGTCTCCGACTGCCTCGCGTATCGCGGCGTCGATGATGACGCCGGCCGCTCCTCCGTCCAACTCGCCCAGCGTGGCGAGGCTCAATCGCTTCTGCACTTGTTCTCCTGTTTCAACGCTTCCTCAATCGTTTTCAGCGCGCGACCGTCGCGCACCATCGCCGTAGTCACTCGCAGCACCGTCCAGCCCAGAATTGCCGCCGAGTTGTACTTGGTGCAATCATTCTCGAATCCTTTCCCTCGAACGTGCCGGCCGCCGCTCCACGTTCCGCCCTCGATTTCCACGGCGATCTTCCGTTCCGGCCAGGCGAAATCGAAACGCCATAGGCGGAGCGTCGTGAACGCAAACTCAGCTTCCGGCTCTGGCAATCCGGCAACGACAATCTGACTAAGCAGATCAAGCATTTTGCTGCTGCCCTTGTAGCAAAAATAAATGACTCGCCTCTCGCGTGGTCTCAAGAGAGCGAAACCATCCGAGCATGCTGGCCGTCGTCGCCGGCCCTTCCTCTTCCTCCCACGCGACCAATTCCATTAGTTCCTTTTTCGCTCCCTTAATCGCGTCAACCTGGATCGGGCTGAGCCGTTTCCTCGGCGAGACTATCAGTGCCTCGCCGTCCGTCCTGAGCGTGAATCCCTGCGCTCTCAGGCCGCGAAGCAAAGACCGCGCTGTCGAGGTTGTCGCTTGCATGGCCGACCCTTTTCTTTTCCGCGTTCTTTCGGAGCAAGTCGCTTTGCTCCGACACCCTTGAGGCCAGCCCCATTATGACGCGACGGAGTTTCCGATTTTCTTCACGCCAAGGGAAAAACCAATCGAGAACGATGTCTAACATTGCTCCGCCCCCGGCAGTTCCCCATCGCTTAGTCCTCCAAACGCCGCTTCGCAAATCCGATCAGCCAGCAAAACGGCCCGACGGATGTTTTTCATCTGCAATTCCAGCGTCCTCAGACGAACCATCTCGCGGTAACTGCTGCAATCCTCTCCAGGCTCATCCGTCGCGTCGGGAAGGCTCAACAATGGCCGGTAGAGCTTCCGCGACAACTCCGCCAGGATCATCGCCTTGCAGGCGAGCTTGGCATGCTTGGTTTCGCTTTCCTCACCGCGCCGAAACTGCGCGCGCAATTCGTCCATCGTCATCGGCTACCCCTTTGCTTTTTGAGATTCAGCGAGTCCGCGAATCCTCGTTCGGATCGGCGCGGCCCTCGCGGATCAATTTGTCGCCCAAAAGTTGCGAGTCCAACATTCCTCGGAGCGCGGCGTCTCGCGTGCCGCAAATGCTGACGAGACGCCACTTGCTCCTAGGCGTCGGCCTATACCAGCCGCAAAAGACCGTCTCCGATTCCCCCACTCAGAGACTCCCTAAAAAGGCACGTCCTCTTCCGCTTCGGTCGCTGGCTGAGCCGTCGATGGCACGCGTTTGCGGACTTCCGCCGCCTGCGCGTTACGTTCTTTCCATTCGCCGGATCGAGCAATCCGATCGCACGCCGACTCGCCGTAAATCCACGGCAGCCAATCGAGATGCTCCGGGAGTCCTTTCGCACCCTCAATCTCCCACAAAACCGGCGTGCGCTCCGCTTTCTCGCACGCCATTCCCTTCGGGAGCTTCGAGACGCTCAGCGGGTCTAACTTGATGTATTTTTCGTCCTTGGTCAGTTGCACGTCCAAGAGGCACTCCCTGCCGAGAAGGACGGCCAGATCGAACTCCACTCCGTCGGGGAAAGCCTTGCCGAACCATTTTTCGACCATCTTCCGCAGATTGGAAAATGTGCCGAAGGAAAGCGAGTACACTCGTCCAACCACGGGTTGCTTGCCGCCCGATCCCTTCTGTCCGGTCAGCTCCCAAACAAGAAGGATCTCGTTGGTCTTGTAGGTTTCGGCCTTGAACTCTTTTTCGACCGTGCCCAACTCCACGACGGCGACGAGGACGGCCGCCTGATTCCCCGGCTCCGGTTTCTCATAATCGCCACCTGATGCTTTTGCCTTGACCTTCATTTTCGCCTTTCTTTATCTGCTTTGTGTTTTGAAAACGCGGCGAGCAGACGGCTCCACCGGCCCGGTAATCCAACAAGGCTCCGAACCGACCGTCTGCAATCCGCACTCCCAGGGGCGGGACTTGCACCCGCGTTCTCCGCATCATGAGTGCGGCGAGATAGGCTGCTTCTCCACCCTGGACGCGGCTTAACGCTTGGGCCGCAAAGACTCAAGGTACGCATCGAAATCGCGCCGCCGAATTCGGACGAACCGAGTCCCTTTCGGGAACCGGACGGGCCGAGGGAACTCGCCCCTCGACACCATCGCCCGGAAAGTTCTGTCGGCGATGCCAAGCTCCTCGCACACTTCCCGCACCGTCATCAGCGACGATGGCCTTTTCTCTGTTGCCGTTTTCATTTTCCACCTCCATCCGATAACGGAGAGACTGTTTAACTGATTTTCAGGAGCCTTTAACGACTCTTCCTATCTTACCTATCTTTCCTACTCGCTCCATCTTGCCCATTTAACCATACGCTTCCGAACTTCTCCGCACAACTCCGCTCGCCGGATTTTCCCTATCTTTCAAATTACGCTGCCTTCCTAATCGTTACAATCGTCAATCTTTGCCCATATTAACAAAAGAGCGCAAACTTCATATTTAAGACATTAGGCACACATAATCTCCGTTATCGGACGTTCGGCCTCTCAGTAGCACGTCTCCAACGGATCAATTACACATCCCTAATGTCTCAATTGTGACCAAAAACGGGACCAAGGATTGCGCCGGACGGTGCCGCACGCTGCCGCATGCTGCCAGTTGGCGGAGCGCTCGAATCGACGCAAGGCGATGCGGGCATTAGGAGTTATGCGGCATCGTGCGGCATCGTGCGGAAACGTATAAATACGCTATCATGCGACTCTTAATCAGTAGGTTGTCGGTTCGATTCCGACAGGGGGCACTTAGGGAAATAAGGACTTAGGGCGAATCGAAAAGAAGTGAAGCCCTAGTGTGACCAAAAACGGGACCACGCGGCGCATCGAAGGGTCAAGACGCCTGTTCGTCGCGCGGAGGCTGGCGAGGTTGGATGTCGGGCACAAAGAGTTTCGGCAGCATCGGCGAGGCATCCCCAGCGTACTGGATGTACCCTTGCGTCGTTTGATAGCTCTTGTGCTGCATGAGATGCTGGAGTGTCTCGGCTGTCATGTGCGCGGCGTTCAGCGTGGCGAAGGCACGGCGCATGTCGTGCCAGCTATAGACATGACAGGCCGGGGTGTGAGCGTGGCGCTCGTGGCAATCGAGGTTGATCCCGGCCTCGCGTTGTAGTCGGTGAAACTCGATGTCGAGGGATCGGCGATGGTTCGGCCAATCGAAAAATGTCTCCGTGTCTCCGGTCATTCGGAGAAGATGGTCCACCATGACGGGATGCAGGGCGACGAGGGAGTCGCGCCGGCCCTTCGCGTCACCGGCAGCGCCAAACGCCGTAACCGTGCCAGACTCGAAATCCACTGCGCGACGGCGGAGACGCAAGGTCTGTGTGATCCTCCAGCCCGTCATGTAGAGAGTGACGAGGATTCCCCTCCACCAATCCGCCTTTGTCCCGGACAGGCACGGCTCCGGAAATTTTGCCGAATCAGCGACAGAGTAAATTCGCGCGAAGTGGTCGGGAAGCATGTAGCGCTTGAGCCTTTTCGGCTCGCGCAAGGTCTTGATGCACGGCGCGCGGCGAAGGTATTTCCAGCGCACGGCCCAAGACAATGCGCTTTTGAGATACCGAATGTCGTGATTCACGGTCGCTATCGAGACCTCCGCGCCGGTCTTCTTTCCCGGCTGGAGTCGGCGCGCGGCGACGAACTCGTCTATCATCGTCTCGTCAATGTCGCACACGCTCTTGGGGAACGCCATCCGCTCGAATCGGTCGAGGCTCGCCGCGATGTCGGCTTGCGTCTTCGGAGGCATCGAGGCAAGGACGCGGAGCCGATGCTCCTCACGAAACTCGCTCCACGATCTGCCCATCATCGAAAGGCCGAGATGAGCGCCCGTCACCGCGTCGAAATCGGCCGGCAGGCCGGCGCGGATGCGAGCCACGTCGTGTTCCAGCTTCGCCGCCAGAGCATCGGCAGCGCGCTCCTCTCGGATGCCGCTGTTCACCTTGCGCGACACGCCGTATTGGTCGACGAATTTGATGAGGTACGATTTTCGCCCTTTGGGTCGATACACGCTTGCCATGATAGCCTCCCTGAAAAAGACAACGCCCCGGATTGCACCGGGGCGTCTGAATTATGCGCCGCTAGCGTCCCGTCGTCAAGGAATGCCAGGGCAGCCCGCGACCACTGCCGATGCGCTGCTGGCCCGACCGTTTCGCCGTCGTCGCTATCAGCCCCTACTCGCCGGGCCGATGCTGCGGGCCGCTGTTTCGGCGCGGCTCAGCCCTCGCCGGATCGGGTGTCCGGCTCACCAGTTCGCCGAGCTTCGAGTTCTACATAGTCGAGCCTCACGAGCCTTCCGTCGGCATGAAAGAGGTTGAGCTTGAGCCTACGAATACCATTGACGATGACGCTCTTGCCCCGAAAGCACACATCGCGCGTGCGGACTTCGACGCGCTCGGGTTGCGGGCGATGTTTGGCGCGGCGCGACCAACCTCCTCGGCCTCCTTCGCTGGCCTTGGGGAACGAGAGCCAGACGGCCCGGTAACATTCCTGCGCGGCTAACGCTCGCTGACGAGAGGCCTCATCCGGTTCGTTGTTTTCATCGAGCCAATCGGCGTAGATCAAACGATGTTGCGGGTCGGCATCGGCGGCTTCAATGGCCTTCAAGAAATCTTCGCGTTTCATGGTTCGTTCCTCCCATTGGCCAGCGTGGGCGGCGCTGGCGTGGTTCAGCCGTAGCCGGAGCAGGTGTCCGGCTCGCCCTTTCACCGAGGTGCCGTCGCTGCCGCGCAGGCGAGGCGAGCCGATTCGGCGCGGTACAACTGCTCCTGCCAGTCTGGGTAGAGGCCTTTGAGACGCTCAATCTCGCCGCCCATCAACAGCGCTTCCGCACTGCCGCCACGCAGTCTGCAGATTTCAACGGCCTCACCGATGCCCCTGACAGGCAGGCCCGCAGCAAGACGGCCCGAAAAAATAAGCTCGATCTCAACCGTCAGGCAGCGCACACGGTCAGAGGCACCTCTTTCCAGCCACAGGTGCGTTTCATCGCACCCGCTGGCTTCCGGGTCGGTCTGGTCCAGCAGCCGCTGAGCCTCTGCGAGCGTGGGGGCGATAACGAGACACCGACTGTTCACGGACATGCCGCCCTCATCCGCTTCGTCTTTAGGGAACAGCTCGAAGCAGCCGCTATCGAGGCCCTTGGTCTGCGTTGCGTTGATTCCGTAGCTCGAAATCCCCGCGAAGGTCACTTTCTGGATGCGATTCGCCATGATCCACACTCCCATTCCTTTGCCACCGAAATCGCCGTGGCCGCGTCCCTCGCTCACCATTCACCCGGGCTGGCGACCGGCTCCAACGTGGAGGCTGGGTTAAGGGTCCGTCGCGATGGGCACGCGGCGGAGGGAGTGAGTTAGACATCAGCTTCCGCGTCTTGCGCGGCCTGGCGCTTCGCCAGCTTCTCCCACTCCTCTTCGTCGTCCTCATCGTCGTTGAGGCCCGACCGCAGCATGTTCAGCCCGCAGCAGAACACGGCAATGCCGGCCCACCACGGCGTCACGACGAAGCCCATCGCCATCAGCACGATTCCCAGAGTCTTCATGGTCGTTTCCTTCGCTGTGGGAGCCGTGGGCGACGGCTCCCGGTTCACCTTCGTTAGAACACCACCGCTACCTGGATGCCCGTTTCGTTCGTCAGCCGGTCGGCAATCACCATCCCGGCGTCAATCGTGTCGATGCCGTTGGCACGGAAGCGGATGTAGTCCGCCGCGATCTCCTCGATCTTGGCCAGGCCCAGCAGCTCGCCCGTTGCCATCCCCGCCACTTGCTTCATCGCTCGCGTAATCATGTTCGTCTCCTTCGGTTGGGTTTCCCACGTCCACACTCTCATCATAACACGCCATGCCTACACTGTCAACACCAAAAGGCGATTTTTTTTGAGCAATCTTTTGCCCATTGACAAGGACGCCTTTACGGCATACACTGTAGACAGGCACATGCCGTACCACGAAAGGAGATTTTCAGATGGGAAAGAAGAAAAGAGAGCCGTCGTCTCCCTATTCGGAGCCTCGGCGAGCGATAAGGCTGTTCGTGCTGGAAGAGGAGCATCGTGAAATCAGGCTTGCGGCAGCTGAGAACGATCTGCCCATGTCGGAGTTCTGCAGACAGGCTGCGGTGAAACACGCCAGGGAGTTGCGAAAACGCACAGCGAAATGACACGGTGAGCTTCGCGCCTCACGAAACGGCCCATCCGGGCACGTTGATCGTCTTGTCGAAAGCCGGCGCGATGAGGTAGGCGGGATTGTCTTGGGCGTACATCGCCGCCGCGTACAACTGAGCCGTCGCCTTGTCCGCGCTGGAGAGCGTGAGGCTCTGGTAGAGGAAGTAAAGGACGGCGATTGCTGCCGCGTTCGGGCCGGTGTCGATCAGCACTTTCATTAGCGAGCCGGCGAAGAGGTCCGCCGCAATGGCGGACTTCTGCGCCGCCGTCAACGCGGACAGCGCCGCGTAAAGATCGGGCAGTGTCCGTGACTGATAGGTGCCGTAGACCCACGAAGAGAGGATCGAATTGCCCTGCGCGATTTGCGCCGCAGTGGCCGTGGGAGCATAGGTGACGGCAATCTTGCCGTTGCGAAAGCTCGTTCCGAGGTACGGAATGCCGAGAGCGCCGAGCAGGATCTCGAATCGCGCCGAGTCGCCAAAGGTGGCCATTGCCTCTCCTATAGTCCCTGCGTGGCTTTGAGAAATCGGCCAATCCAATGCCCCGTTCCACCCGCCACATAGTGTTTCATGTCGATAGTGTGAGTCCCGGCAGCAACGGCCGAAAGCACGCTGCAGCAAACAAATCCAACGAGTGTATTGGCGATGCTTGTTTCATTCAGGCTGAAATCAGTTGATGGCTGCTCCACTCCATCCAGGTAAATGACGGCGTGACCTTGCCAACTTGCCGATGTGTTGTAATAGCCGCTGAAGTATTCGACGATCACGTCTGCTGTAGCCGACAGAGTTATCGAGATGCTTTCGGCTGTTGCAAGATCGACCGGCGTAGTCGATGTGGTACTTTCGTTGGCAGGGATCGAGATGTAATTGAGGATCGTCCCTGGCCCACTGCCTGCGCTCGCCGCGATGGTGATATTGGTTCCAGACGGCGTAAGCGTTATGTTGGTGCCCGCGACGAGCGAAACGGCCCCCGTCTCTCCATTCAGGGACGTGACCCCCCCGCCTCCTCCACTCGCTGCCACAGTCTGATTCGGCCAACTGCCGGAAATCGTTACGTTGGAGCCGGCCACAAGCGAGGGGGTCGCCGTGCCCGTGCCGCCATTGGCCACGGGGACGATGCCCGTTAGCGAAATGTCAGGAGTCGCCCCGCCGCTGGACGCGAGGGGCGAAGTCGCGTTAACGCTCGATACTCCTCCCCCTCCGCCGCCGGCGATGGACACCCAACTCGCTCCGATGCTCAGCCACATCGCGCCGGTGTCCGTGGCGACGTAGAGGCAGCCGCAATTCCGATAGTTCGCCGGCGGCTTGTTCGCGGCCAAGCCGTACAGCGTACCGCGCGCCGGTTGCCCCGATGGGAGCAACGGCACCGTCGGCGTGTCCAGGAATTGCGAGCCAATCCCCATGTTAGTAGTTCCCGCCCAGTACGAGGATGTTCGTCGTCTGCCCCACGTCCGTTGCGGCCTTGAGCGTCCAGCCGGTCGGGATCACTTCCGGCGTCGAGGGGACGTACTCGGCGCGGAAACAGTTGGTGCCGACGCCAGGCGTTACGGCCGTCACCTGCATTTCGAGATGCAGGAACGTGTTGGCTCCGTCGTACCAGAAAAACCGGATCACGTCGGCTACAGCCGTGCCCGGCACGTCAATGACGATCTTGCTCAGCACCGAGCCGTTCGGCCCGGTTGTCCAGCACGTCGCCAGCGTGCCCGCCCCGGAAAGGCTGGTGTTGGCCGTGACGGCCTGGCTCTGCTGCACGTTCGGAGAGCCAACGAAGATCGGTGAATTGTTCGCGCTCATTTTGCTCCTACCAATTGCCGAAGGCAAGCCCCAAACATCCAGACGCCAACGCCGCCGGCGTCAACGATGTCGTGATAGTCGTACCCGATGTAGTGTCCTCGATTCCAACGCCGTTTTGATTTCCTCCTCCTTGCAGGATGATACCCCCGGTCAGGCCATTGATCGTAGACGCGGATGGCATCACAGCATTTGAGACTAGAAGTGCCGAATAGTAGGCAAAGCCGATTTCGCAATCCCCTGGTGCGATGGTACTGGCTGGGCCAAGCCAAAGGGTAGCGACAATGTTGATAGTCGCCGCCGATGGCACGGTAAAAATTCCTGTCCATGTTCCAGCGCCGTTTATAGCCCCCGCGCCAAAACTACTTCCTAGTCCGACATTTTCCGATCCAAGCAACCACGGGAATGTGATAACAGTCGTGCGGCCGGTTTGAGCTACGGGGTTGCTCGTGCCGTTTTGCAATTCAAAAACAACACTGGCCGTACCAAGAGAGGGAGAGGCTGGATAGACAGGAGGCGCAATCGCGCCGCAGAGTGTGCAAGTTATGAGGTAGCTTCCAGCAGCGGGAAGAGAAATCGAGCCAAAATTGAGAGCCGCTCCCGATGTCGAGAATAAAGCTGTGCTGGAAATTGCCGACGCGCTGAACCAAGAGTTTCCTCCAGGAACAGGCGCACCCACCACATAAATCGGCAGTCCGTCCGTGTAGACGTTGGACGCGACCCCCACCATCAAATCGCCGCTTGTGGGCGTAGCATCGCTGTTGCACTGAATCCAACAATCCTGCGTGAGACCGGACAACTGGCCCGGCAACGGCGCGACGTAACCCGGCGGAGAGATGTTGCCCGAATCAGACAACGGCGGATAGCCCGTCGGCGGGATCTCGGAATAGATCGCCACTTGCACTCCCGGATAGTATCCCGCGCTGTTCTTGGCGTTGCCGTTCCACTTGACCACGCAGACATGGTTTAGGGGAGTGGCGCTAGAGTACTGCGCGTCCGGCAGCTGCACGCCCATCCTCTCGACGCGGCGGACCACCTTCGCCACGCGCTGCGCGGCGTCTCTGTCGAGAACAAACTCCTCGTTCATCCACCACCCCCAATCGGCGAGATGGAATCGCCAATCGTCGGCAGATTGAGGGCCGCGAACGGCAATGCCTTCGTTGGCATGAAGCGCAGGTAGTAGGGCTGCAAATATACCGTTACGGGCAACGTATGCGCCGCCGGCGTCGTGCCGCCGTAGCCGCGCGTCACATTCCATGTGTTCGTCCCGAATCCGCCAGTCACTTGCATGACCTCATCGTCGATCATGATTTCAAAATACCAGTTCGGCGTACCTGCTTTAGGTCCGGGAGGGAAGTATTGCCACGGCTGGTCCGTTGTGCCAACGGGAGACGTTACCTGGATAAGAAGGTCAGTCGGCCTGAGCGAGGCAGCTAGGTTGCAGTAAGTTTGAGCGTGGCGATAACCGTTGCCATTCATAAGCGTGGCGTTCGCCAACGTCTTCCCGTTCCTGTCGAGGAAGAGGTTGCCCTCGATGTCGCGGAAGCCCATGTCGAGGATGAGCAATGCGAACGTCCGAGCCTGAAACTCTATCTCGTAACTCACTTTCCAGTAGGCAATGCCAATGTCGCACATCAGTTGCCCGGTGATGTGGTTGATGCGAGCCTGCAACGGCGAGGCGAAAGCGAAATTGTCCGAATTGAGAGCCTTGTTGTAGTTGAAGGCATTGATGGCCGAAAAGTTGGCCTCGTTCCGCGAGACGGTCAAGACGGGATTCGTCAACTCAATCGTCAAGGGCGGATCGATCCGCTCGCCGGCCGAGTTGCACGTCGGCACGCCGAGCGCGTCTCGCTGCAAAGGCCACTCGCGCTCCACGAAATTCCAAGTGATTTCGGGAGGCAGATTCAGGGGGTTCGACAAGGACAAATCGACGATGCGCGAACTGTCGTAAGTCGCTTCGATCTTCCAGGTCAGCGGGTAATCGTGCATCGGATCGGCCTTCACGTCGATGCACATGGCGATGGCGTCGGCGTCATTGCCAAGCGCGTAAGTGCTGCCGATCGTGGGACAGCCTGAGTAGTTGAGAACGGTTTCAGGGCCGTCGTTCGGATCGTTGCTGACGGCGATGAGGGTGCGTTTGTAGCGGCGATTGGTGTGTTCCAAGAGCGGACCTTTCCGCTCACTCACCCACCCGCCGCCACGCGCTGGACTGTCGTTATTCGAGACTACGGCAATTATCCCTCGTCAAATTGCTTGACACGACCCGATGCAGAGGCTAAGACGGAAGTACCTGGCACAGACCAAACGGGAGCTTGCTATGCCTTTGCATCTATTTGCGGACGTTGACACTTCGGGAGGCATCGTCATGTTGTTCTGCTGCGCAGGCGCGCCCTACTTTCTTTGCCTTCTCGGCGGCGCTGCTATCGGCTCCTCCAAGAATCGGCAATTCGAGGGCTTTTTATGGGCACTTCTCTTCGGCCCTCTCGGCCTTCTGATAATCGCTTGCATGCCTTACAGTTTCAGCTATTTTTGCCCAGAATGCGAAACCGGCCTCCGCAAGAACGCCCGTCGTTGCCCAGCCTGCGGCACACGGTTCAGGAATACGACCTCTTGACCCATTCCTTTCATCGCAGGCTCATAATCGTCGGATTCTTCCGCACCGCCTCCGCGATCTGCTTTTGATACTCCAACTGTTGCTTTTCGATTTCCTGTGACTGCTGGATGATCCGCGCGACGCGATCTTCCGGCTTCTCTCGGAGCTTGCGGTTTTGCAGCGCCTCGGCCTGGTTGATTGCCGACATGCTCGCCGCGCTGCCGCGCTCCAAACCGCCGGCCAACTTGACCTCGCTCAGGCCATGTGCCTTGTCGAGTTCGTCCACCAGCTTCGCAACGCCGCGAGTGTAGCCTTCGAGGACGGCCGTGTTGCCGGCCGGCGCGGATGCGAGCATGAGGTTGAATTCTTTCATTTTTTGCGTCATGCTTTGCAGCGGCGTTTGCGTCGATTGGAGCAAGCTGGCGAAATTCTTGATCGCGCCGCCGTAGCGGCCCAGCGCTTTCGCCGCGCCTCCCGCGTCCAGCTTTTTCGACAGGTCGAGATGCTTGGCCGCGCTCTTGCCGACTTCGCCGAAGCCCTGATCGATGTCCTTAACCACGTCTCCCATCTCGCGGAGCAGATCCGACTTCATGCTGTCGGCTACGTCGTGTGTCGTGTTGGCCGTGGATTCGAGGGAGTCAGCGATGCCCTTGAACATGCCTCCCCCCATGCTATCCGGCAATTTCGCCAACAAACCAAACACTTTCTGCAAGCCTTTGGTGATGTACTCGAACAGCTTCACGAACCCAATCGTGATGGCACCAACGGCACCCATCCCACCGAGCACCACGAAATCCCAGCCGAGTTTGAAGGCGCGGAAGACATTATTGACGACGCTTTTCACGCTGTCCAAGTTGGCCGCAATCGACTTGATCGATTCGGCGGCGTCGAGGAACGAATCGGACAGTTGCGTCGCGGCAGTCCGACTCAGCCCCGTCATCATGTCATCCATGTTGTTCAGTTCCGCGTTGGCCTTTTCGAGCTTGCTGGCGTCGATTTGGTCCATCGAATAGCCCATCTTGAGCGCCTGATCGACTAGCTTTTGAATGCCCTCGCTTCCTTCGCCGAGGACGCCGAGCATTCCTCCCGCCGCATCGCCGAATGCCGTTTGTGCAAGCGTGGCCTTTTGCAGTGGGTCCGCCGTGGCGCGGAAAGCATCGGCGACTTTCTTCAACCCCTCCACCGTGTCGGACTTCCCGAGCGCGTCGAGGCTGAGGCCGTAGCCGTCGAGGAGCGCGCGGGCGAAATTGGCCTCCGCGCCAACGCCGGACAGCACTTGGTTGAAGTGGTCCAGAGCCTTCCCGACGGTCGCCGCGTCGCCTCCGAGAGCACGCACGGCATGCTGCATGCCCATGAAGGCCGTCGCCGACGTGCCCGTTCGCCGCGACTCTGCCGCGATGCCGGCGACTTCGCGCGTCGCCTTCAAGGCTCCATAAGCCATCGCGGCGAGTCCGCCAACCGCAAGCGCACCCAACGCTACGGCAGCCCCTCCCGCCATTTTCATAATCCCGGACAATGAGAGGTTCAATTCTCCGCTCGCCTTTTTGGCCGCCGCGAGTTCTTTGGCGACTTGCTTTTGACCCCGCGCGAAAGTTTCGGAGGTAATAAATCCCTTTTTGTGTAGCTTTTCCAGTTCGGCGAGCTTGTTTTTCGCCTTTTCCTCGGCAGTGGCGAGCGATTCGGTGATGGCGATGGAGCGCCGAAATTCGCCGCTCAATTCACCGACGGCCTTCCGTGCCGCGTCCATCTCAATTTTGCCGTCTTCGAGCTTGCGGCCAAGGGAGACGATAGCTTTTTCAAATGCGGCCGTCGGCCCTCCCGCAGCTTCAAACGAGGCCCGTGTAGCCGCGCCCATTTTGTTGACGGACTGGCTCGCCCTGTCGAGTGCCTGCATCATCGGCGCGGCATTCGCCTTGAGCATGATTGACAGGCTGCCGATTGTCGCCACCTCTCTCTACCACCTTTCCGCCCATCGCCAGCGTGAAGGCCCGCAGCATTTCCGCGACCTTCTCCACGTCCAATTTTTTCGGCTGCGGATCGAAGTCCGCCGCGAAGTCTTCCCACGAAAACGCTTTCGTTTTGCTGTCCCGATGGCAGTTGGCGAGCAACGCCATCAGCCGCGCGAACTGCATTTCGAGTCGCGCCACGCCGCGCGGTTCAAGCCTTTCCTCCGCCATCAACTCGGCGAACTCACGCGAGTCAATCTGCTCTTGTAGCTGCCGCACGGGGCGCCCATAGCGGTAACTCAGCTCGATCCAGAATCGTCGCTCTGGCCGCTCTCGGAGTTTCCCGCCAACTCGTCAACGTCGGCCTCGGTGATGCCGTTGAGCTTCATCGCCTCGGCGAAGATGCGCGTCAGCACCGCGCCGTTTTTCTGCGTCAGCCACTTGGCATCGCCCTTGCGAAACAGCGGCTTGCCACCGGCGTCGCACGCTGCCAACTCCACCAAGCGCGCCCTCGCGTCTTGGAGGCTCGTCTCTCGCTTCTTGCCCTTTCTGACGAGGCTGCCCTCCTCGAAGGCGTCGCGCTCCGCGCCGCTCAGAATGCGGACGTAGACGACGACGCCTTCGCCCCATTCGGGACAAGGGATCGGTTCGGAAAGACGCTTGCAATCGTCGGCGTTGCGGATGAGGTCTCGAAGGTCCATATTGTCTCCCTAATTGCTGCTGTTTTGCAGCGCGGTCATCTTGAGTCCCGTCGGTGGGTTGACGGAATAAGTGAAATTCATGTTGGAGGACGTGTCGTTATAGATCGTCGTCGGGTACGGCCCGCTCATCAGCGTCCCCACCGTGGCCGCTTGCGGAGGAGCCGAGCCGGTAGCCGTCGGGGGCGCTGTCAGAACCAGATTCGTCCCGATGGCCGTCGGCGTCGTCTGCTGCCGCGTGTACGACGCTCCGCCGACCTGGGTGACGTAGGCGTACCATCCCGTCGCGTTCGTCGCTGGCACCGGGCTGTCAATCGTGATCGTCGAGGTAGTGCCCGTCGTGATGATCGACGACGACACCGAGGCGAGCGTTTCGCCGGCCGCGTTCGTGTAGGTGATTTCGACCTGATACGTCCCGGCAGCGATTGTGCCGCCCGTGGCAGCTGTCGCCAGCGTCGGCGCGGCCGGCGCGGCGGCAATCGCGCCCGGCACGGTGAAGGTGCGCGGCGGCGGAGTCTGCCCGTCAACGGTCGCCTGGATCACTTCGGAGACCGTGACGGGACTACTGCCGAGGTTCTCCCACGCGACCACCTGCGCGCCGGTGTTCGGGAAGCTGTCGCCGCCGGACGAACACGGCTGAGCGCTCGCCGAGGGGCTTACCGTGCCGGTCCTGTCCACGGTGATAATTGGTTGTGCCGACATTCGATCCCCCTCTTACGGCGTGAACGTGGGCGCGCCGTTGACCTTGAAAGAAAAGCTGTAAGTCGATTCCTCTTCGCGCGGCACCTTGATTTTGCCGCACGATTTCAGTTCGCCGGGGAAGGCGAAGATAGACCCGTTGGCCAGCGTCACCGTGCCGGTTCCCGGCTTGCCGCGCAGGCCGTACACGGCAGCGAATGCCGTGGGGTCCATGATGCCCTCGAACTCGACTTCGCCGCCGTCCGCCCAGGCGCGGAGGAAGAGCTTCCAGAAAACGCCGTTGGTGTCCGGCGCGATGCCGAGCGTAGAAACGTCGATGAACTCGGCTTCGTAGCCCGGCAAAGTGATGTCCGTCAGCTCGAGGACAGGAGTTGCAACTCCAGCCGTCGGCGTGAACGAAAACGTACTTCCCGCACCGAGAAAAGGACCGGCAGTACCGGCCATTAAGCCTCCTTTTTATGCGAGTACCACTCGCGGTTTTCTGTACCAAAACACGCAATCGACCGTGCTGTAACGCACGGCGCGGTCATCCATCTCTTGCGGCGGCGCGGCGTCGTCCGTTTCGTCGTCGGCGAAAAGCCACTCCAGAGACACGCTTCCATCGCCCGCAGCCAGCGTTTGCTTGCCTTCGAGTTCCATCAGTCGCGCCGCGATTGCTTCCACGTCCGACGATTTCAGCGACCAGGCCACAAGCTGAATTTTCGGCTTGTACAAGCCTGTGTTACCCTGCAAGTCGCCGACGTGTCCACGCGAAACAATCGTGTAGGTGAGGCACGGATACAGCTTGTCCGGCGTCAATTCCGGCATGTAGGTGTCGTAAACGCGGCCCGCGACCATCGGCCCGATTACCGGATCGTTGACGAGAAAGACCCTTAGTAGCTCTTTGAAGGTCATTTCTTCGCCGCCTCTCGTTCCAACGTGTCCGCGATGCCCTTGGCGACTTCGCCTTGCGCCGCACCCCCGTCTTGGTCCAGCGTGGGCTTGAGAAACGGTCTGCCGCGATACGCTGGCACCGACTTTCCGAACACACTCTTGCCGTCGCTCAAGACCTTCTTTCTCCGAGCAATCACGACCTTTCGGCCCGATTCCTCGATATGGCCGTACTTCGCGGGATCAACTCTTTCGCCGCCTGCGAGGATGTGGAGAAAGCCCTTGCGTGGCCCGATGACGCCTACAACCTCGGAGGACTTGTACACCTTCACTCTTTGCCCGATGCTCTTTTTCAAGAGTCCCGGAACGCCTCCATGCCCCTTGTTGACGCGGCCTTTCGCTCGCTTGGCCAGCAGCCGAGACCCTTTGCCGACGCCGCTCTTGAGCGCCTTTTTCGCCGTCTTCGGCAGCACTTTCGTCAACTGCTTTTCGACTTGCCTGAAGCCAACTGCTTTTGCCGATAGCATCATGCCTCCATCACGACAAAAGGGGGATGGACCGTGCAATTCAACTTGGCAGCTATGCGCAGCGCCGCCTCGATGCGCTGCGCAGGCATCTTGCGAGCCAGGGCATACATCGCGCCAAGCGCCACGCTCGCGCCCGCTCCAACTGCCGCGATTCCTTCGAGCGGGGAAGCTACCTGATAGTCCGAGCAGATTTCATAGAGGGAGCCTCGGTAGGCCAGCAGAAATTGACCGCCCTCATCCTGAGAGTTTTCGGTCTTCTGGAATCCTCCGTCTTTCAGCACCTTTCGGACTTCGGGGATGAAGCGACAAACGAGATACTCCATGTCCGGCATATTGGCCGGATGCTTTGGCGCAATGAGGACGTGCTGCAAAAGCTGTCCCATGCGAAAGCTGCTCGTATAGCCGATGACAAAGGGACCGTTTCGGAAGACTTTCGGATCGCCGCGTAGCTGGATGGAGTAATCTCCATTCACGCCGGCCGCGTCGGCACCGATCCACACCTTGCCCGTTTTCTTGCATCGCACGCCTACAATCGCCGTCATAATCACCCCCGAACCTCAACTCCTCTTTTCCATCGCCGTAAAAGTCAACTCAAAGAAACGCTCCTCAGTCACCAACGGCGGACCAAGCTCGAATGTTCGCGTGCGCGAACCGTCGTTCCAGACGAGCCGCCAGCGCGGTCCCACGTCGGCGCGATACCGCATGCCTACAACGTGCGTCAGGTCCGCCCTCGTCGCCTGCGCCATCCAAAACTCACGGCCGCTTCCCGGCTCAATCGACACCCACACCGTTCCGACGAGGCTATAGCCGCCGCTCACGTCGCCGAATGAATCCGGCGCGTTGGCCGGCGGCGCGCTCCACAGCTGCACTTGATGGCGGAGCTTGCCGGCGTTCACGGAATCCTCAGAATTTTGTGAAGAACCAGCCGGCAAGGCTCCCCAACCGCTTTAGTGAGGTTGAATGAGATTACTCCGGTTACTTCTCTGCCATCGACCATGATTTCCATTGTTCCATCGGGGGGAAGAGAGCGTATGCGCAGCTCACCGCATCGCACTTCAATCTTTTCGGGGAGAATCTCTTCCTCCGAAACTTGGAACGCCATTTCAAGAGTCTCTTTTGGCATCAACAATACTCATGCGCCTCGTTGGCGGAAATCAGCGACTTGATCCCTAAAGGAATCCTTTTTAGCGCTTTTTCCGTGGTTTCCTCACGGTTCTCGTAAAAATGCGCCGTCAACAGTTTGATGGCCTGAATCAATCCAGGCGGCACCCCCGACACGCTCGGATAGCCGCAGGTGAACGTGATCTGCACCGCCTCAAAGGCCATCGGATGCGTGATCGGCCAAATCGTGTACAGGTTCGGCGCGAGCAAGCCCGGCTCCGTCGAGGTCTTCACCATGTACTGATCCTGTGCCAGCGTCGTGTACGGAAACGGCTGGCCCTGCGTGATGTCCGGCGAGACATACTGAATGAGGTCCACCGAAATCAGCGGCGGAAACGGCATGCGCACAATGCCATACCGCCAGGCCGTCGGCCTCCAATCGTCGAGGAAGATGCCCGGCCAAAAGTCCAGGCACAGCATCCATTGCTGCTGAGCGATCTTCCGTTTCGTCGCCGTCTCGATGTAGTCCCGCGCGGCTATAATAAAGCCCTGGACGACTCCGTTATCAATGTCGGAATTGGCGATGCGCGAATGGTTGACGAAATCATTCGGCACGACCGGCTCCCAGGTCGGAGCCGTGACGAGGCGCAGGCCAATTCCGGCACTTCCTGCCATTCAGTTATTGCACTCCCGCGAACATGGATGACGGAGCCTCGGCGATGCAGTGCGGCGAGAACCAAATTCTTTCGCGGCTGGCATTAGCTCTGGCCGGCCCTTTCCCTTGCGATCCGTAGCCGCACAGGGCGATTCTCAGCCGCTTGTCGTCGCCATGCTCAATAGCCCACTTGCGGCAGTCGTCAGCCACGGTCAGGGAATCCGTCGTGTACAGGTCCGGTTGTCGGCCATCGGCTTTGCCGTAGGGGGGGCGAGGAATACAGCAGTCAGCCCCATCTTGGCTGTTGGCGTCGGCCCACAAACGCGCGACCAATCGACTCACTCCGCGTCTTCGATCAGGCCCACGTCGCTATCGTCCACGTCGATTTCCAGCTTATCTTCGGGATCCGGGCGCGGGTTCATCCGCAGCACCTTCTGCCCTTTTTTCAGATACTTCGGAAGCTCGTCGGGACTGAGGATCGTCGCGCACGGGCCAGCCGGCGAGACCTCCACTTCATGCTTTTCCTCCTTGCCGTTCTTGACCGTTTTGCTCGTCGCCGCGCCGATCAATTGCAGGCCGGCGAGCTTTTTGGCTATCGCGCGCGGCAAGTCGTACACCTTACCGCTTCGCAGAATGTAATCGGGACCGCAAGCCGTCCCGTGCATCAAAGTCAACATTTCATACCTCGTTAGGGTTAGTAGTTGGCCGCAACCAATTGCGGCGAAACGAACGGCACGGGCAGGCCAATCACGGCCACATAAAAGCCGGTGTGTGCCGTGTCGGTGATTTCGAGGACGATCTGCCCGGCCGCATTGCACTGAGCGTAAATGGCCTTGCTGGCCACATACGTTTGCAGCAGAGTCCCGCCTCCCGCGTTGAGGGCGATGCCTCCGCTTGGCGTCGTCGCCGTGACGCCGACGCCGACGGCTGCGACGCTGAGTAAAACGTCGAGGTCAACGGGCAAATCCGAAATTGGATTGCCGTCGCCGTCGTTAATTTGGATCGTCACTTGCGCGATGTTTAACCCGCCGTTGGCGATGGCGAACGTCGCGTTGGCCGCCTCGATCACTCCGCTGTACGTCTCCTGGCCCAGGTGGGTCAGGAGCGAACCGGAGTCCAAAACTTCCTCCGTGACGACAGTGGCCCCGTTCAGCGTCTCTCCCGCTGGCTGTTGCTTGCGGTAGATTTTGCTCTGGCCGCTGTAGCTCGGATCACTACCGAGAGACAAGGATCACCCCCTTACTATTTCTGTCCGACAACACCAGTCGCGGTAGTGCCGGTGACTTTGATTTGCGACACGCGAAGCTGAATCCGCTGGGCGGCGACAACCGTGTACTCCACGGTTGCGCCGCCAACGGTAATAAGCGTGAGCGTTCCCGCGCCGCCGACAACCAACTCCGTGAAGGGACCGTTCGGGTCCGGCACGGTGTCGGACGGCGTGACCGCATAAGCGTTGTACTCTCCAGCCATTTGCTACCCCTTCTGTCAGGCTTAGCCGCTGGTTCGCATCGTGTTGACGATCTGCGTCGTACTGCCGGGATACACCGTGTTCGCCACGGTCAAGGCGCTGTTGGCGTAGACCGGATCGACGGCCAACAGAGTTTGCGCAACCGTGGCGGGATCGTCGCTGTCGGGAGCCTTGCGCGTGCCGTGCAGCGTCACGACGCAACTGGACACCGCGCAAGCCTGCGTGTTGCGCGTGATGACGATTTCGATGTAACGGATAGCCGGCGGCTTGTAGACCTCGATCACTTCCAGCTTGCCGGTGTCGGCGTCGTTGATCGTGATGAGCGCGCCCGCCAACGCGGCCTGGTCCGAACCGTTGGAGGCGTTGCCTCCGTTGATCTGAATGGTTCCCTTGGTCTGACCCGCCGTCAACGAGCCGATCAGGGTTTCGATGACGGCGGAAACATGGCCGTCCATGTCGATGACGCCGCTCGTCAACGTCGAGGAGCCGGCCGCTTGCGGCGTGAAAGCCACAAGCCGCTTGCTCGAAAGGACAATATTCTTGGACATTCAAACCCTCGCTTATCCCTGAAAAAGAGCCTTGTTTTACGGCATTTAGGCCGCGCAAATGAGGCGAGCGGCGGCCTCTTCCAAAACAAACATGCCGTCGAGTTCCATGCGCGCGATGAAGCCCGTCATGTTGGCCGCCGCGTACAACTCGTTCAGTCGAACGATTTGCAACTCTTCCGAATCGGCGATCCAGTAGAATTTCGGATGAAAGAGAGCGCCAATGTACAAGCCGTTGCCCATGACGTTCGGCGAGTACTCGCTCATGTTGACTGGGATATCGAGCATGGTGTCGGCCTCGCCGCCGAGGCCGCCCGGCACCCACATATAGTTGCCGTTGGCGTCTTTCAGCTGGCGGATGTATTGCAGGATGTTCCGGTGGAAAATCCATTCCATTTCCGGCCAATACTGCACTTTCATGCTGTACTTCGTGGCGATCAACGCATCGACGTTGACTCCGTTGGCGTTGCCCGTCACCACGTCGCGCGCCGTGCTGATGCCTCGATTGCTCGCCGTGAAGATGCCGAGCGGCTCGTTCGTGCCGCTGCCGGTGAGGAACGCCTGTTCCTCCGCGATGGCGAAGATGTAGGCCAAGCGATCCCGAATCAGGCTTTCGGCGTTCCCCGCTTTGGCCGAGCCGTCCGCGCTGAAACCTCCCGTCAGCGACGCCATGCGCAGGAGCTTGTTTCCCATGAGGATGCGCTTCGCCAGCGGCCTCGGCGTCAGTTCGCGCTTGCCGAAAGACATCGCGTTGTCTTCGTTGCCGGTGTCCAACTCGCTCGTCCAATCGGCATTCGAGGGATCGGTGTCGAGAGACGGAGCGCCGAGGGACTGAGCCGCCCGCAGAGTCTTGACCGTGCCCTTTTTGCGAATGAACGTGTAGTTGTTCACGAACTTGATCAGCTCGCTGACGAACTCTTGAGGCGCGATGAGGTAGCCGCCAACGATGTCGCTGTCGGCCTGGATGGCTCGCTGAGCCAGGCGAGAGCCGAAAGCGGCATCGCCTCGGCACATATAGTCGAGGAACACGGCCGTGTATTCGCGCGTCGCGCGCCTGCACCGGGTCGCAAACTCGCGGTCGGTCTCGCCCATCAGGCGGCGCCTTTCCACGCGGCGTTGCTCGCCCGGCTTCGCGCCCGGTCGGGTCCGGGAGCGGAATTTTCTTTTGCCGGTCGGCACGACCAGCATCCGCTTGCCGTTGACGCGGACGTAACGCGGCCGATTGGCTCGCTCGTCTTCCTCTTCGTCTTCCTCGTCCTCGTCGTCTTCCTCGTCCTCGTCGTCTTCCTCGTCGGTGTCAGTCTCGGTGTCGTCGCGTTCGTCCTTGTCTTCGCGCTCGTCGTCGTCGTCTTCGCGCTCGTCGTCGGCCTCGGCCTCGGCCATGCGCTCCAAGGCGGTGATGCGCTCGGCCATCTCATCGACCTTTTTCATGGTCTCTTCCCACGAACCCTCCTCTTCGCGGGTCATCTTGCGGCCTTCCTTTTCCGCCGCGTCCAGCTTCGCCCGCGCGTCGCGAACGAGCGTCAGACGCTCGCCGCGCAAGTCCTGGATCTTCTTTTGCTGGGAGGCCGAAATCGGCTTTTTTCGCCG
>VFSW01003918.1_pt1 | contig 22253 bp, 19 predicted proteins | sample 5358111 | NCBI WGS metagenome assembly VFSW01 (sample SAMN11554181, study PRJNA540505) | mine drainage metagenome | isolation source: sediment from site ElyBrook_90M | place: USA: Ely Copper Mine, Vershire, VT | collected 2017 | reverse complement strand
CACGCTCGATCCGATCGCCACGCGGGTGGAGGTGCTCAAGGGGGTGGCGTACCTGCTGGCGTTCGTGACGGCGCTGCGGGTGGCGAGGAGGAAGGACGGGGTCACGTTTCTCAGCGGGGTCATCGTGGCCACGGCGCTGGTGCTGGCGCTGGCGGCGGTGCTGCATCCGGCGTTCGGGGAGAGGAAGCTGTTTGGGATTTATGATCCGGGGCCGAGCATCGGGGATCGGCATATTGCGCCGTTGATGAATCCCAACAACCTGGCTGGATATCTCAACATCGCTTTGTGCCTCTGCGTCGCGGCGATGCTGACGCCCGAGTTCGTGGTTCCACGGGTCGTCACGGGGTCCCTGTCGATTCTGCTTGCCGCGACGCAGCTCTGGGTTGCATCGCGTGGTGGGGTAGTCAGCATGGCGCTCGGCGTTTCGATCGTCATCGCCACCGTGCTCATAGTGCGGACACGACGGCCTCAGGTCGCGACCAGGGTCTCGACACTGGCCTTCGTCGCGGCGATGGCAGGAGCTGCGCTCATCGCGCTCGGAGGATCAGAAGACGCCTCGAGAGAGCTCTTCGATGCGGATGCTTCCAAGTTTCAGATGTTCGGCCACGTGATGCGCATGATGCCGGCGGTACCCATCTTCGGATGTGGGCGCGGGGCATTTGAGAGCGCGTTTCCGGCGTTCAGGACCGAGCCTGGATACAACACGTACTCGCATCCAGAAAACGTCATCGCGCAGTGGGTCCTGGAATGGGGGTTGCCAGCGGGAGTACTCGGGCTCGTCGCGGTGGGCTTTGCTCTACGGCCGACAGCCATGCTGGCCCGCTCGACGGTAGCAGTGGGGGCATGGGCAGCGCTCGTGGCGCTTGGAGTGCAGAACCTCGCAGATCTCGGGACGGAGGTCCCCGGGCTCATGATGGGGGGTGTCGTGTGCGGAGCGGTCGTGGCCGCAGGAACCCCCGGCCGTTCGTTTGTGTGGAGGATCGAGCGATGGTGGACGCTTCCTTCCGTGCTCGCCGCATGTGCCGGGATCTCGTCGCTGCTAGCCGCAGCGGTTGCTGCGGGCGGGCTACGCACGGAGCTGATCCCGGACCGGCTCAGACTGCACGACGCCACGCTTGGGCAACGTGCTTCGCCGCGCGAGACTCACGCGCTAGTGCGTGCGGCGATGCTGCGTCATCCGGCGGAGCCGTATCTTCCCTTCATCGTCGCCGTGCGTGCTTCGCTGGAACGCGACGACAATCCGATGCCTTGGCTGGAGGCAACTCTCGAGCGTGCGAACGTCTACGGTCCCGCGCACCTGCTGCTGGCACGCTTGGCGACCACGCGAAGCCCCGCCCTGGCGCGGGTCGAGTACCGTCTCGCCCTGGAACAGGCGCCGGAGCTGCTGGGGGTCGTTGCCACCGAGGCGCCAGGACTGATCGGAAGCTACTACGATGCCTTGGAGCTGGTTCCGGACGGCAAGTCAGGCGCCGTCCTTCTGGACCAGAAGGGAGGGCCTGCGCTCATGGATCTCCTCGTGCCAAAGCTCGCCGAGCGTCTACCCGCAACGGCGGTGCGCCTGGATTTTTACCTGGCGGCCCTCGCGCGCGGCCCTCCACCCCGCCGGGGGGGCCCCCTTGCTTCTGCCCGGGGCGGCGGGCCCGCCGCGGGGGCGGGGGCCGCTCACTCGGGCAGCACGCAACGCTGTGGCAGATGTGGAGGACGCTGATGGCGTCCCCTGGTGTGAGGGGACGGCGCGCGATGCATGCCAGCGCGACGCCCTGGCAACCTCCGGCCGCATCGAGTACCAATCGCCGGACAAGTGTGAGGGCTATGCCCTTCACGCCAGGGCGCGAATCGCGACTCGAGATGTTGCCGGTGGGCTCACAGAGCTTGAGAAAGCGTCAGAAAGCGTGAGCGACCACGTTAGCTGCCTGAAGCAACTCGCGGATATCGCGCGCAAGGCGGGAAGCGAAAGCCGCTCGGATGCCGCACTCGAGAGGATTATCGCGGCCGGCTGCAACGACGAAGTGGAATGCTCCCAGAATCTGCGCTGGGCCGGCTCGACGTACGAGTGGACCGGTCGGGCCAACAAGGCGCTCGCCCTCTACCGTCGCGCCTACGAGCAGGTGCCGGACGACGATCTCCTCGCACACATGGCCGCGCTTGCAAAGGGCGTCAGTCTTCACGGCGAGGCAGCCAGAGACTACGAACTCCTCGCTCGTCATCACCCCGAGAATGAAACGTGGCATCATTTGGCGGCGTCAGAGCACGATGCAGCGATGCGCGAGGCGGAACGTTTATAGGCCGTAGACAGCATCGCAGTGGGGATCCGCGCAACCGGCAATCACGATGGTGCTAGACTAGCTCGGCTCAGCAATCTGCGCGTGGCAACTCATGCTGATAATCGAAACCCCTGAATCGTATCATTCGGAGCGGAAGTACATCTGCGAAGTGGTGTTCGGGGAGTTTCTCGGCCTTGCGTTCAACTTGGTCCCTTCGCGGCGCACGAACGTTCGCGTGACGCTCCAGGGCGACACTGAGCGCAAGGAATTGCTCCTGGCGGACGTGCTCTTCCAGACGCCAGGCGGCGACTGGCTGACGCGAAGCGCCTTTCCGACGGGGCCGCTCCATTCGGTGGAGCTGCTCGGTGCTCCAGTTGCCCTCGTGGGAAGGAAACTTCCGCTCCTGTTCGCGGTCGAGCACCGCGCGCAAGCATCTGCAGAGACGATCGTCGGCTCTGCCGACATTCTGGGAGCCGTCTTCTTCCTGTTGACGCGATACGAAGAGTCGGTGGCTGCTGAGCTCGACGAGCACCAGCGTTTCACCAGTCGTGTCTCCGTCGCCGCGCGGCACGGATTTTTGGACCGGCCACTCGCCGACGAATACGTGGAGGTCCTGTGGCAGGCCCTCTCGAATACGTGGCCCGCCCTCGTTCGTCGTGACTCTCGTTACCGCCTCGTGCTGTCACATGATGTCGACTGGCCGCTGTGCAACATGGGCGTGTCGCTTGGAAGCTCGGTACGCGCGGCCGTCGGCGATGTCCTGAAGCGTCATGATGCAAGGCTCGGACTCCGACGCCTTCGTTCGTGGGGCGATCATCGTTGCGAGCGCTACGATACCGATCCCTTCAACACGTTCGACCTGATCATGAAGCTGAGCGAAAAGTACGGGATTCGGAGCGCGTTCTACTTCATTGCAGATCGACGGCATTCGCTCGACGGAACGTATGACATTGACACCCCATGGATGAGAAACCTTCTTACCCGCATCCATCGACAGGGTCACGAAATCGGTCTCCACGGGAGCTACACGACATTCCGCGATGCCTCCCAGGTGAAGGCTGAGTTCGAGCACCTGAAGGCGGTCTGCGCTTCGCTGGGCATCGAGCAGACCGCGTGGGGAGGTCGGCAGCACTACTTGCGTTGGGAGAACCCCACGACTTGGCAGACGTACTCGGACGCCGGACTGTCCTATGACAGCACACTCACGTTCGCCGACCATGTCGGCTTCCGCTGCGGCACTTGCCGGGAGTATCCGGTATTCAATCTGCGCTCCAGCAGGACGCTGGCTCTACGAGAGCGGCCCCTGGTCGCGATGGAAGGTTCGCTGTTCTCCTACCAGCGCCTTGGTATTCCGGCCGCACTCGAACAGATCGCCGCACTAAAAGCCGCTTGTCAGCGCGTACGCGGCGACTTCACCCTGCTCTGGCACAACAGCAGCCTTGCCTCAGGGGCCGAAAAGCGCGCCTATCATCAGACCATCGAGATCCTCGTCGCTTGATCATCGCCAAAGAACGTCTCGACCTGTTCCACGACGTACCGGATCTCGTCCTCATGAAGCTCCGGGAAGATCGGAAGCGCCAGCGTCTCCTGCGCCGCCGCTTCCGCTTCGGGATGATCGCCGGCTCGGCCGCCGAGGGACGCAAAGCATTCTTGTCGGTGCATCGGTACCGGGTAGTACACCTCGGTGCCGACCTTGCGTGCGGCTAGGAACGCCTGCAGCCTGTCACGGGTGCCTTTGCCCGGAACACGGATGACGTATTGGTTGTAGATGTGCCTGTCTTGGCACTCGATGGGAAGGAGCAAGCGTTTCCCCGTGGGCGTCTGCCCGGTTACCCTTCCGCTGCATGTGGTGGCCGCAGTCGGGCCGGCCAAACCATTAGCTGTAAATAGGCGATTGTACAGGGCGGCATTGGTCTGCCGTTGTCGCGTCGATGCCTCGAGCCGCTTCAGTTTCACGGAGAGAAACGCCGCTTGCAGCGAGTCCATGCGGAAGTTGCCCCCAACGACGTGATGGTAATACTTGGGCTTGGCGCCATGGATCCTCATGATCCGGGCTCGCTCGGCCAAGGAGTCATCGCTTGTGACGAGTAGACCGGCGTCGCCGAGGGCCCCGATGTTCTTCGAAGGGAAGAACGAGAAGCTTCCAAATTCGCCGAGCACTCCGGCGCCACGACCTCGGTAGGCAGCCCCAATTGCCTGGGCCGCGTCCTCTACGATCGGAATACCCCTCGACTTGCTGAGATCTAGCAAGGGCTGCATCTCGGCGCACTGGCCGTAGAGATGTACGGGAATGATTGCCTTGGTCCGCGGGGTGATCAGCGCCTCGACGCTGGATGTGGCGAGGTTGTAGCAGCATCGCGTTATGTCCGCGAAGACCGGCCGTGCGCCGACGCGCGAGACCACGCCTGCAGTGGCGAAGAACGTATACGTAGGGCAAATCACTTCGTCCCCAGCACCCACCCCCAGCGCCATCAACGCGAGGAGTAATGCGTCCGTGCCGGAGGAAACGCCGAGTGCATGCTTGGCCCCGACATACTCTGCACACTCCGCCTCAAGACGCTCCACCTCTGGCCCAAGAATATAGTGGCCACTCCTCAAGACGCGACGGAACGCGCCCTCCATCTCCTCGTCCAAGTCCTCGCAGTTGCGACGCAGGTCGAGGAGGGGTACTTGCCGAATGGTCACGGGTCGGGCCTCTTCTTCAGATCGTCGTAGATGACGTGTCCGAGTGATTTGTCGGGGGGAAGGGGAGTCTCTTCATCCAGATCGAGGCAGCGCATCACGCCAAGGTGCTCACGGTATCGATAGCCGCTCTCGACACACACGGTGATGCCATCCGACCCGGGGAGACCCAGTCGCTGTCCATGACGGCTCATCCACCCGACGCGTCGGGCGGGCACGCCAACCATGAGCGCATAGTCGGGCACGTCCTTGGCGACCACTGCTCCAGCCGCGACGAATGCGTAGCGTCCGACGGTGATGCCGCACACCACCGTGGCGTTGGCGCCAATTGTGCAGCCTCGTCTCAGCAAGGTGGGTTCGTACAGCGAGTGACGATTCACCTGCGACCGCGGGTTGGTGACATTAGTCAGGACACACGAGGGCCCGAGGAACACGTCGTCCTCGACGACCACTCCAGCGTAGATCGAGACGTTGTTCTGGATCTTTACGTTGTTCCCGACGACCGCGTTTCCGGCGACGTTGACGTTCTGGCCGAGAACGCAGTTCGTCCCGATGTGGGCGCCCGCCTGTACGTGGCAGAAGTGCCAGATCTTTGTGCCGTCGCCGATCTCGCAGGGCTCATCGACGTACGCCGATACGTGGGCGAAGAACCTCGTGTTCGTGCTGTTCATGTGTGCTATCGAGCCCGTCGGCGCGGTCTGCGTCGGCGCCGCAGGGGCCCTTGTCCTTCTCGCAAAGTACCGAACACCTTAGCAATCCCGGGCTTTTCGTAGCTGACCTTACACGTTTTGGTGCCGTGGGCCGTCGAGCTGTTCGGGCCTTACGGTGATCTGCCTGTCCGTTCAGTACGAATGTGCTGCCTAGCTTCGGCATCTCACTCGGTTGGCGCTCCTCCGTATTCTCTGGCATCCCTTGTCCCCATCCTTCACCCCCCCGCGGCAGAATGAGCACACCTGACGGTTCGGACAGCAACGCGCAAGCCACGGGACGCATGCTGTCGGGGTTCAAGATGCTCCGGAAGCACTGGGCCCTAGTCGCTGCGACCACCCTCCTGTGCTCAGGCGCAGTTCTTCTCTACTCGAAGTCACAGGCGAAGGTCTACCAGGCGACGACGCTCATCGAGATCGATCCGCGTGCGACTCAGCCGCTAGGCGAGAAGCAAGCCGACATCGTGGACATGGGGGCGGGCACCTACTGGGACACGCGCGACTACTACGAGACCCAGTACAAGATCATTGGCTCGGAGCGCGTTCTCTCGGCCGTCGTCCGTGACCTGGGCCTCGCATCCGATCGCTACTTCCTCAGCATTGGGCCCGCGCCGGCACAGGCCCCCACGTCTGAGGACGCCACGATCATCCTGTCGCGCCGGGTTAGCGTCGAGCCCGTGAAGAACAGCCGACTGGCCTACATTCACGTCGACGATACCGATCCTGGGCGGGCAAAGCGCATTTGCGACGCGATTGCCAACGAGTACATCGACGAGAACCTCCAGACGGCGCTGTCCTCGACCTCGGACGCCGTCACGTGGCTCAACGGGCAAGTGGACCATGTGAAGGGCGATCTCGACAGCAATGAGAACGCCCTCTACGACTTCAAGCAGAGAAACGATCTGCCGAGCACCTCCATCAACGAAGCATCCAACATGCTACGCGTGGAGATGCAGGAGCTCGACACTGCGCTCACGCGCACACGTACGAAGCACCAAGAACTGCTCGCCAGGTACGAGGAGCTGTCCATGGTTGCAGCGGACAACCCGGATCAGTTGCCGGCGTCCGAGCTGCTTACGAGCCCATTTCTTCAGGCGCTTCGGGCGCAGTACCAAGACGCCGTGAAGGAACGGGCGGGGCTCATTGGAGAGGGAAAGGGAGACGGTCACCCTCTGGTCAAGCGTGCGGATCAGAGGATAGGCGAAACGCGCTCCGCGCTGCTGAGCGAGGTGCGCAACATTCAGGGCGCCGTCCAGCGAGATCTCGCCGTGGTTTCCCGGGAGGAAGCTGGCGAAGCCGGGCTCTTCGAGGCGACCCGCAAGAGGGCAGTCGACCTCAACATGAAGGAGATAGAGTACCACCGGTTGGACCGCACGCGGGACGAGAACGAGAAGCTCTACAGCATGCTCCTCGAGCGCCTCAAGGGAGCCGACCTTGCGCGGATGATGAAAATGAACAACATCCGCGTCGTCGATTCCGCAAGTCGTCCGAGAATGCCGATCCGGCCGCGTTGGCTACTCAACACCGGCATCGGATTCATCGCCGGTGTCTTGCTGGGCCTGCTCCTCGCATCACTACGAGAGCAGCTGGATAGCTCACTGAAGACACCAAGCGACGTCGAACAAGATCTGCGGATTCCCTTTCTCGGTCTCCTTCCCGAAATGAAGGACGAGGAACAACGTGATCGCAAGGGCCGGCGAGCGCGCCGCTCGAAGGAGCGCGGTCGGACAAACGGGCCGATGGAGCTCGTCGTGCATGACCAGCCCTTGAGTGGCATCGCGGAGGCAGCACGGAGCATCCGGACGAACATCATGTTCATGAACCCGGATCGACCTCATCGCATCCTTCTTGTGACGAGCGCGGCTCCTTCGGAGGGCAAGACGACGGTTGCATGCAGCATCGCCATCGCCCTGGCGCAGGGCGGACAGCGCGTCTGCATCGTTGACTGCGATCTTCGGCGCCCACGCCTCCATCGGATCTTCGACCGTGTCGGTGATGCGGGAGTCACCAACCTCTTGGTTGGTGAGTCAACGCTGGACGACGTCGCGAAGCAGACAACCGTCGACAATCTGTGGTCGATTCCGGCGGGACCTACTCCGCCCAATCCGGCCGACATGCTTCATTCGGAGCGGTTCCGCAAGTTCATCGAGGAGCTAGGCCAGCGCTTTGATCGCGTGATCTTGGACAGTCCTCCCCTAGTTGCTGTCACGGACTCCGCGATCATCTCTCGCTTGGTCGACGGAACCGTCTTCGTTGTGCGAGCATTCAAGACCTCGAAGCACCTGAGCGCCCAAGGCCTTCGGTCCCTTCAGGGTGTCGACGCACCCGTAGTCGGCGCGGTGCTGAATGCGGTCAATCTCGATCGCCAAGAGTACAGCTATTACTACCACTACTACTACTACAAGCAGGCGGGGTATCGCCCCCATCCCCCTCAGCCCGGCGAGGACGAGAGCTCGGGGGCTGCCCCGCCCAACTGATTCTAAGGGGCTGACCTACCCAGCGAGGTGGGTCCGTCGCCATGGGTAGCGACTCCCTCGGCAGCCGTGTCCGGTAACGTCACGAGCAAAGGCAACCTCGATGAACGCGAGCAAGACGACAGCAGCCATCCAGCATCTTCTGGCACACTGCGGAAGCCTGCGCGCAGGCGAGCGCGCAACCATTGTCTACGATCCGACGACCCGCGATCTCGGTGAAGCGTTCACCCGCGAGGCGCGCCTCGTTACTCAGTCCGCGTCCGGCCTCGAGATTCCCTTGGCGACGCGCCATGGCCAACAACCTCCGCCGGCGGCGGTAGCGGACATGCTGGGGAGCGACCTCATTATCTCCCTGTGTCAATTCTCGCTCGCCCACACACAGGCCAGGATCGACGCAGGCAAGAGAGGGGCACGCTTCCTCAGCATGCCCTGCTACACGTGGGAACTGCTGGAAGACCCGTCGGTCCTCGTGGACTTCAAGAGCCGAGGTCCCATCGTGAGGGCAACCGCTGGGGCGCTGACCAGGGGATCGGCGGTGCGCGTGACCTCACTAGCGGGCACCGACATCACCATCGGAATTGCGGGGAGGACCGGCAACGCCTGCCCTGGCTATGTGGAGGCTCCAGGCGACCTCGGCTCCCCACCAGACATCGAAGCGAATGTCTCACCGGTGGAGGACGCGTCAAACGGCCGCGTGGTCATCGATGGCTCCATCACCTGTCCCGAGCTCGGACTCCTCACCACGCCCGTCGCCTTGACGGTCCGCTCGGGAAAGATCGACGCGATCGAGAGTGAGAACACTTCCTACGTAAGCATATTGGAGACCATGCTCGGCCCCGTAGACTCGCCCCGGCGAGTGCTCGCAGAGTGTGGGATCGGTCTGAATCCGGCAGCCCGCCTGACTGGAACGATGTTGACCGATGAGGGCGCACTTGGATGCGTGCACTTCGGCTTCGGATCCAACTCCACCGTGGGGGGCAAGAACGAGGTGGATTTCCACCTCGACTTCGTATTCAGGCGCCCATCCCTGTACGTCGATGGGACGCCGCTGATGCTTGAAGGAGAGCTGAGATGACCAACGCTACGACAGGCTCCTTCGCCGTTGATCTGGCGCGCCTCGCGGACAGGCAACCGGATGCGCCGGCCGTGCTGGTCGGCACCTCATTGGCGCCGAAGACGATTACTTACGGCTCGCTCGCGAACCTCGTGGATCGAGCGATCGCTCTGTATGGGCAGCTGGGGTTTGGTGCGGGCGACTCGGTCGTGTCCCTCATGCCGAATTCGGTCGAGGCTCTCGTCGCCTTCCTGGCGTGCATCAAGGGTGGCTACGGCTTTGCCCCCCTTCCGTGCACCGCGTCGCCCCGGGAAATTCAAAGATGGTTGCGGCTCATCAGGCCGCGTCTCTGCTTGACAACGGAGCTGGTCGCCGCGGAGGTCGGCGGGACAGTGCGCGAGGCGGATCTGCCGCTGCTGCAGGTGAACGCCGATGCGGAGTTCTCCTGGTTACCGGCGAACGCGCCAAAGCTTTGCGCCGGAACACAGTCTCGCCTCTATCTTTCCACCAGCGGGACGACCGGTGAGCCCAAGGCGATAGTCCTGGACGGCGATCGCTTGTGGGCGAGCGGGTGTGCATTCACGCAGTTCCACCGCCTGCACGGGACCCCCCTGCGGTTCTGGAACTACCTGCCCATGTCGTACCTTGGCGGGCTCTTCAACCTCGGCCTGATTCCGTTGTGTATCGGAGGCAGCACCGTTATCGACGAGTCGTTCTCGGGTCGAACGTTCCTCCAGTTCTGGCAGACAATCGAGCGCTTCGAGGTCGATGCCTTGTGGCTCGTCCCCACCATCGTGCGAGGGCTGGCCAAGATGTCCGAGAAGATGCAGCCGGAGGCTCTGCGTCTCCGTGGAAAGCGCATCCGGACCGCGTTCCTCGGAACCGCGCCGATCGACCTCGCGACCAAGCGCAAGTTCGAGGCGATGTTCGGCATCACCATGCTCGAGAACTTCGCGCTGTCGGAGACCACATTCCTCACGAGCGAGGTCGAGGGGAAGCTCAACAAGCGCGTCGAGGGCAGCATGGGCGAGGTTCTACCCTACGCCGACCTCAAGTTCGTTCCCGTACCAGGCACCGATGGTCGCCCAGGAGCCCTCGAGATTCATGCAAAATCTCCCTACCTCTTCCTGGGATACCTGGGCAGCGATGGGAACGTGGAAAGTCCCCTGGACGTCGACGGATTCCTGCCTACCGGCGACCTCGGGCATCTAGGGGTGGACAAGCAGCTCGTCCTCGACGGTCGCAAGCGGGACATCATCAAGAAGGCTGGCAACCTGGTATCGCTGCGCGAGGCTGAAGTGCTCGCCCAGAGCCACGAGGCTGTCCACGAAGCAGCAGCCGGTCCAATTCCCCACGACTTCTATGGCGAGAGCTACGTGCTGGTCGTCGTGCTCAAGCCGGGGCGTCGAGAAGAGGAGCTCGCCGAGGTCAGCTCGTTCCTGCACGAGAACCTGGTGAAGTACAAGTGGCCGGAACGTCTGGTTGCACGCAAGGATCTGCCCCGGACGGACAGCGGCAAGGTGAAGAAACACGTTCTAGCCTCTGAACTGGCGGACGGGGTCTGACGGAGGCTGTGGTGTCAAATTACAACGCCATGCAGACCAGCGCGAAGATCGCCACGATACCGGAGGCGCTGTCCATATACATCAATCAGCTCGTGTACGAGCAGCGCCGTCGTGGTCGCGACATCACCGTACTCTCCCTAGGGGAGGCGTTCTTCGACATCCCCATGTTCGACTTCGCGAAGCTCGACTTCGTCCGTGGTTATCACTACTCCGACAGCCAGGGCATCCCGGAGCTCCGGGAGAAGATCGCGAGCTTCTACGCGCGCGAATACGGGGCGACCGTCAATCCTAAGACCGAGTTACTCGTCACGGCTGGTTCGAAGCCCGTGATCTTCTTCGCCATGCAGGCGGCGTTGAATCCGGGTGACGAGACTTTGATTCACGAGCCAGGCTGGCTCAGCTACCAGGAGCAGGCCCGGCTCTGCGATGCTGTCCCGACATTCATTCCGTATCACGTGGAAGTCGCCGACTTTCACAAGTACTTCACGGACAAGACGCGGATGTTGGTTCTCAACAACCCCAACAACCCGGCCGGCCGCATCTACACGAAGGAGGAGCTGAGCGGGCTGTACAAGCAGTGTCGTCCCCGCGGCATCTACCTCATGGTGGACGAGGCATACAGTGACTTCGCCCCTTCAGGCACGTTCCACTCGATGACCGAGATCGTGCCAGACAAGGACGGCGTGATAGTCGTCAACTCCCTGTCGAAGAACATGGGGATGTCTGGGTGGCGAGTGGGCTACGTCATCACAGCGAATCCGCTCCTTCGTCAGATCTTGAAGATCAACCAACACGTCATCACCTGCGCACCGACCGTACTTCAACAGTACATGGCGAGGTACTTCGATGACGTGACCGCGGTCACGCTGCCGCAGGTTCGAAGCATCGTGGAGAAGCGCGACCGCATACAGAAGCTCATGGATCAGCTGGGGCTGGTGCAGATGCACGGGAATGCGACGTTCTACTTCATGGTGAGCATCGAGAAGTTTCCCGGGTCGGGCTTCGACTTCGCCTTGCACTGCCTCTTCAACCACCAGATCGCCGTCGTGCCTGGTTCGGCATATGGCGACAGCTGTGCCCGTTTCGTGCGGGTGGGTATCGGAACCGAATCCGAGGAGCGGATACACGACGCTCTGCTGGTCATCAGGGATGTCATGAACATGACCCGATTCGATGGCGAATCTGTTCGTTCGACGGTGAAGGCATAAGGGTTTCACATCTTCGAAGGAGGGCTCGGGCGAGGAAGCAGGAAGTTCTTGCGGGGCTCCAGCAATGGTTTCGCAACAAGTCCCGAAAGGTCGAGGGCGATCTGACCAAGCTGGCGTCCGTGGACTATCTCTCCGCCGGGTACGTGGATTCACACGGGACCGTGGAGCTCATCGTCGAGCTGGAGGGACACTTCGGGATTGTGTTTTCGATCGAGGGGTACGAAGATCCTCGGTTCTTGACCGTCGGTGGCCTCGCCGAGATCGTCGAGGCACTGCGGGCAACGCAGTGAGAGACGACGAGAGCAAGCTCGGCGAAGGAACGTGAATTCGGGGCACGAGCAGGTCGCTGGGGAGCCGCAGGGGAGCGGGATACTGGCGTGGCTACAGCGGTCGCCATACTGGCGAGACGTCGCGTGGCTTGCCTCCGGAACGGCGGCGGCGCAGCTCATTAACCTCGCGGCGATGCCAGTGTTCTCGCGCTTGTACTCGCCTGCGGACTTCGCCGTTCAGAACCTGTTCGTTCAACTCACGCTCTTCCTGGGGGTCCTCATCACCTTTCGGTACGAGTACCTGGTGAAGATCCCGGCCCGTGACGTCGACGCCTGGCAGCTCGTGTCTCTCGTCGTCATCCTTGGTGGCGGCGCGACGGTCCTGTTGACGCCTGCTGCGTGGCTATTTCGCGCGACGTTCGCACGGTGGGCGGGTGATGCGCAGCTGGCCCCCTGGATGGCCCTGCTGCCGGTCACGGCAGCCGCGACGTCCCTGTCGGTGGCCCTGCAGGGGTACACGCAGCGGAAGGAGCGGTACGGACAGGCTGCGACGGGGGAGATCGTCGGAAGGGTCACGCTGGCCGGCACGACGCTCGGCGGGTACTTCGCGCTGCCAGGGGCAGGTGGACTGGTCGTGAGCGCGCTGGGTGGCGCGGTGGCCAAGATCAGTTGGCTGCTCCGCGTCTGCGACCGGCGTTTCCAGGAGCGGCCCGTGGGGCGACGGACCCTCGCGGCTACGCACGGAAGAATGGGCGGCTCGCTGGTGCTGTCCCATTTCCTGCTGGCGCTGTCGGGCATCATTCCGCTGACGTACGTCGCACACGCGTACGGAGCGACGACCCTCGGCCAGTTTGCCATGGCCAACGGCGTTGTGGCCCTGCCGTCCTTGCTGGTGGGCAACGCCATTGGTGACGTGTTCTATCAGAGGGCCGCTCGGCGTTGGGCGGAGGGCAAGGGCTTTGCCGACATCTGGCGGACCACGGCCGCAAAGCTCCTCATCATCGGCTTGCCGATGTACACCATCGCAGGGGTTGCCATGCCATGGGTGTTTCCGTTCGTCTTCGGCCGGCAATGGGTGGAGGCAGGTCAGTTCGGCAGTCTGCTATGCATCGTCGGATTCCTGTCGTTCGCGAGTAGCCCGATGGGCTGGGCGAACGTGGTCGTCGACGTGGACTGGTACGGGCCCGTCTGGATGGCCACGAGGACCCTGACGGCCGGCGTGACCGTGGTGCTGGCCATGGCGTGGCACTGGGGAGCCAGGGCGTTCGTCGTCGCGACCGTCGTGCAAACGGGTGCCATGTACCTGCTCGACTACTGGGCGAAGTGGAGATTCTCGAATCGTGTTCCCGTGGGGATGGCCAAGTCTGGGGAGGGAGCCACCTAGTGCTCGGGCTCGTGGTAAGCACCCTTCGGAGGTTGGTGCCCAAGGAAGCAAAGGTTCGCCTCCGCAGGTACGGGAATGCCTGGGCAACGGCGCGTCGCGCAAGACAGAGAGAAGTTTCGATCCAGAGGTACGGGCAGTTCGAGGCAGGTGAGCTCGCGTCCCTCCTGAGGGGGGCAGCTGGCATCCCCGGGGGGAGCGTGGTGTTCGCGCAGTGTTCCCTAAACGACATGCACACCTTCAAGGGCGGACCGGCCGGCGTGCTCCGTGCGCTGACCGAGGTAGTGGGGACGTCTGGCACCCTCCTGATGCCCGCGTACACCGAGAACGCGTGGGCTGTGCCGCCGAGACTGTTCGACGTGATGAAGGAACCGACCTACGCAGGTCTGGTGAGCGAGCTGTTTCGTCGGAGTCCAGGCGTGATTAGGAGCCTGCACCCCCGCCACTCGATCTGCGGAAGGGGGCCGATGGCGGAGGAGATTCTGACCGGACACGATCGGTGCGTACGCGCCGACGGGCGCGACTCGCCATTCGATCGGCTGCGAAAGCAGGACGACGCATTCGTGGTCACGATCGGATTGCCCTTTGGTATTGCGTCGTTCTTTCACTGGGTGGACGACTACGAGCCCGACAAGCTGCCCTTTCCGGTGCACAAGAAGGTGCCAACGCGGTGCATCGTCCGCGACGTGCGAGGGGTCGAACGTGAGGTGCTGGACTGGGGACTACGGCCAGAGGTCGCAGCGACGGTGTCGTCCCCCCGTGTTGCTCGCTTGCTATCGCCACGGGCCCTTCGTGCAATCACCCACAAGGGCGTTACGATCTGCGTCTATCGCGTCCCAATCTTGGCGAAGGAGCTGCTCGATCTTCGAGACCGCGGCATCATCCACTATCGGCGACGCTAGGCTTTCCCCCGGCTGTGCCTTGCTTCTCGCTCTTGGGCACGCTTCGCACCACGCGCTTGGCCGCTGGCATGACCGCGGGGTCCGAGACCCCGACGCGGTCGGCGCTCGCCTGCCGGAGAAGGAAGCCCAGGAGCAGGGCGGTCAGAAGTCCGTTGTTCGCAAGCACGAGAGGACCCCCCGCCCCCCACAGCCCCAGGTAGACGCAGATGGCAGTGTAGGTCAGAATGCGCCCGAGACTCTTGGGGCGGCGAAACAGGCTGACCTGGACTCGCTGATAGAGCGCACCCAGCATCAGAGGAACTGCGACGACGCCGAACCGTCCGAAGTTGTACCAGACGCTCCCCCACAGTGACGGCGGGGCGGTTCCCTCGCGGTCATGAAACATCACTTCGAAGATGTCGACGTTCAGCGAACTCTCTATGGCTGGACGAATGGGTCTGGGCAAAAGGGAGCAGATCTCTGCTAGCCAGTCCGAGCCGAAGCCTGGATTGCTTGCATGATAGATGTACCTGAATCCCCAGAGTGAGGCGAACTGGTTGCCCCAAAACACGCGGTCGAACATCTCGTTCAAGATGGCAAAGACATCTTCAGCGCTGTCGACACGGGTAGCTGAGCGTCCCAGGAAGAGCGTCGACACGGCAAAGAGGAACAGGCCTCCCAGAGCCAATGGGAGAATGACAAGGCGACGCGTCCGCTGTGGAAGGGTGGCCCAGCCAAACACCCCAGCGAAGACGAACGCCAGCGCCATCGCGCCGCGCTGGCCGGTTCCCAGAAGCCCGACGATGCAAATGGGAACAAGGACCAAACCGAACCAAAAGTCGCGCCGTCGCCGCAGGAGGGCGTATCTGACCAGGTACAATACGGTCACGATAGGCAAGAGAACGTTCTTGAACTGATTGAAGTAACCCGGAGCGAAATACGCATCGCCGTTGTACATGTTCTTTCGGAGGTCTCCGGCGTCTTCGAGTGCGCTGCCAGTCTTCAAGTAGCTTTCGACTGACATCACGAAGACGTTGTATCCCACCATGACGTAGTAGGTGACGGTCGCCGCAACGGAGACGACAGCGACGACCAGGAGGACGATGTCGAATTCGCGACCGTACTCGCAAACCAGCGGCTGGGCCCACCACTGTTTCGGCGTGCTGGCGACTCCCGCGCCCGAGTCCCTCCGATCGATTGCGCGTGCCACGAGTGCGCCAGTGATGAACAGGACCTGGGTGATGGTCATGACCCAGAGGTGGACACGGTCCGCCTCGAAGATCGGGTCCAGCAGCGGCAAGGTGCCGACGAACATGAGCATCTGCGACAGCAAGAAGAGCGCAACCGGATTCAGGTTCCGCTGCCCCGCAGGGACCGAGAGAAGGTACGCGAGCGTTGTCACGAAGAAGATGGCGACCGGTAGCTCGTCCATGGTCACGTCTGAGGCAGGTACTGGCCGGTTCTCAACAAACGATGGACGCATGGTCCGCCAACGGCTGGGAACGGCCCGCCGCAACCATCCCGTGAGGAAATAGCGGACATGAGGCCGAGAAGGTAGCGAAGGTACGGGAGCGGGGCCACGTCCTGCATGTGTGTCGGGACGGCCTACAGTTGTTCAGCCTTTCGTGGGGAGAACAACGCGTTCGCCGTCCGGCCTGCCCGGCCTGCCGCCCGTGGTCCTACATGTCGCTTCCCCGTAGAGGCAGCGTGATAGGCTGCCGCGCGCGAAGCGCTTACCCATCCCGCGAGGCTATCGTGACCCGACTCCCCGGTGACGTCATCTTGCTGCCAGCGGCACAGGGCCGCTGGATTGCCATGAACGTGTTTGCACGCACGTGCCTCGGGCTCGAGGCAGACGGCGTCGCTGTGCTGAGCGACGCCGAGACTCTCGCCTCGGGCGCCCTGCTCGAGAAGCATCCAGGCTCCTTTGCGGTCTACGAGATCGAATGGTTCTCGAACGTCGAAGGCCTGCTCGCCGATCCGACGCGAGTTCGCCGCGGGACCTGGCCTGAGGCCGAGAAGGTGGACGCTCCGGGTCTGGTCAAGCGACTGAAGAAGCATCGCCTCCTCGTCGACGACGAAGTCGCCTACCGCGCCAGCTTCGCACCGAAGACCTCGCTGGTCGACGGCGTGCGGCTCGGGAACTTCCACCAGCAACTCGGCCGCGAGCTGCTCCTGGTTCGCCGCGAGAACCCAAGCTCGTGGTGGGTGCACCAGAAGTTCGCATCGCCTGACAAGCTCAACGACAATCTCTACGACGCCGTGCAGGGGAGGTTCCTACGGCGCTATTTCCCCGAGAGGTTCGCCGGCAAGCGGGTCCTCGACCTCGGCTGCGGAACGGGTTTCTATGCGAAGCTCATGGCGCGCGCCGGTGCCCGGGTGGTCGCCGTCGATCCGAGCACCGAGTACATCGAGATCGCGCGCACTTCACAGCAATCACCCTCCGAGAGCGCCGCCACGGATGTGCGCTTCGAGGTAGCTCCTCTCGGAGAGCCGGGCGCCCTTGCGGCGCTCGCCGAAGAGAGCTTCGACTTCGTGTTCATGAGCGACGCGATTCTGTTCTACTTCGTCTCTCCGGCGCCCGGCCCGAAACCGGATCTTGGCGTCCTGCTCGCCGACGTGAGGCGCGTCATGGAGCCGAACGGCCGCTTCATCAGCATCGAACCGCACTCGACGTTCTGGCTGGCGCCGTGGCTCGGTGACGCGGAGCACCCTTTCACGGTGCTCACGGAGCATCTCGATCGTACCTTCGGGGTCACCGCGCCGCTCGGCCGCTTCCTGGAGGCCATCCTCGAGCACGGATTCTCCCTCACGCGGATCGAGGAGCTCGGAGTCGATCCGGGCTTTGCGACCGTCGACCCGCGCGCGTATCACTTTGCGCGTCAGTTCCCCTTGTGGCAGTTCTGTGAGTTCGCGAAGGTCGGATCGCGTTGACGACAGCCGGGCGCCAAATGGGTTCAGACTGTTGCGTGTCGTAGCGCAGAGCCAGCGGCAGCCGCGGCGAAAACCGCTGCAAACTGGCCCGCCTGCGCCCTTCGGCTAAACCGTTCCGTCGCCGAGACCAGCGGTCGCGGCCAGCCTTCGGCATCCAGCCGCCGCAGATGAGCCGCGGCCGTAGCGACATCAGTCGGATCAAACCGCCACTGCAACAGCCCCGCGCTATCGAGGATCTGCCCGCACTGCCCATGGTCCTCGATGCCGGCGAGGATGGGACGCCCGGCCATGATGTACTCGAAGACTTTTCCCGTGACCGAGTCCCGATCGCCCGGCCGGATGAACAGCAGCGAGGCGTCAGCCGAGAGCAGATAACTCAGGGCGACGACGTGCGGCTGGTACCCCAGAAACTGAAGCCGAGTTGCGACGCCGATTTCGCGAGCCAGTTCTTCTGCGCCAACAAAGGACGTCCCTACGAATACGACCTCGATCGTCTCTGCGAGGCTCTGCGGCAATGCGCGGAGCGCCTGCAGAAACGTCAGGTAGTTCGGCTTGTGGTGCTCGTGGAGGGAGCCCGCGTATACGATCCGACGAATGCCGGGGGTGCGAGCAGCCGGGACCAGCTCTGCGGCATCCGCGGGATCGAACCCGTTCGTGACCGTGAACGCCCGGTCCTGCAGGCTCGGATAACGCTCGGTGAGCCTCTTGGTCAACTCAGGCACCACCGTGACGATCGCAGCCGCACTGGGCACGATCAGGCGCTCGAGCTGCCGCTGGGCCGCCAAGTGCAGAGGCGTCGGGGACTGATGTCCGTAGCTGTCGTCCGTCCAGCCGTCGCGAAAATCGATCACGTACGGAATGCCCGTCGTCCTCCAGAGCATGTACGCGGCGACCATGCTCGAATATGGCGTGCCCGCAGTGTAGATGACCGGAGCGCCCGATTCGCGCAGGGCCCGCAGCCCGGCCGTGTAGCAGAAAGGAATCCATCCGGCGTGCGCGTCCGGGAATGCAACGAGGTCGCGCACGAGGCGGTATAGCTTCACGAAAGGGGAGTTGGTCGAGACCGAGGGCTTCTTCTGGTTCGCACCCTTCGTGGGCCGCAGCTGGTGCATCAAGTGAGCAACGCGGAGGGGGTCGAGCGTCTCGGTTCTCACGACGCGAGCGCTGCCGGGGATCTCGGCCATGAGGCTCTCGTCATGCGCGTAGTAGAGGACGTCCTTCACGGTGACGACGACCGGATCCCAGCCGAACTCCGGCAGATACTTCACGGTCTTGAGCGCGCGCTGGACGCCCGGGCCACCGAGGGGAGGGAAGCCGTACGCCAGGAAGAGCAGGGGGCGGTTCGGTGTCTTGCCAGTCCCCACTGTTTGGCCGGGCATCGCGGGGCTGGCCGCATTCGTCGGGGCCACTGCGTCGAGGGCCGAGCTGTGCTCTGGATGGGAGTCGGCGTGCGTTTGTGCCATGGCGCGCGTTGGAACAGGGGGCGTGGGCGACCGCATACTATAGATAGCCTACTTCGCGCCGGCTTCCCGCAGCCGGGACCACACGGCGTTCGCCTGTGCGCCGTGATCCTTTCGCGGTACAGCAACCCGCCGCATCACCTCGGCTCGCAGACGAGGATGCATCACGAAGTACTGCTTGCCGGCGCTCACGGCCTGCGGCTGCGGTTGTACCTCGCCGCGCAGGAGGCGCGCTGCGCTCTCCGCCAGGAACTCAGCAGCCGTGAGCTCGACCCGGTTCGTGTAGTCGGTCCAGGACTCGCCGATGGCGCGGGGAAGCTTGCGCGAGGCGATGATGGGGCCGGTGTCGATGCCAGCATCCATCACGTGCACGGTCAGGCCCGGCTCGTCACCGTTCCACTCGGCCCACAGAGCCGGATCCATGCCGCGGTACTCTGGCAGCAGGCCGCTGTGGCAGTTCATGACGCCGAGTCGTGAGGCGCGGAGCAGGCCATTGCGGATCAAGCCGCCACCCGAGAAAATAATGAGGTCGACGGCCGGCATGCGCATCAACGCCTGCGCCGCGGCGTCCCCGAAATCCTGCACGGACACGATCGCTGCGTCGTGCTGCCGCGCCCAGCCGGTCAGGGTGAAGTCGGCTGGCAGGTTGGCGTGCAGCCAGTGCTCGAGTGGGGCAGCTTTGTTCATGTCGTGGCGCAGAAATTTCGACCAGACCTTGCTGACCAGCTCGAGGCCCTCCCGGCGCCAGTAGCTCTTCACGCGCTCTGCATCGAGCAGACGCGGGACGAGGATGCTCGAGATCGAGATGCCCTGTCGACGAAGCATCTCACAGACAGCAAGCGAGAAATGACTCCGAACGGTCGGGGCCAGGACGCAGGCATTCATGCTTGCCCCATCCTCTCGAAGACCCGCTCCTGATGCGACACGGACTCGAAGGCCACGTGCGCCGCCACGACGGCCGTACGCCCTACGGGCTGGTGTCCATGCATGCGGCGCCAGACCAGATCGTTGCACTTGAGGGCGGAGTTGAAGAGACGCCAATCCCCCGTAGATGCTAACCGATCGAGGAACGACGCTCCGAGGCACGCCGTGGCCATGATCGTCGCCCAGCGATCAGGACTGCAGAGGCGTAGCGACCGCCGCACCTCGAGGTGACGCATCAGACGCTCGAACAACGCAGCGTCGATCGGAGCAGCGCGCCGCTGAAGGGCTCGGAGAGCCAGAAACCACTCCGGGTTCAGCGGCTCCTTGGAGGAAAGCGCGGACATCAGGTCCGAGGGGATGCTGCCGGCGGACCGCTCGCCGGACAGTCGACGGTACTCGAGCTCGAGCTCGTCGGCGGTCAATGGGCGAGCGAAGTTCGTCGTCGAGAGCGATCCGAGGAATTCGCGATAGCTCTGCGCGTCGGGTCCCAAGAGGAGCTTGTGCACACTAGGCGCGCGCATCACCAATGATTCCTCCTCTCGCGACGGCCAAGTTGAGGCGAGAGAGCGCCTGGCCGGAGAACCACACGTCGCTCGACGGCTGGGGCTGCCCTCCGGGGAAGTTGATGACGCCGAACTGGAAGGCGTCCCACGGACGAAGCGGGTCCTTGTTCCATTGCGCAATGTCGTGCCAGCGTTCACCGTCCTTGGACACGTACATGTGCACACGGAGGTCGTCCAGCGCGGGGCAGGTCTCGACGGTGGAGGCGAAGACGATCCATCCGTCCGAGGTCGTGCATCCGTACCACGCGGGACCGTTGATGGCTTCGAGCGGCTGAATCCCCCAGGTCTTCCGATCAAGCCTGTTCAGGTAGTTCAACCCCAGGTGATTGTCGTTGCCGAAGTAGACATAGTCCTTCGTGAACACGAGGTTCACGGAGGAATATGGCTTGGACCCGTCGCCGATGTATTCGACGTTACGGAACTCGGGGTCGGTCCGGACGATCCAGTTCTCTCCTTCGATGTCGCCAGTCGAAAACCATACGGTCTGTTCGTAGGGATCCCAAAAGCAGCCGTGGTAGTGCCGAAACTTGCCGGGTGCGGACTCGTAACACACCTCCCACCGGCGCCCGTCGTCGTAGCCGCGCAGCATGCGTACGGCGATCCGCTCGGCGTTGCGCAGGTACTCGCCGAAGAGGAGCACGTCGTTAGGCAGCACTGCGATGCCGCGGTGGAGCGTGCCGCGACATCGCTCGATGTCGTGCACAACTTCGGGCGCGCCACCCGGTGGGATGCGGAATATGCGGCCGTCGAGCAGCGCGATCACCGTCCCCGTGGACAGGACGGCGATATTCTCGACACGGCGTCGGAACACGCGCCGCGTGGTCTTCGTACGCAGAAGCAAGTGATCGAGGGCGCGCCGTGGCTGCAAGGTGGCTAGATGCACAAACGGTTCCCCAGGCGGGGCGCCGAGCCTCCTCCGCAACACCATGTTGCGTCGTGACGCGTACACGTACGACTGGTCGATGAAGTGGACGCAGTCGAGCTGGTTGTCCTGCTCACGCAGCGCGAGGCGAATGCCGTTGTCAGAGTGCTTCACGCCGCCCAATCCGCTTCTGGTCGTCATCCGGCTCTATGCTCTCGGTCTGTGCGGAGGTCTCCTGCGTGCCTCGCCCGGCGGGGTGTGTACCACACTCGAGCAACCTGCGGAAACCGCAGCGTTCTGCGTCCGGGGGGGCTTCGCTGAGCCTTGTCGTGGCCGCGCGCCGCCCCGTTGCGGAGGCACACCCCCGCAATGTGTTGCGGGACGGCTCGCGGTCGTTCAGGCCTCGGACGGAGGTGCTGCGCGACGCCATCAAGGGGGAGCTGATCGCTCGCCATCCCACGAGTTGCCCGACTGCTTCTCGACGTCACCCTGATCCAGGTGCGTGGCTGGATTCTCGGCCACGTTGCCGAGCACCGAAAGACGGTGCGAGCTCACGGCGGTAATGGCGAACGTCCTCGTGCCGTGCATGCGATTGTCTTGGATGGTGGCACCCGACGTGCTCTCCAGCGAGATGTGCCATTTCCCGGCAGGGAGACCCTCCAGAGTGTTTCCGGAGATGTCGAGACTCTCGAAGGTGCCTCCGGATACCTGGATGCCACTTCCCGTGGTAGCTCCCAGCGCCACGGCGGATAGCAGGTTGCTGCCGATCGTCGTACGGAGCGCGCGCTGCTGGACGATGATTCCGCTGGCATTCGTCTGGTGGATCGCGTTGTCCGTCAGGCGGATGGTATCCGTCGAGTTTCCCACGCTGATGCCGTAGCCGCTGAACCTGCTGACCGAGTTGCCCGAGACCGTGACGTCGCGCAGCACGTGTACGTGATCGCCGCAGCCATCGATCTCCAGACCCGCGCCGCGGGCCCCCCCGGGGGGGGGGGGGCCGCCCACCCCCCAGGGAGTTTAGGGGG
>VFSW01003917.1_pt1 | contig 22270 bp, 23 predicted proteins | sample 5358111 | NCBI WGS metagenome assembly VFSW01 (sample SAMN11554181, study PRJNA540505) | mine drainage metagenome | isolation source: sediment from site ElyBrook_90M | place: USA: Ely Copper Mine, Vershire, VT | collected 2017 | reverse complement strand
GGCCCGCCCCCCGCCCCGGGCCCGGCGGCCGCCGGCCCCGCCCCCCCCGCGGGGCCCGCTGGCCGGGGGCGGGGACACGGTGCTGGTGACCAATGGCGCGGCGTCCTTTGCCTTCGTGCGCTTCGGCGCGGGCGCCAGCGTGGGTGCCGCTGTATCCGACACGCCGGTGCCTCCTGGGGGGCGGCTGATGTTCGGGGTCAACAAGGCGATCACCTTTGCAGCCGCGGTGCTCGCCTCCGGCAGTGGTCCGGTGTATTTCAGCCGCGGCGATGGATCGGCCTACTGATGTCCGCCGCCCCCCAGGCACCGCTGCTGGATTCCGAGAAGGTGGATGCCCGGCGATTCTGCGGCTATCCGGCCTTCGGGCTCGGTGCCGCCGGCTTTCAGAACTGGCGATTCTACCAGGTCTACGGGCTGATGGAATTCCGTCTGAACAATCTCGCGGATTCCGAGCTCTCGGTGATCAGGTCCTATCTCGGCACGCTGAATGCGCTCGAGGTCGGAATCTCGGGTGCGGCCAATAATCTCGATACCGATCAGGCAGCGGTCTGGACACATAACAAAAACGAGGTGCGTGATCGCTCGGCCTTGTTCGACGATTGGCGCCGGCGGTTATGTGGCTTTCTGGGGCTGCCACCCGGGCCCGCGCTCGCTAGCGGTGGCAGCATCACGCTGGTGGTGTGACGATGGATTCGAACACGCTGCAGGACATGATCAGCCGCGGGCTTGGTACCGCAGCCCGAGTCCTGGGTGGACCCACGGACGCCTACCGTCCCGTGCAGGCCTCGTCCCCGCTGGCGCCGGAGAACCGGTATCTCCGGCTGCCGGCGGCCTTCAGCGCCCCCGACGGGCGCTTCCGTCAGCCCGATCCGTATGGTGCCGCTCTCTGGCATGGAGTGTTCGACGCAGCCTATACGCTGCCGGGGGATTATTTGGTTCAGGGCTCGCAGACTTTCTTCATTGCCGCCCAGCAGCCGTTGCTGCCGGTACTCTGCGTCAAGGCGAACCGCATTGTGTCGTTCGCGCGTGCAGCGGCGCCGACCGCGGCCGGTGCGAACGCCTATGGTGGCTTCATCGAAGCGACGGCGAGCCCGCTGATGACCGGCTGGCCGGCAAATGTCCTTGGCCTCGGCGGCCGTGGCAAACCGGAGGCAGATCTGCCGGGCGACGAATCAATTCCGCTCTGGACGGTTCTGATGCCGGCCTGGCCGGGCGTGTATCTGCGCCCGGCCGATCTGATGACCGATGACCTGGGACGGAACTCGGTGGTGGCGGCGGCGGAGCTCAGTGAGCTCGGCTGGCGGCTGACTGTCAGACAGGCGATCACCTGATGGCCGACCAATCCGATGTTGAGACGACCCTGGTGGGATTGATCGTCGCCGCGTTGTACCCTGCTGGAACCAGTGGTCCGAGTGCCGTAGGGACGTTGGCCCGAGTTTATCGCGGCTGGCCGACAGCTGCCGCGCTGGATGCCGACCTGCTCGCTGGTTTCATCAATGTTTCGGTCTTTCCGGTCGATGGTGGCGGCCACACAACCACGCGTTATCCCGAAACCTGGTATCCGATCGTTGCGCAGGCGCCCACGCTCACCGCGACGCTATCGGGCACTACCGCCACCTTTGGCGGCGCGGGTGGGGCCGGGCAGGTCGCCGGGCTGATGGTCGATGGTCGAACCTATGTCTATCGCACGACGTCTGGCGACACGCCGGCCTCGGTTGCCGCCAATCTGGCGACTCTGGCTCGGGCGGATGCGATCGTCGGGTTGACGGGGGCCTCGATATCGGTGCCCGGTGCTGGGCGCATGTTGGCCAGGGTTGTCGCCGATACCGGCGCCGTGCAGGAGGTCCGCCGGCAGGTCAGGGACTTCCGGGTTAGTTGCTGGTGCAGCACCCCGGCGCTGCGGGATCAGGCGGCAGCGACCATCTACCGGGCCCTCGCGCCTCTCCATTTCATTGCGCTACCTGATGGCAGCGCCGGCCGTCTGACCTATGCCGGCGGCAACGTGTTTGACCAATCGCAGAACGCGACGCTGTATCGCCGCGATCTCGTCTACAGCGTGGAGTATCCAACCATGCTGAGCGCCTTGCTGCCGGCAATGCTGTTCGGCTCCGGCACGCTCGACGCGGTGCCCTTCATCGGCTGATCCGCGCTACGGCGCGTGCCAACATAACGGAGATCCCATGAACATGCATCTGGTGGTGGTGCGGCCGTTCGGGTCGTTCAGCCGCGGCGATACGATCGTCGATCCAAAGCGGGTGGCCGAGATCCTGGCCAGCTACCATGCCGCCAACGTCGTGCGGGTGAACATGGGCGGCATGGCGCGCCCGCAGCCCGCGCCTGTGTCGCAGCCTGCGGCCTCGCCCGGGTCTGCGCCGGTTGTCGAGCCCGAACCTGCGCGCGTTGCCGAAAAGGAGCACTGAGCCATGCCGATCGTCCAGCAGGGCAGCATCAACACCACGGCGCTGGTGGTTCCCGATCTGTATGTGCAGATCGTGCCCCCACAGAACCTGGTTCTGAATGGCGTGCCCACCGACGTCATCGGGGTTGTCGGAACCGCCAGCTGGGGCCCGGTCGGCCAGCCGGTGATCCTTGCGACGATGGCTGACTATGCGGCGAATTTCGGCCCGATCATGGCACGCAAATATGACATGGGCACGCAGGTTGCGACTGCCGTGCAGCAGGGGGCGCAAAATTTCCGCGCGGTGCGCGTGACCGACGGCACCGACACCGCCGCACAGGTCAGTCCGCCAGGCACTACCTTTACCTTCACCGCACTCTACACCGGCTCGCTCGGGAGTCAGATCGTGGTGAGCCTGACCAGTGGCTCGGCGGCCAAGACCTGGCGGCTGACGGTGTCACTGCCGGGCTTGCAGCCGGAAGTGTACGATAATATCGGCGGCACAGGCGGTGCCTTCTGGGAGGCGCTGGCAGCCGCAGTAAATAGCGGGCAGGGACCATATCGTGGTCCGTCACAGATCGTCACGGCGAACTCCGGCTCCACGCTGGTTGCGCCCGCCCCTTTCACCGTTTTGTTCGCGACTGGGACGCCTGGCACTGACGGCGTGGGGGGAGTTGCCGCTGCCGAACTGGTCGGGGTCGATGTGCCTCCCCGCACTGGAATGTACGCGCTGCGTGGGCAGGGCTGCAGCATTGGTGTGCTGGCGGACGCCGATGACAACACGCAATGGACGATCCAGGCCGCGTTCGGCCTGTCGGAAGGGCTCTACATGATCCTGACCGGACCTGCCGGTGACACCATCACCGATGCGGTGGCGGTGAAGCAGGCGGCGGGGCTCGACAGTTATGCCGCCAAACTGATGTTCGGCGATTGGATCTGGTGGAGCGACCAGGTCAATGCCGTCATTCGCCTGGTTTCACCGCAAGGCTTCGTGGCCGGGCGGCTGGCCAATCTCTCGCCCGAGCAGTCGAGCCTTAACAAGCAGCTCTACGGCGTCGTTGGCAGCCAGATGTCCGGCGGGCCGGGGACCGGGACCGCGACCAGCTACTCCTCGGCCGATCTGACGACCTTGTTCGGAGCGGGGATTGACGTGATTTCGAACCCGCAGCCTGGCGGTGCCTATTGGGGTGTACGAAGCGGCCACAATTCCTCGAGCAACCCTGCGACCAATGGCGATAACTACACACGAATGACCAACTACATCGCCTCGACGCTTGCAGCGGGTATGGGCATCTATGTCGGCCAGGTGATCAACGTCGATCTGTTCCGGCGTGTTCGCGCAACTCAGCTGTCGTTCCTGCAGAACATGCTGGGGCAGGGGATGCTGGGCAGCACCGATGGCAGCCTGCCGTTCAGCGTGATCTGCGACCTGTCCAACAATCCGCTCAGCCGAACGACCCTTGGCTATGTGCAGTCGGATGCGCAGGTTCAGTACCAGGCGATCAACGAGAAGTTCATCGTCAACATCGAGGGCGGCCAGACGGTGCAGGTCAGTCGCCAGACGCTGCCCAGCGGCCAGCCCGGCCAGTAAGGAGAATCCCCTGTGTCCACAACGACCTTTTCAATCGGTCGCGACACCCAGGTAGTGATGATCGGCCCGTTCGGCCGGGTCGATCTGCTGCATGTGACCGGCTTCGACAGCCGCCAATTGACGCAGAGCGTGCGCATCACCGCGCTCGACGGCAGCCAGCTTGCCACCGAGCTTCCCAAAGGATGGGAAGGCAGCTTCGATGTCGAGCGGGGTGACTCTACCGTGGACGACTTCATTTCTCAGCTGGAGGCGGCCTATTACGCCGGTGGTCCCGTCGCTGCCGGCACGCTCTATCAGTATGTCAACGAGCCTGACGGCTCGACGTCCACCTATCAGTACAACAGCGTCGTGTTCAAGCTCGGCAATGCTGGCCAATGGAAGGGCGACGCTTCGGTCAAGCAGAAGCTCGACTTCTTCGCGGCGACCAGGACTCGCGTCTGATGGAGACTCCTTCGGCACGGATCGTGGCGGCCGCGGCGGCGCTGCGGGTGGTGACCGACGGCCAGGGTCGGCGATTGACGCTGCGCCGCCTGAACGCTCTCGACAAGCTACGCCTGTTCAAGGCGGCCGGGCCCCAGCTGGCGCATAACCAGCCATGGCTCGGCATGGCGATGCTCGCCTGTTCGGTGGCAGCGATCGATGAGGTGCCTGTGCCTGTGCCGATGACCGAACAGCAGATCGAAGGTCTGGTTGCCCGGCTCGGCGATGCTGGTATCGCCGCAGCGGCAGCCGCATTGGAGGCCGACCCCACCCCGTCTGCCGCTTTGCTGGACGCGGCGGGAAACTGAGCCGGCACCCCGATCTGATCGACTGCCTGTTCTTGCTCCGGAACGGGGTGCCATTCGACGTCGCCTTCAGCCTGCCCGCCGATGACCGACTCGCCTGGGTGGTCGCGATCGGTACGCTCGATGGCGGGGAGTTCGACTGGCAGGCGCTGCGCTGGAAGGAAACGCCACGGTGATCTCCCTCGACAGGCTGCCGGTGCTGATCCGGAGGCTGGAACGGCTGGACGTCGAGGCAGTGCAGGAGGCAGCGATGGGGTCTGTGGCGCGGCAATTGTCCGAGGCGGTGCGGGCGGAGCTATCGACGATCCCCGGCGCGCCGCACGGGACACCTTGGCTGCGCAGCGGGGAACTGCGCGAGAGTGTCGGTATCTCATCTGTTCCGGGTGGTGCTGTGGTCGGATCGACGGACCCGGTTGCCGTCTTTCAGGAACTCGGCACGGCGCATGTGCCGCCCCGACCGTTTCTGGCACCGGCCGCGCAGCGCCTCGAGGTGGCGATCGGCCAGCAGGTGGCCGAGGCGGTACGAGCGGCCATCGCTGACGCTCTAGCGGGGACCTGAGATGATCGAGGCCTATACGATCGGAATCAGTCTGGCACTGGACAGTGGCGTCGGAGAAGGTCTGGCCGCGATCCGCCAGGACCTGGCAGCAGTAGATGAGGCCACAAGGCTGGCCGCCGGCAATCTGGAGCAACTGAAGCAGGCCGCGGCGGCGATGCCGGCCGCCGCCGAAGCCTAAATGACCGGGTTGCTTCTGGCTGCTCAGCGCGCGGCGACCGGCCTGCCCCGTGCTGCAGCCGTGGCGCGGTTGATACCACCTGCGCCAGCGCCTGAGGCAAGCCCCGAGGCCGGGCAGGTCGTCACGCGGCAGGCCTCACCCGGACTCGCCGCAGAGGCGCCGCCGGTGGCTCCCCTGCCGATCGCGCCAGCAGCCGAGACGTCTGGCATGGCCGCGCCGAGCTCGGCCAAGACCCAGCCTCAGCCCGTCGCAATCGAGCGATCGGCAGCGCCCGTTACTGAGCCAATGCCCCTGCGTCCCGAGGCACCTGCGCCGCTCTCCGTGCCGGCCGCGCCACCGCTCACTGCATTGATTGCGCTAGGGGGATCGCTCACTCCGGGGGCGCGCGGGCCAGAGCAGCCACGCGAAGCGGCGCCGGTGTCTGCGCAGTCCGGTCCGGCATCGCAGCCCGAGGTGGCGGCTCCGCCCGCGGAGGCCCGGACGGCTGTCATCATGTATCCGGGTGCGGCCCCGCCGGTGCCATCGGCTCCGCCAAATCCCCCGCCACGGATGCCGAGCGTGCCGGCTGCACCGCCACCGCCGGCAATTGTGCCACCTATGGAACCACCAGCGAGGGTCCTGCCCAGGCAGGGATCGCCTGCCCCGACACGTGCCCTCGATGCCGTGTCATGGCCGATGCCCACGCCTCGTGCGCCTGTACCGGTGACGCCGGCGGCACCCTTGACACAGCTGCCGGCCGTCCAGCGAGGGTCAGCCTTTCCGTCGGCCGCACCGCCTGCGCCGGAACGCCAGCCGCGTGCGGCCGGCGGCGATGTGTTTCTCGACGGCGCACGGTTGGGAAGCTGGATCGGTGAGCGGCTCGCGCGTGAGGCGGGGCGGCCACAATCGGGTCCGGTTGCTTTCGATCCGCGGATGAGTCCCGCCTGGCCGGGCAGCGCCATCGGAGTCTGAGGGCATCATGACCAACATCACGCTTTTGCTCGGCCCGATCGCGTTCACTGATTTCGAGCGCCCCGCTGTGGTGCGCTTCGGCGGTAGCCAGCGGGTTGCGATCCATCGTCTGCCAGGCGGTGGGCGCGTCGTCGATACAATGGGACCCGATGATGCGGACATCATCTTTGCGGGCATCATTTCCGGCAGCGACGCCGCCGCCCGGGCGCTGGAGATCGACGCTCTGCGGGTCGCCGGCCTGCCCTTGCCCCTTACTTGGGACAGCTTCTTCTATCTGGTCGTGCTGCGCGAGTTTCAGGCCGACTACACCAACCCCGGATGGATCCCCTATCGAATCACCTGCGCAGTCGTTCAGAGCGCGGTCGATCTGGTGGTGGGGGCGGCCACCACGCTGCTCAGCGCTGCGGCAAGCGACCTCGGCGCGGCGGCCGGGTTCGCTGCCCCGGAGAATGTCGATCTTGCCGGCGCGCAGGCGGCGATCGCGGCCCCGGGGGCGACCACGCTCGGCACCGCTTCCTATGCCGGCGCGCAGTCCAGCCTAGCGAGTGCCCAGACTGGCATCGGCAGCGGCATTGCCTCAGCGAGCACGGTGATCGACGGGCTGGCCGGGGGCACGACACTGCTCGGCACGACATCGCCGGTAACCGCCGTCGGCAATCTGAACGCCGCGACCGCCGCAGCCGGTACGTTGGGGCAGTTGAGCGCCGCTCAGGCCTACGCCGGACGGGCCGCTGTAAATCTCACCAATGCCAGCACCTGAAGACTTTCAGGCCTGAGATGAGCCTGACGTTGCGTGATAGGGAGAGTGGGGGGCCATGCAGACCGTGACCGTTGCCGGCGGAAACCTGTTCCAGATTGCAGCCCGGCTGCTTGGCGACGCGACCCAGTGGATCCGTATCGCCCAGCTCAACGGCATCAGCGATCCGATGCTTCAGGGCGTGGCGACTTTGCAAATCCCGAACGTCGACCCGAGTGCCGGAGGCGGCATTGCTGCCCAGTAGTCTCCTTGGTGACTGGCGAAGCCCGGGTCTGCGGGTCCTGGCAAACGGCTCCCCCGTGTCGGGTACAGTCAGCACGAGCGTGCGCAGCAACAACCATTACGCCGCTGACCGGTTTAGTGTCAGCATCGCGACCTCTGCCGATCCGGCCATGGGGCCGGGCTTCTGGTCTGCGCAGTCAAGCCTGATGGTGGAAGTGCAGATGGCGATGCTTCCTGGCGGCACCTCGCTGTTCGGCGGGGCTTGGCAGAGTCTGATCCAGGGTCTGGTGGACACGGTCGATCTCGATCCGATCGGCGGTCTGGTGACCCTCGATGGGCGGGATCTGACCGCCGCCTTCATCGAGGCCCGGACCCAGGAGACGTTTGCCAACCGGACCTCGAGCGAGATTGCAACGCTGCTCGCGGGACGACACGGTCTTGCAGCGCAGGTAACGACAACCACCACCCCGGTCGGGCGATTCTACCAGCTGGAACACGACCGCATCACGCTCGATCAGTTCAGCAGCGCGACAACGGAATGGGATCTGCTGGTGTTTCTGGCCGGCCAGGAGGGCTTCGATGTCTATGTTCAGGGCACCACGCTGTTCTTCAATCCACCCGCAACCGCGTCGCCGGCAGCCTTCGTGCTGCAGCCAGGGGGCACCGCTTTCGCTCCGGCCAATTTGATCGATCTTCGGCTGGAACGCGCGCTCACCATTTCTCAGGACGTCGAGGTGACGGTGAAAAGCTGGAACAGTCTTCAGCAGAGTGCCTTCATCCAGACGGCCAGCTCGTCGGCAAATCAGAATACGACGGCCAGCACGACGGGAAGCACGCAACGCTATGTCTTCGTGCGGCCCAATCTTACCATGGATCAGGCGTTGCAACTGGCGCAGGCCAAGCTTGCCGAGATCACCCTGCACGAGCGGATCATCACCGTGACCATGCCAGGGGAACTCACCCTGACGCCGCGCAGCCAGGTGTTGCTGCAGGGAACCGGCACTGCCTTCGATCAGGTGTATTTCGTCGACGAGATCGAGCGGCGGATTTCGGTTCAGGAAGGGTTCGTGCAGGTCCTGCGGGCAAAGAACACCACCGTGGGAAGCCAGGCGACAACGCCGGCCCTGGCGGTCGGTGCGGTGACCGGCTGATGATGGACAGGTTCCTGAACGTTTTGAAGGCGCACGCTGGTGCGATGGATCAGGCAGCCGGGCAGCCGCGCTTCGGGCTGGTCACCAGCTTCGATCCGGCGACTTATACGGCGAGGGTAAGCCTGCAGCCGGAGGGCGTGCTGAGCGGCTGGCTTCCGGTGCTGTCGGCCTGGATCGGCGGCGGCTGGGGCATGGTCTGCCCGCCTTCGCCGGGTGATCAGGTGCTGGTGCTGGCGCAGGAAGGTCACGCCGAACATGGCGTCATCATCGGCCGGGCATTCAGCAATCCTCAGTCTCCCCCAGCAGCGCCGGCGGGCGAGCTCTGGCTGGTGCATGCGACTGGCAGTTTCCTGAAGCTGCACAACGATGGCAGCATCGCAGGCAGCGCGAAACAATGGGCTCTCAATGGGCCGGTGAGCATCACTGGTTCAGTCACGATCAGCGGCTCGCTGACGGTGGGTGGCAATCTTCAGACCGACGGGAACGTGCTCGACGCCCATGGCAGTCTCGAGCAGTTCCGGATTGACTATGACGCGCATACCCATATCGACAGCCAAGGCGGCATCACCCAAAGACCCAAACCACAAGTGCCGGATTGAACATGTCCGATCTGTTCCACCAATGGGGCTCAGACCTTGCGGCCGGTCCGACCGGCGATTTGGCGATGGCTTCGGCGTCTCTGCTGGGCCAGCAGCGTGTGCTGCGGCGATTGCTGACCAATCCGGGCGACTACATCTGGCAGCCGGCTTATGGCGCCGGGCTCGCCCAGTTCGTGGGTCAGCCCGCCAGCGCGGCCCAGATACGCGCTGCGATCCGTAGCCAGATCTTCCAGGAAGCGATCGTCGCCCGCCAGCCGGAGCCGGTGATCGACATCCAGGCCGCCATCGATGGTTCCAGCATGGTCTATGTGTTCATCCGTTACGTGGATGCCACCGATGGCCAGACACAGGTTCTTTCATTCACCGTGGGTGGCTGATCCATGTTGTTACAACTTCAGAACTTCAATACGCTGGTCCAGACGATGGCGGCCACCGTGCAGTCGGCCGCGACGCAGCTGCTCGATCTCACAGTGGGATCGACCCTTCGGGCGGTGCTGGAGGCGTCGGCCTCGATCGGACTGTGGATGCAGTGGCTGATCCTGCAGGTGTTGCAGACCACGCGTGCGGCGACCAGTGTCGGTTCTGACCTCGATAGCTGGATGGCGGATTTCTCGCTGGTGCGGTTGCCGGCTTCGGCCTCCGTCGGCAGCGTCCTCTTCTCCCGCTTCACCCCGACCCAGGCGGCGCTGGTCCCGGTCGGAACGCTGGTGCGCACCGCCGATGGTACGCAGAGCTTCGTGGTGAGCGCTGTCCCGACCAATCCGGCCTGGTCGGCGGCGCAGAACGGATATGTCATCGCGGCCGGAGTGGCCTCCGTCTCGGTGCCGGTGGTGGCGGTGGTGGCCGGGGCGGCCGGCAATGTGCAGGCCGGCGTGGTGACGCTCCTCGGCAGTGCCATCCCCGGCGTCGATACGGTCACTAACGCCGCGCCATTCCAGGGCGGCTTGGACGCGGAAAGCGATCCCGCGTTCCGTGCCCGCTTCCAGGCCTATATCAACAGCCGGTCGCTCGCCACGCCGAGTGCGGTCGGCTACGCGATCGCGAGCGTGCAGCAGGGTCTGGACTATACGATCCAGGAGAATGTCTCGCCCGCCGGGCTCAGCACGATGGGCAATTTCGTAGTCACGGTGGATGACGGTTCTGGGTCTCCGTCCACCACGCTGCTGGCGGCGGTCACCGGGGCGATCGATGCGGTTCGGCCCGTTGGCACGACCTATGCGGTGCAGCCGCCGGGCGTGCTGACGGCGAATATCTCGCTCGGCATCACGGCGGCCGCAAATTCACAGTTGGCGGTGCTGGTAGGCACGGTCGGTGCGGCGATCACGAGCTATGTCGATGCGCTGAAGCTCGGCCAGTCTTTGCCGCTGTCTCGCATCGTCCAGCTGGCCTATGACGCTGATCCCGGGGTCAGCAATGTCTCCGGCGTGACCATCAATGGCGGAACCTCCGATCTGCTCGCTTCGCCTGCGCAGCTGGTCAAAGCCGGCACCGTGGCGGTGGGCTGAGATGACCGGTGATCAGTCCGACATGCTGGCGCGGATCAAGGCGGTCCTGCCCAGCCAGTGGTTCCCCGATACCACACCGATCCTGGATGCGATGGGGGCCGGCATAGCCGCCGGCTGGTCCTGGGCCTATGCGCTGCTGACCTACGCTAAGCTGCAGACCCGGATCGCCAGCGCCACCGATGTCTGGCTGGACATGATCGCCGGCGACTTCTTCGGCACTTCCCTCTCCCGCAGGCCGGCCGAGCCGGATCAGGCTTACCGTGGACGGATCGGCCAGGAATTGCTGCGTCCCCGCGGCACAAGGGGCGCCGTCGCGCTGATCCTGAGCGAACTCACGGGTCGCCAGCCGGTGATCTTCGAGCCGGCCCGCACCACCGACACCGGAGGCTACGCGGTGGGTGGCGTCGGCTATGGGGTGGCTGGCGGCTGGGGAAGCCTGGCACTGCCCTATCAGGCTTTCGTCACTGCCTTCCGTCCTGCCGGCAGCGGTATCGCCAATGTCGCGGGCTGGGGTGGGCCGGTCGGCGGCTACGGTGTCGGCACGATCGAATACGGCAACCTGTCGATGGTGCAGGGCCAGGTCACCGATGCCGACATCAGCGCCGCCGTTGCCGCCGTGATGCCGGCCGCCAGCATTGCCTGGACCCGCATCAGCAACTGATCCCGGCGCAGTCGCGCCAATCCCGCATCCGCCAACGGAGCTTCAGGCATGGACCGGACGATCGTCTATCCGGGCAGCATCCCGCTCGACACCGATCTGCTCTCCACCAATCTCAATGCGATGGTCGCGCTCGGCTTCCTGGTGCAGGCGGCACTAGGGGCGGGGCCGGTCGTGGACGGATTGGGCTGCTCCCCGACACAGCCGGCCTCGATGGTCGTCACGATCGGGCCTGGCAGCATCGCCGCGATGGAGGTGGTCGATCCGCTGGCCTATGGCTCATTGCCGGCGGACCCCACCGACCCGCTGATGAAGATGGGGATCAATCTGACCCCGACCAGTTTCACCCTGACCGCGCCCACCACATCGGGTCAGTCGGTGAACTATCTGATCCAGGCGGCCCTGCAAGAGAGTGATGTCAATCCCGTCGTGCTGCCGTACTACAATGCCAGCAATCCGGCTCAGCCCTATAGCGGCCCAAATAATTCGGGTACTGCGCAGAACACGCAGCGCATTCAGCGGGTGCAGCTCGAGCTGAAGTCCGGCACGCCGGCCAATACCGGCGCGCAGACCACACCGCCCGTCGATAACGGCTGGGTTGGGCTCTATGTCATCACGGTTGGCTATGGCCAGACTCAGGTGACGTCCAGCAGCATCGCCACCCTGCCCGGTGCTCCGTTCCTGGCGTACAAGCTGCCGGCGCTGCGGCCGGGCTATGCCACGCTGCAGAGCTTCACCAGTTCTGGCAGCTTCACCGTGCCGGCCGGTGTCACCCAGTGCAAGGTGACCGTGATCGGTGGCGGTGGTGGTGGTGGTGGTTGCTCGCCGAGTGGAACGAATAATCTCGGCGCTGCATCCGGCGCGGCTGGCGGAACTGCCGTGAAATACGTCAAGGGTCTGACCCCGGGCATGGTGATCCCGGTGACCGTCGGGGCCGGGGGTTCGGCCGGGGCTGCCAGTAATGGCGCAGGAGGCAATGGCGGCACTTCCTCCTTCGGCACCTATTGCTCCGCGATCGGCGGCGGAGGAGGGGCGTTCCAGTCGCCGGTGTCTTCGGCCGGTCCGGCAGGTGGAACCGCCGTCGGGGGGGATCTCAACGTCCAGGGCCAGTACGGCGAAGACGGCCAATCCAACACTGTCGTCAATCCGGCGAGCGGCGGCTCGACCGGCCATGGCTGGGGCGGGCGCGGGGGGGATGGCGGCGGCTTTGCCGGCACCGGCTACGGCGCTGGAGGCGGGGGTGCGTACAACGTGAGCGGGCCGGGCGGTGCCGGCGCCCCGGGTCTCGTGCTGGTGGAGTACTGAGCCATGACTGCGAAGACCTACGCACGGATCGCCGATGGCCGTGTTGCCGAGCTGTTTGTGACCGATCACGAGATCGGACGTCTGTTTCATCCCTCCCTGGTCTGGATCGCAGTACCGCAGGCTTTGCCCGTCGCGGTCGACTGGCGTCACGACGGCAAGGATTTCGTCGCGCCCGACGCCAGCCCGGCCACGCACATTCCGCTCGAGACCAAATAGCAATGGGTGGGAGGACTGCCGGATGTGCCGGCAGTCCGTTCCCGCCGCTCCCGGCGGTCCATCACACCTCGTCCCCTCGCTGGGTTGGGGAAACTGCGTCCGCCCAGCTCCGACTTTCATCATCCATGTCATTCCGGGAGTGATCGATGCCGACGCCGGCCATCCATGTCTGGCGGCCGAGCAGCGCGCGCACCGTGCAGCTCGACGCCTTCGTCCCCGTTCCGCGCGGTACTGTCGCGGCCGCGCCGCCGCCGCTGTCCTGGGCGGCCAAGGATCCGGCCGAAATACTCGACTATCAATTCGACATCTCCCCGGCTCTGCTGGGCAATCCGGGAGATGCGATTGCTGATCTTGATGTCGTGATCGCGCCGGCCAATCCGGGCGATCTGGTTCTCAACAGCGCGCTCGCCGACGGTACCGTCGCGGTGCTGTGGTTCGCGCAGGGATTCGCGGGCACCACCTATACGGTCACACTGACGATCATCACGACCAACGGCAGGACGATCAATCGCAGCGTATTGCTGCCGGTGCTCGCCTTGTCCTCGGCGCCGGTGGCGGCCGCTGCGCTGCAGACCGCCGGCGGCACGCCGCTCACCGATCAGAACGGCAATCCGATCGTGATGGGGACCTGAGCCGATGCCGACGATAGATCAATTGCCATCCGCCACCAGCATCGCCGCCACCGATCTCGTCGCGGTCGCGCACTCCGGCACCCTGCGCGCCACGACCAAAGCGCAGCTGGTGGCGGGCCTGCAGCCGGCCATCGCGGTGCCGCCGGAATCTCTGCTGGGCAATCCGGGGCCTGGTACGTCGGCACCGGTGCCGGTCGCGGTGGGCGCCAATCTGGTTTTGAACAACGGTACCCTGGTGGCGACGCCGGCGCCGCTCGGCATCGCCGGGCTGCCGCCCGCGAATGCGCCGCAGCCGGGCGATCTGGTGCCGCTCGGTCAGGGTGGTACCGATGCCTCAGTGAGTTATGCGGAGTTTACTGCCGGTCTGCAGCCGCAGATCGCGGTTGCGAGCGGCATGGTGCTGGGGCGAGCTAGCCCCGGCACCGGCGGGATCGAGGCTCTGACGGTCGGGGCGAACCTGGCCGTCAGCAACGGCACGATTTCCAGCACGATCGCGCCGTTCACGATCGCCAGCCTGCCGCCAGGCACGCCGCCCGCGGCGACCGATCTGGTGCCGCTTGGCCAGGCCGGCGCCAACAACGCGGTGAGCTATGCCGAGTTGACCAGCGGATTGCAGCCGGCGCTCGCCGTTCCGGCCGGCACGCTGCTGGGCCGCTCCAGCGCCGGCACGGGGGCGCCGGAGACGGTCAATGTCGGCGCAAATCTGGCGCTCACGGCTGGTACGCTGAGTTCCCTCGCGGCGCCGTTCACGGTCGCCGGTCTGCCCCCGGCCCATCCCCTGGCGCCGAGCGATCTCGTGGCCCTGGGACAGGGCGGAGCCAATGTCGCGGCCAGTGTCAGCCAGCTGACCGCCGGGCTGCAGCCGGCGATCAGCCTCTCGTCGGGAACCCTGCTCGGACGATCCAGCGCTGGTGCGGGCGGAGTGGAGCCGTTGTCCGTCGGGGCCAACCTGGCGCTGGCTAATGGCACGCTGTCTTCCACCACCGCCCCGTTCTCGGTCACCGCCCTGCCGCCCGCCGCTGCCCCGGCAGCGGGTGATCTGGTCGCCCTCGGCCAGGGCGGGGTGAACAAGGCCGCGAGTGTCGGCCAGCTGACCGCCGGGCTGCAGGCCACGCTGACGGTCTCTTCCGGCTCCTTGCTCGGCCGCGTGAGCCCTGGCAGCGGTGGGCCGGAGCCGGTGCAGATCGGTGCCAATCTCTCGCTGGCCGCCGGCACGTTGTCCTCCACGGCCAGCAGCTTCTCCATCCCTGCACTGCCGTCGGCCGCGAGTGTCGGCACCGCGGATCTGGTTCCGATCAGCCAGAACGGGGCGGCGGCGCAGGCCTCGGTCGGGCAGTTGCTGAGCGGGGTGCAGCCTGCGCTCACCATCGCGTCGGGAACGCTGCTCGGCCGGGTGAGCGCCGCGGCCGGGCAGCCCGAGCCGGTGACCATCGGAGCCAATCTGGCCCTTACCGGCGGCACGCTGTCGTCGAGCGCCCCGCCGCTTAGCCTCGCGCAACTGCCGGTAGCCAATACCCCCGCACTCACTGACCAGGTGCTGATCGCCCAGGGCGGTACCAACAAGACTGCGAGCTACGGGACCTTCATGGCCGGGCTCTCGGAGGTGGGCGGATTGAATGTGTCGAGCGCGGTCGCCCAGGCGACCGAGGGAACGGTGCAGCGGGTCATCGCCGACACCATGGCCGACAGCATCAACGTGCGCAGTCTGGGCGCGGTCGGTGACGGGCAGACCGATGACACCGCGGCGCTGCAGCAGGCCATCAACCTGGCTCAAGCGACCGGCACCAACGGGCTGTCCAAGAAGCGAGTCTATCTGCCTGCCGGCGTCTATGTCGTGGGGCCGCTCAGCATCACTCGTCCCGTCGAGTTGAGGGGTGATGGCTCCCGCACCACCTTCATCTCGCTCAAGTCCGGATCGACCGCGCCCTGCCTGTCACTGGTGATCTCCCATGATGGGGTCGACTATGTCGATACCGGGCCGGCTCCTCCGGCAGTGGTGACGATCGAAGGGGTTCAGATCACCAGCCCCAACAATGCCGATATCCCCGGTGCCAACGTGGCCCATGGCATCGCCACCAGCCCGGCGAGCGTCAACCCGGTCTACACCCGCATCTATCTGCGTGATGTCGCGGTCTATGGCATGCCGTCCGACGGGTTCAACAGTTCCGGCGGCATCACCGGCTTCACTGTCACCCATGCCTGCGTGTTCAAGGCCAACGGACGAGACAACTTCTCGGTCAACAGCGGCTTCGACTTCCGCCTGGCCGACACCGAATTCGCCGAGGCGAAGCGGGACAACATCCTGCTGTCCGGCTGCGGCGGCTTTGTCTTCAAAGGATGCAACATCTACACTGCAGGCCGATATAACGTGTTCTGCTACGCTGGCAATCCGATCGGGCGCAGCAGCTTCGTCGGTTGCGCGTTCGATACCGCGGCGCAATATGGCCTGCTCTATCAGCATGAGGTGCAGGATGCACCGCTAACGCTGATCGGCTGCCACTTCGCCAATAACGGCGTGTCCGCACCCGGGACCTACAGCGACATCTATCTGGCTGGCGGAGCCAACAGCGATCTGTCTCTGGTCGGGTGCAGCTTCGATGCGCCGAATTCGGTAAAGTCCACGAACGGGTCGAAATATAACATCCAGCATGACCCGGGTGCTGCGACGGCGTCGGTTTCGATCGGCTCGATCTGGCTCGAAGCGCCGGTGCTGAATGCGTTCAGCAACCCTTATCAGATCCAGGGCAACTACTTCGTCAGCGGCAGCGCGCAGAGCTCCTGGCAGATCGGCACGCCGATCGAGATCGTTCATCCCTACGGGATGTTCCAGTGGACCGATCCGACACAGCCCACAAATGACCGCAAATGGGCACTGCAGAATAACAGTCAGCAGCTGGTCGGCTTGGCGATGAGTGACAATCTTGCCACCACGGCGCGCTGGCTGACCGTGACCCGGGCAAGCAATGTCAGCATCAGCGCAGTCCATCTAGGCGGCGGACCCGGGCAGACGCCATTCGTGGTCAATCTGTCGGCGGGCTTCGCCAATGGAGTGGAAGTTCTGTCGGCCCCATCGGGCCAGGGGCCGACCATCCAGCCGGTCGGCGCAGATGCTGCGATCGGCATGACATGGGCGACAGTCGGAGGCGCGCCGCATACCTTCACTGCGCCGGTGGCGATCGGTGCAGCCAATGGGCAATCGCTGCGCATGATCCTACGCGGGCAGACCAGCAACTCCGCTGTGCCCATCTATCTGACCACCGACGGCAATCCGCCGGGCCCCGGCAATATCCCGGTCTTTGCCGGTCCTGGCACCTGGCATGTCACCGCGCGTCTGCTGGGCGAGAATCCCTATTCCGCTGATGCGGGGGTATGGGCGTTGCCGCCGGTGATGGTACGATGCCCGGGGGGGCCATCGAGTGTCGTTGTCGTTGGCAACTTCATCTTTGTACCGGGGACTCAGTCCGGCGATGGCGTCAACTGGGCAGCCGGCCTGTTCGCCGACACCACCCATGGCGGCATCCTGATCAAGGTGCACAGTTCGCCGGCCGCCGGGGCGATCTGGACCGCCGAACTCACCATCCTGCGTTCCAACGCGCTCTGAACATCGATCCCGGGGACCCCGCTCCCCGCCGCGCCGTCCGGTGTTCCGGGCGCATTTCCTTCCCCGCAGCGTAAGGCAATCACATGCCGACCATTCCGCAGCTGACGCCCGCGACCGTCGTAAATCCGACCGATGAAGTGCCAATCAGCCAGAATGGCAGTCTGGTCTCGACGACGGTCAATCTGCTGCTCGGCACCACCCAAGGGGCGATCAGCACCGCGACTGGCACGCTGCTCGGCCGGGTCAGTCTCGGCGCCGGCGGACCGGAACCGGTCACTCTGGGGGTTGGGGTTGAACTTGCCGGAGGGGCCTTGCGGGCCAACGGGACGGATCATGCCGGGTTCGTGCCGCAGACGGTATTGCAGGGTACCGATCAGGCGGTGATCTCGAGCGGTGGCACCCCGATGCTGCTGCAGCTCTCGCTGCTGCGTGGGCTGTTTTCGGCGGGTGCGAATATCGCGATCGATGCCAACGGGGTGGTCTCGGCGACCGGTGCGGGGGGCAATCCGTACAGCATCGGCAGTCTGACGCCGGTGACCACGATCGCTGCGCCGGACCTGGTGGGCATCAACCAGGGTGGGGCGGATCATACGATCAGCTATGCCAACTTCATCGACGGGGCGACCATCGACCAGGTTCCCCCTGCCGCGGCGGCCCCCGCTACCGCTACGCTCTGGGTGGGCCAGGGCAGTAATGTTCTGGTTCGGCAGACGCTAGGCGCGGTGTGGAACTGGGTGGCGGGACATCTGCCCGGCTATCACCGGCCGGTGGTGGAGGTCACCACCAACCTGATCCTCGATGGCTCGGTCCATAATAACGCGATCCTGGTGTGCAGTGCGCCGGTTATGCTGACGCCGGGTTTCATCAACATGGGCAGCGGCTTTCATTGCGACGTGATCAACCTCTCGGGTGGTTCGGTCACCTTCGCTCCGGGAATCACCACGTCCACCGGCAATGCCACGCTCGCCACTGGCCAGGCGGCCACGTTGAGCGGGGCCAGCTATTCGGGCGGCAATGTCGTCTTCGCGGCGCTGGCGGCGTCCGGCGCGCCGGCGGTGCCGGGGCAGGTGACGGCGCTGGCGGCCGGCGCGGTTGCCTATAACGCGGTTCCACTGACCTGGAGCGCTCCCGCGACGGGCGGCCTGCCCTCAACCTACACCGTGCAGTACCGCGTGCATGGCGGCACAAACTGGACCACGGCCAGTTCTGCGGTGGCGGGGACGGGGTTCACGGTGTCCGGGCTGACGGCCGCCACCGACTATGATTTTCAGGTGACCGGCACGAACCAGGCCGGAAGCGGCACCGCGTCGGCGGTCATCAGCGCCACGACCGCGGCGGCGCCGGCAGCGCCGGGGCAGGTCACCGGCCTGATTGCAAGCGCCCCGACCGCGGGCAGCGTGACGCTCGCCTGGACCGCGCCGACGGGGGGAAGCGTCAGTACCTACACGGTGCAGTATCGCATCACTGGCGGCTCTGTCTTCGCGACTGCGAGCGCGTCGGTCACGGGCCTGACCTACACGGTGACCGGGCTCGCCCCGTCCACCGGCTATGATTTCCAGGTGCTGGCGGTGAACGTCTCCGGCAGCGGTCCGGCCTCGGCCATCGCCAGCGCCACCACCGGCCCTGCCCTGCCCGGGCAACCCACCGCGCTTTCGGCCGGCGCGGCGACCGCGAGCAGCCTGAAGCTGGGCTGGTCGGCGCCGGGGTCGGGCGGGCCGCCTGCCGGCTATACGGTGCAGTATCGCATTACCGGCGCAACGGTCTGGGCGACGGCGGGGGCGAATGTCACCGCCCTGTCCGACACGGTCACCGGTCTGGCCGCGTCCACCAGTTACGATTTCCAGGTGATCGCGGTGAACGCCACCGGCAGCGGCCCGGCTTCGGCCACCGTCACTGCCAGCACCGCTGCGGCGGCCCTGGTCGCGCCCGGGCAGGTCACCGCCCTGGCTGCCGGATCGATTGCCGCGACGAGCGTCGCGCTCACCTGGACGGCCCCTGCGTCTGGTGGCGCGGTCGGTACCTACACGGTCAATTACCGGGTGACCGGCACCACGCCCTGGCTCACCGCCAGCGCCAGCGTCACGGTGCCGAGTTTCAGCGTCACCGGACTCGCTGCGTCCACCAGCTATGAATTCGAGGTCATTGCGGTGAATTCGGTGGGCGCCGGCCCGGCCTCGGCAGTCGCGACCGCGGTCACCACGGCGCAGCCTCCGGCGGTGCCCGGCCAGGTCACCGGCCTGACCACCAGCGCGCCGACTGCCAACAGCATCACCCTGGCCTGGACCGCGCCCTCTTCCGGCGGGCCGGTCGCGACCTACACGGCCCAGTACCGTCCGACCGGCGGCACCGGTTGGACCACGGCCAGCGCCACGCTGACCTCGCCGGGCTGCACGGTGACGGGCCTTTCTTCGGGCCTCGGCTATGATTTCCAGGTGATCGCCGTGAATGCCGGTGGCAGCGGGCCGCCCTCGGCGGTGGTCAGCGCGACCACCACCCTGGTCGTGCCCGGCGCCGTGACCGGGCTTGCCGCCGGCACGGCCACCGCCTCGGCCGTGCCGCTTTCCTGGACCGCGCCGGCAACGGGCGGGGCGGTGGCCAGCTACACGGTGCAGTATCGTGTGCACGGCGCCACGGCGTGGACCACGGCCAGCGCAACGGTGAACGCGACCTCCTACAGCGTCGGCTCTTTGACGGCTGCGACGAGCTATGATTTCCAGGTCTTCGCGGTGAACGCCGCCGGCAGCGGCGCCGTCGCAACTGTCAGCGCATCGACCATTGCCGGCACGAGCTATGTCATCAAGCCCGGCTTCCTGCCGCCGGCCAGCACCTACACCCATGGCCAGACCGGCATCGGCATCAACATGCAGTGCGATCCGACGCCGCCCGGTAGCGTATTGAATTTTGGTTGGTCGCCTTCCGCAACGGTTGCGCCGACCAGCTGGGCCACGCAGGCCACGAACTTCAACGTCGATTTCTACGGCGGCTATATGACTGCCCCCGCGACGGCGGGAACGTATTACTTCTGGGCCTCGACAACCGACGCGGCCGCTTCCTATGTTTCCCCCGCCATCACGGTGAGCTGAGATGACGCTCGCTCTGGTGGCGCCCGGGGTCGCGATGGGCCTGGGTGCGGGGCAGCACGGATTGATCCAGCCGATGCGCGCATCCAGTTCGCCGGCCGATCCATCGGGTTTCGCGGGTCCATGGCCGAATGCCATTCCCAACCTGTCGGGCTGGTGGGATGGCGGCCTGATCAATGACATCCTGGATACCAACGGCAACCCGGTGGCGGCGTGGAACGGGACGGTGGGGAGCCTGGCGGACAAGTCCGGCCAGGGCCTGCCGATGCTGCCCTATCACGCGGCCGCTTCCGGGTTTCAGCCTCCCGTCGCGACGCCACGGTTGTGCGGATTATTGGGCGGAGTGGGGCTTGCGGTCGGCGGGGCCGGCACGCTGGCGCCGGCGCTCGACCCTGATCTGGGATGGCAGATCGCGAACGTGCCGGCTGGCCCTACCGTGGGCTGGACCCGTTATCTGGTCTGGACGCGGCCCAACTGGCGGCAAGGCACGCTGGCGCAGAATGCCAACCCGATCACGCTGCTGCGCGTGGGCGGGGTGGATGTGCTGCAGGCCGACGCCGCAGCAGGTACCAGGCTGATCCTGTTCCCCGGCCCCGGCCAGACCGTCCTGACCAGCGCATTGGAACGCCGCCACACCCATTCGATCGTGCTGCGCAACACCCCAGGCGAGGGGATCGATGTCTGGCTCGATGCGGCACAGGTGGCAACCGGCATCACCAATCCGATCCCCACCGGTATCATCGCGCCGATGCTGCTGTTGCACGACACGACGACCCAGGGTTCGGCGCAATGCTGGTTTCACGAGTCCGCGACCTGGGAGCGGCCGCTCACCGATCCCGAGGTGACCATCCTGCTATCGGCCGCCACGCGCTGGGTGCGCGGGAAGCGGCGCGGCGTCAATCTGGTGGTGATCGGCCAGTCCAATGCCGGCTATTCGTTCACCGACGGCGCATGGAACCTGATGGCGCAGGGTGTCGCCTGGTATCTGGGGGCCGCCGCCTACAATGTGATCGCGCTGTGGGGCAGCGGCACCGCCTATACCTGCATCAGCGGCCACGGGATCTATGTTGAGGGCGTGTTCCCCGGCTCGTTCGTCAACGATCCGGGTGACGGGTCCAATCCGTCCACCTGGGCGCTGGGTGCCGATGGCCAGGCGGTCGCGGCCTATCTGGCGCTGCAGGCCACAGACGATCTGGCCGATATCGACGTGCTGCTGTGGCCGTGGAACGAGACCGACAGTCTACGGCCCTATTCCGAGAAGGCGCAGTTCAAGGCCGCCGCGGAGCGGTTCCTGGCGCTGGCGCGCGGTGTGCTGGGGCGTAGCGTCGCCAGCCTGCCGCTGATCTGGTGGAACGCGATCCCCTACGGGAATCCGGACGGCATCCAGATGCATCGCGAATCGGTGTTCGAGATCGCCGGCGATCCGACGCAGAACGTCGTGATCGGCATGCCGATGACTGCCGATTCAAACCCGCGTGGAGCAAGCTGGAATCCCGCCACGGGGCAGTTCTCCGGCGGTGATTCCGGCCATCGCGATGTCACCGATAATCTGCGCTTCGGCCAGCTCGCGGCGCCTGTTGTGGCGCGGGCGGTGCTGGCCGCGGGTGGCGCCGACACGCTGGCAGCGATCCCCGCCGGACTGGCCGTGGTGGGGGGGCCGCGCATCGTCCATGCCTATCGCCAGAGCAACACCGTGATCGTGGTCACCGTGCAGCATGACGCCGGTACCGATCTGATCGTGGCGCTGCAGGCGCTGGCCGGTGCCGGCTGGGCCGTGATGGATGGCGGGTCGGTCGCCACCCCGGGGCCGGTGGTGCCGGCGGTCGCCTGCGCGCGGATCGATCCGACGCATCTGCTGGTGACACTGGCTCGGCCGCTGGTCAGTCCGAGTGCGCAATGCCTGCTGTTCTACCCCTACGGGCCCACGGATATCGGCCGGGGCAATTCGGTCACCGACAACGCCTCCCTGCTGACCCCGCCGCCAGGCTGGGACATTGCCGGGGATCTCGGCACCTCCTGGGGGCTCGATTTTCCGCTGGCCGCCACGGCCGAGCCGTTGCCGCTCAGCGACACGCCCTGACG
>VFSW01003916.1_pt1 | contig 22282 bp, 18 predicted proteins | sample 5358111 | NCBI WGS metagenome assembly VFSW01 (sample SAMN11554181, study PRJNA540505) | mine drainage metagenome | isolation source: sediment from site ElyBrook_90M | place: USA: Ely Copper Mine, Vershire, VT | collected 2017 | reverse complement strand
CCCCCACAAACCTCACATCCGGGAACTTCTTATTTTATTAAACAAAACCAGGCCTTTCTAAAGTTCTGAAAGGCCGGGTTCGTTCTTGCACTACCGATAAGGCACCAATAAAAAACTGCCTTATTTGCTGGTAACCTTGATGGCTTTAGGCAGGGCAACTTCCGCTTTGGCCAGTCGCAGGGTCAGCACACCATCTTTCAGGCTTGCTTCGGCTTTGGTGGCATCCAGTTCGTCCGGCAGGGTCAGGCTGCGAGAGAATTTACCGCTGTGCCATTCCTTGAGCAGGTAGGTGGGTTCTTCGGTGGTTTTCTCTTCCTTAACTTCGGCCTCAATGGTAACCGTATCGTTGATCACGTTGACGGTCAAGTCCTCGGATTTCATACCCGGCAGGTAAGCGGTAAGTACGTAAGCTTCTTTTTCTTCTTGCACATCTACCGGAAATTTAATCGTATCCGGGGTTGAATTACCCTGGTTCTCAAGTAAATGTTCCCACATGCGGCGCATGCTGATGGATGGGGTTGTAATATACATTGTCATTTTTTCCTCCGTTAATTTATTTGTCTAAATAATTCATCGTTCTATGTTTGTAATGATATCCGGCGCTCGTCTGAAATATATATACGAAAGATATTTTTTTTATCAGAGTTAATGGATCACCTTTCTAGTTGTGAAAAGCGAATCTTTTCACAACTAAAAAGGTGATCCCTTAGGTCCGGTTTTGTGGTATCATTTTTGCCGTTAGAGAGGTAGATTATGGATGATAAGATAACCATTATAGAGGGCCCGCCTCCAACCTTCGAATCGATCGACGATGGCTGGGCCTTGGGACTGAATGAGGGGCCCGATCTATATGACCTGGCTATGACCCGGTTGCGTACTTTTAACGGTCAGGCGCTGGTCGAGCGCTGTTACCGTACCTGGAACCAACAATCGACCATGTTCCTACACTTCCGCAACGACCTTGGGCTCGAAGAACGCGTGCCCATCATGGCAGCCCGTTCAGTAAGTTCTTCCGATGGGCAGATGCTTTTGTTATGGATCCGCCGCAAGCCTGAAGAATCGGAGATTACGCCGGATGTAGATGATGACAGCGATGACCTGGAGATCTAATTCGGAATGACTTTAGATTCAACTGTGGTGCGTGCCCAATTCCCGGCCTTGCAAAGACCGGTCATCTTTTTAGATAATCCAGGGGGAACACAGATTGCCCGTACCAGCCTGGAGCAAATCCAGCGCTACCTGGTCGAAGCAAACGCCAACCACGGCGGAGTTTTTGCTACCAGCCAGGATTCGGACCAGCGCGTAGAAAACGCGCGGCAGGCTATGGCAGATTTCCTGAATGCTGCTCGCCCTGAAGAGATTGTTTTTGGTCCCAACATGACTTCGCTGACCTTTAACCTCAGCCGGGCCCTGGCGCGCACCTTTCATCCCGGTGATACCCTGGTGGTTACCCGCCTGGACCACGACGCTAACATATCCCCCTGGCTGCTGGCAGCCGAAGACCGGGGCTGCCGGATTCGCTGGGTAGATTTCCATCCCGAAGACTGCACGCTCGACCTGGAAGACCTGAAAGCTGCCCTTGAGGAAAAACCACGCCTGGTAGCCGTCGGGTATGCTTCGAATGCGGTCGGCACGGTCAACCCGGTCAAAGAGATCACCCGCCTGGCGCACGCTGCCGGCGCCCTGGTCTACATCGATGCGGTGCAATATGCGCCACACGCTCCCATCGACGTACGTGACCTGGACTGCGATTTTCTGGTATGCTCGGCCTATAAGTTCTTCGGGCCGCATCTGGGCATCTTGTACGGCCGCTACGACCTGCTGGATCGCCTGCCGGCTTACCGGGTCCGCCCGGCCCCGGCCAATCCACCCGGAAAATTTGAAACAGGTACGGGTAACTTCGAGCATTATTGCGGTTTACTGGGTGCGTTGGAATATTTCCAATGGCTTGGCGATACTTTTGGGCCGGCAGAGCCACAGGCTGGAAAATTTGAAGGTCGTTATTCCGGGCGAACGCTTACTTTCAAGAAGGCGCTCAGCGTGGTGCAGGCCTACGAGGTAACCATCAGCCGGGCGCTGCTTGAAAACCTGCAAGAGGTGCCGGGACTGCGCCTATATGGGATAGCTGACGAGCGGCGTTTTGACTGGCGCGTGCCCACCTTTTCTTTTACGGTCAAAGGCTGGACGCCGCGCCAGATCGCGGAACGCCTGGCCGGTCAAAGCATAAATGTATGGAATGGGAATTTTTACGCCCTGGCAGTCACCCAACGCCTTGGATTGGAAAGCAGCGGCGGGTTGGTGCGCGTGGGCGCTACCCATTACAACACGGTCGAAGAAGTCGAAAAGTTTGGAGAGGTGCTGCGATCTTTATGACCGGTCACTCTCTGCCAGAATAAAATTGTTGGACCTTATTTCACCAGGAGGATAACACCATGATCGTTACAACCAAGAAACTCTTTGAGGCTGCTTATGGCAAGTATGCCATTGGAGCATACAATATCAATAACCTCGAACAAACCATGGGCTTGTTCAAGGGCTGCGTGGATAGCAAAGCTCCATTTATTATTCAGATCAGCAAGGGCGCCCGTTCATATACCCACAAACTGATGCTGGAAGGCCTGATCCGCAGCGCCGACCAGGTTTTCCCGGATGCACTCTTTGCCGTCCACCTCGATCACGGAGATGAGGAAAGCTGCTACGACTGCATCAAGAGCGGTTTTTACAGCTCGGTGATGATCGACGCCAGCGGCGAAGACTTCGAGACCAACATTGCCACCACCCGGCGCGTCGTGGAAGCTGCGCATGCCAAAGGGATCGTGGTCGAAGCAGAACTGGGCCAGTTGGGTGGCGTGGAAGAGCACGTGGCGGTTAGCGAAGCCAATGCCAAACTGACCGATCCCGACCAGGCTAAGGAATTCGTCACTCGCACCGGGGTCGACTCACTCGCCTGCGCCATCGGCACCAGCCACGGAGCTTTTAAATTCACCGGCACCCAGGGCCTGCGTTTTGACGTGCTGACCGAGATCCAGAAGCGCCTGCCTGGTTTCCCGCTGGTCATGCACGGGTCCAGCTCGGTGCCTCAGGATGAAGTAGCACGCATCAACGCCGCCGGCGGCAAACTGCAGGGCGCCAAGGGTGTGGACGATACTCAGTTCAAACGCGCCGCCGAATTGGGCGTGACCAAGATCAACATCGATACCGATGGACGCCTGGTGTGGACGCGTGTACACCGCGAGTACTTCCTGCAACACCCCGAAGGCTTCGATCTGCGCCCGGTGGGCAAGATCTTTATGGCCGAATATGCCAAATTCATTGCCAGTAAGAATGAAAAACTGGGCAGCGCCGGCCAACTGGATGCCCTGCGCGCCATGCTGCAGGTAGTTGCCTGAGTTTTAGGATTGTAAAAACGCTTTTTCTAATCATCCGGCAGACGCATGGTGTCTGCCGGATGATTCTTAATCCGGGAATTGGTTTTCTCTATTCACAAACGTCCCTCACCTAACCTCTCCCCAAGGAGAGGAATCCAGAACCTGCTCCCTCGTCCGGCGTCTTCGCTGGGAGAGGAATTCAAAATCTGCGCCCTCGCCTGGGGTCTGCCTTGGGCTGGGAGAGGGATTCAGAATCTGCTCCCTCGCCCGGCGTCTTCGCTGGGAGAGGGCAGGGTGAGGGTCTTTGGTTTATAACTGACAATGATATAATCATCCCATGTCCACACGAACAAAACTCTTACTGGTAATTTTTACCCTTATTGTCATGGGCGGATTGGTAGCTACCTTGCCGCCCGTACGCGAAAGCCTGGTCTACCACTTTGAAGATATCAAGACGCGTATCCGCTATGCGCTCTACCCGCCTGCCAAAGTTGTCTTCGTTCCCCAGGCAGCCGTAGCCACGGCCGTCGAGGCGACCATTGCGGCTTTCACTCCCGAACCTTCGGCCACACCGGTCCCTCCGACTGCCACCCTACCTCCCGAGGTTGACACTTCCACTCCGGCGCCAACTGCCACTCCCTTGCCAGCAGCCTTCGCCATCCAGGGTGTAAAGTATATTAACCAGCACGGCCTGTGGAATTACTGCGCTCCGGCTAATTTAGCCATGGAACTTTCCTACTGGGGCTGGACGGGCACCCGCGAGGATATCGGCAATTATGTCAAACCGTTCCCAGAAGATAAAAATGTGATGCCCTATGAGCTGGTTGATTTTGTTACCAGCCAGACTAACCTGTCGGTGGTCATCCGTTACGGCGGTACTCTGGACCTGTTGAAGAAATTGGTGTCGAACGGTTACGCCGTGCTCATCGAAAAAGGCACTTTCATTACGGATACTACCGGGACATTGAGCTGGATGGGCCACTATAACGTAGTCACCGGTTACAGTGATACAACGAAGGAAATTATCGTCCAGGATTCTTATTTCAAGCCGGATATGCATATCAGCTATGATTTAATTACCCAGGAATGGCGCGCTTTTGACAACGTATTCATCGTCGCCTACCCTGCCGAGAAAGAACAGAACCTGATGGCGGTACTGGGTGATTACGCCGACGCAGATAATGCTAACCGGATCGCCGCCAGGCATGCTTCGGACGAAAGTTATACCCTGACGGGCAACGACCAGTTTTTTGCACTGTTCAACCGCGGCACCTCGCTGGTGAACTTGCAGGATTATGCCGGGGCGGCGACTGCTTACGATGCGGCTTTCAAACTCTATCCATCCCTGGTCGAAAATAAACGCCCCTGGCGCATGATGTGGTACCAGACCGGCCCTTATTTCGCCTATTATTACATGGGCCGCTACGCCGACGTGATCAACCTGGCCACCCAGACTATCGATTACGTTGAAAAGCCCTATCTCGAAGAGAGCTTTTACTGGCGCGGCCGGGCGCGTGGGGCTACCGGGGATGCGTCGGGAGATATCGCCGACCAGCGCACCGCCTTGAAGTACCACCCCGGTTTCCAGCCCGTCCTGGATGAGTTAGGCCGCCTGGGCGTGGACGCGGGAAACTGAGTATGCTGACCGTTTTGCACTTTGCCGATGCGCACATCGATATTGCCGGCCACGGCCGGCACGACCCGCTCACCGGCTTGCCTCTGCGCGTGCTCGATTTCTTGAAAGCTCTCGACCAGATTGTGGATACAGCCATTGCCGAGCGGGTTGACCTGGTGTTGTTTGCCGGGGATGCCTACAAAGACCGCACTCCCTCGCCTACCTACCAGCGCGAATGGGGCCGGCGGATCATCCGGCTGGCGCAAGCGGGCATCCCGACCCTGCTGCTGATCGGTAATCACGACCTATCTCCGGCAGCCGGGCGCGCCAACGCGCTGCAGGAATTCGACACGCTGCAGGTACCGCACATCCACGTACTGGGCCAACCGGCGTTCCTCGGCCCGGCCGATTTGGAAGGCCTGCCCCTGCAAGTTCTCTCTATTCCCTGGATCTCGCGTTCTGGTCTGATGGCTGCCCTGGAAATGAGCGCCAGCCAGCCGGAAAAAGTGCTGGACGAGATCGCGGAGCGCCTGTTCCAATTGATCCAGGGCTGGTTGGAGATGGCAGATCCGCAGATTCCCACGATTTTGACCGCCCATGCCTCTGTTCAGGGAGCTGTGTACGGCAGCGAGCGTTCGGTAATGCTTGGCTCGGACCTGGTGTTGCCGGGCGCACTGCTGCGGGATGCCCGCCTGGATTACGTAGCCCTGGGACACATTCATAAAGCCCAAAACTTGAATGAAAACGGCTACCCTGCCGTGGTTTATCCCGGCTCGATCGAACGGGTTGATTTTGGCGAAGCGCAGGACGAAAAATCGTTTGTGATTGTTCGTCTCGAGCGCGGCAAAACCGTATTTGAGCGGCGCCCTCTGCCAGGTCGCCGTTTTATCGACCGCAGTCTATCCTTGACCTCCCCGGAAAACATGCTCGAACAAATGCAGAGTGCGCTGCCGCCTGAGGCCGACCTGGCCGAGGCAATCATTCGACTGACGGTAGATTATCCGCGTGAGCTCGACCCATACCTGGATGAGCAGGCTTTACGGAAATATACAGAGGCTGCTTTTGAATTTCACCTGGTGCGCCGCCCACAAATACAGACGCGTCTGCGCCTTCCCGGCGATGTGCTGGTCAGCAGCCTGACTTCCAGTGAACTGCTGGAAAAATACTGGGAGGTTATCAAAACTTCTGACGTGGATAAAGAAGCCCTGCAAAAAATGGCGGAAGATATTATTTCTTCATCTCCGGTTAACTAATCTACTCTGGTAACAATTCGATGAATCCCTATCACCTTCGCCTTTCAGGTTTCCTTTCTTACAATGAGCCAGTTGATCTGGATTTTTCATTGTTCGAGCTGGCCTGCATATCGGGGCAGAACGGGGCAGGAAAATCTTCTTTGCTGGATGCGATGACCTGGGCCTTGTTCGGACAGGCGCGCCGGCGGGATGATGCGTTGATCAACTCGCATGCCAGCGCGGCTGAAGTAGTATTTGACTTTTTCTATGAAGGCAGCCTGTACCGCGTCCAACGCAGTAAACCCCGCGACAAAACCAGCATCCTGGAATTTTTTGTGCGGGACAGCGAGGGGAACTGGAAGACGTTGACCGAGCATTCGCTGCGTGAGACCGAAACACGCATCCAGCGTACGCTGCGCATGGATTACGACACCTTCACGAATGCCTCCTTTTTCCTGCAAGGCAAGGCAGACCAATTTGCCCAGCAGCGCCCGGCCGACCGCAAGCGTATTTTGGTCAGTATCCTTGGCCTGGAGGTGTGGGAGGTTTATCGTGAACGGGCGGTCGAGATGCGCAAGCAAATCGAAACCGAACAGGCCAACATTAATGGCCAGCTCGAAGAGATCGAAGGGGAGCTGAAAGAAGAAGCCGCCCGAAAAGCGCGTCTGGCTCAGTTGGAAGATAGCCTGGCCTCGGCTTCGGCGCTACGGCAGGCTCAGGAGACCCTTTTAGAAAATTTGCACCGGTTGGCGGCTTCGGTTGCCGAACAGCGCCGGCTGGTGGAGGTGCTCTCCGGGCAGGAAAAAGGCGCTCGCCAGCGCCTGGAAGAAAGCCGTGAAAAACTGACTTCGCGCAAAGAAGAATGCCTGGCGATCCGCGACCAGCTTGCTCACGCGGCCGAGATCGAGGCGGCTTACCAGGATTGGCAGGAGACCCGCCGCCAGTTGGAACGTTGGGAAGCAGTCGCCGCCAATTTTCGCCAGCACGAAGCGCAGCGCGCCGTTCCCTTGATGGCAATTGAAGCCGAAAAAGCCCGTTTTGGCCAGGAACGGGCGGCGCTTTTGGCTCAACAACGTCAGGTACAGGAGTTGGAAACGGCCTTACCTGGTTTCCAGAACCAGTTGGCGTCTGGACGCGACCGGTTGATCGAGACAAAAACGCGCCTCGAACAACGCCCATTGTTGGATAAAAAGCTGGTTGAAATCCAGGAAACTCGTGCTGATGCCAGGGCTGCCAACGACCGTTTGAAGGGCGAGATGAGCGAATTGAAGGAGCGCATCGAACGGCTTAGGGAGGTCAGCGGCGCCACCTGTCCATTATGTGGACAGCCTCTTTCTCCTGAAGATCGGTTACGCCTGGTTTCTGAACTCGAGCTACAGGGGAAAGATAAAGGCGATCTGTATCGTTCCAATCAAGAGTGGGTTCGGCAAAGTGAACTGCAGCGCCAGATGGTCGAAAAAGAATTGGCTGAGCTGCGCCAGGTAGAGATAAATTTACGTGCCCAGCAGCGTGAGGTCGACCAGTTAGCCGACCGGGTGACTCAGGTGCAACAGACTACCCAGAGTTGGCAAGTGGGCGATGCAGTTCGTTTGCAGACCTTGAACACCATGCTGGATCAACAAAATTATGCTTTAGCTGCCCGAGCGGATCTGGCAAGGATCGACGCTGTCCTGAAGGATCTGGGATACGACGCGGCTGCCCACGATGCCGTACGGCGAGCAGAACAGGGCCGCCGGATCAGCGAAGAGCACTTACGCCAGCTCGAATCTAACCGCGCCAGGCTGGAGCCACTGGAAAGGGAAATCTCTGCCCTCGAACTGCAGGTCGAAAAATATGCCGCCGAAGCCACAAAGCAGGAGAAGGAGCTTCAGGCCGCTCGCGCAAAATACGAAGAAGAAGCGGCGCGTTTACCTGACCTGGATAAAGTTGAGGCTGAGACGATCAACCTGCGCGAGCAGGAAAATCGGCTGCGCACCGATCTGGGCGGGGCAGTTCAAAAGGTCGAAGTGCTGAAGAGTCTGCGCCAGCGCCAGAAAGGCCTGACCGCTCGACTCGGCGAGATTAAACAGCAGGTGGCGCGGCTGAAGGTGCTCGAACGTGCCTTTGGTAAAGACGGCGTCCCCGCCCTGTTGATCGAACAGGCTTTACCAGAGATCGAGACGCAAGCCAACGATCTGCTCGACCGCCTGACAAATGGGGAGATGTCGGTGCGATTTGCAACTCAGAAGGATTACAAAGACAAAAACCGGGACGATAAGAAAGAGACGCTGGATATTCTGATCAGCGATTCGGCGGGAACACGCGAATATGAACTGTTTTCCGGAGGTGAGGCTTTCCGGGTCAATTTCGCTATCCGGCTGGCGCTTTCGCAGGTATTGGCCAAGCGTGCCGGGGCGCGCCTGCAGATGTTGGTGATCGACGAAGGTTTTGGCAGCCAGGACGTCGAAGGTCGTCAGCGGCTGATTGAGGCGATCAACCAGGTCCAGCACGATTTCGCTCGGGTACTGGTGATCACCCACCTGGAAGAGCTGAAAGACGCTTTTCCGGCCCGCATCGAGGTAGAGAAAACAGCAACTGGTTCCTCCTTGAAAGTGGTGGTATGAGTCCTATTCCAGCCCGCCTGGGGTTGCAGCAGCGCGTCCTGGCTGGCTACCGCCTGCCCTTTTTTGATGCCCTGGCGGCGGCCTGTCCCAGAGGTTTGGGTGTTTTCGCCGGAACGCCGCGACCGGACGAAGCCGTCGACAGCCACGGCGCCTTGCAGGTAGCCAAATATTTCCCGGCGCGCAACCGGCACTGGTTGGGCGGCAAGTATTATTTATGCTGGCAGTCCGGGCTTATCCACTGGCTGGAGACCTGGCAGCCGGAAGTGCTGGTCGTAGAAGCCAACCCGCGTTACCTGCACACCCCGGCTGCGCTGCAATGGATGCATACCCGCCGCCGCCCGGTGATTGGTTGGGGATTGGGAGCGTCTACTCGGCCGGGTTTTATAAGCAGTCTCACCGGCTCACTGCGCCGGGGTTTTCTGGCCGATTTCGATGCACTGATCACCTACTCCCGCCAGGGAGCCGGCGAGTACGCCCGCTCAGGTTTCCCTGCCGAACGGATCATTATTGCCCCGAACGCCGTGGCGCCCCGGCCGCAGTCCCCGCCGCCCGAACGTTTACCTGTGTACCAGGACGGTAAGGCGGTTGTGCTTTTCATCGGCCGGCTGCAGACCCGTAAACGCGTTGATTTCTTGCTGCGCGCCTGCGCCGCGCTGGAAAGTAGCCGTCCGCTGCAGCTTTGGATCGTGGGCGATGGCCCGGCCAGGCAGGAGCTGGAAAACCAGGCAAGGCAAATCTATCCCCAGGCGCGCTTCTTCGGGGCGCGCTTTGGCACAGAACTTGATCCCCTGTTCTCAGCAGCGGACCTGTTCGTCATGCCGGGCACTGGTGGGTTGGCGGTGCAGCAGGCCATGTCGTTTGCTCTGCCGGTTATCGTAGCCGAAGCAGACGGTACGCAGGCCGACCTGGTGCGCACAGCCAATGGCTGGAACCTGCCGCCTGGGGATCTGGATGCCCTTATTTCTACGCTGGGACAGGCCCTTGAAAACGTCACCCGCCTGCGCCAGATGGGGTTGGAGTCCTACCGGATCGTAGCCGAAGAGATCAACCTTGAAAATATGCTGAAGGCGTTCGAACAGGCCGTGCAGATGGTTTGGAAGGGCGGGAATGCCTTTGCGGATGCGAAGCAGGAGCAGGAGCAATAACATGCACATTTTGCTGGTCGCGGATGGCCGCAGTCCAATTACACGCCGCTGGATAGGCGCCCTGATTGCCCTGCAGCACCAGGTCGGCCTGGTATCCACCTTTCCGTGCGGTGCAGTCCCGGGCGTATCTGCCCTGCACGTGCTGCCGGTCGCCTTTGCCGGGATGGGCGGCAGCCAGGTAGGCTCCGTCGGGAAGTCTTCTCCCGGGCGCTCGGCCCAGGTGGTCAGCCGTTACCGGCCAGTTTTTCTGTCAGGGCGTTATTTTCTTGGACCGCTGACACTGCCATACTATACCCGGCGCTTCCGCCGCCTGGTAGATGAAATCAAGCCGGACCTGGTACACGCCCTGCGGATCCCTTTCGAGGGCATGCTGGCTTCTCAGGCGCCGGCTTCGATCCCCCTGGCAGTGACGATATGGGGCAATGACCTGACTTACCACGCCCAGGGTTCGCCCTGGATGAAGGCTTATACCCTGCGTACTCTTCGCAGGGCCGATGGGCTGCTGGCGGACGCTCGCCGCGATATTCGCCTGGGGCAGTTGTGGGGATTCTTGCCCGAGCGGCCTTCGCTGGTTGTTCCGGGCGGAGCTGGTATCGATCTGATCGAAATGCACCGTTTAAGAGCCAAATTTGCCGAATCTTTTGCTGACCTGCTGCCCGCCGGGGTACCCATGGTGGTCAATCCGCGCGGCTTTCGCCCTGGCAGTGTGCGTAATGATGTCTTTTTTCAGGCCATCCCACTGGTTTTGGAGCGTAAGCCTAAAGCATTTTTTGTTTGTACGGGTATGGCCGGCCAACCTGAGGCGCTGCGCTGGGTACAGCAGTTAAAATTGGATGGACATATCCGCCTTTTGCCTTATTTACCCCAGCCACAGTTGTGGGATTTGTTCGTGCGCGCCAATATCTTTGTTTCGGTCAGCGCTCACGACGGCACCCCCAACAGTTTCCTGGAAGGGATTGCCTGCGGCTGTTTTCCGATCGTGGGAGATATCGAATCGCTGCGTGAGTGGGTTACGCCGGGGATCAATGGTTTTTTGGTCGAACCGGATAAACCCCAGGCGCTGGCAGATGCCCTGGTGGTTGCCCTGGACAAGCCGGATTTATTGGCGAGCGCCTCTGAAAAGAACCTGCAATTAATCAGGCAGCGCGCCGAAGCCGGCCTGGTGCGCGCTCAGATCGAAATATTCTATCAAAGGCTGGTAGGGCAGGCGACGGCTGCGGCTACCACCACACCCTGAACCAGGTGGACGTGCTGGAAGTCAGGCCTTCATAACTGGCGGTTACTTCTATACGAACCACGTCTTTTGCAGGAATATTGTCGATTGAGAACTGTTCGCTGCTGATTCCATTTTCAGTGGTGATGAAAGGCGTCAGCAGTTGTGGTTCAGCCCTGCCGGGATGGTAAACTTTGACGCTGATGTTGGCTCCCTCTACGGGAGCCAATTTTTGATCCTGGACGATGATGTAGATGATTTGCTCGCTGTAAGCAGGCAGCAGAGCCCGGTCAACGAAGGCATGCACGTTGAGTATGGTGGTGACCGGGTCAGGGATCTTGATGGTGTTGTTGTCTGGATTGGCAGGATGGATATCTCGGGCATAGAAATCGATGGCGCCCAGGTCGGTCAGGGCCACGTGTTGGTCGGAAGGATTGTCCGGCTGCCATTCAAGCCGGGCGCGTTCGAAATACTGCACGTAGCGCCCATCTCGGATTTCAACGTCTGAAATTGGATTCCCGAAGAAAATGGGACCGTTGTTGCCATCATAAAATTGTAGAAAAGCAAAGCAAACGTTTATACCCGTTTGCTGGAAAAAACGACAGGCCGAGCCGTTTGTAGGGATTGAAGCCGTGGGGGCAATGCCGGTGTGCATGCTTTGGCCCAAAGGTGCAAGCTCGATGATCGGGCCAGCGGTAGTTGAGACCAGATCAAAGCGGGCCTTCTGGAAATACTGTGTCATCAAATGGGTAACCGGGTCGACAAACTCATCCGTGATGGGATATCCGAACACCAGCAGTGGGTCGCTGGCGCTGCGATAAAATTTCAGAAATTCACCCTGGACGATATGTCCTTTGATTGATACGAAAGGCTGGCCGGAATCTATAACGGAATCTTCCGCCCGGGCAATTCCCGATCCTGTGCAAAAGAGAAGAATTACAATTAAACCGCACAACAGCCGTCGAATATCCCGCATGATTTTATTATACTGAGAAATTTTAAAAAGGCAATAGAAAAAAAGGCATTTTCGTGTAGTTAATCTTAAAGAATGTGGATTCCTCTGTGAAATTGAGAAATGATGGTCATGCATGACCATCATTTCTCAATGCCTGGCGAAGCTGCTGCATGTTTTGCCGCTTCTGCTCGTCACGTAGTAGCCTGGCCGAGCCGGTAAAATAACGGTGTTCAGCCAAAAATTCAAGCTGGCGAACGTACCATTCCTGATCGGTCCAATGCCGTCCGAAAGTCTCCCATTCTTTGCGCAGGTCGAGGCTGCGCTGCATGAAATCGGCGCGGCCTAAATTATCCAGGTCGGCGTCGGCCAGGATTTCTTCCAGCAGAGTCTGGGGCATGCGCGGCATTCTGGTTGCCATGATCAGGTTGCATACTGCATCAATCTGGTCTGTACTGTATCCGTAACCGTATAAAACTTGTCTGGCTATACGCGCCGAGGCCATTTCATGCCCTTCGACACGTTCGACGTATCCAAGGTCGTGGAACAGCGCTGCTGTGCGCAGGATCAGCCGGGCGTTTTCATCCACTTTCTCCATCGCCGATATCTGGTCGGCTGCCGGGATCACTTCGTTGCAGGTGTGGCTCAGGCAGTGGTAATACAGATTGGAAGGGAGTTCCTTCTCCAATCTTTCTAAAACATAGCGGCGGGCACCTTCGTAATCAGGGATGGCCATCTATCGCTTCAAGGTGTAAAGATAACGTGCTGCTGCAGGAATTGCTCCGACTGTTGCAAATAATCGGCGATGGTCTCGCTTTTGCGGAAACCGTGCCCTTCACCCTGGTAAAGCCTGAAAATGTGAGGGACGCCGCGCTGGCGCAGAACTTTGACAATATCCTCAGATTGGTTGGGCGGCACTACCTTGTCGATATCGCCCTGGAAGATGGCGATAGCATCCTGGATTTTATCGGCGTGGAAAACCGGCGACCAATCATGATAGCGCCCGGCGGCTTCAGGTAAAAATCCAACCATTGTGTCATTATAATGCTGTTCGAATTTGTGGGTATCTTTAGCCAGGCCGTACAGGTTGCTAACCCCGTACAGGCAGATACCAGCCTTGAACAGCCCGGGAGAATAAACCAGAGAGTTGAGCACCGTATACCCGCCGGCGCTGCCGCCTTTGATCACCAACCTGGCCGGGTCTGCCAGACCCTGATCGACCAGCGCCTGTGCTCCACCGGCGGCATCTTCCCGGTCGACCAGGCCCCATTTCAGTCGCAAAGCGTTCTGATAGCTGCGCCCATAACCGGTGCTGCCGCGGTAATTCACTTCCAACCAGGCATAACCGCGGCTGGTGAAATAGGCTGCCTCTGGGGCATAGCTGACCGGCGTTTGTGAAGTAGGGCCGCCGTGTATGTTGATGATTGCCGGAGGAAGCCCGCTGCCGGTGAAGTTGGGATTGGCAGGAGGGTAATACAGGCCGTGTACGGTCATCCCGTCCGGCGCCGGCCAGGTCAGGTCGATCGGAGTAGGAAAGAAATCCGGGGAAATGTTTTCCAGTTCACTGCGACATTCGACGTGCAGGCGCTGTCCATCCCAGCGCACGATGCGGTTGGGGATGGCCGGGGCAGAGGCGATCATGGCCAGTTCGTCGTTGGTAGGCGAGACCGCCAATTGAGAGAGCCAGGTATAAGGTGAGGTGTCGATTTGGGTAGAGAGCCCGCTGGCCAGGTCGACCATCCACAAAGTTGCCAATCCGGCGTAATTACGCAGGTAGTAAATTTTTTGACTGGTATGGCTCCAGCCGTAAGTATGGATGCCCTGCACCCAGGCGGGTGTGGTCAGGTGGAAAAGGTCGCCTGCGACCAACCGGCGTCGTTCGGCGGTTTTGATGTCCAGCAGCTCCAGGCTGTCCCATTCCCCATCGCTGACGATATAACTGAGATATCGCCCGTCCGGTGAAAAACGCGGTTGGGCAACCGGGGTGTCCTCATCTCCGGCAATGGTGGTAATTTCGGTCAGGCGCGGCTGGCTGCCCGACAGGCGGCCAATTTTTAGAAGGGTGCCATCCCAGGGCATGTTAGGATGGTTCCATTCAATCCAGGCCAGGTGGGTACTGTCCGGGTGCCAGGCGGGCTGCATATAAAAATCAGCCCCCCGGCTCAGTTGTACCGGCCAATCGCTGCCTTTTACATCTACTAACCCGATCAGGTCGGTGTGCCCGTCGCTGAAAATATAGGCAATCCACTGGCCGTCAGGTGAAAGCTGTGGGGAAGCGATCATACCATAAGGCGGGGTGAGTGGATGAGGCAGGTCGTAACCCAGGCTGCGCGCGTATAACCGCCCGCTGCGCTCGGCAAAAATCACCAACCCCTGGGCAATGGTGAAATCGCCGCCGCCATAACCGACTCCGCCACGCACCGATTGTTCAACGGTCAGGTCGACCTGTCCTTCACCTTCAGGGCGCGCTACCAGCACGCTGCGGTCGGAGCGACCCTCTAACCAGACCAGGGTTTTACCATCGCTATCCCATAAGACGTCATCAAACCGCAGTCTTTGGCTCAGCATGAAGGGAGATATGGGACTATTCCATAAACCGTAAGGTTGAGATTGTGGATCAGGCATGCTTATCCTTTAAAAAAAGGAGTAAATTTCTCGATAATGCGTTCCCTGGACTGCAGGCCGGTCAGGCGCTGCTTTTCCTGGCCCTGGACGAAAAGGATCAGGGTTGGCACGCTCATCACCTGAAAGTTCATGGCCACGTTGGCGCTATCATCCACATCGATCTTTACCAGCCTGACTTTACCGCCCCATTCATCCCCCAATTTTTCCATGATCGGCTCCAGGCGTTTGCACGGGGCGCACCATACCGCGCCGAATTCTACAATCACCGGCGACGTAGCCTTCAGTACCTGGTCAGGGAAATTATTTTCATTTACAGTTAAAAAAGAACTCATCCTTCCTCCAGAGAACTGACAATGGGATCCCGTATTTTCGGAAAGGACCTATTTTTTCTTTTTGGATCTCTGCTTGCTTTTTTCTTTTTCTTTCTCTTTTTCCTTATCCTTGCCTTTTTTCTCTTTTTCCTTCAGGTCATGGGGTGAAAAAGTCTCGACAAGCTCGCCTTCGCTGTCCAGGTTTAATTCATTCCAATGGTTGATTGGCAGGACCAGGTGCGCCACTGCCGCGGTGGAAAGAGGCACAATCTGCCCGCTCAGGATCTGTAATAAACCTTCCAGCCCGGGATTATGCCCAATCACTAATACCCGTTCAATTTCATCCGGCAAAGTCTGCAATCCATCAAGGTAAGCATTAGGTTCTGCCAGGTAATAAGAATCCAAAAAAGTTGCTTCACCCGTAAAACCACTTTTTTCCTGCACCAGCCTGGAAGTCTCGGTGGCCCGCACTGCCGTGGAACAAAGGATTGTTTGAGGTACCAGCTCTTTTTCTTTGATCAGGCTGCCTATCATGGGGGCGTCTTTATTGCCGCGTTTATTTAACGGTCGCTCATGGTCAGGCATTTCAGCATGCTTCCAGCTCGATTTGGCATGGCGCATCAATAATAAAGTTTTCATTCGACCCTCCTTATTTCATCAAACCAACCGGTTTTAACCGAGTTTTTTCTATGTATGCAGCCCCAAGTATAACATAACGCCGGTAAGGAAGAAAACACCCAAATTTAGTATTATGGCAGGCAAATACGGTCATGCCCGCCGCTCTTCGCCAGGTTCAAGGCGGTTTCGGCGGCTTGCAGCAGGCTTTCACTGTCTTTTCCGAGTTCCGGGTACGTGGAAATCCCGATGGATAAAGATAAAGGTCCAATCTCTTTATCATGGTACTGAATACGCAGCAGCTTGAATTCATCCAGCAGATCTTTGGCGCGCAACTGGGCTGACTCGCATGAAACGTCGGGAAAAATCAGCCCGAAAATATTTCCATGGTAGCGACAGGCAATTTCGCCAGGCCTGCCGTGTCCGTCTATAAATTTTGCCCCGGCTGCCATCACTTCGTTTCTCGCATCTTGCCCGTACATGGTAGCGATCTCGGTCAGGCAGTCCAGTTCGACGATTAGCAGGCTGAAAGAGCCTGCTCTGCGGATCGAGCGGTGGATTTCTCGCTGCAGTGATTCCTGGAAATACTTCTGGTTGAACAATCCGGTCAACGGGTCGCGGTTTACCTGCTCGCTGAGAATCTTGTGCATCTTCAGGTTGGCCAGCGCCATACCGATCTGATCGGCCAGGGTGATAGCCAGGTTTTCGTGGTTGTTTAGCCATTCAGTATAATCTATGCCTTCCGGGGCAGCGTCGTGAAAAAAATAAATGTGCAGCAGGCCTATCGATTCGCTCTGGGCAACCATGGGGACGCACAGGGAGCTGTGTTTGGGCGAAATCCGCACATGCGGGCAGAGCAGACCCTTCTGCGGATTATCAACCCGGTGGGGACGGCCGCGCCTGAGCGCCCAGCAGTCCTCGCGGTTGATTTGTTCCGTCTCTTCAAATTTTTCTCCCCAGGTGCAGACGGCTTCAAGGCTGCTGGCAGTCTCCTCAAATACATACAGCGCACCTCCCGTTTCCGGAAAGAGTTGGCGGATAAATTGGTCGAAAACCTGGTATGCCTCTTCCACTTCGTGGCAGCTTTGCAGCAGGTCGCCCATTTCCTTGAGCAGCGAGGTTTCCAGGTTGTGCGCTTCGAGTTCATTCAGCCATTTGGTTAACTGCTCGTTGGTCTGGCGTAATTGTTCCTCGATGCGTTTACGCTCGGTAATATCATGAGAGATGCCGCCGATTTGGAACCCTTTTTGTGTGCGTATCGGAAAAATGGTTTGGGTGGTCACCCGGGTTTCGCCGCGGGTGTTGTAATAGCTGGCTTCAGTAGGATGGTAGAGAAAAACGCCTTCACCACTTTGCAGGGTACTAAGGATGACCTGTTTCATCTCTTCCCGGCGTTCAGACGATGTATCCTCCTGGGTCAGGGTGCAAAGCACGTCCCAATAAGGTTGGCCAAATACCTGTTGGCGCTCCATGCCGGTGATTTGTTGCATGGCCTGGTTCCATTCGATCACCATCCCGTTCTCATCGATTAAAACGATCCCATCATAGGATTGCTCGATCAGGTTGCGGAACTTCTGTTCACTGGCACGCAAAGCTTCCTCGGACCTGGCACGCTCGGTAATGTCTGAAAAAATGCCAAACGAGCCGTCAAATTCGCCATTTTTGTCGAAGCGCGGGGTGACGGTGGTTGACAGTCTACGCACTTCTCCATCGGGGCGCTGGATTTCCAGTTCATAAGAGCTGCGTTCTCCGCGCAACCGTTTCGCAGTTTCACTGCGGATCACCTCGAATTGGCCGGGCTGGACGAATTCGGTCAGGTTATGGCCTACCAGGCATCCTTTGTCCATGCCGAAGATGCGGTCGGAAGCCGGGTTGGCAAAAATAAAGTTTTCATCCTGGTCGACAATTGCCAGACCCTCACCCTGGCTATCGATCAGACTCCGGTAAAGTTCCTCGTTCTGGCGCAGGTCTTCCTCGGACCGCAGCCGTTCGGAAATGTCGCGTGAAATGCCGAAGAACACTTCCTGATTGTTCCAACGGCCGGCCATCGCCTTCGTTTCGACGGATATTTGATGTCCATCTTTGGTCTGGAGTGGGACCGAGCAGAAGTTACAGTCGCCTGCCACCATCTTACCAAATATACTTTTAACTTCTTCTACTTGCTCGGGTGGGTGCAGGTCGACCACATTCATCCGGCTCAATTCTTCGGCGGAATAGCCCAGGCGGCGGGCGACCAGCGGGTTGTAATGTAAAATTTGGCCTTCTCTGCTAAGGATTAAAAGGAAATCGTCGAGCGTGTCAAAAAAGGATTGAAAATTAATCCGGCTTTCCTGACTGGCCTCTTCTGCCCTTATTCTGGCGATGACATCTCCTACCTGGGCGGCAATTACTTCCAGGGTATGGCGAGTGGCCGAGGGGATTTTATCGATGGTGTGTGAACCGATAACAAGGGCTGCAATCAGCTTGCCCTGATACAATACCGGAATGATTGCGGCTGCTCGCAAACCTTCATCTGGCGGCATGGACAAAGTAAACATGGGTATAAGGATAGAATACGACTGATACAGAGCATGCCCGGATGAGATCAGGCGCACCTGGTGTGAATCTTTGGCAAAAAAAGCCAGTTTTTCCGCCATCGCCAGACTTATCCCACGATGGACAGCCAGATGATAGTTGCCGGTGGATGGGTCGACCAGGTAGATGCCGCCGCTGTCCAGACCTTCCATCTTGCAGACTGTATCCAGAATTTTACTGAGGGCCTCGTCCAACGAATACATTGAACCCAGGGCAGCCGCCAGGTCACGTTGAGTTTCAAGCATCGATTCGGCCTGGTTGCGCCTGGCATCAAAGCCACGCAGCAGCTCAACGACGATCAGGACAGTGACTATTAATGTGACAGTCGTGATGAGTGAGTTATAAATGTTCAGAGAGAGAATGATTTCTACCCAAATGGCAGCGATGGACAGGATCATGATCATCCAGCGGTGCACGCGGGTAGAATGGCTGATGCCGATTACAAAGATCGGCGCGGTCAGGATAATCATCAACGGATCTGGCAGTCGAAACCATACAAGGACTGCGCTGGTAAGACCGACCAGGAGTGTATAGCTGATAACCACCAGCCAGGGTGATATTGTTCTAATCCGTTCCAGTCCGCGACCCGGTTTAATAACTTTATACCTCCATTTTTAGAATATCTCCTAAATCAGCCGTGTTGGGGATGATTAGATCGGCTCCCGCCCGGCGCAGGCTCTTTTCGCTCCCAAAGCCGCACAGCACCCCTACGGTCTGGGCTCCGGCGGCCTTGCCGGCGCGTATGTCTACCCAGGTGTCGCCGACCATCAGCAAGTTGTGCGGGGGAATGCTCATCTTTTCGGCAGCCCACAGCACCGGGTCGGGGAACGGCTTGGTGTGCTCGCAGGTTTGCGAGGTAGCCACGGCAAGGAATAAGGGGGTCAGCTCGAAATAATCCAGGAAAGCAATCGTGCTGCTCTGGTCGCGAGCACTGACCACCGCCATAGGGTAGCGTTGGTTTAAGGCCAGCAGGGTCTCTTTGACGGCATGGATGATCCAGAATGGCCCACGCGTGCGTAGCCGGCCTTTTTGCGACACCTTGTTTAAAATGCGCCCGACGTCATCGTCGATGTGCAAAAAGTCCAACATCCAGTACAGTAGGTTGCCGGGAGTTTCCATAGCCATCACTGCCCAACGGGCAAAAGAATGGGGGCTGCGTCGGGGAAAAAATATCTTGCCAGGTGAAAGGTTTTTTTCCAGGCGGTTCACCCACAGATCGTCTGTGTCACTTAGCGTACCGTCCACGTCGAAGCAGATGCCCTGAATGAGCGGGATGTCGAGAGACATGTTAAACCTTTGAATTCAGCCAGTTGATCTAAAAAGTTGGAAACTGTATCCATGTCCGGAGCGATCAAAAGGAGCGTGTCAGAACCGTTTTGGCCGATCATTACCGCTCCGGTGGGAGTGTTGGCCCAGGTTAATTGAGTGCAACTGCTGTGAGAGGGCGCTCCCCAGCGCTTCTGGGCATAGTCCTGCAGCGCTTTCCAGAATTCGCCGGCATCTTTGGCGGTATCCCAACTGCTTTTCAATACCAGCGCCCCTGATTGGCCGGCGTCCTGGCGGTAAACCACCAGGCTGTCGCCGCCCCACCCGGCAGCCGCGCTGCGCGCCTGGCTGTCAGACAGTTGATATTTTACGTTCGCGCCGGAAGAGAGCATCAGGTAGGTTTGCCATTCGCCCAGCACGTTGCGGTCGACCTCCCGCCATACAGCGCCCTGGCTGTGGGCGCCCAAGACAGGCAGGAAGTCGGGCAAACTGACCTTTTCGGGTTGGTTGGAGGGATAAAGGTCAGGGTGCAGCACCTGTTCGGTGTCCACCGGTGGGCGTTTGAAAGCCGCGTCCACGGCGTTGTACCCACCCTGGTCGTATAGTGACTGGACGAACTCCATGCCTTGTTTGTATGGGAAGAGAAAATTTTTCTTCAAATAGGCCGGGGCTGAATCGAACACCGGGCTTTTGTAAGCCCCATAAAAATCCTGCACCTGCGCCCGGTCGTTCTGAGTGGCGTCTTCGATGAACCATAATTGTTCGGTGAACGTGGCGTCGCCCTCGATCAAGGCATCCACACCATTACAGTATTCCGAGTTCAGTTTACAGTACTCGTCCTTGAACTTCAATCCATCCCTCAGATCGTAAACCTGGTCTTGCAGGGCATGCGTGAATTCATGGGCGTAATTCATGCGCTCCAACCCGCCGAACTGGTTGCCCTGTACCACGAACATTTCCTTCGTCTGCGGGTCGTAATAACCGGCTACTTGCTCGCTGTAGAGATTGATATAGAGGTCATACAGGTCGAAACCGGGATCGAGCAGGCCGAGCAAACTCAACTCTACCACGTCGTCTGTGGATTTGTCGCGGGTGTAGTCCTTGAAGAAGTTCTGGATCACCTGGTCGTTGAGCTGGCTGCTCGACAGCGTGGCACGTTGTAACGCGTGGGTGGGGATCAGCCGGCGGATTTGGATGACCTGGTTCTGGATGGCGTTCATCTGGCTGGCTACGTCGGGGGGCAGGTTTTCGGGGACTGCCAGAGTGGGAAGCTGCGGTATAACCAGGGCGACCGGCGTATTGGCCGGCGTGGGCAGGCGTGTGAAAGCCGCCCCACCGGCTACCGACAGCAGGCCAAAGCCGACGCAGCAGACGACGATCAGGGTGAGCAGTGAGAAAATAACCGGTCGTTTCATGATAGGTTTAGTTGGTTTGCACGAAATTCAAGGCGTACAGGGCATCCTGGTAACCGGGATGGAATTTAAGCGCCTTGTTGAAATCATCGATGGCGTCTTGTTTGTTGCCCAGGCGGTACTGCGCCCAACCCTGCCACAGCCAGGCTTCTTCGGAGTTATCAGTAATTTTAAGCGCATATTGTGTCAGGGCAAGCAAATCCTGGATGCGGTTAGAGCGGAAATAGGCGATAAACGGGCCGAACTGGTAGCGCAGCATGCGCTGTGGAATGGTCAGCTTGCGGGCGCTGTCATAAGCCTGGGCGGCCTCGGAATAACGCTCGAAATAGACCAGGTTGCTGCCCAGGTTGAACCAGGCAAATTTATCCTGCGGGTCGCTTTGGGTGAGAGCCTGGGCCTGGTCCAGGGCATGCTGCCGGTTGGCGCCGAAATCCCAATCCGAGCCGAGCAAATCCTGTACGGTTTGCTGCTGGTCAGGGCGGTAAACGATGATATAGACGTGGTTAAAGGGTTCCCAGTTCTTTTCCAGGTCGGTGTAGGCCACCAGGCGGTCAGGCCCTAGAAAAGCATCCTGGGTAATATATACCTGGCGGGCATCATCGTAGCCGTTAATCAGCAGGTAGTGCCCGTCCCAAAAATCGTCGTCGTAGCGGGCGAACTGCTGCTCGACCCGCGAGCTTTCTTCGATCATCATGGGTATACCGGCGGCCAGGAAGCGCTTGAGGACATTGGCATCCCCACCTACCCGGTATTGGATACCCAGCCAGCCGACCTTGGAGCTCACAAAGTAGTAGAGTTCTTCGACATTCACGTTGCGGTCGGCCTGGATCGGTTTGACCAGGTCGGAAATGGTGTGCTGGTCGCCCTCCCAGCCGTAGAAATGCAGCAGCATTGACAGGGTAGTCGCCCCGCAGTTGTTAGGAGCCTGCTTTTCCCAGGCTGGCGGGTCCAGGACGACTTTGGCTGGAATAGGCGTGGGGACCAGGGTGGGTGTAGGGCTGGACTCAATGGTCGGGGCAACGGTGGGCAAGGCTGCCAGAGTGGGAAGAGGGGTAATTGTAGGTTGGGGTGTAAAAGTCGGCAGGTCTACACTGGCCAGGTCTGGCGTAGGCATGGCCCCGGCCGGCTGGAGCCGGCTGCGGATGTAGGTGATGGCGACGTCTACTCGCCAGCTCAGCCGGTCGTGGATAGGGGGTATAAAATAAGCCAACCCCAGGATAATCAGGACTGCGATGCCAAACAGGACCCCTTTAAAGAATTGTTGGATATGGGAACCATTCATCAGGGAATTGTACCAGAGGAAAGAAGGGGATTTGGGGGGCAGGTATCAGGGATCAGGCAGAAGAGAGGA
>VFSW01003915.1_pt1 | contig 22284 bp, 17 predicted proteins | sample 5358111 | NCBI WGS metagenome assembly VFSW01 (sample SAMN11554181, study PRJNA540505) | mine drainage metagenome | isolation source: sediment from site ElyBrook_90M | place: USA: Ely Copper Mine, Vershire, VT | collected 2017 | reverse complement strand
TTCTTGCCCATGATCTCGGCCGCGCTCGGATGGATCGGGTAGATGGCCCCCTGGTAGCCGCCGTTTATCAGGTTCTTCATCACCGAATTGCCGATCTTGCCGTTCTCGGCGGAAGCGCCGATCACCGCCACGGCCTTCGGCTTCATGATGCGGTTCATGGCCGCGACCACCTGGTCATGCTGCGGCCGCGGGCGGGCCGGCGCCGGCTTGAAGTCGAGCACGATGCGCACGTCGGCCGCCGTCGCGCCCTTCTCCGTGGCGAACACGGGATTCAGGTCCATCTCGGAGATCTCGGGGAAGTCCGCGACCAGCGCAGAGACCCGCTCGATCATGCCGGACAGCGCCGCACGGTCCACCGGTTTGGCGCCGCGCACCCCGCGCAGGATCTCGGCCGCCGCGATGCCGTCCAGCATCGACAGCGCCTCCTCGTTGCTCGCCGGGGCCAGCCTGAAGGTGATGTCCTTGAGCACCTCGACCAGCACGCCGCCGAGACCGAAGGCGACCAGTTTGCCAAAGGCGGGATCGGTGACGGCGCCGATGATGACCTCCTGGCCGCCGGTCAGCATCTGCTGCACCTGGACGCCATGGATGTCCGCCTTGGGATCGTATTTGCGCGCATTGGCCGTGATGGTCGCGAAGGCCTCCTTGGCGCCTTCAGCGGACTTCACGCCGACGATGACGCCGCCGGCCTCGGTCTTGTGCAGGATCTGCGGCGAGACGATCTTCATGACCACGGGGAAACCGATCGACGCGGCGAGCGTCGCGCCCTCGTCGGCGGTCTTGGCGACGCCCTCCTTCGGGATGGTGATGCCGTAGGCCTCGCACACGCCGCGCGCCTCGGGCGCGGTCAGCGAATCGCGCCCGGCCGCCTTGGCCTGGTCGAGAATTTTGCGGACGGCGGCGTGCGCGCTTTGATCCTGTTTCATCTTTAGGGATTCCTTGGATGACCGTGGATGACCTTAGATGACCTTGCTGGCCTTGAGCGACTCGATATCCGCCTTCCCATAGCCGAGCTCCGCGAGCACCTCCTCGGTGTGTTCGCCGAGCAACGGGGACCGGGTGACGTCCGTGGGACTGTCGCTCATCTTGATCGGATTGCCGACCGACAGGTACTTGCCGCGGGTGGGATGATCCACCTCGACGACGGTGCCGGTCTTGCGCAACGAGGGCTCGTGCGCGATTTCCTCCATGGAGAGGATCGGGCCGCAGGGAATGTCGACCTCGTTGAGGATGGCCATCGCCTCGAACTTGGTCTTGGTCACGGTCCATTCCTCCACCGCCGCGAACACCTGCTTCAGGCGCGGCAGGCGCGCCTCCGGCGTCGCGTAGTCCGGATCGGTGATCCAGCTTTCCTTGCCGATGACCTTGCAGACCGCCTTCCACACCGGCGCCTGCGCGATGAAGTAGAGGTAGGCGTTCGGATCGGTTTCCCAGCCCTTGCACTTGACGATGCTGCCGGGCTGGCCGCCGCCGGAGGCGTTGCCCGCGCGGGGCACGGCCGAGCCGAACTTGACGTTCGGGTACTGCGGGTATTCCTTCATCACGCCCGTGCGCTCGAGGCGCTGTTGGTCGCGCAGCTTCACCCGGCAGAGATTGAGGACGCCGTCCTGCATGGCCGCGAGCACCTTCTGCCCTCGACCCGTGGTCTTGCGCTGGTACAGCGCCGTGACGATGCCGAGCGCGAGGTGCAGGCCGGTGCCGCTGTCGCCGATCTGCGCGCCGGTGACCAGCGGCGGGCCGTCGTCGAACCCCGTGGTGGAGGCGGAGCCGCCGGCGCACTGCGCCACGTTCTCGTAGACCTTGCAGTCCTCGTACGGCCCGGGCCCGAAGCCCTTGACGGAGGCCACGATCATGCGCGGATTGAGTTCCTGGATGCGCTCCCAGGTGAAGCCCATGCGGTCGAGCGCGCCCGGGGCGAAATTCTCCACCAGCACGTCGCAATGCTTGACCAGCCGCTCGAGCACCCGCTTGCCCTGCTCGCTCTTGGTATCGAGCGTCACCGAGCGCTTGTTGTGGTTCAACATGGTGAAGTAGAGGCTGTCGACCCCCGGAATGTCGCGCAGCTGTTCGCGCGTGATGTCCCCGGCCCCGGCCTTCTCTACCTTGATCACGTCGGCGCCGAACCAGGCGAGCAGCTGCGTGCAGGTGGGCCCGGACTGCACGTGCGTGAAGTCGAGGATCCGGACCCCTTCCAATGCCTTACCCATTATGTCTTCTCCCAGTCGCGGATCACTTGTACATGGTCTGGTTCTTGGTGCCCGGCGCGTACTCGCGCGGATCGACCCAGATGTTGACCACGGCGCAGCGGCGCAGCTTCTGCACCGACTCGCGCGCCCGCTGCAACGCGGGCCCGATCTGCGCCGGGTCGCGCACCTCCTCGCCGTGGCCGCCGAGCATCTCGGCGAACTTGCCGAAGGGCACGTCGCCGAGCAGATTGCCGACGTTGCCGCGCTGCTCGCCGTACTTGGCGAGCTGCCCGTAGCGGATCTGGTTCATCGCCGAGTTGTTGCCGACCACCGCGAGGTACGGCACGCCGAAGCGGTTGGCGGTCTCCATGTCGAAGGCGGTCATGCCGAACGAGCCGTCGCCGTAGTAGCACAGCACTTCCTTGGCCGGATTGGCGAGCCCCGCCGCCAGCGCGAAGCCGGTGCCCACGCCGAGCGAGCCGAGCGCGCCCGGATCCATCCACTGGCCGGGGCGGCGCGGACGCACCGCCTGCGCGGAGATGGTCACCACGTCGCCGCCGTCGCCGATGTAGATCGTGTCGTCGCGCAGGAACTCGTTGAGCTCCCAGGCGACGCGGTACGGATGGATCGGCGTGTTGTTCGACTTGAACAGCGGCATGAGCTTTTCGGTGGCGACGCCCTCCGCGTCGGTGAGCTGCTTCAGCCACTGCTTGCGCAGCTGCCGCTTGTCGTTCTTCAGGCGTCCGGAGGCGGCCTTCAGCACGGCGCCGAGGATCGCGCCGGGGTGGCCGACGAGACCCAGATCGATGTCGCGATTCTTGCCCACGGTGCGGTAGTCCATGTCGATCTGCACCAGCTTGAGGTCCTTGCTGATGCGCTTGCCGTAGCCCATTCGGAAGTCGAACGGCGTGCCGACGATGATCAGCAGGTCGGCGCTCGCGAACGCCTGCGAACGCGTGCGATCGAAATGGTGCGGATCGCCCGGCGGCAGCAGGCCGCGGCTGGCGCCGTTGAAATAGCCGGGAACGTCGAGGCCGCGCAGCAGCGCGATGGCCTCCTCGTGCCCGCGCGCGGTCCAGACCTGCTGCCCGTAGAGGATCGCGGGGCGCTCGGAGCCGACCAGCAGATCGGCCAGCTTCTCGATGTCGGCCGGGTCGCCGATCGAGTGGGTGGAGGCCCGGTATTTGCCGGGCTGCGGAATCACCGCCTTGGCGAGATCGACTTCGCGATCGAGCACGTCGCGCGGGATTTCGAGATACACGGGCCCGGGCGCGCCGTTGAACGCCTCGCGCACCGCCATCGACACCATGTCGGCGACGCGTTCGGTGCTCGGGATGGAGGCGGCGAACTTGGTGATCGGACTCATCATGTCGACGTGCGGCAGATCCTGCAGCGAGCCCATCTTGTGCTGGCCGAGGCTCCCCTGGCCGCCGATGTGCAGAATCGGGCTTTCGGAGCGAAAGGCGGTGGCGATGCCGGTCATGGCATTGGTGCAGCCGGGGCCGGCGGTGGTGACCACGCAGCCGAGCTTGCCGGTCTGGCGCGCGTAGCCGTCGGCGGCATGCGCGGCGACCTGTTCGTGGCGCACGTCGATGATGCGGATGCCCTCGTCGACGCAGCCGTCGTAGATGTCGATGATGTGGCCGCCGCACAGCGTGAAGATGGTGTCGACGCCTTCGTTCTTCAGGGCCTTGGCCACCAAGTGCCCCCCGGAAACCACGCCCGCGTCGCGGCTCTTGCGCTGCAGGGTGTCCTCGGCGGTGCTCGGCTTCGGCTGGGTCGAAACGGGATTAGCGCTTGCCATGTTGCCTCCAACTGCTGTGGGACCGATCCTCTCCGGGACCGGACGCCGGGGCGGCGGGGGGGGGGGCCCCGGCCGGGGCCCCCCCGCGGGGGGTGGAGGGCCCGGGGGAGAAGGGGGGGGCCGGGGGCGGCGGGGCGCCCCCCCCCGGGGGCCCCCCCCCCCCCCCCGCCCCGGCCCCGCGCCCGCCGCGCCCCCCGGCGCCCCCGCCGTCCGCCCATCGAGGATGGTAACGACCTAGGGAATCAGGTGGCGCGCGTGCCGGCGACGGCACCCGGCGCAGCGCCCACGACCTCGCGAGTCTTCGCAAAATGCTTGACGCGCATCGGCTTCAGCACGAACAGCGCCATCAGCCCCGCGACGACGTTGCAGGACACGAACAGCGAGAACACCGATCCCCAGCCGTGCGTCTTGGCGATGCCGGCGGCGATGGGCACCAGCAGCGAGCCCGTGCCCTTGGCGGTGTACAGCATGCCGGCGTTCGAGGCCGCGAACTTGGAACCGAAGGTGTCTCCCTGGGTGGCGGGGAACAGGCTGAAGATCTCGCCGTACACGCCGAAGTACAGGGCGGTCACGAGCACGAACACCACCGGGTTGGCGCCCGACTGGCTCAGCGTGAACAGGCACGCGGCGCCGACGAAGAAGGCAATGGCCATGGTGTACTCGCGGCCGATCTGGTCGGACAGCCAGCCGAAGAACGGCCGGCCGACGCCGTCGAATATGCGGTTGAGGGTCAGCGCGAACACCAGCGCCGGCATCGCGAAGCCGAGCAGCTCCACCGGCACCTTCTCGATCTTGAGGTCCTTCGCGATCGGCGCCATCGAGGCGGCCATGGTCAGACCACCGGCGGCGATCAGCACGAACATGATGTACAGCACGTAGAAGACCGGGCTGCGCAGCACCTCGGCCGGCGTGTAGCCGTAGGAGGTCTGGTTCGCCTTCACCTTGACGGCGGCCAGGTTCTCGGGGGCCACCAGCAGCAGGAACGACAGCACGATGACGATGCCGCCCTGGATGAGGCCGAAGACGAAGAAGGCCTGTTCGTAGCCCGACGAATTGATCATGTGCGAGATCGGCTGGATGCTGAGCGCAGCGCCCGCCCCGAAGCCCGCGGCCGTGATGCCGGCGGCGATGCCGCGCCGCCCCGGGAACCACTTGAGGGCGTTGCCCACGCAGGTCCCGTACACGCAGCCGGTGCCGATGCCGCCGAGCGCGGCCGCGAAATACAGCACGCCGAGCGTGGTGGCATACGAATTGATCACCCATGCGAGCCCGACCAGAACGCCGCCGCCGAGCACCACCCAGCGCGGGCCGTACTTGTCGACCAGGTAGCCTTCGACCGGAATCAGCCAGGTCTCGATCAGCACGAAGGTGCTGAAGGCCACCTGAATCGCGGCGCGTCCCCAGTGGTACTTCGCATCGATGGGATTGACGAACAGGGTCCATCCGTACTGCAGATTGGCCACGCAGGCCATGCACAGCACGCCAATAAACAATTGCATCCATGGATTGGCGAGCAGCGACGTGGATTGATTCGGACTTGCTGAAGTGTTCATTTGACTCCCCTGAGGATTGAATCGCACGGTCTTATCGGTGTGACGGGCGGCAGCCCGAATCTGAAAAGCAGGCCACGTAAAGTAGGCCACGAGAAGAATTGATGTAAAGACGGGGCGACGATGGCCGAGGATCGGGCGTGATACCCGCCCGCGATGAGGCTCGATGACGATGCGGTCGCTGCGCTCATGCACGCAAGCCGGTGTGAGCGAAGCGCATTCCATCGACCCTGCGGTTGTGCCTAGCCGGCGCACCCATGACGTCCCCCACCTTTTACCTGCAAAGGCCCAGCCAGGCGCTCGTAACCTTACAAGCGCTTCATCTTTTTGTTGGTATACCGTATATGAATGAGAAAATAGCTGTCAATACGGATTCAGGTGATCAGAATTCACCCCTGTAGATGAGAAAATTTTCATGATCGGGGATTTTATATCAACCCGTCCCTGATATCTCGCACCTAATATATCTGCGGGTCGCCATGATCAGTTCCCCGAGCGGCGGCTTCGGCTAGATCGATCCTGAAGACCGATCGACCGCAATCCCGGGGCAGCCAACGCCAAGGACCTCATCATGAATTTCATCGCTATCCTGTTCTCCCTTCTCGGAATCTCCCTATATGCCGCGATGGCCGTCTCGCTGTATTCATGGCTGCCTGGCTCGCTCGGCGCCTTCGGATCGCGGCATGGCCGCTATGCGGATCTCGGCGTCGATCAGCGACAGGGCGGCACGCCGCCGGGCAAGGTGACCGCGAACGGCATCCGCGGACTGGGTGTCCAGGCGGCTTGAATTTCACCCACCGACGGCTTGAATTTCACCCGCCGACGATGGGATAGTCTTTGATATATAAGGCACCTGTGCAGAGGCGGGCCAGGACGACCCGGGAGATTCTCATGAGTACGACGGCGAACATCCTACAGCGAGCCACCGGCGGGGCGCCCCTGGCGCTCGCGCCGCTCAACCCCACGAGCCTGCGCGATCAGGCCTATACGCTGCTGAAGGGCGCCATCGCCGACACGGACATCTACGATCCGAAGCAGGAGTTGCGGCTGGACGAGCGCCAGCTGACCACCGCGCTGGGCGTGAGCCGCACGCCGATTCGCGAAGCCTTGTCGGTGCTCGAGCAGGAAGGCTTCATTCGCACGATTCCGCGGCGCGGCATCTACATCGTGCGCAAATCGAAGCGTGAGATCATCGAAATGATCCAGATGTGGGCCGCGCTCGAATCGATGGCCGCGCGGCTCGCGACCATCCATGCGAGCGACGAGGAAATCGCCAAGCTCAGGCATTTGTTCGACGAGTTCCGCAACTCCTCGCCGAGCGAGCATCTGTTCGAGTACTCGGACGCGAACATCACCTTCCACACCGCGGTGATCGCCCTCGGCGGATCGCAGACCATCATCGACGCCACCCGGAACCTGCTGATCCACGTCCGCGCGATTCGCCGGGCCACCATCACGCAGAGCGACCGGGCGGCGAAGTCGATCGTCGAGCATCTGAAGATCATCGAGGCGCTCGAACGGCGCGACACCGACGAGGCCGAACGGCTGACCCGGCAGGACACGCTGGAGCTGGCGCCCCAGGTCGCCGCGCTCTCCGACTTGCTCTCCTAGCCCGGCGCGCCGGAGGGCGCTTCCCCCCAGAGCCCGTGGGGGGGGATGGCGGACTCGTGCGCCGATCGAAGATGGCGCGGGCCGCCCGGGACCGCGTGCGTGGCCGCGAGCGCCCCCGGGGCCACCGCGCGGATGCTCGCGAGCGTGTCCGGATCGGTGGCCGCGCGGCGCAGCTCCTCCGGATCGACGTAGCGGACCGCGCCCGATTCGATCTCGAGGTAGATGCGGCCCGTCGCCCGCGTCGCGAACGTGACCCGGGGAAACTCCTGCACGCAGCGGCGCAGCACCCCCATGTTCAACTCCGGCGCCAAGAGCTCCGGCCGCGGCTGCAGTCCCTGCGGCGCGGTCGCGTTCACGTCGACGCGGGCATGGCGCTCGACGTCCAAGATGCATTTGGCGTCGAGCAGATGAAAGGTCCGGTTGTCCCCGAACGCGACGGTGCGCGGCGGCTCCCCGAGGCGCACGCTGTTGTCGAGGAATTCGAATCGGATGATCTTGTCGGTCCGGCGGATCCAGGTGAAGAACACGTCCGGCATGCCGGAGTAGGCCTCCACCGCGTGCGCGAGGGTATCGTCCACCGCCTTGTATCGACCGACCGCGAGCCCGCGGTTCCAGGCGCGCTCGACCAGCAGCTCGGGAGCCGTGATCATGAAGAACAGGAACACCGTGTGGCCGAACCGGGTCAGCAGATTGCTGCCCGCCTCGTTCGAATCGGGTGCGAAACTGTCGAATCGGAACCGGTCGATCAGCAGATGCGACATGCCGGCGCGCTGGTTCTTGCGCGCCATGTAGCGGTCGAGCTTGTGGTCGACGATCTGCAGCTCGTCGCCCGTGAAGGCGCCCGCGTACTTGTACGAATCGCCGAGCGAGCCGTAATCCAGCAATTGCTTGCGCCAGATGTCCGGGCTGATCAGGGCGAAATCCCGCCACGAGAGACCGACGTCACCCGCCAGCTTCTTCTGCAGGGGCCGCAGGGTGCTCTTGCCCGACGCCGAAGGCCCCTTGGTGTTGATGACCACCGGCAGCTCCTGGCGCGGCAACAGGCGGTAGCCTTCGTTCGCCGCCGCCTCGAGCAGCAACGGCTCCATGGCGTGACCCAGCGCATCGCCGCCGTGCGAATTGCCGGCGATGTCGGTGGTCAGCGCGACGATCTGTGCCCGCGTGCCCCAGGCGCGGCCGTTGGTGGTGAACAGCGCCGACATAACCCGCATCAGGGTCCGGTACACCAGTCCGTCCAAACCGTCGTCGGCACTGGCCGCCAGCCGCTCGCACTCGGCGATCTCCGGCAGGCCCCAGGCGCCGTCCTCGGCGGCGGGTCGGGCCGCGGCCGGGCGTCGGCGAAAGCGCGTCAGCAGGCCGCCGCCGGCCGCTGCGCCCGCGCCGGGCTCACCGGCCGCGATGATGCGCGCCAAGGCGGCGTGTACCGCCACCTCCAGTTCGCGGCGCGCCTCCGCGAAGATCTCCACCAGCGAGGCCATGCGCGGCTCGAGGTAGCGCGCGAGCAACAGCCCGGTGATTTCGCGGAAATTGATGCCCAGATCCTCGATGCGCGACCCGTCGGGCACCTCGAAGTCCGCGGTCACCCGGATCAACAGCTCGTGCAACACCAACCGCTGCGGCCGGAAGGCGACCAGCTCGCTCGGAGCGAGTCCCGTGAGCCCGTGCAGTTCCTGCGCCACCGCGAAGCTCGTGTACACGTGCTCCGGGCGAAAGACCGTGCACAGCGGTTTGAGCTCGGCCGGAATCTGCGAGCTGATGCCCGGATGCCACGGCCCGAAGGTCACTGGACGGCGAACCGATCGCGGACTTCCCAGCGCGGCGGGGCGCCTCCGCCCGGCAGATCGAGGCGGACCATCTCACCCGTCAGGGCGTCGCCGCGCAACTCGAACCGCAGGTAGTGGAAGTTCGTGAAGCCGGAGCCCTGGTACAGGTCATCGGCGCCGCGCAACACGGGGTAGGGATGGGCGCCGCCGCCGCCCGAGACGAGATAGGTCACGCCGCCGCGCAGGAAGCGCTCGTAGTTGTGGACGTGGCCGGCGACCACCACGAAGCGTGCGCCGGAGCGCGCCGCCGCCGCCGCCTCGAGGTATTCGGCCAGCGCCCGCTCGTTCGGCCTGGGATTGTGGCCCGCAGCCGGTCCGATCTGCAGGTCCGCCACCGGCGGGTGATGCAGCACGACCAGCACGAAGCGCCTCTGCGCGCCCAAGGCGCCGACCCGGGCCTCCAGCCAGGCGCGCTGTTCGCTGCCGGGCAGGAGCGAGGCGGTGCTGTCCAGCATGATCGCCTCGAGCTGCGGCCCGAGCTCGAGCGCATACCAGCGCCGGCCGCGCAATTCGGGAAACGCGCCCCACCAGCGCTCGAGACACTCGGCCTCGGCGCAGCTCGCGAATTCGTGGTTGCCGAGGGCCGGATGCACGGGGATGCCCTGATCGCGCCAGAGGCCGGTCTCCTCCCGGTACTGGGCGTAATCGGCGCCGATTCCGTGCCAGGGCAAATCCCCGTCGATGAACACGGCGGCGGGCCGCTCTTCGGCGATCTTGGCGACCAAGGCCCTGCGGGCGGCCGGTGCACTCGCGTCGGTCTCGGCCGGATCCGTGAACCGGGTGTCGCCATACACGACGAAGCGCAGCGCCTCGGCGCCGGCCGCCGCGGCCGCCGCGGCCGGCGCTGCGGCCGGCGCCGTGCGCGCGGGTCGGCCGGCGCAGGCGGCCGCACCGACGCCCAACAGGGCGGCTGCGAGGAGAAGCGATATCCAACGGCTGCGCATGGCGCGTGGATGCTACCCAGCCCGTCGCGCGATGTACACCGCAGCCGCTGCGGCCTAGCGGGGCGCGTGCGGCGCGGCGCGCGACCGATGCATCATCTGGTGACGCTGCTCGGGACTCATCTGCCGCCACTGGCGCCGCAGTTCCTGCCGGCGCTCGGGCGACATCTGCCGGAAGCGGCGGAAGGAATCGCGCACCCGCTGCTGCTGATCCGGGGGCAGACTCTTGAAGGTTTGCCAGCGCTGGCGCAGCAACTGCCGTTGTTCGGCGGGCATGGCGCGCCACACGCCGAACCGCTGGCGCGCGGTTGCACGCGGGGCCCGCGCCAAGTCGGGGCCGCGTTTACTGCCGCGCGCCCGCGCCGGTTGCGGGGACAGCGACTGCCACGAGACACCCGAGCCCGTGGGCGGGGGCACCGCGGGCGCCTGGGCCAGCGCCTGCGCGGCGGCCAACCACAGCACGGCGCCGAGCAGCGCTCGGCTCATGGCTTCGCGTCCTTGGATGGCGGCGGCGCGGTGGGCTCCTGCGAGCGCCGCGCCGTGCCTCTCAAAAAGTCCCACCACGCGACATCTCCATCGTCATCCGCGCCCAAGAACTCGATGAACTCGTCGTCCGGCGCGTCCGCCGGCGACGGCGAGGACGGCGCCGACGCCGACGACGCCGAGGCGCTCGGCGCCGGTGGCGGCGAGGGTGGTGACGCCAGCGCGACCGTGCACACGGCCGCACCCGCGCAAAGCCAGGCTTTCGCTGAGCTCAACGGCACGTCAACCCTGGGCGGCCGATTCGCTGATTCCCGCCCTGTTCGCCCAATCGTAAAACTCGATGTCGTCCTGCAGCATCTCCAACGGGTCGCCGGAAGCCTCGTCGCTCGCCGCGACGATCTCCAAATCATCCAGGTTCGGCGCGCCATCGGCGGCCGGCATCCCGCGATGCATGATCGGCACTGCGAACCAGAGCACCGCGCCCAGCATGAGAACCGCCGTGGCGCCCACGGCCGGAGTCCAGCGGCCGAGCGCCAGCACCCACGGCCGGCGCCGCGCGGCCGCGGACGCGAGCGCCGCGTGCCGCGCCTGGGCGAGCCGCGAGCGCACGCGCATATCGAGGTTCTCGATGCTCTCTTCGAACAACGCCCGGCTGCGGGTTTCCAAGTCTTGGCTCACCAGACCTCTCCCAGCTGGGCGCGCAACGCATGGACCGCGCGCGAGTAATGGGTCTTGACGCTACCCTCCGAACAACCCATGGCGCTGGCCGTCTGCGCCACGTCCATACCCTCGAAATTGCGCAACATGAACGCCTCCCGTTGGCGCGCCGGCAGCGCACGCAACGAGGCTTCCAGCCGCTGCATGGCCTGATCCTGCATCAGCCGCTGCGGCACGTCCGGCGAGCCGTCGGCGACGTTGTCGAGCGGATCCTGCGCGTCCCCGTCCGGATCCTCCTTGGGACCCGGCAACCAAACCATGAATCGGCGGCGCACGGTGCGGCGACGCTGCACATCGCGGATCCCGTTCTTGAGAATTCGATAGAACAGGGGCCGCCACTCCACGCTCGGCTTGGCCGCGTAATTGCGCGCAAGCTTCAGCATGGCATCCTGCACCACGTCGAGGGCATCGTCATGGTCATGCAGCGCCACCTGCGCCATGCGAAAGGCGCGCCGCTCGATCTCGGCCAGGAATTTATCGAGTTCTCGCGACTGATCCAGAACCACCCCCTTGGGTTCTGGGGCGGGAGAATCCCAGACCGTCCAAGCGAGCGGGAGCGTATCAAAGCCTGACATGCACGTCCTCTCGGAGAACATCGACGATGTGCCGGGTCCACGGTATAAACGCCTACCCGTCCGGCGGGTTGACGCGCACGCCAGGCAAGGCGATCAGCGACTTACGCACACGGTGGATGACGGCCGCTGCAATATTTGCAGACGACATCTGAGCGTGCGTCCCGGAGGATTTCGTAAATCATTGATTTTATTTATTTTTATTCGATTTCGCGTATTTTTTCACCATTTTGAACGGGACTCGAAACGGAACGGGCACTTAGCTGCAATGACCCCGGCTTCTCAACAGAGTTATCCACACCTTTTGTGGACAACGGCGGACCGTTGATCCTGCGCATCGCCCTGGACACGCCCCTGCGGCGTGCCTTCGACTACCAGCCACCGGCCGACCTGCCGTCGGCGGCGCTGGCGCGCGGCTTCCGGCCGGGCGTCCGCGTGCGCGTGCCATTCGGCCGGCGCCGCCTGGTCGGCGTGCTGCTCGAGACCGTGGCTGAATCGGCCGTCGAGCCGGGCAGGCTCAAGGCCGCGCTCGAGATCCTGGACCAGGAGCCGGTCTTCGATCCGGTGACCTTCGATTTGCTGCGCTGGGCGGCGGAATACTACCGTCACCCGATCGGCGAGGTATTTGCGGCCGCCCTGCCGGCGCCTCTGCGCGCGGGCCAGGCGGCCGACGGACGGATCGAGGCCTGGGTGCCGACCGAGCAGGGGCGGCGCGAACTGGCCTCACCGGGCGATCGGCGCGCGCCGCGGCAGCGGGCGCTGCTCGCGTGGCTGTCGGCACGCGCGCCGGTGACCGCGGACGATCTGAGCGCGCCCTTCGATCGCTCGCACCTGCGAAACCTCGCGAGCCGCGGCTGGATCGAGCCGATCGAGCGGCCGATCGCCGCCCCGTCGCCCGCCGTCGACGCCGGCAGTCTGCAGCCCAGCCCGGCGCAGGCCGCGGCGGTGGCCGCCGTGACGGCCACGCTCGGCCGCTTCGCGGCGCACCTGCTGCACGGGGTGACCGGCAGCGGCAAGACCGAGGTCTATCTTCGGGCCATCGCGGCGAGCATCGCAGACGGCGGCCAGGCGCTGGTCCTGGTCCCGGAAATCGCCTTGACCCCGCAGCTGGTGGAGCGGTTCCAGCGCCGCTTCGGCGCCGGCGTGGTCGCGCTGCACTCGGGGCTCGGGGAGCGCGAACGGCGCGACGCCTGGCGCGCGGCCCATGCGGGCCGGGCCCGCATCGTCATCGGCACCCGCTCCGCCGTGTTCGTCTCCCTGCAGCGGCTCGCGCTGGTCGTGGTCGACGAGGAACACGACGCGTCCTACAAGCAGCAGGAAGGTTTCCGCTACTCCGCGCGCGACCTGGCGGTGCTGCGGGCGCAACGCGCAGGCGTGCCGATCGTTCTGGGATCGGCGACCCCGTCGCTCGAGACCCTGGAGAATGCCGCACAGGGGCGCTACGCACGGCATTCGCTGCCGCAACGCCCCGGCGGTGCGCAGCCGCCGCGCATCTCGCTCATCGACATGCGCCGCGTCGCGAGCGAGCAGGGCGTCTCACAGCCGGCGCGCGCCGCGATGACGGCTCATCTGGCCGCCGGCGGCCAGGTCATCGTCTACCTGAATCGGCGCGGCTACGCACCGTGCCTGTTTTGCATGCACTGCGGCTGGGTGGCGCCCTGCGCGCATTGCGATGCGCGCATGATCCTGCATCGGCGCGCCGGGCAATTGCGCTGCCATCATTGCGGCGCGCACGGTCCGGTGCCGAGCGCCTGCGGTGCCTGCGGTCAGGCGCTCGCGCCGGTCGGCCAGGGCACCGAGCGGATCGAGGAGACCATCGCACGATGGTTCCCGACGACGCCGCTGGCGCGCCTGGATCGCGACACCGCGACGTCGCGCGGCGCGCTCGAGGCAGTGCTCGCACGGGTGCGCCGCGGGGAGGCGCGCATACTCGTCGGGACTCAGATGCTCTCCAAGGGCCATGACTTCCCGGAGGTCAGCTTGGTGGTGGTCCTGGATGCCGATCAGGGACTGTTCGCAAGCGACTTTCGCGCGACCGAGCGCCTCGCGCAGAGCATCACCCAGGTCGCCGGGCGGGCCGGCCGCGGCACGAGGGCCGGGGAAGTGTTGGTTCAGACCGCGTATCCGGAGCATCCGTTGCTCACCCGCCTGATCGGCGCCGGGTACGAGGCCTTCGCCGCAGCCGCCATCACGGAGCGCCGTGCAGCCCGCTGGCCGCCGTTCTCGCGGCTCGCGCTGCTGCGCGCCGAAGCCCGCGATGCGGCGGGCCTGGACGCGTTCCTGCGCGCGGCGGCGGCGGCCGGGCGAAACCTCGCCGAGCCCGATCTGCAGGTGCTCGGACCGGCGAGCGCGCTGATCGCGCGCCGCGCCGATCACTTCCGAGCGCACCTGCTGGTCGAGCATGCGAGCCGCGCCGGATTGCAGCGCTTTCTCGGGGCATGGCTCGCGCGCGTGGAGGCGCTGCCGGGCCCCAAGGGCCTGCGCTGGTCCATCGACGTCGATCCGCTGGAAGTGGACTGAGGTAAACTGCCGGCCCCGTTTCCGGCCGACGCCCCATAGGATTGAGTCTTGAAAACGCTGATCGAATCCCTGCTTCGCGGCGCCCTGGAGCGCCTGCCGGAGGATCTGGTGCCCGTGGCCGCCCGCGGCGCGAGCATCGAGGTGGAGCGCACCCGCGACCCCAAGCACGGCGAGTTCGCGAGCAATCTGGCGATGCGCCTCGCCAAGGCGGCGCGCCAGAATCCGCGCCAGGTGGCCGAAGCCCTGATCGCCGCCATGCCGGCGGATCCGGCCGTGCTCGAGGTGCGCATCGCAGGCCCGGGCTTCGTCAACTTCTTCCTGCGCGCCGACGCCTATCTCGGCGAGGTGGGCCGAATCCTCGCGCAGGGCGCTGGCTACGGCCGCTCGCAGATCGGCGCAGGGCGTTCCGTGGTGGTGGAGTTCGTCTCGGCCAACCCCACGGGACCGCTGCACGTCGGACACGGACGCCACGCGGCCTACGGCGCGACGCTCGCGAACCTGCTCGAGGCCGTGGGCCACCGGGTGGCCCGCGAGTACTACGTGAACGACGCCGGGCGCCAAATGGAGATCCTCGCGGCGAGCACCTGGCTGCGCTACCTGGAGCTGTGCGGCGAGCGCTTCGCCTTTCCCGCCAACGGCTATCGGGGTGACTACATCGTGGCCATCGCGCAGAAGCTGCGCGACGCCGAAGGGTCCGCATTGGCGCGCCCCGCCGGCGAGGTCTTCGAGGCACTGCCCCCGGACGAGTCCGCCGGAGGCGACAAGGACGCCTACATCGACGCCGTGATCGCGCGCGCGCGCGTACTGCTCGGCGAGGCCGCCTTTCGCCGCGTGCTCGATCTCGCGCTCACCGACATCCTGGGGGACATCCGCGCCGATCTCGCGGAGTTCGGCGTCACCTTCGACTCCTGGTTCTCCGAACGCTCCCTGAGCGACAGCGGCGCCGTCGACCGCGCCCTCGCCGCGCTCGAGGCGGCGGGCCACGCCTACCGCAAGGACGGCGCCCTCTGGTTCAGGAGCACCGAGTACGGCGACGAGAAGGACCGCGTGATGGTCCGCGAGAACGGCGCGAAGACCTATTTCGCCTCGGACATCGCTCTGGTGCTCAACAAGCGCCAACGCGGCTTCGAGCACCTGATCTACGTGTGGGGAGCGGACCACCATGGCTACATCACCCGTCTGCGCGCCGGGCTGATCGCGCTCGGCGGTCCGCCCGAGTGCTTCGAGGTTCGGCTGGTGCAGTTCGTGTCGCTGTTTCGCGGGGGCGAGAAGGCGCAGATGTCGACCCGCTCCGGCGAGTTCGTCACGCTGCGCGATCTGCGCCGGGAAGTCGGCAACGACGCGGCCCGGCTGTTCTACGTCATGCGCAGCAACGACCAGCATCTGGATTTCGATCTGGAGCTCGCGAAGGCGCGCTCCAACGACAATCCCGTCTATTACATCCAGTACGCGCACGCGCGGGTGGCAAGCGTGCGGCGCCAGCTCGAGGAGCGCGCAGTCGCGTACGATCCGGCGCGGGGCGTCGCCGCCCTCGGCCGGCTGATCGAGCCGCAGGAAGTGGCGCTGGTCAAGCGCCTCGGCAGCTTCCCGGAGACCGTGCAGCATTGCGCCCTGCAGCGGGCACCGCACGCGCTCGTGCACTACCTGCGCGATCTAGCCAATGATTTTCACGCCTACTACAGCGCGCACCAATTCATCGTGGATGACGCGCCGCTGCGCGATGCCCGGCTCGCCCTCGCCTTCGCGGCGCAGATCGTCATCCGCAACGGTCTCGGGCTGCTCGGCGTGTCCGCGCCCGAAACGATGTAATCGGCCGGCCCGCGCGAGATCGTCCGTGGCACGCGACTACAAGGCCAAGCGCAAATCGTCCGGCGGATTCTCCGGCTGGACCGGCGCGCTGCTCGGGCTGACCCTCGGCCTGGCGGTGGCCGGTGCGGTCTACTTCAAGGATCACCGCCCCGAAACGGCCGCCGCGAAGCCGGACAGAACCGAGAAGAAGCGGCCGCGAAGCGCCGAGGCGCCGCCCGCGCAGGCGGCCGACGGCACCGCGGGCGGCGCGCAGTCCCCGGGGAAGGCCTACGCCTTCTACGACATGCTGCCGAAATTCGAAGTGGTGGTCCCCGAGAAGGACCGGGACGTACGGCCCGACATCAAGGCGGTGCCCGAGACCCGCCGCGGGACCTACGTCCTGCAGGCCGGCTCCTACAAGAATTTCGCCGATGCGGATCGCGTGCGCGCCAAGCTCGCGCTGCAGGGCATCGAGTCCAAGGTCCAGAAAGTGTCCGTGGACAACGACACCTGGATGCGGATCCGCATAGGCCCGATCTCCAATCTCGACGAGCTGAACCGACTGCGGCAGATCCTGAGAAAGGCGGACGTCGACGTGCTCGTGATCCGGGTCGGCGACTGATCGCGGCGCGGGGTCAGTCGTCCCCCAGATGCCGGAAGTCGACGCCCAGGGCGCGCAGCTTCCGGTACAGATGGGTTCGCTCCATGCCGACGCGCTTGGCGAGCTGCCCGACCTTGCCGTTGCACAACAGGAGCTGCTGCTGCAGATAGGCCCGCTCGAAATGCTCGCGCGCCTCGCGCAGCGGCATGGCGAGCAGGTCCTGCTTCACCAGCGGCTCGTCCACGGCCATCTTGACCTCGAGCTCACGCTCCACCTCCTCCAGCCGGATCTCCTCGCCCGCGCCCAGCACCAGCACGCGCTGCACCAGGTTCTTGAGCTCCGCGATGTTGCCCGGCCACGGGTAGTTGCGCAGGCGGTTCTGCGCGGCGACGCTGAAGCGCCGCAGCGGCAGGTGCTGATCGTCCACCAGCCGGTCCACGTAGTAGCGCAGCAGGTCGGGAACGTCCTCGGCATAGTCGCGCAGCGACGGCACGCGCAGCGTGATGACGTTGAGCTGCACGGCGAGATCGCGCCGGAATGGTTCCGGCGAGCAGCGCTGCTCGAATCCCTCCTGCGCCGAGCTGACCCAGCGCACGTTGAGCGGCAGGCGCTCGCGGCCGCCCACCCGCGTATAGCCGCTTTGCTCGACCGCCCCCAGCAGGGCCTTCTGCGCCTCGCTCGACAGGTCCTCCAATCCGTTGACGTACAGCGTGCCGCCCGCCGCCTGGTCGAGCGCGCCCTGATGCACCTTGCCCTGGTACTCGCTGCCGAACAGCGCCGCCGCCGGATCCGCGCCCAGGCTCGCGGCAACCACCATGAAGAACGGCTTGCCGGCGCGCGCGCTCAGGGAATGCAGGTAGCGCGCGTAGGCCTCGCGCCCGGAGCCGAGCTCGCCCAGCAGCAGCACGGGCGAGGAGCTCGCGGCGGCGTGCTGAACCTGCTCGCGCAGCGCCTGCGTGAGCCGGCTCTTGCCGACGGGCACGGCGAGGGCCAGCCCCCGGCCCCTCTCGGACAGGCGCTTGCGCATGCCGGCGGCGAGCGCCCGCTCGACGGTCTTCAACAGCTTGGTGAGCGACAGCGGCTTCTCGACGAAATCGAAGGCGCCGAGGCGCGTCGCCTCCACCGCGGTCTCGACCGTGCCGTGGCCCGACATCATCACGACCGGACAATCGTAGCCCTGCATGGTCGACCACTCGCGCAGCAGCGTGATGCCGTCGGTATCGGGCATCCAGATGTCGAGCAGCACCAGATCGGGCGCATTGGCCGCGCGCGCGGCGCGCGCCTGGGCGGCATTCGCCGCCGTCTCCACCTCGTAGCCCTCCTCGGTGAGGATCTCCTTCAACAGACCGCGGATGTCGGCCTCGTCGTCCACCACTAGAATCCTCGAAGCGGTCATGCGCGTTCTCTCCTCAGTTCGGCCCTGCGCGGCTCTCGTCCGTTCGCGGAGCGGGCGGTCTCGCCGAGCGGCAAGACGATCCGCACGCGCGCACCGCCCGTGCGCTGATTATCGGCCTCGATCCGGCCGCCGTGTTCCTCGACGATCTTCTTGACGATCGCAAGCCCGAGGCCGGTGCCTTTCGGCTTGCTGGTCACGTACGGGTCGAAGATCGTGCCGATCAGATCGCGCGCAAACCCGGGACCGTTGTCCGCGACCACGATGGCGGCCGATGGATTGCGTCCGTCGTCGACGAGTTGCGTCTCGATCTGCACCTGGGGATCGGCGCGGCCTTCGAGCGCCTCGAGGGAATTGGTCAGCAGGTTGTTCAGAATCTGGCGGATGCGCACGCGATCGGCGGCGATCGGCGGCAGCTCCGGCTCGAGCGTCAGCCGGATGTCCGCGGCGCCCTCCTGGGCGCGATACAGGTCCGCCACCTCGACGATCAGCTGGTTCAGGTCGAAGTGCGAGAACAGCATGTCGGGCGCGCGCGCATACTCGCTGAAGGCGTTCACCATCTGCTTCATCGCCTCCACCTGGGCAATGATGGTCTGGGTCGCGCGCTCGAGGACCTGCGCGTCCTGGGTGTTCATACCGCGCAGGAGCTTGCGCTGCATGCGCTCGGCCGAAAGTTGTATGGGGGTGAGCGGGTTCTTGATTTCGTGCGCCAGCCTGCGCGCCACCTCGCCCCACGCCGCGTCTCGCTGCGCCTGCAGGAGCGTGGTGATGTCGTCGAACACCAGCACCATCCCCGGTGCGCCGCCGCCGTCGTTCGGCAGCGTCGTGCAGGCGCACATGAGCACGCGCCGGCCCGAATCGGCGGGCAGCTCGATCTGCTCGCGCCAATCGCGCTCCTCCGCCGTCAGATGCGCGCGCACCCGGCCGAGGAATTGCGTGAACAGGGGACCGCCGCCGACGTACTCGTCGAAAGGCCTGCCGATCGCGCCCTCCAGGTCGACCCCGAGGATGGCGCTCGCGGCCTGGTTGGCCGTGCGGATCGCGAGGCCGGGTTCGAGCGACACCACCCCGGTCGACAGCCGCGCGAGGATCACGGCGAGGCTCGCCCGCTCGGCCTCCACCGCCTGCTGACTGCGCCGCGTCTCGTCGCGCGCCCGCGCCAGGCGCTTGGTCATGTCGTTGAACGAGGTGACCAGGAAGCCCAGCTCGTCGCGCGACGGCAGCGGCAGCCGGGTGTCGAAATTGCCCTTCGCCACCGCCCGGGTACCGGCGATCAGGTCCTGCAGCGGCTGCACCAGGCGCTGGGCGGCGAAGAACGCGCCGTACACCGCGGCGATCAGCGACATCAGCACGACGAAGCTCAGGATGAGCACGAAGGTCGATTTGAGCGGGCGGCGCAGCTGCACCAGATTCGCGTACTGGGTGTAGGAGCGCTGCACCGTATCGGCGAGCTGGCTCAGCTGCTGCGGCACCGGATACAGGCCGATGAGGATGCGCGATCCGGGGCCGCCCGCCGGATCGATGGGTGCGGCCGCCCGGATCACGTAGCCGCCCACGGAGTCCGTATCCAGGCTCACGTAGGTGTGCCCGCGCCGGATCTGCAGCATCATCTCGTCGGTCGCCGGAACCGGCAGCGTGTCCATCGGCCGGTCGGAACTCGTGGCGACTATCCGTCCCCGCGGACCGGTCACGGTGAATTCGAGCGCCGCGCTTTCGCGCCGCTCGCGATCGAGGGCCGGGATCAGTTCGTAGTCGCCCACGCCGGCGAGCCCCTGGGCGACGACCTGGGTGTGCTGCAGGAACTCGCGCACCCGTACCTCGAGCGCGGCGTGCGACAGCTCCCGGGTGTCCTTGAGGCCCTGGCTGACCTCGAGCTCGAACCAGCTGTCGATGCCGCGATTGAGGAACTGCAACGAGAAGTAATACACGACCAGGATCGGCGCCACCGCCAGGGCGCTGAAGATGGCGACGGTGCGGCCCTTGAGTCCCGAGCCCGGCACGTGCCGGCGATAGTCGCGGAACAGGCGCGTGAGTTTCACCGCGAGCAGCACCAGCAAGGTGCACAGTCCGGCGACGTTGATGATCAGGATCCACGGCAGCCAGCGGTCGAAGCCCGCGGAATCGCGCGACACGGATCCGAGCAGGTACAGGGCGGCGAGCCACAGCACGACGCCGGCGGCGGCCAGCCCCGTCGCGCCGTGCCTGCGAATCAGGGCCGGAAGATCCATGTGTACCAGTCGCTCTCGCGATGCCACTCGCTCACCCAGAACATGAGCACCCGCAGGCTGAACGGCACCGATCCATAGTCGAGCTTGGCGCGCAGGCTGACCTCGTAGCGCCGCCCGTCCTGGATCAGCGACTTGTCCAGCACCGGCAGGCCGCGCACCTCGGACAGCACGTCGAGCGCCGCATCCAGGGTGCCGACCGATTCCTGCTGGCCGCTGTTGTCATTGCGCAGGATGTAGCGCGCGCTCACGGCGTTGTACTGCAGCCGATAGCGCTGGGTGAGCTCCGCCACCCGGGAGTTCGGCGCCCACTGGCGCACGCGCTCGATGTCGATGTCGAGCTCGAGGGAGAGCGGCACGCCGTCGGCGAGCCCGCGGCGCACCGCGTCGCTCACCGGCAGATCGAAGCGGGCATCGAGGTGATAGACGCCGTCCTTGAGCTCGAGATTCGCCGAACGCACCTCGAAGCGACCGTCGAGTCCCTCGGCGCGCACCCCGAGGGGCGTCCAACACAGGACGCACAGGAGTGCGGCGAGCAGCCGGGGTTTTGCGGATGGCGCGTTCATCGTTTTCGGAGGGCAGCATAATAGAAGCCGTCGGCGCCCGCCTCCCCGGGCAGGATCTGCACCCCGAGGCCGTCGAATTCCCCGAATCCGGGCCAGCCCCGCCACTCGGCCGGCGGCACGCAGCGCACATCCGGCATGCCCGCGGCGAACGCCGCGATCAGATCATGGTTCTCGGCGCGCGTCACGGTGCAGGTCGCGTACACGAGCAGCCCCCCCGGCGCCAGCAGCGGCCACGCCGCGGCCAGCAGCCGGATCTGCAGCGCGGGGTTGCGGGCCAGATCCGCGGCGCGCCGGCGCAGGCGGATGTCCGGGTGGCGGCGGATCACCCCGAGTGCCGAGCATGGCGCGTCGAGCAGGATGCGATCGAACGGCCGCCCGTCCCACCAGGCGTCCGGCGCCCCGGCATCGCCCTGGATCAGATCGGCAGACAGCGCGCCGCGCCGCAGATTGTCGCGCACCCGGTCGAGGCGCGCGGCATCGACGTCGACGGCCACCAGGCAGGCCAGATCCGGCCGACGCTCGGCGATCAACGCCGTCTTGCCGCCCGGGGCGGCACAGGCGTCGAGCACGCGCTGGCCTGCAGCAAGCGCCAGCGGAAAGAACACGCATTGGGCGCCGATGTCCTGCACCGAGACCAACCCCTCGGCGAAGCCCGGCAGGTCGCCGACGTCGCAGGGCGTCTCGAGGACCACGGCGTACGGAACGGCGGGGGCCGTCTGGGCACCGATGCCCGCCGCCCGCAGCGTGTCGAGGTACGCCTCCGCCGTGGTCCGCCGCGCATCGACCCGCAGCCACATCGGCGCCTGCGCATCGGATGCGGCGAGCACCTGCGCCCATTGCCGGGGCCAGTCGGTGCGCAGGCGGTCGGCAAGCCAGGCGGGCGCGGCGTGGCGGGCGGCCGGATCGCGCGCGATGGCGGCATCGACGGCGCGGCGCTCGCGCAGATAGCGCCGCAGCACTGCGTTCACCAGGCCGCCCGCGCGCGCGTGCGGGGATTCCTTCACCGTGCGCACGGCGGCGTCGACCACGGCGTAAGCCGGGGTGCGCGCGTCCTGCAGTTCGAACAACGCGACGGACAGCAGGGCGCGGACCCCGGCGTCGAGCTTGCGCACCGGCTGCGCGAGCAGCCGCGCGAGGATCGCCTCGTGCCGGAAAAAGCCGCGCACCGCGCCGTAGCTCAAGGAGCGGACCGCCGAGGCGAGGGCCGGGGCGGCCGCGCGCAACGCCTCCTGCTGGGCCGCGTCGAGCGTGCAGCCCTCGGCGAGCACGCGCGCGACCACCTGCGCGGCGATCGCGCGGGCATTGGCGCCGCTATCGCCGGCCGGCGCGTTCATGAGCCGCCCAGCAGCGCGCCCGCGATGCGCCGCGCATGCGCGAATTCGCGCGCCGAAACCGGCTTGCGCCCGGCGAGCTGCAGCCGGGTGATGCCGAGCACGCCCCGGCCGCAGACGACCTCGATGCGCGCCTCGCCGGCCGAGAGCACCGTCCCCGGGAGGGCCTGGGC
>VFSW01003914.1_pt1 | contig 22284 bp, 24 predicted proteins | sample 5358111 | NCBI WGS metagenome assembly VFSW01 (sample SAMN11554181, study PRJNA540505) | mine drainage metagenome | isolation source: sediment from site ElyBrook_90M | place: USA: Ely Copper Mine, Vershire, VT | collected 2017 | reverse complement strand
GCATTGTTCCAGGTTGGCGTTTTCAGTGGGATTGGAACGCCAAGGGCACAGCCCGGAAACTGCCAGGTCGTCAAGGTCGGAACCGGAATCACGCAGACAATATCTCTAGCAGGGGAATGCCAAGGACAGGAACCGGAGTATGTGGCCTCTTTTACAGGTTACGATTCTACGGTAAATGATAGCGTTTCAGGACCACTAAATCAGCAGGCCGTTACGAGCATTACAATAACTGCGTGGGTTGTTCCCAAGAACCTAGTTCCATGCTATGAAAATATTGCAGGGGTTTATACTACATCCGGAACGCAATTGGATATAGGAACAACTTGTTCACCCTATCAGGCAATAATGCGGCAGGATGGCAGCCATGGTGTTGGTAGTACAGTATACCCACTATCTACCGGCGTGTACTATTTTGTTGTCGGCATATGGAACGGCACAAGCGATACATTGACTGTATATTTGAATGGAGTGAACCCGGCCACATCCGCGGGCAATGGAGCTTCCGGATACACTATTAACAGGTATACTATAGGTGGATATTACAGCGGCATGTATGCCTGGAATGGTACGATTTCAAATGTACAAATGTATAACACGACGCTTTCTGCATCCGAAATCAAGGCACTATACCTAGAAGGCATCGGGGGCGCCCCAATCAGACCCCAGAATATTATTGGATGGTGGCCTCTCAACGGGAACGCGCAGGACTATTCCGGAAACAACAATGCTGGTAAGATAAATGGAAAAGTTATATACACAAGTTCCTGGACAAGCGGGTATACACAGCCATAATTTGCCTGTTGCTGCCAAGGGCATGGTGGGCACATATTAAAATATTAGCTTCTTAATCTTGTTAGGTGGCTATGGGAATAACATCGGGGTTTGTAAGCGGCATTTACAACTATGCCCAGAGCACTCTCCCCCTTTCGCTAGGCCAGTATTCATGGATAGCTGCGCTGCTGATAGCCCTGGTAGCTTTTACAATAATACTTTCCGTGATATTTTCGATGTTTGCTTATGTATTTGGCTGGGTGGAAAGGAAGGTCATGGCCAGGATGCAATCGAGGCACGGTCCAACCTACGTGGGTCCGTATGGATTCCTCCAGAATCTTGCCGATCTGATAAAGCTGATAGCAAAGGAGCACATAGTCCCCGACGCCGCCGACAAGCCCCTCTTCCTATCTAGCATACCCCTCCTTCTTGCAATATTCGTGCTGATGCTTGTCTTCATACCGTTCACTGAGAATTTTGTCGGAATAGGGACGAGCCTGGCCCTGATAATAGTCTTCATGCTGCTCTCCTTCACCCCCCTGCTTGTTTTCATAGCCGGATGGACAAGCGGGAACAAGTTCGGATCAATAGCAGCGCAGAGGTCTGTCGTGATGATGCTGAGCTATGAGATACCCATAGTGCTCGTGATCGCCGCCGTCGCATTCCTTGCAAACAGCTATAACTTTACAAGCATAGTGAATTCACAGTCCGGGGCATGGTACATAGTCCTCATGCCGCTCGGCTTCATAGTCTTTTTCATCGCGCTGCTCGGCGAACTGGATAGGCCACCGTTCGACCTGCGCGAAGCCGATAGCGAACTCATAGCCGGATGGCTCACCGACGTCAGTGCGCCCTACTACGGTCTCGTTCTCTTCCTTGATTATACCAGAATGTTCGTGGGCACCCTGTTGATATCCATACTCTTCCTTGGCGGATGGCTGGGCCCATCATTCATACCATCATTTTTATGGCTGATGGCCAAGGTCATACTACTCTCCCTGTTCATAATAGTCATAAGGGCGACCACGGTGAGGATGAAGATCGACAGGCTGCTCAGACTGGGGTGGCTTTATCTTATGCCCCTCTCCGTGATCAATTTATTAATTACATTTGTAATATTTACGCAGGGGATATAGATGATATTGGAACCGGTGGTGAAGGTTGCAAAAGAGACATTCAAGAAGCCCTACACCACGGAATTCCCGGAGCACAGGGAGAGCCTGACCGACAATTACAGGGGCATACACAAGTTGGACATGACCACGTGCATAAACTGCCAGGCGTGTGCAAGGATCTGCCCGAACCAGACAATAGAGATGGTAGAGGGGGAGGCGGATACCGCATTCAAGGCCACCGGCCCCAAACTCTTCCCGCAGATAAACCTGGAAAGATGCCTTTTCTGCGCGCTCTGTGAGGAGGTCTGCCCGACAGACTGCCTTGTGCTCACAAAGGACACAGACTTCGAAAAATTCGATAGGAGAGACTTCATAAAGAGGCCCGAGGACCTTGAATAAAGTGTGTTTATGATCGACCTGGCATTATTCCTTATCGTCTCCGTGATGGGGTTAGTGGTTTCCTTCTTTGTATTCGCCGTCAAGGACATCCTCCACGCCGCGCTCATGCTTTCGGCAGTCTTCTTTGTAAATTCGCTGTTCTTTTTCATGCTGGATCAGCCCCTGCTCGCCGTTGTGCAGCTTTTCATAATGATAGGCGGCATAACCACATTCCTGTTTGTCGGGGTGGCCTCGGTCCAGTATTCAAAGTTCAAGCACACGGAGGTGACTGGACTCGCCGTCCTGTGGACCATAGTATTCGTAATATTAGTTCTCCCGCTCAATTACGTCCAGATAACTCCTTTCCAGTCAAACCTGTTCGGTCCCGATTCCATAGCGTTGTCGCTCGGCACCTCGTCCATGCTGTTCTATTTAATGCTTTTCACCATGTTTGGGGTGGCGCTGGGCGCCATACTCCTGCTAAAAAAGGTGGGTGCTGACAAATGATCCTGATACCAATAGAATATTTTATTGTGCTGAGTTTCGCCCTCTTCTCCATAGGCGTTGTCGGCGTGGCTGCGTCCAGGCACTTTCTACTGATGATACTATCTGTGGAGATAGCGCTGGTCGCGTCCACTTTGCTTGCAACTGTCATGTACTACTCCGTGACCGGGAACGGCAACATAATGCTCCTGCTCTTCACCCTCTGGACGATAGCCGCGGTGGAGGCCATAGCGCTGGTATCATTTTACAGGTATCTTGCGAGATATGAAACCAGCCTTGACGTAAGAAAACTTTCGAGGTTGAGGGACTGATCGATTATGATAGAGCTATTGGTTGTGTTTCCATTGGTCGCGGCCGCAATCCTTTCGCTTCTGCTGAAGCGCAGCCCGAAGGCGGCCGGATACATCGCACTTCTCGCAGCGCTCGCCACATTGGCGATTGCGCTGTCGATCTTCATCTCTCCCGGCGCGCCGCAGTCGTTCCAATGGTTTACTGCGGGAAACCTTCTGTTTAGCATATCTACAACCGCGGCTCCGATAAACATCCTCCTTCTCATGCTGGTTTCGGTGATTACGCCGCTCATATTCCTTTATTCCATCGGGTTCATGCGCGTGCCGAGCGAACAGGCGAGGTTCTATTTTGAAATGTGCGTGTTTGCCGCAGCCATGGTGCTTTTTTCCATATCCGCAAACTTCATAACCATGTTCATAGCATGGGAAATGCTCGGGATAACCAGCTACATGCTCATAGGCTTCTGGTATAGGAAGGAGCATGCGCCCACAGCCGCAAGGAAGGCGATAACAACAATACTCATAGGGGACATCCTGATGCTAATGGGCATACTTCTTATAGGGGCGGCCTACGGCACATTCGAGTTTTCGGCTGTTCTATCCGCACCTGGCTCTCCCGCCCTGGACCTGGCGCTTATACTGATACTCCTGGCCGCATTTACAAAGTCAGCTCAATTCCCCTTTCATGAATGGCTTTCGGACGCGATGGAGGGCCCTACCCCCGTATCCGCATTCCTGCATTCTTCCACAATGGTGAAGGCCGGAGTATTCCTGATAGCAGTTCTCCTTCCTTTGTACGAGGCGGCGCACCTGCTTCCAGTCATATTGGTGATAGGCCTTGTAAGCGCACTCATAGGGGTTTCCAACGCGCTTACCGATAGGCACATAAAGAAGATTCTTGCTTATTCCACAATAGAGGACCTCGGGCTCATGTTTGTAGCGCTCGGCCTAGGATCCCTTCCCGCAGCCATCGCCCTTTTCTTCGTCCAGACATTCTACAAGGCACTGCTCTTCATGGGCGCGGGTGCGATAATGAGGGCCAACGATGAGAAGGAGGACATATACAAGATTTACGGAGCAACGCTCAGCAGGCCGCTTATTGCCGCGATGGCCATAGGGGCATTGTCTATTGCAGGGATATTTCCATTGAGCGGCTTCTTTGGAAAGGCAATGCTTGAGGGAGCGGCGATGCAGAACATCCTGGTCTATACAATAATATTTGCGGTGGAGCTGGGAACCGGCCTTTACATGTTTAGGTGGATGTTCACGGTAAGCAGGAAGTCGTATGAGCAGACCAGCACCCTGAAACTTAATTACGGTTCCATACCAAAGAGCATGATGGTGCCGATATATGTGCTTGCGGCAGCTGTTCTGGTCGCCTCGATAGCGTACCTGTACCTGCCAACATACCTACAGTCCAGCTCCGGAGGCGCGAGCATCAGCGACGGCCTCATCGGAATGTTTGCATCAATAATTGGCATAGCGCTGGCCTACCGGATATACCTGCAGGGTCACAGGGTGCACCTGGAATCGACAAGCCCGGGCATGTTTGCCGTGGTCCACAACAGCACTCTGGTCAACTCCGTTTATCTCAAGATTACGAGGACCTTTTCGTATGCCGCCGGTTTGGCCATGTACATTGATTTCGCCTTTGACAAAATGACATACGGGTTTGCCCAGGCGCTCATAAGCTCCGGAAACATAATCAGAAAGGTAGAGAACGGCCAGACAAACATGTACGTCCTGGGTTTTGTAGTGGGCATGGTTGTCCTGGTATTGGCGTTTATTTTGTGAGAATATGATACCCTACCTAGGAATTATGCTCGCCTCGCTCCTTCTCGGCATTATTGGGGTTCTTCTAGTCAATGAAAGGCACAGCAGGGTCGTCGGATCCGTTTTCTCCGGGATCACGATGCTCCTAGCATTTGCCGTGCTTGTGTCCGGCATACAGTCTGGGTCGTTGAATTTCTCGGAGAACTACATCTATTACATCTCCCAATTCAACGTAAGTCTCAACCTCCAGCTTACCCCGATCTCGCTGGCACTGGTTTTGATGGCCTCTGTGGTCGCATTCGTAACCGTATTCGCCGGCAACCCAGAGCACGAACGCGAAAAGACTGCGAGCGCCCTGATACTGCTTTTTGAATTTGCTGCGATAGGGTTGTTTGCATCCGGCAACCTGCTGCTCTTCTTCATATTCTGGGACATAGGCGTCCTTGCCCTTTTCTTCATGATCTACCTCCTCGGCTCGGCAAACAGGCGCCGCGCCGCAATAAAATTCCTTATATATGAATTGCTGGCGAGCCTTCTTCTGCTGTTCGCAATAATGCTCGTTTATTTCTACACTCCAATGCACTCGTTTGACATAAACTACATAATCGCCAATTCCGTTACAATGTCCTCCAGCACACAGACTCTCATATTTGCATTTCTCTTCGTTGCATTCCTGATAAATATGCCCGTATTCCCGCTGCATCTGTGGCTTCCGGACGCCCATACCGAGGCATCCACACAGGGATCCATGCTGCTTTCCGGGGTCCTGACAAAATTCGGCGGCTATGGAATGCTGCTGGCATTCGCCCTCATCCCCGCCGCTGCAAACTTTTCGCTGTTCGTGGCGCTTCTCGGCGGCTTCTCCGCATTCTACGCCGCATTTGTGCTCATGACACAGCATGACATAAAGAGGGTGATAGCGTATACCACAATAGTTGAGATGAGCATAATACTTGTCGGCATAGCTACGCTAAACCCATTCGGCACTGCAGGGGCGACTTTTGCCATGCTCGCGCACGGATTTGCAATCTCCATGCTCTTCCTTGTGGCCGGATCGATAGGCCACATATTTGCCGACAGGGATTTCAGGGCGGTAAAGGGCGTTATAGCTTCCTCAGCGGCAACAGGCTATACGTTCCTGATAGGGGTCTTTGCGACTACCGGCGTGCCGTTGACCGCGGCATTCATAGGCGACGTGCTCATATTCCTCGGGGCGATCAGGGCATTTTCAGCAATGGGTGTGATCCCGCTGCTCTCGCTTGGCATAGTCGGCGCGTACCTCTATTACGTGATGAATAAATCGGTCTTCTCCACAAGGGAGGTATCCAAGACAATCGAGTACATAGGATCCAGCCAGAAACTTGGCTACGCCATCCTATTGTTTTTCATATTTTTGTTCGGGCTGCTTCCGTTCTTGATATTAAACTTCTTCAATTTGTGAATGATTGGCATGATACCGTATATTGGATATATTATTGCAGGAGCGCTGTTCCTATTTGTAGCCACAGATATCCTCGCGGTGTGGCATAAAAAGCTCAAACTACAACTCATTGTCAGCACCGCCCTGCTCGGTTTGCTCGCGCTTACAGCGCTCTATGGGATAATGAGCGGCCAATCCTCCGTTGCGCTCGGTATTTTCAATATCAACCCCTTCTCCATGCTCTTCGTGCTCTTATTTTCGCTATCGCTGATGCTTGTAAATTTCCTCGCATACGAATATTCGAACGATTATGCGGCATTCCTTATGCTCCTCGGTTTTGCCTCAATCGGGATGTTTGCGATAGCGATGGCGAATTCCCTTGTCACCATACTGCTGGGCATAGAGCTGATGACGGTGCCTACCGCATTCATGATAATGCTGAATGGCAAGCAGTTTGTAGAATCTGCCATAAAATTGTTCATCCTCGCCGCGATCGCGATATCCGTCCTCTCATTTGCCGTAGCCCTGGTATTTCCGTACGATCCATCATTGGCACTTGCCTCCTTGGCCACGAATCCCGGAATATCCGGCACATACATTCTCGTGCTTGCACTCCTGCTTTTCATAACCGCACTCTCCTTTGACGCATCTCTATTCCCATTCAATCTTTGGATACCGGACGTTTACACCGGGGCCCCCGGATATGTGACCGCCCTGCTTGCCGGCATCAACAAAAAGGTCGCATTCGTTGCACTCTTCGAGGTTCTGCTGCTTGTCATGTTTCCTCTTGCGGGTTACTATTCATCCGCGCTGCAGGCGCTCGCCATAATGACGATGTTCTTCGGAAACATAGTGGCGCTTGTCCAGAACAACGTAAAGCGCCTTTTCGCCTATTCATCGATCGCACAGGCTGGCTACATAACTCTCGGAATTGTTTCTGTGACGCAGTATGGCATAGAGGCATCCATTTTCCAGATCATCGTGCATTCATTCATGATAATCGGCTCGTTTGCGATAGTCCTTTGGCTGGAGTCCAAGAACATCAGGACGATAACGGACTACAACGGTCTCGGATCCAGGAACGCCTTCGCCGCATTCGCGCTCACAATATTCATGATCTCATTGATAGGGATACCCCCAACCGCCGGTTTTGTCGGCAAATTTTTGCTGTTTACCAGCACCATAAATGTTGGACTGCTTGCACTCACAATCATTGCAGTAATAAACAGCTTCATTTCGGTCTATTATTACGCGAAAGTTATCATGTCCATGTACGCAAAGAAGGATAGGAGCGCAATGAAGGCTACGTGGTCGATAAATGCGGTGGTCCTGGTATGCCTTGCCGTTGTAATCGTGTTCGGGATCTTCCCGCAGCCTCTTATTTCAATGGCATCAGCCGCTGCGACTGCAATATTCCCGATTTGATGCGCTCCTGTGCGCTATGCCCTTGGCATTATGGCGGTGTATACCCATTCGTCCAGCTGCTTGAATAGGTTATGCCCGTGACCCGTCCGTTGTTGTTGTTTCCGGAATAGTCCTGCGCATTCCCGTTGAGAGGCCACCACCCTACGATGTATTGCGGGTTTATGGGCGCACCCCCTATTCCCTCTTGGTAGAGGGCGGTTATTTCGCTTGCGGATAGCGTTATGTTGTAAATCTGTACGTTTGATATGTATCCTATTATTGCGCCAGTTCCTGGTCCGCCCCCTATAATAATCTCTTGTGGGCTTATGCTCGCCACCCCTGCGTTATTCCCACTGAGAGGATATGCCATCCCGTTTAGATAAAGAATTACGTTTGCACTGCCTCCGCCCCGTGGAAGTTGAAGGCCTATAAACTGCCATTGGTTATTGTTTGTGTTCAGGTTGCTGGTCCAGGCGCTAGGCCCGCATTCTGAATCGTAAGTTACGGAGCCGATCACTCCTGCCCCGTTTATCTCCAATGCCGCATTTTGACCATTGCACAAAGATGTGCCATACGAGACAACTCTCTGCCATGATCCTGTGTCTGATTGGCTAATGTCAACCCATGCGAATATGCTTATGGCACCAGTTCCGGACGGGAGGTAGGATGAGCTTGGAAGGTTTATGGTTATTGGAAAGCTGCCTGACCCTCCTGATTCCACCACATATTCTGGCTCCTGTCCTTGGCACTCCCCTGCAAGTGATATTGTTTGAGTTATCCCTGACCCGACTTTTACTACCTGACAATTCCCGGGCTGTGCCCTCGGCGTTCCAATCCCGCTGAAGACACCCAATTGAAAGAACGCTCCAAGCACGACTGCAATAATTAGTATCGCCCACCCATAAGTCATGAGGTATTCCATGGCGCTTTGCGACCTTATCGATCGTTTATGGCACATCGCTCTCCGTATTGCTAATGAAAAAAAGATTAAATGGCTTTCCACGCGCCGTACGTTCAATTACTCAGGCTCCTCAGGAAGAACCTCTTCATCATGAGCTTGGGGCTGTCCATGTCTCCATATTTGCCAAGGAATTTCTCTAACCCCAGCAACTTCGCTCCGATTATCGCCATAGAAAATCCCCTGTCATTGAGGTTTGAGTAATAGCCATGCACCATTTTGTGCAGCCTGAGATCCAGGCCATAAGCGCTCCTCCACATCTTTTCGTACCTTTCAAGCGGCTTACCAGCCCCTATATTCTCCATTATTGCCTTCGCGGCAATCCTTGCACATGCCGTGCCGAATATTATCCCTCCGCCAGTCGTGGCTTTCACCTGCCCGGCAGCGTCGCCCACAAGAAGCACATTGTTCATCACCGTTTTCTTCCTGACCTGCAATGGTATTATGCTTGCATATCCTATGGTCCTTTTCGCATCTTTGATCATGTCCCCAACACTCCTATTTTTTATGAACGCGTTGAAGGCAGACATGCTGTTTTGCCTGGAATAGCTGCTTACTCCGACCCCTACCTCTAATTTGGACCCGGAGTAAGGCACCGTCCATCCAAAGAACCTTTGCGCTATCTTGTTTGAGAAGAAGAGGCCCACTTTGTGAATGTCACCGACCCTGGCGTTTTCATATTCTGCTTTGTAGGTGAGGACATATTCATCTATTTTCGGGAACCCGAATACGCTTGCCACGTTGGACACCGCGCCATCTGCACCCACAAGTATATTATTTTTGTCGTGAGCCAGTTCCAAAAGCTCCTCCCTACTAATTCTTTTGCCCAGAATTACCTTCGCCCCGTTCTTTATGGCATTCTCGGCACAGAGCTCCGCAAGTATCCTCCTGTCCAGCACAAAAGCCTTTGTGCCCTTTGTTTCTATGGCAAACGACTGTTTGCCACCGCTAATCACGGCGCCGTTCAGCGTGTTTTGCAGAGCTGGAGCATAGTCTATCCCTATCCTGGACAAACCTTCCGTTGAGAATATTCCAGATGCCCTTCCCGCATTTTGAGATACAGACACCCTGGATTCATAGACCTCCACCTCCGCGCCGCTTTTCGCCAGTTCGGCCGCCAGCGTAAGCCCTATGACACCCGCACCAATAATCACCGTTTTTTTTCTCACAAAACAGCCCTTCGGTCCAAGACCTGGACTCCACATTACGCTTCTATTTATATCTTTCGATTTAAAAAACTATATAAAGGATGTGATTTATACGGCGAGTAAACCAGCAAAGGTCGGTGGGAACAACATACCCATCCCGGTCATAAAGATACAGAACATAGTTGTCAGCGCAGACCTTCATGCGGTGATTGACCTTTATTCTCTTTCAAAGGAGGTAAAAGCCGTCGATTATGAACCCGAGCAGTTTCCAGGCGCGATATTCAAGATAACAGAGCCAAAGGCCGTTATAATCCTGTTCAAGAACGGGAAAATGATATGCACTGGAACAAACACAGAGGCGAACATAAAGAGGGTCCTTGAGTACGCCTCCAAGGTGATATCAAAGTACGTCATCGAAGTAACCCCTGCGGTCTCGCCCTTGAAAAACGCTGCCCCAAAGAAATGAGAGCACGCGCCACGCAATCTATTTATATCAGAAAAGGAGAGGGTCACTGTGATTTCGATGCTGCATCAAGCTTCTGCTACCGAGTCTAAAGAGGATACCAAGGAATTCAATGTCAGGTTCCCCAATGAATTAGGCATAGTGTCACTCGATGCAAACTTCAGCCTTACGCCCGGCAAGAAGCTTGTAGTAAAAGCAAACCAAGTCCGCGGAACAAGATCCTTCAAAGAACCAGGCTACGTGCCCTCCAATACCTTTCTTTCCGATGTGGTTATAAGCGTGATTCTTGATGAGCCCAGGCAAAGAATAGCATTGAGAAACGACCCAGACCCCGGTCGCGGTTCTTACATGTACAGCGCAATAGAATTTTCCGCCAAATTCCATACAATCGATTATGTTTCTAAAGATGAATTCAACGAGACAGAAAGGAGAGAGGAGCTCGCAGAACTTGTTCATACAGTGCGATTCAGCAGCTACGACAGCCGAAGGAGGCCCGAGATTAAACCGATAATCGACAACGCGGAAAAGAACCCACGGTTGAGCCTTATAAGGGCGCTTGCAATCCTGTCTTCAGATGTAAGCAAAACACTTCTAGAACCAAGCTTCTTGAATGACATACCAGTATACGGTGCCATAAACAATGCCCTTTTGGACATTCTGCATTTTGCAACCTCCACCAAAGTAGTGGTTACTAAGAATCGGGCCTAAGACTTAGCTAACCTTTTGAGCTCCCTGTCGAAAGCCTCGAAGAATCCCTCCCAATTATAATGGGTTTTGACCCTCTTCCTCCCCGCAACGCCCATCTCCTCCGTCTCGGACGGATGCTCGGCGATATAAATCATCTTCCTAGCCATGTGTTCCGCATCGTTTATAAGAAATCCTGTCTTGTCCCTGACCACTGTTTCTAACGGCCCGCCCTCGCCTCTTGCAATGACTGGTTTGCCGCTCGCCATCGCTTCGAGCGGTACTAGTCCATAGTCCTCGTTTATCGGAGGGTACAGGACTGCCGTGCACCTTGAATAGAGGTCAAGAAGCTTTTCGTCGCTGACCTGGGTGAGTATCTCTATATCCTGTGACCTAAGCGCCTGCTTCCGCACCATTTCATAATAATCCTTGTAGAATTTGTCAAGCGAAACCACACCGCATAATACAAGTTTGTACTTTGCCCCGCGCTCTCCCATCATCTTCTTGAACCTCAAGAATGCTTCGACTGCGAAATCCTGCTGCTTGTTGGGAGACATCCTTGAGGGATAAAAGAAAAATTTGTCGTCGCCGTTGTTTTTGTACCTTTCATAGTCTATGCCCCCGTTCAGAACCTTCGCATCCTCCCGTCCAAAATATTTTATAAGCCTCGATCTAGTGTTCTCGCTGTTCGCGAATATGGATTCGATATTTTTCACAACCCCCATGTCCATGGACCTTACAACCTTAGAGCCAAGCACGTGGACCGGCTTTTGATGAAGTTTCTTCAGGCCCAGCCTGTACTGGTAAAGGTCCCATACATCCCTCAGTGGGGTGTGGCAGTACCAAAGCACCCTCTCGTTCAGGTGCCTTATCCAATGGCTCGGCGCAAAATGCGGATTTATAACATCATAATCATCCTTGATCTTGAAGTTGTAGAATGTAAGCCCGTAATTTATTCCCTGCGCAACCCTCCCATACGGAATTACTTTTGAAAGGCCCCGTCTGCCTATAACCTCCACGTCCAATTTCCCGAATTCCGGATATGTGCTCTCCTTGTTGTACTCCGCGGTGTAGATTTTTGCGTTGTAACGCTGCGCTATCTTCAACAATACCCGCTCCCCTCCTCCCTTTAGGGTGAGGTTTGACTGCGTGATTATGAGCTTCATAGACTCGATACCTATTGCCCAAACAAGGAATAAAAGGATAGCGATGTCGAGTCGCAAAGGGTTAAATAGTCAAAACTTCAAAATAACCCAAGCACAAAAAGTAAGACTGATCTATAAAAGTAAGACAATATCTAAAAGTAAGATATAAATATTTATTCTTACATATAATGCAACGTGAGACCATGGCTATGGAAAGGGCAAGATTATCCACCAAGGGGCAGCTGGTCATACCGGTTAAAATGCGCAAGCGATTGAAGCTCAAAGCGAAAGAGGACGTCATCATAGAAATGAGAGATGATTCTATCGTAATAAAACCACGCGTAAGGCTATCCGAGTTGCGGGGCATAGCCAGTGCAAAAGGCCGCGGCCTTGTAGACGAACTGCTAAAAGAAAGGGAAAGGGACCTGGAAGGCGAAGAGCAGCATTTCAAAAAGGTATTAAAGAGGCTAAAGCAGAAGTGATAAATTGATCTATTTGTTCGACACCTCCTCCATAATAGCGCTATTCGACAACGAAGAGGGCGCAGCAAATGTGCAAAAATATTTCTCAGAAGTTGATAGCAATGCGGCGGAAGGATACATTAGTGCGGTGACCGTGGCAGAATTATATGGTGCATACGGTAGGATAGATGGTGAGCCGGCAGCGATTAATAGGATACTTAAGCTGAAGGAATCAGGGATTGGTGTGTTAATAGCTGATGAAGACATAGCCATGGCGGCAGGGAAAATGAAATTACGCGGGGTACCGACCGCAGATGCGCTGATTGCGGCTACAGCCAAGGCGATCGGCGCCAGATTAATTGCTGTCGACAAGCACTTTGAGGACACTGGCGCGGATCTGATAAAATTTAGGTAATGAACATGGACCTAGGAGAGGGACTCAGAAAGGCACTTGCAAAGCTGACAAAGTCTACGATAATCGATGCCAAAACGATAAGGGAATTCAACAAGGACCTGCAGAAGACCCTGATAAGCGCTGACGTAGAGGTACAGCTCGTGCTGCAGTTCACTAAGGATATAGAGGAGAAAGTCCTGAAGAGCAAGCCCCCTTCTGGCCTGGCTCCCACGGACTATATAACAAACATAGTCTACGACGAGCTGGTGAAGCTTATGGGCTCCACATACACTCCGCAGATAAAGAAGCAGAGGATACTGCTCATGGGCCTCTACGGTTCCGGGAAGACCACAACGGCCGCGAAGCTTGCAAAGTACTACCAGGACAGGGGACTTAGCGCCGGGGTAATCTGCTGTGACGTAGCCAGGCCGGCGGCGTACGAGCAACTTGAAACCCTTGCAAAGCAGGCAAACGTAGCGTTCTACGGAGCAAAAGGGGAAAAAAACGCTGCAAAGATAGTAAAGGACGGTCTCATAGAACTCAAGGACAAGCAGGTTTTGATCTGCGACACTAGCGGCAGGAACGCCCTGGACAACCAGTTGACCGAGGAGCTAAAAAAAATATCAAAGGAGTTCGGCCCCGACGAGAAAGTGCTTGTGATAAGTGCGGACATAGGCCAGGTGGCGGCTAGGCAGGCAAGGGAATTTGACAAGGCGGTGAAAGTATCCGGTGTTATAGTCACGAAGATGGACGGCTCCGGAAAGGGCGGAGGCGCCCTAAGCGCGACAAATGCGGCCAGCACGCGCGTTATGTTTATAGGGGTTGGCGAGAAACTCACAAATATTGAGCCATACAACGCAGAAAAATTCATCGGCGGGCTCCTTGGAATGCCTGACATCGCCTCGTTGGTGTCAACCGTCCAGCAGGCGATCAAGGAAGCGAACATAAAGCCGGAGGAGATGGAGGCCGAGGAGCTAAATTTCGACACATTTTACACCCAGCTCAAGACGATGGGGGGCATGGGCTCCCTGAAGAGCGTGTTCGGGATGATGGGTGCGCCTGACATCCCAAAAGACATGGTGGAGCAGAGCGAGGAAAAGCTAAAGAGGTACAAGGTGATAATAGCGTCCATGACGAAGGAGGAGCGCAGGGATGGCAAGCTGCTTCATGATACGAAGAGGATAGCGAGAATAGCGAAGGGGAGCGGCACCAGCGAGAACGACGTTCACAGGCTCGTATCGGATTTCAACAAGATGAAGAAGATGTTCAATTCGTTGAAGAATGACAGGAACTTCAAGAAAAGATTCGGAAAGTTTATGTGATTTAGTGGAGAAGAAAACAAGGGCTTATTTTTATTTCAGATGGGCCATGATATTTGGATTTGTGGGCTGGGGCAGTTTCTTCATCGCGGGCGCTCTATTCGCGCTGGGCCATTACACGATGGCCTATTATGTGGGCGGCTTCAGCATATTTATGGGGTGGTTCGTCAGCGGATATTTCTGGCTAAGGTACGGCTTGACGATGGGGAAGAGCGTGAAAGACATAATATTGAGGAGAAAGTGAAGGCATGGTACAGGACAAGGCAACACTGGAGAAGAAGATAGAGGAGCTGAAGGAGGAGTACGCCAAGACGAAGGACAACAAGAAGACGAACGTCCACGTTGGGCTCATCCGCTTCAAGATAGCGCAAGCAAAGCGGGATCTTGTCGTTGCAAGCAAGAAAATAAAAGGGGAGGGATTTTTCGTAAAGAAATCCGGCGATGCTACCGTCGCGCTGGTCGGATTTCCGAGCGCGGGGAAATCATCATTAATCAATGTGATTGCGAACACCAAAAACAAGACGGCCCAATACGCATTTACAACAACACAGATAATCCCCGGTACGATGATCTACAAGGATGCACATATACAGGTGTTCGACATGCCCGGCCTCATAGAGGACGCGCATCTTGGGAAGGGAGGGGGAAGGATGGTGATATCCGCCGCCAAGTCCGCGGACCTGATCGTATTCGTCATAGACATAAACCAGCTTCAGCAGTTCGAAAAGCTCATGAAGGAGCTCAATGCGCTTGAAATCAACATCAACAAGAAGAAGCCCTACATACAGATAACCGAGCAGGTGACCGGCGGGATAAAGGTGGAGGTGAACAAATCAGGCCTCCCAGAGGAGGACATAACCGAAATACTGGGCGGGCTGGGAATTCACAATGCGATAGTCTCGATATGGGGCAAGACAAGCGATGACGAGCTGATTTCGATAATCTCCGGAAGGGCCATCTACCTGAGAGCGATAGTCGCCCTCAACAAGATAGATACCAATGCAGATTACCAAAAAGTGGCAAATGTCCTTTCGAGGGAGTTCAACATAGAGGTTATCCCTATAAGCGCAACCAAAAAGATAAACACTGACGTTATCAGGGAGAGGATCTATGAAAATCTTGGGATCATAACTGTCTACCTAAAACCTAGAACCAGCGAGGAGCAGCTTAAGCCGATGATACTCGGAAGGGGTGCAACAGTCGGCGACGCGGCCAAAAAGTTCCACACCAGGATAATCGACGATCTGAAGTGCGCTACCATAACCGGTCCAAGTGCGCATTTCCCAAACGAGAGGGTCGGTGTTGCTCATAACCTCCAAGGCGGCGACGTGATAACGTTCATAAAGAACAAGTAATTGATGCTGGGCAAAATCCCATATAACAAACTGCGCAAAACAATGTATAAATCCGTTTATTTTCATACAAAATCCAATCATTGCGGGCAGCGGGGACGATCTCCATAAACTTCCGAGTGAGCACCACATCGCTCCGCAATTGTTAATTCCGAAAGCATGGAAGGATTAAATAATTATTATGATATGCTTTATTGCACTGTCGTGATTTAATAGCTATAAAATACTGGGAATTCGAGGATGCGCCGCTCAGGGAGAAGCTAAAATCGCCCAGCATCAAAGAAATTGCAAAAATATTCTATGACAATGAAACAGAGGCCTATCGTTTCTCCCTGCTTTTGCTCGAAGTGAAGAGAAAAGGGGAGCTCAGGCTGAAGGACGTGCCTGAATCCATACCCATAGCGACCGCAAAGCGGTACCTGGACTTTGCAATGCAGATAGGTATGCTCAAGCACGAAAATAGCGCCTATTCATTGACGGACAGGTTTTCGAAACCCTTCAGGAACATAGCAACATACGTGAAGGCATGGATGGACGCGCAGCAAGACGAGGATCTCTCCGTACAATTTGCAAACGCAAAGATGGAGAAGCAGGCCAAAAGGGGAGGCAAACAGGTAAAATCCGCAGGCACCGGAGGCCCGGGCCAGGATACTCCAGTCCAAAGTCCACCCCGTTAGCGCGAGCAGCTACCTTAACAAATTTTCTATCGGTTGTGCCGTCGGGTTTTTCATGAGGCTGAGGTGCTCCCCGTCCTTTATCTCTAGCTCCAAACACGTACTGCGTGGTATCAAAAATGCACCCGGATTGAATAGGAACCTGTCTATCAGCATTTCGGCGCGCATCTGATGTACTTCCGTGAATAGGCGGCGTAATGTTCCGAGATCCTCCGCAAGGAACATACCCTCCCTGCGCCCGTTATCCACCGACCTCACGTTAACAACCTTGCCGACATACGCAGCATCAGAGGTGAAACCCACGCTAACCGGCATGCCGATGCTGTGATTTCTGAGGATACGTATCGCACACATGTGTTCCACCGCCCTTTTTTGCACATACGACAAGTCGCCGTCCGGCAACGGCTTCAGGGCGGTCCTGATTTCTGCAATCCCGCTTTCTCTTCCAACATATATTTCCGGCCGTTCAATATAAACCCTTAGTTCTCTCCCGATGGGCTGCAAGCTGGCCGTACCTTTGTCCGCATCTGATTCTATACTGGCCGCCACTTTGACGAACGAGGATCGCCACACGCTCCTTCAACCTGATAAAGCAGTCAATGAGTCACATATTTATTCTTTTTGTATAGAAACGACAGCGGGCCCGGCGGGATTTGAACCCGCGACCTTCAGATTTCTTCTTCGATAAAACTTTCACGGAAAGTTTTCATTAGAAGTCTGCCGCTCTATCCAAGCTGAGCTACGGGCCCGTCAGAAGAATAGTGCAAATATGTTATTTAATGCTTTTTAAGAGCGCCTGAGTCCCGAGTCCGTGGGTATCCTGAAGAATTTTTTTGTGTTTAGCGTGAGCTGTTCCGCGGCCCTGGAAAACTCCAACCCCTTGGCCGCCGCAATCATGGCAATGGATTTTCCGACGTCGGCCGGGGAGGCTCCCACCACAGGCGAATCGCTCTCCGCCATCAGGCGGTCTATCGCAACCTCCGTTATGACGGCTCTCCGTTTTGCGGATTCTATTGGGGGAATGGATATCATGTAGCCAAGCCTCTCCGCTTCCCTCGCTTGCAGCACATCGCCCTCAAAGAAATGCAGATGTACATTCCCTATATTTCTCTCCTTCAGGATCGCCAAGACGTCGCCCATCGAATTTCTTGAGTGTACGCTTACTGGCAGATCGAGCTCCTCGGCAAGGTCCAGCATTGCGATGAATGCCTTTTTCTGCTTGATGACAAGATCCGGAGTATCCGCTTTCATGTAGTCGAGGCCTATTTCCCCTATAGCCACGACCCTTCCCTTACTATTCAATGCAAGTTCCTTGAGCTCCTTTACATTGCCGATTAGGTGCCTGCTCTCTGTGTACATTGCGTTCTCCGGATCTATGCCAACAGCGGCGAATACATTATTGTTTAGGGCGCTGATTTTCACCGCCGTCCTGCTGGTCAGCGCGTTTATCCCATCTGTGACTATTGTAAGCACTCCGGCGTCTATCGCAGAAAGTACCAAGGCATGTTCCTTTATCAGATCGAGGTGGCAGTGCGCATCGGCCATCTCAATTTTCTGTTTTTCATATCTTGCCACGTCGTTCACCTTCGCGACAAGTTTTCCTCCCATAAATACAAATGAAAAAGCAAAAGATTAATATACACCTGTTCAGAATTATTACCAACTTTTTGTGTCAGTGTTATCCATGGCCAGCTCAACGAACAAAATCAACAGGCTCGAGAGCAGGCTCAACAAGCTTCTCATCGTGAATGTCATACTCATAATTGCAATTGCCATCCTGGCTGTCTACTTATTATGGTGGCCACAGCTCAAGCTCGCACTCTTCGGCCCGCCATTCGGCCAGACCCTTGCGGGGATAGATACGCCCCTTACTGCCGCGCAGCTAAATGTTATCAACGGGGGGCCGAACAGTTATTTTGAGACGGCAGGAGAGAGGCTGATCAACGGAACCCTCACAAACCAGATTCAACTTGCAAATTCCCCACAATACAGACCTTTTGTGATAAATGGAAAACCCACAGTGATATACATGGGTGCAATATCATGCATATACTGCGGCGAGAATAGGTGGGCGATGGCATTGGCGCTCTCGAGATTCGGAAACTTCAGCGCCCTTTATAACGGATACAGCTCGTTCGGGGACGCCGACGTTCCCACCCTCTACTGGAAATCAAACAATTACACCGCGCCTTCCGGGATGACCTATGGCAATTACTACAACAGCAACCTAATAAATTTCGTATCCGCCGAATACGATTCCCCCATAAAGCTGGGTTTCGAGCTGCCGAGCACAGGACTGACATACTATGTGCAGAACGCACCAAACCAAAGTTATGCTTCAGCCCTGGAGTTCATGAATAGAACAGGTAAGTTCCAAGGCACCCCGTTCACTTTCTGGGGGTCATCCCTTGTCACCGGCGCCGATGGAGTGGTTTTTGGAAATTCGACCCCTACCTCGGCGGCAGGCATCGCACTTACCAACATGACCCATCAGGACGTGCTCAACCAGCTGCAGTCCTTCAATGACCAGTTTGCATGGAGCGAATACGCCGCAGCAGACGTTTACATAGCCGAGATCTGCCCGACAATAGGAAACGCCGCATCGGTCTGTTCCCTGCCGGCGATAAGGACCATAGGCGCGGTGATGGGTCTTTCATCTTAAAGTGTTTCCAAAAGTAATAATATGAAAACCAGCTTCCCTTCCCGCGCCTTTAGCACCCTGCGCAGAATCTATGGCAGCCCGGTTTATCTCGCGGCAAACATCCTTGCGCTTGTAGTCTACTATTTCATATTTGTTTACCTGATAAAGATACAGGAGGAGGGCGTTTTTCTGATAACGGTGCCCCCGTATATAGTATATCTGCTTGTTGTGACCTCATCCATCGCTTTCACGATAGGCATATACTCAATAAAAAATACAAGGAGGAATGAGGCACGGGAGCTTTCCACCGGCCTGGGCACCGCCACCACGTTGCTGGGCGGCGTGATAGGGGGATGCGGATGCGTCGAGCCCCTGCTCCTAAACCTTTCCATTTTTGGGCTCAATACTTCACAAACATTTGCGCTCCTGGACTTCGTTTCTGTGGCCCAAATCTGGATACTGTGGATTATGATAGCTATAAATTCCTTTGTAGTGATATACTACCTGAATAAACTTTCCAAACCTGCATGCGAAATCAGGAGAAAATAGGCGACAGCTGGTTTCACAATGGTTGTAAACGGGTTTGTTTATGACGACCTACAAAAGGGCCACGGGGGCCCACACTACGGCGAAGCCCTTGCACAGGAAGCGCAGCCTGTCATTGCAGAAGCGGGCAGGAATCCACACAAGGAGGCACCAATTCTCCCGCATTTCCAGTAGGGAGGCGTATGTGCCACCAACATATGAGCCGATGGGTTACGAAGAGGCAGTGATACGCAACATAATGAACAATAGCAAGGGCAGCAATGTTGCCGATGAGGCATATGCCCTGACCTCAACGCTCTCAAGCCTGAGCGGCAATTTGAAGGAGCTGCAGTACAGGAAGGGAGTTGCAGCGGGCAAGCTGCTTTACAAGGTAAAGAGTGCAGCAAGGGGCTACATATATCCTGAGGAGTCCGTTGCTGATCTTGTCAGGTTTTTCCAGAGCGCGGGGCACAAGCATGTTACCTACATTGCCTATCCTGGCAATATACAAATAAAACTGCACGACAAGCTCGGTCCAAACGTCGGGGCTTCCCTGCACATTTTTGAGGCCGGCGTGATTTCCGGGTTCCTGAGCTCGGCGATGCTGCGTTATGTTGATATAAAGGAAAGTTCATGCGTCAATGATGATGGGCCCTACTGCAGGTTTGTTTTTGACGCCAGCGGCGCGGGGCGGTCGGGCAATGCGGATCCCTCCTCCATAGATAGGCTCGCAAACCATATCGCCCACAATGTCAGGTTCACCAAGAGCAGGAGAGCGGTGGTGAAGAATGAATACTACATGCTCGGATCCTCCCTCCTTTTCGATGACGTTTATGTAGACTCCGTCAAAAGCATAGCCGCATACATGGGATGGAGCGTTGGCGAGAGGCTTTCCCGGAACGGCAAGCGTGTCAAGCTGTCAGAGATGAAGTATGCGATAAGGCTGCTCAACATGGGCAATCCCGAGATTATAGCATCCAAGCCCCTCCACATGCAACTCTCGTTCAACGGCGCAAGCTCAAGAAGGCAGTTTGTGAACATTTCTGTCGCATTCATAAATGGGCTCCTGTCGAGCGGCGCGGGAAGCGCAGCCACGGCGGAAGCGCATACAGAAAACGGCTCCTATGTTGTCGACATAAGGGAGAAAGGCCCGAAAGGATAATTATTAAATAAGCTCGTTCTAAAGTTAAAAAGAATATACTAGGTTTAACTATGGTTCTTGAATTTGCGGACAAGATATCCCCCCTCCTCCCGACCATCAAGCCCCCTGCGCAGCCCCTTTCGCTCAGGGAAAAAATGGTGTGGACCGGGATAGTCCTTATCGTTTACTTCATGCTCTACAGCACGGTGGCCATAGGCGTTTCCCAGCAGGCGATATCACAGCCGGTCGTGCAGCTCATAAGCATAGTGTTTGCCGGAAAGATAGGAAGCCTGATAACTGTTGGAATAGGCCCTATCGTGCTCGCCAGCATAATCCTACAGCTCGCGTCCGGCTCCGGACTGTTCAAAATAGACATGCAAAATCCCGCCGAGAAGGCAAGGTACCAGACGGTCCAGAAGCTCGCCGCCATACTGATTGCCGTGATCGAGGCGTTCGTATATACTATGACCGGATTCGTGCCGATAACGACCCCATCCTTCTTCGGCCTGGTCGTTTTGCAGCTTGCGATAGGCGCGATAACGATAATATTCCTGGACGAGATAATGACGAAGTACGGCATAATGTCAGGCATAAACATATTCATAGCCGCAGGAGTCTCATACTCCATAGTGGCAGGCACGTTTGACATACTCATTCCGGGCGCAATAAATGCGCTCCATGCCGGCGGCGCATCGGCCCTGCCAAACGCCCTGCTGGTGTTTGGGCCGCTCTTCTTTGCAGTGCTTGTCTTTTTGGTCAGCATATACGCATATGAGACGAAAGTGGAACTCCCCCTCGCATTCGAACAGCTTAGGGGCATAGGCGGCAGGCTTCCGATACCATTCCTTTACGTGAGCGTGCTTCCTGTCATACTCGCATCGTCGCTCGAGCTCAGCATGACCGTATGGTTCAGGTTTCTTGCCGGATCCACAAGCGCGATCGCAAAGTTCTTCGCATTTTACCAGAGCGTAGGCACCACGACCCCCTCCCTCACCGGCGGGCTCATCTATCTGATCTCGCCGCAATTCCCATCTCCGTATCCTGCCCCGTACGGCATAGGCGGCTACGGCGCATATTTCAATTACCTGGCAACATCAACATCGCAGTTATTCCTCCCATGGGGAGGACTCATCCTCGTTCCGGAATGGGTCCACATGGTAGTCTACACGCTTGTCCTTGTCGTGCTCTGCGTTATATTCGGGCGGTTCTGGATAGAGATGACCGGCCAGAATCCAAAGACCATGGCTGAGCAGATAGGGGACATGGGATGGCAGATCCCAGGGTTCAGGAGGGATCCCAGGATAATAGAGAATGTCCTAAACAAGTACATTCCGACCGTGACCGTACTGGGCAGCATATTTGTGGGCTTCCTTGCAGCCATAGCCACTTTGAGCGGCGCAATAGGTTCCGGCATGGGAATACTACTCACCGTAGGAATAATCTACATGCTATACCAGCAGCTCGAGCAGGAGAAGATCTTTGATACATATCCTATACTGAACAAGATAGTGAAATAAGATAACTTTTATATTTTGTCTGTTCAGTGTAAGCCATGCCCCGGAGGCGAATACACCAGAACAGAAAGTCCCAATCCGCCATGGAATATTTGATGACCTATGGCTGGGCGATACTCATAATTGCGGTTGTATTAGGGGCACTCTTCCAGCTTGGTGTCTTCAGCGGGATTGGAACACCAAGGGCACAGCCTGGAAACTGCCAGGTCG
>VFSW01003913.1_pt1 | contig 22287 bp, 33 predicted proteins | sample 5358111 | NCBI WGS metagenome assembly VFSW01 (sample SAMN11554181, study PRJNA540505) | mine drainage metagenome | isolation source: sediment from site ElyBrook_90M | place: USA: Ely Copper Mine, Vershire, VT | collected 2017 | reverse complement strand
CGAAATAGGCCAAACGCTCTAACCACTCCCAGCAAGACGCCTCGCTGTAATCCCAGCCTTGAATTACGCCGTCAATCATGCCGCACCAATCACACCAACCGGTGCCATCCGGCGCGTGATCAACCGTAAGCACCCCGGTGTATTCGGGGTAGTCCTTGGCGGTACGAATCGCCCACGGCCCCGGCGTGTGCTGTGTGTTGCTGTTCATATCCTTCCTCCTTTCCACGGTTTCATTATACCCTAGTGAGGGTACAGCGCAAGTACTTAGAAATATCCATTCATCTTCCCCGGATCGGCTCTCACCAGATCGCTCGGAAGACGCGAAGTCCCCCAGGCTTTCCAGTGGGCTCTGGGGTCCAGCTCGCAGGCCTTGGAGACCGTTTCTCCAACTGCCGCAAGGGCCTCAGAGTGAGTCTCAAACGGGCCTCGCATCAGCCAGTAGTGCTCCCGGTCCTGGGCGGTCACGTAATACGGTCCTGCCTTGGTATCCGGGACTTGATCAGCATTCCAGCTCATGCTCGCATCCCTCCATCGATTTTGGCGCACTCGAAGAGTGCAACAGCGTGCAGTCGGTGGAAATCCGGCAGCTCGCCGAGCACCTGGACGGCCTCGTCGTGCATCTCCTTGGGGATCATCCCGACGCGGATGATCAGCTTTTGGTTCTCGGTGGCGAGCACCCACTGGCCGGCCGCCATGTGCCGGATGAGTGCTCTGTCCTGTTCCCTTGCTTGGCGTGCTGCGTCGTTCATGGTTCCTCCTTGCGTGCGGCGAGCCAGGCATCTAGCTTCTGCTCAGAACCCCAGCAGGCGCTCGGTGCGTAGCCGTACAAAAATTGGACATAATTGTAAAGACAGTCTCGGTTTACGATATCGGCGTGCTCACACGCGCCGCGCAGATCGTTGGCGATCACTCGCGCGAGAAACCCTCCCGGTTCTACGTGTTGAAGAATGTAACGCTCAAGGCCACCCCGCATTGAAGCTGGTATCTTGCATTCATCGGCCGCGCGCCGTAGATCTCTAAGAAGATCTTCGTTCAGTTCGTACTGATCATTCATGGCGCCTCCTTTAATCGTAGGTGTCGAAGTGATCGGGCTTCCCATCCCAGGCGCTGGCATATCCGTGATCGGTCTTGACCGATACCGTATCCCGATACCCGAGTCGGACTCGGCAAGTCATCAGAGCCCCTTCTGCTGGAGCCTCAAGATCCGGTTCCTCGTACCCGGCCTGGCCGTAGCCGTCGTGGCTCACGTTCTTGGATCTGATCTTCTGAATCTTCGCCATCTTGCCAATCGCAGCGCCTTTGACGACTCGGTAGTAGCTGTTCAGCACCATCGAGTATCCCCAGGGGCAGTGCAGGATCTGGCCCGCTGAAAGGCCTTGATTCACAGTGTTTCCGCTTCCGTCCATGATTTACTCCTTTCCTTCCATGAGCCCATTGTACTCTTATAGGGGTACAATGCAAGCGCTTTAGTGCATTGACTTAGTACCCCTCTAGGAGTATATGTAACGGGTAAAATGACACCTGCACCAGACACCCCAGAACGTGCCATGAGGAAGGCGCTGAAAGGCATGAGCCAGACCGAGCTTGCTCGAGCTGCTGGCGTGTCCAGGCAGAGGGTGTGCGATGTGATGGCCGGGCGCCGGAAGATCCCGCCCAGACTTCTGTCCTGGCTCGGGTTCGAGAGGGAAGTCATCGTGAGGAGGGTAGCTCGATGAGCCGGGGCGGGACTCGGTGCGCTATCCGGCCCGACCCCGGCAGCCAACCCCTGTCAGCTTAGACACAGTCTAAAACGCGACACGTCAAGAGGTCAAACGCGACGGGCCGATTTGCGACTCAATTCTCATCTAAGAACTAAGACTTATAGTTATAGAGCCTGTGGATAAGTGCCAAAAGTGACAATTTCTACCTTATCCAACAAAGACTTAGGCTGTGGATAACCCTGTGGATAAGTTGTGAACAAGGTGTTCAGAAGATCGAGAGGTTTGGCGAGAGGAAAATGAGCCGAAAAGCCACCAAACACAACAAGCGGGATGCCAACGAGATCCTGATCGTGAACGCGCTGCATGATCTGAATCACGTCTGGATAGAAGCTCCCCCGCTTGACGGGTGGGTGTTCCTGGGTCAATGGATTCCTGTGGAGATCAAGAACAAGCTGGGTCGCAATCGGCTCACCGATTACCAGCAAGGGTTTATCGATGCCTGCCAGCACTTCGGGCGGCCGTATCGAATCTGGCGCAGCGCCAACGATGCAGTGGAAGCGGTTCGGGTCTATCACGAGCGGATGGGAGGAAAGCCATGAACGATTAGGATCAGAAGTACACCTTTCCGTTCGAGGACTTCGATGAGTTGGGAGAGCCGGTGAAACTTTTCAGGTTCCGGGACATCATCTCAATCTCGATCTTCGGAGCACTCTCGTGGGCGATCCTGATCGGGATCGGCTGGGTGTTGTGGAGGGCCTGGAAGATGTTTCCATGAACGCGGAGCCGTCCTTCCTGAGAACCTACAAGCTGCTCGGAGAGCACGGGAAAGTGCTGACCGAACTGAGCAAAGTCTTGGATCTCACCTACGATCCATCGATCTCAATGATCACGCACTGCTTGGCCCAAGGCGGGAAGATTCTCACCTGCGGGAATGGTGGATCTGCGATGCAGGCGCAGCACATGGCCGCTGAGTTCGTGGTGAGATTTGAGACCGATAGACGCGCACTGCCTTGCATCGCGCTCTCGGCCGATCCTGCGATCGTGACGGCTTGCGGGAACGACTACGGATACAAGCGCATCTTCTCCCGCCAGGTCGAAGCCTATGGGAACCCGCAGGACTGTCTGATCTCGTTTTCCACTTCGGGGAAGAGCCCGAACGTGAACGAGGCGATTCTGGTGGCTAGGAACCGAGGTCTTGTAACGCTTGGAATCAGCGGGAACAAGGGCTTTCAGAGCGGCCCTGATATCGACATCATAGTTCCATCGATTTCGACTGCGCGCATTCAGGAGATGCACTTGCTGATCGTTCACTTGCTGCTCGAAGGAGTGGATCGAGGAGTGCCGGCGTGAAAATTATAGGCATGAAGCGGGAGCAGTTATACATGTCACTCGGCGATTTGATCTCGAAATGGCAAGGCAAGAAGATCCTCGTGGCTGGCGATCCGGCCTACGATGTCTATCACTTCGGGCACGTAGACCGGGTGAGCCCTGAGGCTCCGGTGCCAGTCTTCGTCGAGGATTCCATCGAAAACCGTCCGGGCATGGCCTACAACGTCTGCCAGAACCTAGCGGCCCTCGGGTGTGTCCCGGTACAGTGCTTCCCGCCAGAGCCGTGGACCGTGAAGCGCCGGTTCATGGTGGGGAACCATCAACTGCTTCGGGCCGACTACGATCAGATCCACAAGCCCGATGAGGGGAGCAACCAAGTTCTCGGAGATGTCGAAGCCCTGGTGCTCTCGGACTATTTGAAGGGCTGGCTCCAGCCCTGGCTGTGCGATCAGTTGATCAGCCAGGCCAATGCTCGAGGCATCCCGGTGATCGTCGATCCAAAAGGCGATGACTGGGTCAAGTACCGCGGAGCCACGCTGATCTGTCCGAACACCAAGGAGTGGGAGCTGGTGAAGGACTGGGAGACCACGAGATTCGTGCTCAAGAAGGATCGCATTAACGTGCTGGAAAAGCGCGGGGCGCAAGGGTTACGATTGCACAGTGAGTACGGACCCGAAGACTTCCCCGCCACTGCTAAGCACACCTTCGATGTCACCGGGGCAGGCGACACCGTCGTCGCGACGCTGGCCGCTGCTCTCGCTGCCGGCGCGAGCCTCGCCTCGGCCGCGCAGCTTGCCAACCTCGCGGCAGGGCATGTGGTCGGAGAGGTCGGTACTGCCTCCTGCTCGTCTGAAACCCTGAAGAGGTTGATCCCATGAGCAAGCAATCCGAGGCCGCCCGCGCCGATCTGGACAAACTCCTGGACTTTTACCAAGTGCACAAGCCCGAAATGATCGGCAAGGACATCAAGGTTTACATCAACCCAAAGCAGCTCCGGCACTTCGCCGCCGAGCGCGATCAGTCGTTCTACTACCGCAACTGCAGGATCATCCCGCTTGACCCTCCAGGAGGAAGCCAGTGATCGTCGGGTTCACCAACGGATGTTTCGACATCCTGCACAAGGGGCACGAGTACTTCCTCGCTGAGTGCGCCAGGCAGTGTGACCACCTGGTCGTGGCGATCAACTCGGATGAGAGCATCGCCAAGCTCAAAGGGTCGGATCGCCCGGTCGAGTCTCTCCCGCGCCGCCTCACCAAACTCGATGATTGCGTGGCCGGATTGACCACCAGTTATGCCATCATTCCGTTCGACGGGTACGAAGAGGGACTGATCGTGCACATTCGGCCGAATGTCTTATTCCGAGGATACGATCACGAAATCACCCCCTGGCGCGGCACGGCTCAGGTTGCACATGGGATCGGATGCGCTATAGTCCAAGTGGGCCACCTCCCGGGGTATTCGACCACTGGCATTCTGAAAGGATGTTCCACTTGAAACCAAACCTCATGCACTCCATCGCCCACCGCGGCTGTCATCAGTGCGCCCCTCGAGGTTGGAGGCAGACCCCGAATGTGACTGGGGACTACGATCTGGACGCCACCATCCTTCATCGCCGCAATAAGGACCTAGCCCATCGTCTAGAGCTGTACACCAAACGCTCAGGCCACTCCTACACGCCCAGGACTGCCTACAACAACATTCACACCTATACCGGAGACGACTGATGGGACGCATGATTCAGAACCTGGACAAGGCCCAGAAGCGCTCCAGCTACAAGATTCAGGGCAATGCCCCGGAAGCGGGCAGCTTGAGGCAGAGCAATCGCCAGTTCGAAACACCACAGAAGTTGAACATGCGCCTCAAGGTTGCTAACCCCGTCACCAAGGGCGACAAGTCCTCAGGCCGCTCCAACGCCTATGAGTCCGGGCGCATGGACAAGTCCAGATCTTGACGCAGTGCAATAGCACCACTTAGCAGAGCATTTGCAGTGACGTTCAAAAAGGGTGATCCCAAGCCAGCAAGTTCCGGGCGCAAGAGCAATGAGATGCTCAGGACCGCTCAGGATCTGGCCCGGCCCTACACCAAGGAAGCGATCGAGCGCCTGGCCCAGATCATGCGAGATCCAGACATCCGGGCCGCCGCTGCCGCGTGCGCTCACCTGATCAACAGGGCCTGGGGTCTTCCTGCTCAGACCATCACGGGCGCCATCGAGCACCAGCACACCATAGGACCGGACACCAATGCCCTTGCCGGAAAGCTCCAGAGCGCCCTCGACGGCCGATCTGGCGCAGAGGATACGCAGCCTACGATTCAGTGAGCTGCTTCCCGCCTGGGATGCGATGGACAGCCGCGGGCATGACCAGAGCGCCATGCGCTGGCTCGCCACGGTTGATCGATACTACCTGCTGGTCAAGATCCTGCACCGGACGGACGTGTGGCACCCCTGGCTCTATGCCCGCTGCCGAGAGGTCGAGGCCCACCCGGACAACCATCTGGATCTGTGGGCTCGGGAGCACTACAAGTCCACCCTCATCACCTTCGCCTGGGTGATCCAGGAGATCCTCAAGAACCCTTCGATCACGGTCGGGATCTTCAGCCACACCAAACCGATCGCCAAAGCGTTCCTCGCCCAGATCAAGCGCGAGTTTGAGGTGAACCAGCTCCTCAAGGGCTTGTTCCCGGATGTGCTCTGGGCCGACCCCACCAAGGAGGCGCCGACCTGGGCTCTGGACTCTGGGCTCATCGTCAAGCGCCCAGGGAACCCAAAGGAGTGTACGGTGGAGGCCCACGGTCTGGTGGACTGACAGCCGCCCGCCAAGCACTTCGCCCTGATGGTCTTCGATGACGTGGTGACTCTGGAGTCAGTCTCGACCCCAGAGCAGATCACCAAGACCACGGAGGCTTGGTCGAACGCGGATAACCTCGGTACCGCTGGCGGCAGACGGTGGCATATCGGGACTCGCTACAACTTCGCTGACACCTACGCTCACATGATCGCCACCGGCTCTGTGACTCCTCGGGTCTATGCCGCGACCCACGATGGCACCAAGGACGGGCGCCCGGTGCTCTTCAGCCAGGAGGAGTGGGATCGGCGGGTGCAGACCCAGCTCGAGGCCACGATCGCCTGCCAGATGCTCCAGAACCCGCTGGCGGGCTCTCAGCGATGGTTCGACCCTGATGATCTGCAGGTGTACGAAGCCCGGCCAGAGACACTCATGTGCTACCTGATGGTGGACCCTGCGCGCTCCAAGAAGAAGGGCTCGGCCAATACCGCAATGGCCGTGGTGGGGATCGATCACGAAGGGGGAAAGTTCCTGCTCGATGGATTCGATCACAAGATGGACTTGCTCGAGCGCTGGACAGCCATGAGGGACCTTTGGAAGAAGTGGCGCGTGGCGCCGGGCATCATGGGGGTCAAGGTCGGCTACGAGCGCTACGGCGCGATCGCCGACATGGACTACTTCCAGGAGCGCATCCGGGTTGAGAACGTCCAGGGCCTGTCGATCGAGGAGCTGGAGTGGCCTTCTGATGGGCCTGGCTCGAAGGATGATCGGGTGCAACGGCTGCTTCCTGACATCAGAGGGCATGCCTTCCACCTGCCTCGAGACCCCAAGGATGACGAACCCGATCTGACCGATCGGCAGAAGCGCATGCTTGGGGCCGGTTATGAGTACCGCATCGCACGTCCGATCATCCACCGCGATGAGAATGGCGCGCTGTACAACCTAAGTGATAGATTCCGCATGCAGGTGGGCTACTACCCCTTCACCGGCCTCAAGGATCTGATCGATGCTGTCTCGCGCATCTACGATATGGACCCACGCCCCCCTGAGTTTATCGACTCCACGATCCTGGAGCCTGAGCTGACATGAGGCAGGATCTGACCGAAGCGGAGATTCGCGAGCTGCTTCGACACTCAGACCTGGCGGTCGATGGGGATGCCTGGTCCAGGCAGGACGCGCGGAATCTACGGATGCTCGTCGGTGAGCTGCAGAAGGCCAGAGATCGAGAGGCAGCCGTGATGCACCTGCATGAGATCGAAGGAGTGTACTGATGGCCTCCACTGTTCCCAGTAACCTCGGCAAACCTGTCACCACCAGGCAATTCTCCTGGGCTGAGATGGCCCGGCGCGCTTGGGGTTCTGAGTTCTCTGCCCCAGACCATCGCGTCTACGAGTGGAGCAACGGGCGAGGGTTCGATTCCACCGATCGAGGGGTGACTGGCTTCTACAGCCACATCGCAGGGCAGGGGCTGTGGAGCGCGGATTCGAGTAAAACGATGGATACGACCCAGTTCACCGCAGACGGATCAATCGGGGGCTGAGATGGCAAACGTAGTCTTCGATGTCACCCGTTACTATCAGATCGCCCAAGACCTCACCGGCGTTCAGTACTTAGTTCAGGACGGCAACTGGTATCTGAGGACAACGCAGGTCGCGATCAACATCATCCCGAATGGGTGGAAGTTTCTACCTGTAGGGTCATCTGGGACATTCCCAGGAAACTCATTGTCGATTCTGGCCCAGACCGCGATCCCGGTGATCTTCGTGTCGAGTGGAAGCATCGGCAACAACGGTGCGCTCAGTGGTCTCACAGCGCTTCCGACGACCTATGCGAATTGTTATGTGGCCCTCCCAGCGGGCGCGCTGTTCGCTGGCTCCCTTGCCGGTGTGTACTTCTGTCAGATGTCTGGGACGACCGCGGGGACCGTGTTCAACAATGTTTATAGCGCAGAGCAACCGACAATCCCCGCCTCTCCAGTTCCCTTTGTGAGCACAGGGCCTGGAGCTTATACGCAGACTACGGGGAGTCCGGTGACGCTCTACACCTTCACGGTGCCGGCTAACGTCATGGGGCCGAATGGGGCGATCTACTGCTCCTCAGTGTGGTCGTATAACAATTCGGCTGGTAACAAGACGCTGAACATCAAGTACGGCGGGACCAATCTCACCAACGCCACGGGCACGACGACTACTACGAACAACGCGCCGAATCAGATCATGCAGAATCGAGGACTTACCAATAGCCAGGTGGTGCTCGCCGGGACACTGGCCGGCGGCGCCAGCGCGGGCGCATTGGTTTACTCCTCGGTCGATACCACCGCAAGCCAACAGTTGCTCGCAAACGCTCAGTTGGCTACCGCAACAGACTTTTTGCTGCTCGAGCGACTGAGTGTCATGCTCTACCCGGCCGCATAGGGGGCTGACGTGTCGCAGCAAGTCATCAATGTAGGCACGCTACCAGACGATCAGACCGGCGATCAGGCCCGTCTCGCCTTTCAAAAGGTGAACGCCAATTTCACCGAGCTTTACAACAACACCCCACTGGTCTCGGTGATCTTCTACGGGGCGGATTCGACGGGAGTGTTGAGCAGCACCGCCGCGTTCAATGCCGCGGCTGCAGCCAGCTTGTACGTGTATATCCCTCCGGGCACGTACAAGATAGACGGACAGGTGCTGTGCAACGCCAGAGGCGTGACTTTCGTGGGAGCGGCACGAGGCGCGACGACGCTTGTCCTTAGCACCAGTACCGATGCCTTCAAGTGGAGCGGATCTGGGGCCGGAGGCGGAATGCAAAGCCTCACCCTGAATGTCGCGGGCATGACAGGCGGGTATGCGATCAACACTGTCACGCAGGGTCGCATGCTCTTTTCGGACATGAACGTCATCAACAGCAACACGGCTGCTGGAGCGTTCTTCTTCCAAGATTTCAACAGCATGTCCATGAGGGACATCTGGATCAACGGCAGCTACGGCACCAACGGCACTGCCATCTACATCTTCGGATTAACCGCCAGTTCGGCCAACGTCATCGATATCGACAACGTGGTCTATGGGGGTTCTGGCGGGGCTTCCTCGACCTCCTCCTACGGGATCATCGTGGATGGTGGCGTGGCTACGGTGGACATTCGCCACTTCTCGGCGGTGGCCTGTTACCGAGGATTGGTGACGCTCAACACGCCCGCACTGGCAAATTTCTCGCAGTTCATACAAGCGACAGACTTTCAAGTGGATGGCTGTTATGGCGATGCCGTGGTGCTCGGGACCGCCGGGGCTGGGTCGACGACGGGACACACATTCAATCAGCTTTATGTCCACCATCCCGGCCAGAACAACGCGGGCAGTGGTATTGGCAACGGTACCGGCGTGTATATCTTCAGCAACGTGCGTGCTGCACGGTTCCAGGGCGGGGACATTCTCACCTGCAACCTTGGCGGGATGTACATCAACGGCAGCGCGATCAATGTGTCCGACATGTGCATCCGCAAGAACAGCCAGTTGTCGGTGGGGACATTGCCGGGTATACAGCTTGGGGTGGCCTCCTTCGGGTGCAACATCCACAACAACCTGATCGGACAGTTGTCGGGTGCGGCGACCTCCGATATGTCCTATGGCGTGCAACTGGACGCGGGCGCGATCCAGAACATCGTGGCCGAGAATTACCTCCTGCTCAACACGCTGGGAGCGATCCTCAACAGCGCCGGGGATACTAATTCGATCATCCGCAACAACCTGTACGCCGGGAATCAGGAGTTTGGTTCAGCGCTGGGTCCGACAGCCATGGCAGCGACGGTCAATAACTACAACCCGACTGGATGGAGCACCAGCGGGATGAACGTCACCCGTCTGCGCCTCACGCCCGCAGGCGGTGGTACGACGATCAACGGCTTGTTTACAGGTGCTTCGGCCACTTTGTGGCTCGATGGTGTGGTGGTACTCATTCGCAACCTCAGCACCGCCGATAGCATCACCTTCACGCACTTGAACGGCGGTTCTAATGCCTGGAACCAGTTCAACCTTCCTGGAGCCGCCAGTCTGGTTCTCGCGCCGCTGGCATCAAGGCAATTTATGTACGATGGGATCGAGAGCAAGGGGAACGCGGTGTAATGGAGAACGGCATCCATGTGATGGAGCACGGCGACCCGGAAGAGGCCAGCCAGCTTGCCATTGCCTTGGCCGTGGGGGAGGCACTCAATGATGCCTACCCAAACCACCCCTGGGTGGTCGGATTCCAAGGCGGTGGGATCGTGCTGCGGCACCTGATCATCGCCGCGGAGGTGGAAAAGGTAATCGGCAAAGGCGGGTTCTCATCGCTCCTTCCGAAGGACAAGCTGGGCACGCCTGCTGAGATCAGGCGCTCTGCCATCGAGTTCGGGGGCCAGCTTCTTGAAACCTTCGGCATGCCTCGAGCCGCGTGGGATGGAGAGTGCCAGCCGGTCGTGCCGGTGTGGCAGAAGGGCAAGCAGAAGGACTTCCACTGATGTCCGAATCCACCACCATGAGGCCTCAACCACCATCCATCAAGGACCCGGTGGCCGCCGATGTGGACCTGAACTATGTGGCCTGGGAACCTGAGGACAACGGCCCGCAGCCCGAGCAGTACGATGATGATGACATGGAGGCCAGCTCGGATGAGCCGAATTGGACCCGGCGCGCGAAGGATGCCTTCCGCTTCTCCACCACGTTCACGGATTCGAACTATCGCAAGAACTGGGAGGATTCGATCCGGGCATTCAACAACCAGCACCCCTCGGATTCCAAGTACAACGCCGAGATCTTCAGGAAACGATCGAATATTTTCGTGCACAAGACCCGCTCGATCATCAAGAAGAACGAAGCTGCCGCCGCTTCCGCGTTCTTCTCGAATCTGGATCGGATCAGCGTCACTGCTGTCAACCAGAACGATCAGACCGAGCGAGTGAGCGCAGAGGTGATGGAAGCGCTCCTGCAGTACCGACTGACCAAGTCGATCCCGTGGTTTCAGACCTGCATGGGCGCTATTCAGGATGCCCAGGTGCAAGGCGCCTGCGTCGCACACGTCTACTGGCGTTACTCGATGCGGCGCAACCAGAAGGGCAAGCTCATCAAGAGCCTGGATAAGCCGGCGATTGATCTTCGTCCCATCGAGAACTTCCGCTTCGATCCTTCCGCGCACTGGACCGATCCAGTCGGGTCCTCCCCGTACCTGATCGATATCATCCCGATGTACGTGATCGATGTGAAACAGCGGATGTTGAGGCCCGATCCGAAGGGCCGGCAGTGGAAATACTACCCGGATTCCGCGCTCATCTCCCGCGATGCCGACGATTCGACGCGCCGAACCCGAAGTGGTAACCAGCAAGACCCGTATGGCGAACGGCGGGTGGTGAGTGATTACGACATCGTCTGGGTGCACCGACACATCCACCGTTGGAACGGGACAGACTGGGAGTTCTACATGCTGGCGAGTGAGCGGATGCTCACCGATCCAGAGCCCCTCGAGCAGACGGTGTTCCACGGCCAGAGACCGTATGTGATGGGTGTCACCTCGATCGAGACGCATCGCTCGATGCCCATGCCGCTCCCGCAAGTCGTCCGGGGACTGCAGGATGAGATCAACGAGATCAAGAACAGCCGGCTCGACAATGTGAAGTTCGTGCTCAACAAGGGCTTCTTCGCCAAGCGAGGCAAGAATGTGGATCTGCCGGCGCTTGTGCGGAACGTCCCCGGGCGCGTCGTCCTCATGGACGACCCGGAAAAGGATGTCATCGAGAACAACTGGCCGGATGTCACCAGCTCGAGCTACCTCGAAGAAGACAGAAACAACGCGAGTTTCGACGAACTTGTCGGCAACTTCTCGGCCGCGAGTGTCCAAACGGCCAGAGCACCACGAGAGCCGGCCCGCGCGCTCACGCTTCTCCAGGCCCCGGCGACGGTCCTGACCGAGTACCTACTGAAGACCTTCTCGGAGACCTGGGTGGGGCCGGTGTTGAGGCAACTGGTGATGCTCGAGCAGCACTACGAGACCGACCAGGCGGTGCTGGAACTGGCGGGCAAGAAGAGCAAGATGTTTCAGAAGTTCGGGATGGACAAGATCACTGATGATCTTCTGGAGCGGGAACTGTCGGTGAATGTGAACGTCGGCATGGGCTCCACTGATCCGGTGACCAAACTGCAGAAGTTCCTGGTAGGCGTGGAATCGTTCACCAAGATCTGCGTGCGCCCTCCCCCTGGAGTGAACCTGGAGGAGATCTGGAAGGAGATCATGGCCCTCTCGGGTTACCAGGACGGGGAGAGATTCTCGATCGGGCAGAACCCCGAGCTGGTCAAGCAGGCCCAGCAGATCAAGGCCCTGACCGACAAGCTCCAGATGCTGATGAAGGAGCGCAAGGACAAGCACGAAGGAAACGTCGTGAAACTCATCGCCGCCCGGGTCAAGGAAGAAGGCGCCACGAAGCGCCAGGCGATGAAGGAAGGACACGAGAATCGACATCTGTACGCCGAACACCTCATGGAAATGCAGGATCGGGCGGTGGAGAACGTGCTGGCCGGAGAGAACGCCGATGCGGATATGGGCCGGCAGATGCAGATGCGAGAGTCCGAGCCGGCGGTGAAGTAGGTGCCCAAGCTCGACCCGGAAGAGCCGACCGTTGCCATTGCCGTGTTCGGCAAGCAGGTTGAGGACTTCCTGCAATCCGAGATCGGGGATTACCTGCTCAAGTACGCTGTGCAGGAAGAGCAGGAAGGGGTCGAGGCGCTCATCGGCGCCAAGGAAGGCCCCATCGCCGATGCGGCTCGATCGCAGATCTGGCGCGCACGATCATTCCAGACCTGGCTCGGCCATGCGGTCGAGGCGGGTCTCCAGGCCATAGCACTGATGAAGGAGGATGCCAATGAGTGAGGAAAAGAGCCCAGAGGAGATCCAGCGCGAGCGCGAGAAGGCGGCGAGAGAGGCCAATCAAGCGCGCAACAACGAGCGGCTCGAGCGGCTCAACGCCATCGCTAATCAAGCTGATGAACTGAAGACCAAGGACGGGCTGGAAGACATCCCGGATGAGGCCTGGAATGAACAGGGCGGGGGAAAGCCTCCACACGAGAGCGCAGACCAGGAAACCCCAGAGACGGTGATTGCCGATGCCGAAGCGGCCGATCGGGCCGCTGATGAGGCGCGGGAGGCCGGCGCTTCGGATGTCAAGGAAGTGAATGGCGAAACCTACTACCTGCTGGTCATCAATGGTCAGGAACGCTGGCTGACGCTCAAACAGCTCCGGGAAACCTCCTCCAAGGTCAGCGCGGCCGATGAGTACTTGCGCGATGCCAAAGAGGCTGCTAAAAGGGTGACAGCTCTTCCATCCACGGACGAGGGGCCGAGCCCGAAGAAAGGTCGGGCGCGCGATCTGCTCTCCCGCGCACTCATGGGCGAGCAAGAGGCGGTCGACGAGCTGGCACAGTTGATTGACGCAGAACCATCGAGGGTGACTCCCGACGTTCTGCAGGCTGTGGACGAGCGAGTAGACGGTCGGTTGACGTTTCGCACTGCGGTCGAGTGGTTCGATCAGGAGTACAAGACAGAGCTGGCAGACCCTGACTTAAAGGCCCGCATCGTGCGTCGCGATAAAGAGATGGCGACGCTGTATCCCGAGATGGACTTCAGGCAGCGCCTGAAAGAAGTCGGAGAGGAAGCAAGAGCCATGCGGATTGCCCGGGGGCGCTCCAGTCCTGTCCCTCCAGATCGGCTCCACGAGAAGGAGCAGCGCAAAGCGTCGGTTCGGGCGATTCCAGCCGCGGCAGGTCGCGTGGTGGACGAGTCCGAAGAGGATGACGGCGAGACCTATGAGAGCGCGATCGCAGGGATCGCGAAAGCTCGGGGTCAGAGCCGGCCGGTCGTTCATAAACGCTAGAGCCGCACCTTGAGGGGTGTGGCAGGAGTCACACCACATGGCAGGGCAAGTCTGGGCCGTCAACTCGCTGGGCGGCTTTCTCTATTCACGGCAGCTTTCCAACGTGTTGCGCGCCAACGTGCAGCCGCTGGTGAAGTTCCGACAGTTCGCCGACGTTCACGACATCTCCCAGCAAGGCAAGAAGAAGGGCGATACCTTCACTTGGGACGTGTTCTCGGACGTTTCCTCCGCTGGTGCGGTGCTGGTCGAAACCAACACCATGCCAGAGACGAACTTCACCATCACGCAAGGCACCTTGACGGTCACGGAGGCCGGCAACTCCGTGCCGTACTCCGGGAAACTCGACAATCTGTCGAAGTTCCCGGTCGAGGATGTGATCAAGAAGGTCCTCAAGAACGACTGCGTCAAGTATCTTGACCGGGCGGCCTGGACGCAATTCAACCAGACCCTGCTCCGTGTCATCCCGGTGAACGGCAACTCGGCCTCGGCGGTGACCTTGTTCACCAACGGGACGGTGACCGGCACCAACTCCATCGCCTACAACAACTCGCACGCCAAGGCGGTTGTGGATGCGATGAAGGAGCGCAACATTCCGGCCTACATCGCGGATGATTACTACGCGATTGCCTGGCCGACCACGCTCCGCACCTTCAAGAACGCGCTCGAGGCGATCCACCAGTACTCGGATACCGGGTTCAATCTCATTATGAACGGCGAGATCGGCCGCTATGAGAACACCCGCTACATCGAGCAGACCAACATCGCCAAGGGCACCGGCACGGATGGCGTGACCACGACCGCGTGGACCAACGGTCAATCGGACTGGATCTTCTTCTTCGGCAACGACACGGTGGCCGAGGCCATCGCGGTGCCTGAGGAAATGCGAGGCAAGATCCCGACCGACTACGGCCGGTCCAAGGGTATCGCCTGGTACTACCTCGGTGGCTTTGGCATCGTGCACACCACCGCGATCAACGTGCGTATCGTCAAGTGGGATTCTGCCGCGTAGGAGCGGCTCCAGTGGGGGGCTGCAGGGACCTTCTCCCCTGCAGCCTTAACCCCAAAACAACGCCCGAGAGGTGGGCAGATTAGGAGTCGTTCATGTCACTGCGAAACTTTGCCTACGACCACCCGACCTATGTGGCACGCCAGTATGTGATGCTGGGCGCCATCGCGGCCGGCTCGGGCGGTGTTACCGCGAACTTCGTCGCCTACGCCAACATGCAGCTCTACGATGTGGCGTACTTCGTGACCGTCGCCGGCACGAGCACGGCGACCTCGACCGGCGCGGCTTCTCCCGCGGGTGCGACGGCGGTGGAAGTCAACGGCCAGATCTTCTCGGTGGTCCGGGTGTTCAACACCGCCACTTCCACGACGATCGCCCCGGCCCTTGCCACGGCGACGTATGGACCGTTCATCGCGGCGAACCTCTTCGCCAACGGCACCTGGACGGGCGCCATTGGAGACTCGGGTCAGTACGCGATCAACTCGGCACAGTTCATCGGCACCGCCACGGTGGCGGCGAATGCGAGCCTTTCCAACCAGGGCGGTGTTGCCGTCACGGCAGGAGATCGTATCTTCGTCGTGTCCGGCACGGATGCCACGGTGGTCGCCAACTACGGCATCGGCTATCAGGTTCAGCCGCTCGCCTCAGTCCAGGCCTAACCCTCAAGGGGGCTTCGAGCCCCCCTTCTTTTCAGGAGATCAAGATGGCGAAGCTGACGCAGAAGGGAACCCAGTACGAGACCCCGCAGATCACCCCGGATCAACTGTCCACCGAGACCTTCGGTGGCATGGCCCCGAGTGCTGTGGATGTGGTCAAGAGCGCGAACGCTCGGGCGCAGAAGCGCCACGAGATGAAGCGAGGCGATCTGGCCGACATGGGCGTACTGCCCGACAGTGCCGAGGTACTCGGCAACGAGATGGTGGGCATCCGCAACGACGGGTACCTTGCCAAGAAGGGCCTGAACTTCGGGGTGAATGCGCTGTACAACACCCTCCCTCCGGGGATGGACATCGAGGATCAGGAGAACTCGGACATCCGTGAGATGCAGATGGTCGTGTTCGACGAGGGCTTGGGCTATCCCGGTGATGGTTGGGCTACCCGCACGCGCGGCTCTCAGATGAACCGCAAGCGCGATCTGGGGCGACCTGGACAGACTAACGATCTGGGCACCGAGAACCTGAATCCACGCAACCCGCGCGGCCAGTAAGCCAGCGCCACTGAAGGAGGCGCCACGATGCCCAAGGTCGTGCAGGAAAAGTTTCAGGTCACCTATCCAGACTACGACTCCCAGAACGAGGAGGATGTCCAAGGGTGGATTCCTGACATGGACGCTCGGGCCAAGAAAGGCATGCCGGGGCGCGAAGGTCTTCCAGGCGGGGATGGAGCTTCCCGATTCCTGAACAACGCCCGCTTCTTCGAGAGTCTGCCTCCAGGCATGGACATCGAAGATCAGGAGATCTCCGATATTCGCAAGATGGGCATCAACGTGGCGGGGAACTTCCCCACCCCCCTGGCTCAGGGTGATGTGACCAACAAGGAGTTGCACGCGATGAGCCTGAGAAAGGGGTTTGATCGCAAGAAGCTCCTGGCGACCGATGATGTGTACACCCGAGAGCACAACGATGCCTTCTACGATGACGTCGGGGGATTCTGCGAGCGCAACAACTACCTGGATCGAAGCTGATGCCAGCCATCCAGGGCGTCGCCAACTGTCAGTACACTGCCCTCACCACGGCAGGGACCACGACGCTTAACCAGTCTCAGAGCCTCACCAGCATTGCTGGACCTCCCTCTGGCGTCGGCGTGTTCTACGGGTTCTATGAAGTGGCGCCGGGCACGAACTTCGCCGCTACCGCGCTCGACATCGTCGTAGCAGGAACGACCACCACGACCACCACGCTCGCCAACGGGACCGGCACTGCGAACCAATTCTACGGACCAGCTTCGAGCGGCATTGGTGTACGATACCGCGGCGCTCTGGTGGCGGTGACCACCGGCACGCCCGGGTCAATCAACGCTCTGTGGGACTGAAGGAGGAGAGGATGTCCACACCGAAGATCGATGCTTTTCAAGAGTTCGCGCCCGATGGGACGAGGCTGTTCAACCCCAACAAACCCTTCGGCACCATCTACGCAGATGGGTTTTCCGAGGGCAAGTGGTTTCAGGACGGCACCGTGTACCGGGCCGATCGTTTCCCGGTCGGTTACGGGAAGGCAGCTCCAGAGCCCGATGTGCCTTCGCCTGAGAAGAAGCTCCACTGGACGCAGCGCAAGAAGCTCGAGGAGGCCAAGAATGCCGCCTCTGGAGCCACCTGAAGCGCCGAACGCGCAGATCGGTCCCGCCACCCTTGAACAGATGCTCCTGCTGGCACGCGGGACTCCTGCTGGCGGCTGCTTCGTAGAGGTCGGTGTTTTCCAGGGTGGAAGTGCCATGCACCTGCACGCCCTTGCCATCGAGCAGGGCCGGACGCTCTACCTCTACGACACCTTCGAGGGCATGCCCTACCACGAGGTCGGGCTGGACTCCCACCCCCTGGGAGATTTCGCCGACACCAACATCGAGCGGGTCACGAAACTCTGCCCCGCTGCGATCATCACTGCCGGCATCTTCCCGGACTCCGCGATCGGGATGCCGTCGATCGCCTTCGCCCACATCGATGTCGACAATTATCGTTGCGTGAAGGAGAGCGCAGAGTATCTTCGCTGGGGCATGATGGAAGGAGGGGTGATGTGGTTCGATGACTCTCCCTGTCTTGCTGGAGCGGCTAAGGCTACCCAGGAGCTGTTCGGAGATCTGAGAAAACTCTCGTTCACCGGGCAGCATTTCGTGACGTTTTAGGAGGACGCATGGTCTGGAGACAGGAAGATCCGCAGGGGAATGAGGCCGGGAAGATCCTCTGGGAGATCGTAAAGTACACGCGCGGAAGAGGGCTGGACATCGGCTGTGGCCCGCAGAAGGCCTTCCCGCACTTCATCGGGCTCGATAACAACATCGATGCAAAGCTCTTCGGCATCCAGGCGAGACCGGACATCTGGATCGATGATGCCCAGGATTTGCGGCTCTTCGCCACCGAGCAGTACGATTTCGTATTTTCCTCCCACCTGCTCGAGCACATCCCGCCCGAAGCATTGGTCAAGACGCTGAAGGAATGGCTTCGTGTTATCAAGGTGGGTGGGTATCTCATCCTGTACCTCCCGGATGAAGACCTCTACCCGAAGATCGGAGAACCGGGGGCCAACAAAGATCACAGATGGAACGTCAATTATGAGGGCATGATCGCCCTGATGAAGAAGGCGGGCTGCTGGGATCTGCTGGACTGGCAGCGACGAGATCAGGGCCGGGAATATAGCCTCTACTTCGTGTTCCAGAAGAAAGCGACCGGGCACGCCTTCAGTTGCACGAAACCGAAGCCCGAGGGCAAGACCGCCGCAGTGGTCCGATATGGGGCGTATGGGGATCTGCTGCAGGCCTCGAGTGTCATCGCGGGCCTTAAAAAGCAGGGGTATCACGTCACCCTCTATTGCTCTCCTCCAGGGTGCGAGGTGCTCAAGCACGACCCGAACATCGATGAGTTCTACTACCAGGAGGTGAACCAGGTCCCAAATCAGGCGCTCACCGAGTTCTGGAAGTACCACAAGGCCAAGTACGACAAGTGGGTGAATCTCTCAGAGAGCGTGGAAGGGCAACTGCTTTCCATTCCCGATCGCGCCCCTCATCAGTGGACGCCTGCGGCCCGGCATCGGCTGATGAACCACAACTATCTGGAGATGATGCACGCGATCGCCGATGTGCCGCACGAGCCGCAGATGCGCTTCTATCCGACCGAGGATGAGGTGGAGTGGGCGAAGTCCGAGCGGGCGAGGATCGGAGGCGGAATCATCGTGGTGTGGGCCATGTCGGGCTCCTCGATCCACAAGAAGTGGCCCTGGACCGATGCGGTGATGGCCGCGATGCTGCTCGAGTTCCCCGAGGTAAAGTTCGTGCTCGTCGGGGGTCCCGATTGCGTGCTGCTTGAACAAGGATGGTTCAAGGTCAAGGATGGAGAGCCTCTTCGAGATGAACACGGCCGGCGCATCCTGGCCGATCCTCGGGTTCAACCCCGGGCCGGGGACTGGGATATTCGCAAGACCCTCGCCTTCTGCCTTCAGGCCGATGTGATCGTGGGGCCTGAAACCGGAGTACTGAACTCGGTGGCGCATGAACCGATGCCCAAGGTCGTCTTCCTCTCCCACTCAACGGATGAGAACCTGACCCGAGATTGGGTGGAGACGCATGTGATCATCTCGGAAGTAACTGAGTGTCCTGGACGCGGGAATCGAGAAGCTCCTGCCTGTCACCAACTCCACTACAACTGGGACTGGTGCAAGAACGCCATCGCACCAGACGGACAGACCACAGGCGCCTCGCAGTGCATGTGGGATATCCCGGCAGAGCACGTTGTCAAGGTCCTCTGGCACGTCATCCAGCACCTGAAAGAAGCTCGCGAGGTTGCATAAATGACCACCAGCGGCACCTACACCTTCACAGTTACTCGGGATGACATCATCCGTGAGGCGATGCTCAACATCGGCAAGCTGGGCGCCTCCGACATCCTCGCCCCCCAGGACACGACCGACTGCGCGCGAAAGCTGAATCTGATGGTCAAGCAGTGGATGGGCAAGACCGATTTCGCCCCGGGCCTGAAAGTGTGGACGCGGCAGCACTGCGACCTGTTTCTCTCGAGCACGCATTACCAGTACGCGCTCGGTCCTTCAGGGGATAACTGGGCGGCTGGGGTTGCTGCGATTGCCGGAGCCAACTACGGCCAGGATCAAACGACCGCGGCCACGGCTGCAGGATCGGCGGTGATCACCACCGGAGTAGGCTCTACCTCAAACTTCACCGCGGGGGATTTCATCGTCGTGCAGCTCACGAGCGGGGACATCTTCTCGAGCACGATCCTGAGTGTCAGTGCCGGGACGGGGACGGTGACGATGGTCAATCCCATTCCTGCGGGGAGCAGCGTGGGCATCAACGCCTACGTGTTCAACTTCACCACCAAAGGGCAGCGCCCGATGGAGATCCAGACCGCCATCTTGAGGGACACCAACTACAGCGACACGACGCTCAACTCCATGACGCTTCAGACCTACGAGGCCCTTCCGAACAAGACGCAGCCTGGGAACCTTTCCGATCCTGCGGCTATTTACTACGAAGCGACGCTCACCAACGGCCAGCTCTACATCGATTGTGGCGGGGCTCAGGATGTCACCAAGCACCTGCATATTGTGGGGTTGCGTCCCATTCAGGACTTCAACAACCCCACCGATACCCCGGACTACCCGGCCGAGTGGTTCGATGCGCTGTGTTGGGGGTTGGCGATGCGGATCGCCCCGATGTTCAACGCGGTGTGGACCCAAGACATGCAACTTCTCCACGACTCGGCCCTTGCGATCGCGCGGGAGAGCAACCCGGAGACCACTGAAATTTACTTTCAGGGCAACGCGGATCAGCCCTAAATGCGCGTCATTCCTTTTCTTGGCGCCGGGATTGCAGGCAAGAGCTACGCGGTTACCCGTCAGCGCCGGGTGAATTGCTACCTCGAAAACCGACCCGATGCCGATAAGAGTCAGGTGGTGGTGTACGGAACACCAGGGTTGGTCAAACAATTTGCGCTGCCTGCCGAGGCTCGATCTCTCCTGGGCACCCAGATCAATTTGTATGCGGTCTCGGGCAACACGTTCTATCAGATTACGGGCGCCGGGACGATTGTCTTCTCCGGGGTGATCGGCACCAACATCGGGCACGCCGAGATGGCGGTCAATCCCACGCAGGTGATCCTGGTGGATGGGAACGCCGGATACATCTACTCCGGTGGGGCTCTCACGCCGATTGCGGCGGCGGCTTTCCCGAACGGGGCGAAGACCGTGACCTTCGTGGGCTCCTACTTCGTCGTGGAACAGCCCAATAGCCAGAAGTTCTGGGTCTGCAACGTCTTCGATGGCACCACCTGGAACGCGCTGGCTTTCGCCAGTGCTTCGCAGTACTCGGACAACATTTTGGCGGTCGATTCAGCCAATGCGAACCTGATCCTCTTCAGCGAGCGGCACATCGAGTTCTGGCAGAACGTCGGATCGACACCTCAACCTTTCGCTCCTCTCCTGTCGGCCACGAGCGAATACGGTCTGGATTCAATCGGCTCTCGGGCTCATATCGACAACTCGATCATCTTCGTGGGCCACAACCCGCAAGGCACCCCTCAGGTCTGCCGCATCCAGGGCTATCAGGTCTCGGTCATCTCGACCCCGGATCTGGATTTCATTATGCAGAACATCTCCACCACCTCCGATGCGGTGGCACTCGTGTACACGGAAAATGGGCACCCGATCTATCAGGTGACCTTTCCCAGTGTTGGAACGGCGGGCAGATCCTTTTTCTACGATTGCTCGACCGGGTTGTGGCAGGAAGCCCAGACCGGGCTTACCGCGGATTATTCCAAGCGCCACGCGGGGAACCTTTCAACATACTACAACGGCGACACCTACGTCTCTGACTTCAGCAACGGGAACATCTACACGCTCGATGGGGGAGCGTACACCGACAACGGCACGACAATCCTTCGCGAACTGTGCACACGTCATGCGAGTTCCGACTTCAACGTGTTCACGATCGATGAGGTGTATCTGGATATGGAGACCGGCGTGGGCCTGGTCTCCGGTCAAGGATCAAACCCGCAGATCTCGCTCGAGGTGTCCAAGGACAATGGTCGGACCTTTGGCCCTCCACTGATCTCGTACCTTGGGCCTTTGGGCAATTACCTGTACCGGGTGATCTGGCGCCGGTTCGGCTCTGCTCGCGACTTCGTGTTTCGCTTCAGGATGACCGACCCGGTGAAGTTCGCCATCACAGCCGCGGCGATTTCCGTGAGAGAGAAGCCCCAGTGACCGCCCCGCTTTCCCCAGTGCCTGGACCGAAGTCGACCGACAAGGACGGCACTCTCACCCCGCTGTGGCAATCCTGGTTCAGCCAGCTCTACACCTTCCTCACTCAGCCGAGCGCCGGAGGAGGCGGGGTGGTTCCTGCTACCCGAGCAATCAACACCACGATTCCGCTCTCTGGGGGCGGGAACCTGACCGTGGATCGAACGCTCTCGATCCTCACCAACGGCATCACCAATGCGCTCTTGGCACAGATGGCGGGGAACAGTCTCAAGGGCAACCCCACGGGTGGAGTGGCGAACGCCCAGGATCTCACCACCGCTCAGGTTACAGCGCTGCTGAACATCTTCACCAACGTCCTGCAGGGCCTGGTCCCTTCGAGTGGGGGTGGAACCAACAATCTGCTCCGATCGGACGCCACCTGGGCCGCAGCAGTCGGCGCTTCCTTCGCGGCAGGGACGTTCCTCAAGACTGGAGCCGTGACGGTTGCCACGTTGCCGGCCGCGGCGACTGCGGGGCAGGGCGCTCGGTATCTGGTCACCGATGCTCTAGGCCCCGCCTTTGGCGCCGCTGTGGTGGGTGGTGGGGCAGTGATCGTTCCAGTCTACAGTACAGGAGCCGCGTGGAACGTAGGATGAAGAATTTCCAACTGATTTCGACCTTCAGCCCGTCAGCG
>VFSW01003912.1_pt1 | contig 22293 bp, 13 predicted proteins | sample 5358111 | NCBI WGS metagenome assembly VFSW01 (sample SAMN11554181, study PRJNA540505) | mine drainage metagenome | isolation source: sediment from site ElyBrook_90M | place: USA: Ely Copper Mine, Vershire, VT | collected 2017 | reverse complement strand
ACGCCACAAGCAGAACCGTCACGACACCGGCCCCAAACGTCGGCGCCCCCAGCGGAACATCCATCGCCGACGCCACCAGCAGCCCCGCCGCCGCAATCCCGATTCCCGCCAGCGCCAGCCATCCCGCCGCGCCCAGCCGATACGGCTCTCCGGCGGGCGCCGCGTCACCGGCAAGCTCCTTCCGGCACAACAACCGCAGACACACAAACGTCGCTACGATGGACGCGATCGACGGCAGCAGAAACATCCGCATCCAGACGGCCAGGCGCGGCAATGCCGATCCGTAGACGACCAGGTTCGCCGGGTTCGCAATCGGCAGCAGGAAGCTCGCCGCGTTTGCGATCAGCGCACACGCCAGCAGATAGGGCCTCGGCTCCACTTTTGCGCGCCGCACCGCTGCCAGCACGGCCGGCGTCAGGACCACGGCGGTCGCGTCGTTTGACAACAGAGCCGTCACAGCGATCCCCACCGCATAAACCCAGAGAAACAGCCGTCCCGCCGAGCCCTGCGCATGATGGACCGCGATATCAGCCACCCAGTCGAAGACGCCCTCCTCGCGCGCCAGCTCCGCCAGCAGCATCATGCCGGTCAAACACAGGTAGACCTCCACGCCCTCACGGATCGCCGGCAGCGCGCCGCTTACGGGCAGCCGTCGCTTTTTTTTTAATTATACGGCGACGACGGAGATCTACACCCACTCGGGCAGTCCGCGCGGACGCATCAGCATCAATGCGATGCTGGCCAGACAGATGATCCAGATCAGAAGGGCTGACATTTTTGTAATGAACCTGGGAACGAATACTTTGCGAGAGTTGGATGCCCTCGCATTACACTAAATCGGGCCCGCTCTCCAGCACGCCCGCTTTTGCCCTGGCGGAACCAATCCCGCCAGAGGTGGAGTCAGAGAATGCCCGCAACCGAGCGGCTGTATTACACCGATTCATTCCTGCAGTCCTTCCCCGCTGTCGTGGCCGACGTGCGTGAGCTCTCCCGCGCGGAAGGCGAATCCGTCTGGCAGATCGCCCTGAATCGTACCGCCTTCTACCCCACAAGCGGCGGTCAGCCCTTCGATACCGGCCTGCTGCGCGCGTTTGCTCCCGGCGGCGCCTCGATCGACATCGCCGTCGACTCGGTGGAAGAAGACGAGCACGGCCAGGTCTGGCATTACGTCCGCAAGCCTCTCGCCGTCGGGGCTAAAGTCGAGGGCCACATCGACTGGCAGCGCCGCTTCGACCACATGCAGCAGCACACCGGCCAGCACCTGCTCTCCGCCATCTTTTTGCGCGAGTTGCAACTGCCCACGGTCTCCTTCCACCTCGGCGACACCCTCTCCACCATCGACCTCGCCGGCGGACCCCTCGCGCACCACAGCCTCGAGCGCGTCGAGCGGCTCTGCAACGAAATCGCCGCCGAAGACCGGCCCATTTCGATGCGCTACGTCGCCCGCCCCGAAGCCGAATCCATGCTTGCGGCCGGCGAGTTGCGCAAGCTCCCCGAGCGCTCGGGCGACATCCGGCTGGTCGAGATCGACGGGATCGACCGGAATGCCTGCGGTGGAACCCACCTTCGTTCCACGGGCCAGATCGGCGCCCTGCTGCTGCGCGGCACGGAAAAGGTCAGCCGCGGCGTTCGCGTCCAGTTTGTCTGCGGCCTCCGGGCCGTTGCCGCCGCCCGCGCCGACGCCGCCATCCTCAGCCAGCTCACCTCTGCTCTTTCTGCCGGCCCTGCCGATATTCCCGCCGCCGTCGAGCGCCTCAGAGCCGAATCCAAAGCCACCGTCAAAGAGCGCCAGCGTCTCCGCGAAGAGCTCGCCGACTATCACGCTGCCCGCCTCGCCGTCGAAGTCCCTATCGAGAACCGCCTGCGCATCGTCGACCGCGCCTGGAAAGATCGCGACCCCGAATACTGCAGGCTTCTTGCCTCCCGACTCACCGCCGCCGCCCCCTCCACGGTCGTCCTCTTCAGTTCAGAAAACGGAAATTCCGCCTCGATCGTCCTGGCTCACAGCCTCGACTTCAACTTCGACTGCGGCCGCCTGCTCAAAGAAGCGCTCACCCAGCTCGGCCTCCGCGGGGGAGGCTCCGCCGACTTCGCCCAGGGTGAGGTTCCCACAGACCAGCTCCCCGCCCTGCGCGCCTCCCTCGTCTCTTCCGTGCGCAACGCCGCCGCTGGCGACCGTCGCTGATTCTCCCGCCCCCGGAACCTGCCATTCGTCACCTTCCCACCTTCGGGGGTTGGCGTACAGGGCGGCTCGTACCGTAAAATGAAAAAGTTCTTCCCGCCACGTGGGGCTATAGCTCAGCCTGGGAGAGCGCCTCGTTCGCAACGAGGAGGTCGTCGGTTCGAGCCCGACTAGCTCCACCAAATCCCTCAGATCCGCGCAAAGAGGTCCTTCGGCTCGCGTTCTCGTTCAGGATTTCGCCTGCTGGACCCGCTGCGTCCATGCCCGCAATCGGCTCGGGATCAGGCCCGGCCCCGCCCCAGCACGTCACCTCTCCACACCACGCTTGCCCATGCGGTGAATCGGTCTTATAATCTCCGCAGATGATGCGGCGAATAGCCGCTGGATTCAATGCATATTATGCGGAGATTAAAGCCTCCTGCGTACATCCACGAACAGGCGGACTGGCCGCGGTTTCGCTGGGACCGCGATCCCATCGCCACGCAGCTCGTCGATGTGCGCCACCGCCAGGGGCGTTTGATCGGCCGCATGGAGGGTCTCGGATTTCAATTGAGGTCCGAAGCCGTCCTGCAGTCCCTGACCGAGGAAGTTCTGAAATCGAGCGAAATCGAGGGCGAAAGACTCGACCGGGACCAGGTCCGCTCGTCCATCGCGCGCCGCCTCGGCATCGATATCGGCGGCCTCACACCGGCGGACCGCGATGTCGAGGGGATTGTCGAGATGATGCTCGACGCCGCCCAGGAATACGCCCGGCCGCTGACGGCCAGACGCCTCTTTGACTGGCATGCCGCTCTGTTTCCAACCGGGCGCAGCGGAATATCGAAAATCAGAGTCGGCGCCTGGCGCGACGATAAAACCGGCCCCATGCAGGTGATCTCAGGACCCATGGGCAGGGAGCATGTTCACTATCAGGCGCCCCCAGCTCGGCGCATTCGCGACGAAATCAGGCGCTTCCTGGGCTGGTTCGAAAAGGACAACTCTACCGACCTCGTTCTCAAAGCCGGGATCGCGCATCTGTGGTTTGTCACCATTCATCCTTTCGAAGACGGCAATGGCCGCATCGCGCGCGCAATTGCGGATATGGTTCTGGCCCGCTCAGAACGCAGCCCGCAGCGTTTCTACAGCATGTCTGCGCAGATACGGCAGGAGCGCAAAGCCTACTACGAGATCCTCGAAGCGACACAAAGAGGCGATCTCGACATCACGCGCTGGCTCTCATGGTTTCTGGCGTGTCTGGGCCGCGCTTTCGAGCGATCTGAAACGATTCTGGCCTCGGTTTTGAACAAAGCACGCTTTTGGGAGCGCTTCGCCGCTGTGCCCTTCAACGAGCGCCAGCGAGGCATCGTCAACAGGCTGCTCAACGAATTCCAGGGCAAGCTGACCTCCTCCAAATGGGCCAAACTCGCACGCTGTTCGCAGGACACTGCCCTGCGTGACATCGAGGACCTCATGGGAAAAGGAGTGCTGGTAAAAGACGCGGCGGGAGGCCGAAGCACATCGTACTCGCTCGCACCGATCCAGTGAGGAAGGCTTTCCGCAACTTCACAACGCGCACCCATGCGGCGAATAGCCCCTCTATTCTCCGCATATTCTGCGGAGATTACTGCCTGGCCGCACCGCGCGATACCATGCCGGGAGGAACAGCCTCATGAACAAAGGCCGCCTCGAAGCCTTCAGCGACGGAGTCTTCGCCGTCATCATCACCATCATGGTGCTGGAGATGAAGGTGCCGGCGCAAAGCACCTTCGCCGCCCTGCGCCACGATCTCCCCGTCTTTCTCACTTACGTTGTCAGCTTTGTGTACGTGGGTATTTACTGGAACAATCACCACCACCTGCTCCATGCATCGGAACGAGTCAGCGGCAGCATTCTGTGGGCAAACCTCCACCTTCTGTTCTGGTTGTCGCTGGTACCCTTCGCCACGGCCTGGGTGGGCGTCAATATCAACGCCCCCATCCCCATCGCGCTCTATGGCGTGGTCCTTCTCTGCGCCGGTTTTGCCTACTACATCCTCGAACAATTACTGATTCGCCATCACGGGGAAGAATCCCGGCTCGCCCTCGCCGTCGGACGCGACCGCAAGGGTCTCACCAGCGTGGCAATCTACGCCATCGCTGTCGCAGTCGCGTTTGTGCGCCCTCTCTTCGCCTGCGGTCTCTATGTCCTCGTTGCTGTAATGTGGCTGATTCCCGACCGGCGCATCGAGAAGAACCTCCACGACTGACGTCCTTACTCCAGCGCAATGGGCTGTACATATGCCCCATCGCCCGCCGAATCCCACACCGAGAAGCGAATCCACTTCTTCCCCGTCGCGTCGAACGGGATCCGAAACGTCTTCGTCCCGAATGGAACCGTGTCCGTCAGCGGAATCGTCTTCCGCTCCACCGTCTTCCCGTCGCTCCACACCAGTTCGGCAAACTCCAGCGGGAACGTGTACTCGATGCTGGCCGCGTAGACGCGGTGCGCCCCCGTGCCCTCCACGTCCCAGTTGTGAAACAGAACCTCGCCCGTCGTCCCGAAGAAATTGCCCTCGCGAATCCCTTCCACCACCGGCGCCCAGCTCTGGTTGTAGAGCGGCACCCGATCCAGCTTCAGGTAATTTACCGTCAGCTGCGGATAGGTCTCGTCGCTCGGCCACTTCGTATACGTGTCCCCTTCGGCGATCATGGACTTCGGCTTCGGCGCCCAGTTGCTCATCGCGTCGCCCGTGCCGAAACACCGCACCGGGCACAGCTCCTTCTCCGACAAATCCACCGGCAGCGACTCCCACGATGCGCCGATGAACCGGTCGCTCAGAAAGAAATCCTTGTCCTTGTAAGCCTCCGGATATCCCTCCGAGCTCTTCGTCTCCGGATGCGCAGTCCAGATGATCCCCTGCTGCTCATTCACAAAGCGCAGCACGTCGTCCGCCGACCCGAGGTGATAGACCTGCCCATAACCCGGGACATTCTGCTCGTATGTCTGGTCCGCCGGCCGCGGCTCTGCATGCGTGAAGTACACCGGCCTCGGCGTCATCAGATACCAGTGCCCACCCAGAAATGAATTCACCTCCTCAGCCGGGATCACCAGGAAGTTCTTGTCCGAGAGCCGCGCCGCCGCTTCGAAATAACACCTTCTGCTCCGGCAGCCGCTTCGGTCCCGGATCGTGCGGATCCGAGTCGTCGTGAAAGTCGCCCAAATACAGAATGTTCACACCCAGGCCGCGAAACACCGACATCGCATCGATCCGGTAATCCACGTCGTTGCGATCCCGCAACTGCTCATTCAGGTCGAGATGGAAATGCCCGGTCCAGCACCTTGAACCCGGGCACCGGCTTGAACACGTCGCCGTGCGTGTATGCCAGCACCGATTCCTGCGTGCTCCGATCCCCGCGCGGGCTCAGGTAGTAATACACCGCCATGTGCTGTTCGGTTCCCGGCGGCGCGTTGTACAGCGCGAAGTTTTCCAACTGCTCCTCGGAAATGCCCGATCGCCGCTTCCACTCCGCGTCCGTTACGCCCCACGGAACATATCCCTCGCCACGCTCTGGCTGCATCACGCCCAACGAGAAGGAATCGCCTGAGTCCTTGCGGTAATACACATACCCGAGGTTCACCTCGTTCTCGCGCGCAAAGAAAAACTTGTGCGGCGGCGGAAAAATCCCCAGCGATCCCTTTCCCGCATCCAGAATCTCCAGTCGATTCCTGACGCGCAGATTCACCACGTTGGTGTTCGGCTCGCCTCCGAAGGCATAACTCTGCCACGCCCGCGCTGTGTCGCGCCACACCAGCTGTGTGCCGTCTCCAATGTGGAATCCCTTTAGCCCCGCCTTGTAGATGAACGCCACCGACGGTTCCTCGGTCTTCGCGATCGCCTCCTGGCGCAGCAGGTTCGATCCCTTGTAGACCGTGAACCGCAGATCGCCTGCAAAGATCCCCAGCGTTAGCCCGTCAAAGGTCACGCTGACGCGATCCCCATCGCTCGCCAGCTTGCACTTCGTCGCCGCGAAGGTCGACGTCCCGCGCCGAATCTCCTCTTCATGCCGCGGCAAATCCGTCGTATGGCCCTTGTGCCCCGGAACTACCAGCGGCGCGTCCCAGAACGTATTCCACTTTCGCTTCGCTTCCTCTTCCGGCGAGTCGATCCCCAGCTTCTTCAGGTTGCTCACTTGTTGCGGCGAGATGCGCCGCTTGCCCGTCGTCACCTGAAATTCCGGCGCCAGATCGCTGCCCAGCACCTCCCACGCGCCGCCAACCGATCGCGCCGCCAGTTCGCCCACCACCGGCTGCCCGTCGCGCAGAGTAAACCGCGCTCGCAGCTCCTCGCCCTTCTCCCCCGGCCACGTCAGGGTCACGCCATCCGCACCTGGTTCGGCGGAAATCCCGTTCACCGCCCGATAGCCACTGCGATCGCACCCATTCTCTCCCCGCGCGCTAACGGACCCCGCGATCAGCAGAACTAAAACCCAGCAAAAAACTCCACGTTTGCCCGTCATCACCAACCCTCCGGCGGCTGCCCGATGATATTAACCGTTCAGCCGCCAGGAGGTCAGACCTCATCCCGCTATCGCGTACGGGCTATCCAACCGGAGTTCCCAACCCCGCTCCAGCCCTCCTCAGTGCTGATCGAGCACCAGCACTTCAATCGAGTACGGCGGCAAACGATGATGAAACGAGTCGCCGACTCCGCTGAGCGCGCTTTCCACCGGCGCAATCGCCTTCGGCTGATCCATCGTGTTCGTCTCTTCCGGATCGTGCGCCGTCAGGCTGATGAGTTTTCCGGTTGCTGCCAGCCTCGCGCCCGGCAGCTTGATGTCCACCATCCGCGCATCCGAAGAGCCATTCACTAGCTTCAGGTAGATCTGCTTTTTCGCCGTGCTTTCTGTCACCGAATAGAAAAACCGCGTTCCGCCATCCTCCATCGATGACTCCGGCTTCACGTCGCCCAGGTAGCTGCCGAACATCACCTGTGCGTAGTAACTCGGCGAGCCGTAGCTCTTCATCGCGTCGTAACCGATCAGGTCGGTATCCCACTGCATCGCGTTTGGGCTGATGTTCACCAACAGCGGCGCATAGCTCGCCATCACCACGATGTCGCTGTTGCGCTCGAGCCCCGTCATCCACGCGGCATCGCCCAGGGCCGCGCCCATGTTCGGTGTCGGCGTGCCTTCGCGCGTCGCCCACTCGCCCACGAAAATCTTCGGCCCGTTGCGATCCGTCTTGTCGTAATGCGTCGCGTCATGGAAGAAATCGGTCGCGCGAACGTAATAGTGATCGTCCTGAACGTCCGGCTTCATGTCCTTCAGCGGCATGGTCGCGATCAGCTGCAGCTCCGGATACTTCGCCTTGATCGCCTTATAGAACTGCTCATAACGCGCCTCGTAGCTGCCCGACCGATCGAACTGATCCTCGTTCCCGATCTCCACATAAGTGAGGTGGAATGGCGCCGGATGCCCATCCTTCGCCCGCTCCGCTCCCCACTTCGTGTCGGTGCTGCCCGTCGCGTACTCGATCTCCTCCAGTGCCGCCTGCACATACGGTTCGAGGTCCGGACCGGGGGCGACATGCTCCTGCGCCAGCGAGTAGCCCGCGTACACCGCCAGGAGCGGCCGCATGTGCAGGTCTTCGCACCATTCAAAAAACTCCAGCAGCCCGAACTGATCCGTCGACCAGTAACGCCAGGGACTCGGATGCCCCGGCCGATCGACCAGCGGCCCGATCGTTTTCTTCCAGTCGTACCACTCCTTCAGGTGATCGCCTTCAAGGTAATTCCCGCCGGGAAACCGCAGAAACTGCGGCTGCATCGCTGCCATCTTCTCCATCAGATCGACGCGCGTACCGTTGGGTCGATCGTGATACGTCGGCGGGAAGAGAGTTACCAGTTGCAGCCACAAACTTCCCGGATGCGCCACCGTCAGCTCCAGGTGGTTCTCCATCCCCGTCTCGATCGCGCCCGTCTTCAGCGTGAACGTGTACTGCTTCCAGTCCGTCCCGATACCCGACACGGTCGCGCTCGCCAGCACTTTACCGCTCTGATTCGCGACCAGGCTCGCCGTCACCGGCCCGACTTCAGTTGAATTTTCTTTCGCGTAGAACGAGCCGCGATACGTGGTGTTCGGATGCGCCGGAATCCCCCAGAACCCGCCATTCAGCATGCCCGCCGGTCCCGCTGCAGTCGCTGCACTCACATCCAGATGCATGCTGTAGGGCAGCGCCTCGCTCGGTCCGGTCGTCTTGTCGATGCCGATCTTCGCTTCGGAATTTCCGTCCTGTACCAGGATCCAGTCATTCACGCCCGACCAGTCCGAGCGAAAGGTGTTGTTGCGGATCAGCTCCGCATACAGGCCGCCTTCGTAGGAGTGGTTGATCTCCTCGGTCATCAATCCGTAGAGCGTCGGGCTTACCTTCGACGCCGTCTGATCGGCGTGAATCGTCAGGACTGCCGGACCACCGGATTGCGCGCGTGTGTGAGCCGCGGCAAAAATAAAGACAATCAGTATCGGAAGAATTGCGAATCGTCTGGTCATGAAAAGTCCTTTCCTTACAATTCCGTTGCAGCGCCGAGAAAACGTATACCACAGGCGCCGCCAAAGATGGGCGCCTGGCTCTGCGGCTCAACTTTACCAGTGGATCGACACCAGCGAAGCACTTTCCCGGGGCTGCTCCATTTCCAGCTCCAGCTTGCCACCATCCATCGCCACCCATCGCGGCGATCCGATCAGCTCCAGTTGCCCGGCGGCCCTTAACTGCGCCATCTGCTCCGCGCTCGGCTCCTGTGGAGATCCCATCTGTTTCCACGCCGTGAATGCATTGCAGTGGCTCCCGTCGATCCGGTACTCCTCCACCAGCGCGCGCCGCACCGTTGCCGGCATGCCCTGCACCGCCACATGCACCGGCGCAGCCGCTCCAGCGACATCATCGTCCGCGTAGTTCCACACCATGACCGCTGCTGAATTCCCACTGCGCGTCGCCACCGCATCGACCTCCGGTCGCTCGCGCACCCCCGCCTGCACAATCGTCTGCACCGGAACGGCACCACTGCTCGTCGTTGCAACGCGCTCGCCGTTCAGCAGCCCAGCCTCGCGGAAGAAATTCATCTCCGGTTTGTCGACTCCATGCGTAGCCAGCGCGCGCTGCCCTGCAAACAGCGGCTGCCCCTCGAACTCAAACGCCCAGGTCAGAAATCCCGCCAGCTTCACGTGCTCCTGCGCCGCTAGCTCGGTCAGCCCCTGCATCTCCGCCGCCGTATACGCCGGATAGACCGTCGAGTTGCGATACCCATCCTCCGGGTGCTGCGCCGGCGAGCAGGCCCCGCATCCCTCCGGATCGGCCTCGCTCAGCACGATGGGCAGATCGCGGAACTTCGGCGATTCGTGCACGATCGCAAATCCCGTCTTCGCGTTCAACAGTTCGTGTCCCAGCCCCATTTGCACATGCCCATCCACCCAGTGCGGGCTGCCTTTAGCGTGGAACGAAATAAAATCCAGCGGGATCGCGCTCCCCGTCGCGCTGCTCCGATCCTGCGCGCAGTGCCGCAGAAACGCTCCGAGAAACGCCGCGCTTTTGCTTCCCGGTGCAGGCCCCGTGGTCGCCGGACCTCCGACCTTCGCTCCGGGAATCGCCGCTCGCACACCCGCGGCCGCATAGTCGTAGAGTTGCTCGTACTCCTTCTCCGTTCCTCGCCAGTAGAAGATGTCGGGCTCGTTCCACACCTCCCAATACCAGGTGGAGACCTCGCGCATCCCATAGCGCTGCACCAGGTGCGCCGCGACCGCGTGGATCATCGCACCCCATTTTTTGTAACTGGTCGGCGGATACGACCAGCCCTCGGTCTCTCCGGGCTTCGCTGGCCACGGAATGTGGTACGGATCGGGATGGCTCGACAGCGCCTTCGGCATGAACCCCAGTTCCACATAGGGCCGCACCCCAGCGCCCACCCACGCATCGAAGAGGCTGTCGAGAATCTTCCAGTCGTAGATCGGATTTCCGTTCGCATCCTCGGTGTAGACGTTGCTCGAGCTCCACTTCAGCTCCGGCTTGCCATCCCCCGAGGTCAGCAGAAAATGGGCGCGCACATACATCGGCGCCGGCGTCGCATCGTGCAGTTGCCGCAGCAGCGCTCGCCCATTCTCCGATGTCGTGTAACCCGACTCGTCATACCCGACCCACGCATACACCGGCGCGAACGCACCCTCGCTCCGCTGCAGGTCCACATTGATTTGGACCGGCGACTGACCACGCGCTAACGCGGCCGCTCCCACCAGACACACTGCAACCACCAGCCGGCGCATGTCCTCGAAGACTCCTTACTCCGGCAGCATCAGCTGCCCCTTGATCTGGAAATGTCCCGTCACTACCGGCGCGCCCGTATCCGGCTGGCCGCCTCCGATCGTGATCGTGTACGGACCCTCAGCAATAATCGGATCGCCCATCTCCGTCACCATGCTCAGGTCGCGACGTTTCAGCGTGAAGTCCACCTTCTGGCTCGCGCCCGCCTCCAGATGCACACGCTCGAATCCGCGCAGCGCACGGATCGGCGCACCTGGCACATTGGGGAATTGCAAATACAGTTCCGCCACCTCATCCCCGGCCACTTTGCCGGTATTTGTAACCGTCACGGATGCATGAACCGGATCGCCCGCATTCACCTCCTCCGTCGGTACCGTCAGGTCGCTGTAGCTGAACTTCGTGTAGCTGAGTCCATATCCGAACGGATACAGCGGCTTCCCCTTGAAATACCGGTAGGTGCGGTTCGCCATCGAGTAGTCTTCGAAGTTCGGCAACTGGTCGACACCCGTGTAGAACGTCACCGGCAAGCGTCCCGCCGGATCGTTCTTGCCGCTCAGCGTTTCGGCGACCGCAGCACCGCCTTCTTCGCCCGAATACCAGGATTCCAGAATGGCGTTCGCGTGCTCCTTCGCCCAGTTCACGCTCAGCGCGCTGCCGTTCATCAGCACGACCACCAGCGGCTTGCCCGTCGCCGCCACCGCTTCGATCAGGTTTTCCTCGGGCTGCGGCAGGTCGAGGCTTGTCCGGTCGCCGCCCAGGAATCCAGGCTCGTTCACCGGCATCTCCTCGCCCTCCAGTTCGCTCGTGATGCCTACGACGGCGATCGTCACATCGGCAGCTTTCGCCGCCGCGATGGCCTCGGGAGAAGGCGCCGGATTATATTTCGCCCACAGCAACTGCGCCTTTGGCTCGCCGGCCGGAGTCAGTTTTGCATAGGTAACCGTAATCGGTACTTTTACGCCACGCTCCAGATGGAGCCGACCCATCTTGGCGTTTCTGCCGCCCATGCTGAAGACCTGCGCAAACGGCTTGCCGTCCACCATCAGCCGCCCAAACCCATCGGCCGTCATCCCCAGCAAATAATCGCCCGTATCCGGCGCTGTCAGAAATCCAGTCCACTCCACTGAGATGGCCGGCTTGCCCTTCGCCTCGTCCGGCAGATTGCTCGGTGTCAGATCGACGTTTGGCTCTACGCGGCTGGTCAGCGGCGTCGGTTTCGATCTCGGGCTCAGATCCATGCCTTCAACGGTCCCGTAATCCGCCTTCAGGCCTGGCTTGCCGTCCGGCGTTGTCAGCAGGTTGTTGGGCACAGTTCCGCCGTCGTTCCGCAGGAACTGCGTCCCTGGCACGAACTGGATCTTCGCCTGCGGAAATTCCGCCTTCAGTCCATCCAAAACGGTCACCGAATGCGTCGGCATTCCGCTGTAATTCCCCATCAGCACCCGGTTCTGATCCGCCAGCGGCCCCACCACGGCAATCTTTGTCACCCCTGACTTGAGCGGAAGCACCCCGTCATTCTTCAGCAGGACCATGGACTCATTGGCCAGCTTGCGTGCCAGCGCACGGTGCTCCGCGCTGTCCAGTTCTTTCTCGTCGATCTTCGTGTACGGCACCATGTCGGGCGGATCGAACATCCCCAGCTTCATCCGTGCCGTAAACAGCCGCACCAGCGCTGCGTCCATCGCGCTCTGGCTCAGATAGCCCTGCTGCACCGCCTCGACGTACGGCTTGTAGTCGTGGTCGTCGTGCACCTTAGCAAAGAAGTCCGCGCACTCATTGTCCATGCCCCGGGTCAGCGAGATGGCCGATGCCTGCGCCTGGGTTGGACGATAGTGATGTCCCGCGAAAATATCGATCACCGCCCCGCAGTCCGAAACCACATATCCCTGGAATCCCCAGTGTTTCCGCAGCTGATCCTCCAGCAGAAACTGGTTCGCGCATGCCGGCTGCCCTTTGATGCCGTTGTACGCACACATCACCGAGTCTGCCTTGCCCTCCGTCACGGCCGCGCGGAACGCCGGCAGATACGTGTCCATTTCGTCGTGCTTACTCACGTCCACGTCTGCCATATGGCGCGTCGGCTCCGGGCCGCTGTGCACCGCGAAATGCTTCGGCGTCGAGATCACGCGGTAGTACTTCGGATCGTCGCCCTGCATCCCCGTCACGAACGCCACGCCCATCCGCCCGGTAAGGAAGGGATCCTCGCCGTACGTCTCCTGCCCGCGCCCCCAGCGCGGATCGCGAAAGATGTTCAGATTCGGCGCCCAGAAATCCAGCCCTTCCATGATGTTGCTGTGCCCGGCGCGTTCCGCCTGCACATGCTTGATGCGCCCCTCGATCCCGATATCCGTTGCCATCTCGTGAATACCGGGCACATCGAAGGTCGCGGCCAGCCCCATCGGCTCGGGAAACTCGGTCGTCCCGTTCACCGCCACGCCGTGCAGCGCTTCGCTCCACCAGTCGTACGCGGGCACGTGCAGCCGCGGGATGGCGCGCGCTTGGTTCACCAGCTGCGACGCCTTCTCCTCCAGAGTCATCCGGCTCACCAGATCTCTGGCACGTTCCTGCGGCGAAAGATTCGGATTCATGTAGGGCAGCGTCGATGCATCCTGCGCCGCCGCGCTCACGACCATCATTCCCATCGACAGCAAAGCTGCTGCACACACACGCCATCCGAATTTCGACATAGGTCCCCTCGCAATAAAGGCAGATTTCCGTCACGACACGGCCCTTTTCGCCGCCCAACAATTCGGCGCCGGTGGTGACACCCCACCCTAATGCCTCTGGCGTTTCGGGTCAATTCGGGGAAATGCTTTCTCGCCGCCTTCGGTGCGAATTTGCACATCCTCTTCGCATGGACCGGGCATCAACAACTCGCTGTGCTGGAAACGCATTCCCGACATCGAACTGTCTTTGTCTCCTGTGGCACCTTCCGACTGCGCTTCGGCCTGCCATGATCGCCTGGACTTCGCTGGTTTTGCGATCCAAACGTCCTCCAGAGGGGCGCTGCCAGGCCTCGTCTGTCGATTGACCCCGAAACTGCCGTGGCGAAGAGGCCGGCCTCCCTCCATCGCCCATTCGTCACTAACCCCAACACAAGAGAGCGTTTCCCGAGAATCGGCGTTCCGGGGCCGGTCCGTCCAGGGAGATTTCGCGGGAAAACGGTTTCACGCTTTCCCCGAAACAGTTCAGCCCATTAGCCTTGACAAGCCTTTTTTGAAGGAGTAATTGTTTTCCCGCCTGGGAATACCGCTCCACACAGTTCTCAAAATATCCCGGCGAAACAATCAATCGTTTTAGCAGAGAAAACGTTTGCTCACGGAGGCAATATGATCTCGGCCGCTCACCTTTCATCTCCGCCGTCGATCCCGCTCCGCCGCAGGGGACTCTCCCTGTGGCTGGCTGGATTCGCACTGTTCCTCTTCGCCCTCACTCCTGCCCTCCACGCTCAGGAGAATGCCACCATCAACGGCGATTGCACCGATGCCACCGGCGCGGTTGTCGCCAATGCATCGATCACTCTCACCAGCACCGCCACCGGCGTCGAGCGCAAGGAAGTCTCGAACTCGGTCGGCGCGTTTCGCTTCGCCAACCTTGCCATCGGCACCTACACGATGACTGCGACGGCGCCAGGCTTTGAAACCTTCACCAAGACCGGCATCGTGGTCAACGTCGCGCAGACGATCGCCGCGGACGTGGTTTTCAAAGTCGGCAGCCAGACCCAGACGGTTTCCGTCCAGGCCAATGCCCTCCAGACCCAAACCGAAACCAGCGAAGTCAGCACCCTGATCAGCGCCCAGCAGGTGGAACAGCTCTCCACCAACGGCCGCAACGTCACGCAGCTCGCGGCCCTCGGCCTCGGCGTCTCCAGCACCCTGCCTTCCTTCGGCGGCGTGGACGCGCTGACCTCAGCCAACAGCATCAGCTTCAATGGCACTCGCAACACGCACAACGTTTACCTGATCGACGGCGGTGAGCAGAACGACCGCGGTTGCGGGGGATGCTTCATGAACCTCCCCGCCCAGGACGCCATCGCCGAGTTCCAGACCCTCGACAGCAATTACCCGCCCGACTACGGCATCGGTTCCGGTGGGACGATCGTTATGGCGCTGAAGTCCGGCGGTCACGACTTCCATGGCGAGCTGTATGAGTTCAACCGCAATACGGACTACAACGCCAACGATTATTTCGTAAAGCGCTCCGGCAAGCCGCGCCCCACGTTCCAACTGAATGAGCCCGGCGGCAACATCGGTGGCCCGCTCTTCATTCCCAACGTCTACAACACCAACCGCAATCGCACGTTTTTCTTCTGGAACGAGGAATGGCGCCGTCTGATTCAGGGCAGCTCGCCTCTGGTTGCGAATACCATCCCGACCAACGACTTTCCCACCGCCGGCTCCAGTCTGACTTACACGCAGTGGAACTCCACCACAGCGCCGATCGTTCCGACGACCACTGATGCGGCGAGGCTCGCCATCTACACGCAGGACGGCCTCACCCCTGGACAGCCTTTCCCGGGCAACGTCATTCCCGCCAACCTGATCGACCAGAACGCTGTCCTGCTGCTGAATGCCGGCACCTTTCCCAAACCCAACCTGGGCACCTCCCAGTACACGGCTTCGATCCCGCAGCCGGACAACATTCGTGAAGACGTAGTTCGTATCGACCACACCATCAACAGCAAGTTCCAGCTGATGGGCCACTACCTGCACGACGCCATGGCCAAGGAGTTCTTCCCGCCACTCTGGGGCGACAGCACTTATCCCACCGTCGGAACGGCCATGACCAACCCTTCCTACACCGCGGTGATCAAGCTGACCCAGACTTACTCGCCGAGCTTGCTGAATGAGACCGGCTTCTTCTACAGCGGCAACAAAATCACGCTCACTCCCGTCGCGGGCAAAGGCGGAGCCAGCTTCACGATGCCCAGCGGATGGAGCGCCACCAGCTTCTTCCCGCTGGCGAACAACCTGATGAGCCGTATGCCCGAGATTCAGTTACAGCAGACCCCCATCAACACCACCTGGAGCCCCAGCTACTTCCCCTGGAGGAATGGCTATGAAGGCTTCCAGTACAAGGACGACCTGTCCTGGACCAAAGGCCGCCATCAGTTCAAGTTCGGCTTCAGCTGGCTGCATGCTTACAAGAACCAGCAGCTGCAGGCCAACACCAACGGGACCGCGGTCTTCAATGCCAGCACCTTCGCCGGTGATTCGTACATTAACTTCCTGCTCGGCGACGCAGCGAACTTCAGTCAGCTGGAATATCTCGCCGGCAAGCACTGGGTCACCAACACTTACAGCTTCTATGCCATGGATAACTGGCACGTCAATCGCAACCTGACCCTCAACCTGGGGATTCGTTACGACGACCTGCCCCACACCTTCGAGCGCTACAACCTGTTCTCCAACTTTGTCCCGGCCGACTACAACACCTCACTCGGCAATCCGGTTACGACCGATGGCACTCTGATCACATCGCAACTCTCCACGTTCAGCAAAACCGGTAGCGAGCTGTTCTACCTCAACGGTATTCGCGAGGCAGGAGTCAATGGCTTCCCGGTTGGCAACGTGCAGAACTACCACTTCACCTGGCAGCCTCGTCTCGGATTTGCGTATAACTTCCGCGGCGACGGCAAGACTGTTCTCCGTGGCGGCTACGGCATGTTCTTCGAACGTGTCCAGGGCAACGATGTGTACAACGCGGCTCTTAACCCGCCCTTTGCCTACATCCCGTCAGCGGACAACGTCTACTTCTCCAACCCGCACACCAGCGCTCTGGACGGAACCACCACGGCGCAGTACTTTCCCTCGAACCTCAACACCATTAAGTACCGCTACCCGCCGCCTGGAACGCAGAATTACAGTCTGGGCATCCAGCGCGAAGTTGCGCCCTCGGTCGTGGCCGTCATCCAGTATGTCGGCTCCAACGGCTGGGATCAGAGCAATGACCGGCAGATCAACACCCTGCCTCTCACCGATGCCGCCAATACCGCCAACCCCTACGATCTGCGGCAGGGCGTTGCCACCGGTAAACTCGCCCCGAACCGGTATCGCAATTTCCCCGGGTTCGCCAACATTAACCAGCAGGAAGTCGAAACCAACTTCCACTACAACTCACTGCAGGCTGGCATCCGTTTCGAGAACAAGCATGGGCTCACCACCCAGTTGGCCTACACCTGGTCGCACGAGATCGACACCGCCACCAACGATCTCAACGGCCTCTCGAACCCCTACAACACGGCCTATGACCGCTCCTCCGGTGGTCTGGACCGCCGTCACATCTTCAACGCCAGCTACGTCTACGCTCTGCCCTTCTTCAACCACAGCGACAATCTGCTGGCGCGTGAGGTTGTTGGCGGCTGGTCCGTCTCCGGTATCACCCTCTTCGAAAAGGGTGTGCCGCAGTTGATCCACTACACCGGCTCTGACACCGTCGGTCTGGGCGGAGGCACCACCAATCGGCCCAACCAGACTGCGAAAATGAGCTATCCCAAAACCCCCAAGGCATGGTTCGACAAGAGCAAATTCACCGACCCGATAGCCCCATGGGCGGGTGGTCCGGGCGGCGTCAATGCCGGATTCGGAAACGCCGGGCGTGACTCGGTCGTGCTGCCCGGCCTCTCCAACTGGAATCTCTCGCTGTTCAAGTCGATTCCCTTCAAAGAAGGCGGGCCGCGCATCGAGCTCCGCTTCGAGTCGTTCAACACCTTCAACCACACCCAATTCCAGAGTGTGGACGCCAACAACCACGACGGCAACTTCGGGCAAACAACCGGCATTTATCAGCCGCGCGCGCTCGAACTGGGCGGAAAGTTCATCTTCTGATCCTGTGTTGTAGATAGCCTCCCTGATGGCGCGGCGGCGAATCTGCTGCCGCGTCTTTTCTTTTTCTCCTTCCCGCGATTGCGCATCTCTTCTGCCCCGCGCGACAATGGCCCATCGGAGATGTACGTGAGCCGGGTTCCTTCAACGCGAACGCTGATGGCCGCGGCTCTCAGCCTCGCCTGCGCACACGCCATCGGCCAGGCCTCGCCCTCCTCGGAGCAGCAGCGCCAGGCGGCCATCACCCTCCAGCAGCAAGGCGACCTCGATCGGGCCGAAGCGGCATGGCAGGCAATCCTGAAGATCCATCCCGCCGACGCCGACGCCTGCGCTAACCTCGGCGTCATCGCGTCGCAGCAGCAGCACTACCCTGAGGCCGTCCGCTACTATCGCAAAGCCGCGGCCATCAAGCCCTCCATGCCCGGCCTCCGGATGAACCTCGGCCTCGCCCTCTTCAAGGCCGGCGACATGAAGGATGCTGCGCACGTCTTCGTTTCCCTCTACCACCATGCGCCGCCGGATACGCCCGATGCGCAACGTCTGCGCCTGCTCATCGGCATGGCAGATTACGGTGCGGCCCAGTACGCCGCCGCCGTCCCGTACCTCCGCGACGCCACCGCGCGCGACCCGCAGAACCTTCCCTACCGCCTCGTGCTCGCCCATGCCTGTCTCTGGTCGAAGCAGTACCAATGCGTCCTCGATGTCTACCACCAGATCCTCGATCTGAACGCCGAGTCCGCCGAAGCCGACATGCTCGCCGGCGAAGCCTACGATGAGATGCGCGACCACGAAGACGCCATCCAGCAGTTCCGCAACGCGGTCAAAAGCGACCCCAAAGTCCCTGGCGTCCACTTCGGCCTCGGCTATCTCCTCTGGACACAGAGTCAGTATGAAGAAGCCGCCGATCAGTTCCGCCTCGAAGTCGAAAACCAGCCCAACGACGCGGAGAGTATCGCCTACTGGGCCGACTCCAACGTCCGCCTCAATCGCGTCGACATCGCCCGTCCGCTCGTCGAGCGCGCCCTGAAGCTCAATCCCCACCAGGAACTCCCCTGGCTGGATCGCGGCATCCTCAATGCCCAGGCGGGCAACAACGATGACGCCTTCCACGACTTCCAAACCGCCGAGAAGATCGCGCCTTCCGACGTCCAGGTTCACTGGCGCCTCGCTCGCCTCTATCAGTCCCAGGGCAAACGCGCCGAAGCTCAGGCTGAATTCGCGAAGACTAAAAACCTCACCCAGGCCGCCGACCAGAGCCTTCGTGAAAAACTCCGGGCCAGGCACTCCCAGGAGACGGAGTCGGACAGGCAGACCAGTTCCGCCACCACGCCACCCTCGAACTAACGAATCCCGACCGGCGCGCCTCCCTACTCCCTTCTCCCTCCCTGTAGTATGGTCGCGGCGTTTCCCGCGAGGCCTTCATGACCCGGCAATTTACCGGCGCGCTTCTCTCCGAAGCTGTCGCCATGTTCATCATCATCGCCTTCGGCGACTCGGTCGCCGCCATGTACTCCCTCTACGATCCCAGCCCTTACCAGCATGCCTACTGGGGTGTCTGCATCGCATGGGGACTCGCCGTCACAATCGCCATCTATACCACCGGCTCCATCAGCGGATGCCACGCCAATCCCGCTGTCACGCTCGCTCTGGCCCTCTATCGCAAATTTCCCTGGCGCAGCGTGATCCCCTACTGCATCGCCCAGACGATCGGAGCCTTCGCCGGCGCCGCCCTCGTTCTCCAGCTCTTCTCGCCGGTTATCGATCAGTTCAACCTCACCCACAACCTCACACGCGCCGCGGGTGGCGCCGCCGGCGTCTTCTTCACCCACCCCGGCGCCGGCATCACTCCCTTTCACGCCTTCGGCGACGAAATCGTTCTCACCGCCTTTCTGATCTTCGGCATCTTCGCCATCACCGAGCAGTACAACGAGATGGCCCCCGGCGCCAACGGCGGTGCCCTCATGATCGGCCTCCTCGTCGCGCTGATCGGCGCCTCGATGGGCTACCTCGAAGCCTTTGCCATCAATCCCGCCCGCGACTTCGGTCCTCGCCTTTTCTGCTTCCTCTCCGGCTGGGGCTCCTCCGCTCTCCCTTCACCGCAAAGCTACTGGTGGATCCCGATCGCGGCCCCGCTCCTCGGCGGTGTTCTGGGCGGCGGAGCCTACCAACTCCTCATTCACCCCTTCCTCCCCGCTCGCCTGCGCGCCACCGCCACCCAGGACTGATACGCACGCGGCCACCGGCCGCCGGTTTCCGCCTTCCCAGCCGCCCCCCTCTTCGCTGACAAACGACGGCTGATTGCCGGCTGGCTTGTCCAGATAAACTTCCTGCACGCTCGTCGGCTTACCCAGCAGAAATCCCTGCACTTCGTTGCATCCCAGCTCGGTGATCAGCGCCATCTGCTCTTCCGTCTCCACGCCTTCGGCAATCACGCGCATGCCGAAGTTGTGCGCCAGCGTCACCAGCGAGTGCACCATCGCGTCCACCTCGCTGCGCAGTCCCAGCTCGTTCACAAACGACCGGTCGATCTTCAGCGCGTCGAACGGCAGCTTCGGCAGATAACTCAGGCACGAGTAGCCCGTTCCGAAATCGTCAATGGCGAGGCTCACCCCCAGTTCCGCCAGCTCCTGCATGGCCGACTCCACCCGCGCCGCCCCGTTGACCGTCACCGACTCGGTCAGCTCAATCTGCAACAAGTGCGGATCCAGTCCCGTCCGCCCGAGGATCTCTGCCACTTCTTCGACGAAGGTCTCCCGCATCAGCTGCAGGCTCGAAACGTTGACCGCCACCTGCATCCCACGACCGGTGATGCCCTTCCAGCGCATCGCCTCCCGGCACGCCAGCTCCATCATGTAATCTCCCAACTGCACAATCAGGCCTGTTTCCTCCGCGATGGGGATGAACTTACCTGGCGACACCATCCCCAGCTTCGGATGAACCCATCGGGCCAACGCCTCGAACCGCACCAGCTCCCGTGTCATCACATCGAACTCCGGCTGGTACCAGGCACGTATCTCGCCGTGCGCGATCGCGGTGCGCAGATCGGTCTCCAGCTTCAGCCGCTCGCGGATCTCCGCCCCCAGCTCATCGGAGAACGCCATCATCCGGCTCTTCCCCTGCCGTTTCGCCGCGTACATCGCGCTGTCGGCCTGTTGCAGCAATTCCATCGGCGTTGCGCCCATCTCCGGAAACACGCTCATCCCGATGCTCGCGCTGATCGCGATCTCGTGTTCCCCTACGCTGAACGGCGGCGGCAGCACCTCCAGCAGCGCCCCGGCCGCGATCCCCGCCTGTTCCCGCACTCCTTTTCCGCTCACCACGACTGCAAACTCGTCGCCCCCCAGCCGCGCCAGGGTGTCCGATTGCCGTACCCGCGACCGCAGCCGCCCCGCCACCTGGCGCAGCAGCAGATCTCCGATCGCGTGCCCCAGGCTGTCGTTGACCAGCTTGAAGCCGTCCAGATCGATGTACAGCAGCGCCACCTCGTGACCCCGCCGCCGCGCCCCATCCAGCGCATGGGATAACCGGTCGGCCAGCAGCCGCCGGTTCGGCAGTCCCGTCAGATCGTCGTTGAGCGCCTGCAACCGCAACTGCTGGGCAAACTCCGCCTTCTCCGCAGCCCGCTTCTCCAGTTCCGCCAGCATCGCGTTGAAGCCATTGCCCAGCTGCGCGATCTCGTCGCTGCCCTGCACCGTTACCCGCGCCCCGAAGTGGTGTTGTTCCGTCACCTCGTGCATCGCCGCCGCCAGCGCCCGCACCGGTTTCGAAATCCTGCGCTGCAGCAGCGATCCCGCAGTCCCTCCCACCGCCAGCGCCACCAGCAGCAGGATCCCCGTGATCTCCAGCATCCTCCGCCACCGCTCCGCTATCTCGCGCAGATCCGCCTTCAGCACCAGTGTGCCCGCCGCATCGCCGCCCCGCTCCACGCGCCGGCTCACGGTCACGAATCCCGGCGCCGCCGCGACCCGGCCGCGAAACTCGATCGCGCAGTCGTGGACACCGGGCCGCCGCTGGTACTCGGCGAACAGCCTGTCCGACTGCCCGTAGAGGCACGCCACCACCACGGCGGGCTCGGCCTCCAGAGCCCCCAGCACCTCGATCGCGGCGGCGCGATCCTCGAACAGCAGCGCCGCGGCGGAGTTCTGCCCCACAATGTTCGCCAGGGTCGACAACCGGCTCTCCAGCTGCCGGCGCGTGTTCACCGAGTCATATCCCAGGTACGCGGCCATCAGCGTCGCTGAAGCCACACTGCTGGTGAGCAACGCCAGCAGCGTCATGCGGTGCGCGAAGCTCCTGCTGCCGGGAGAGCGCATCAATCCCCGCCCTTTCCCGGCCCCCGCACAATCGTCGCCAGTTCCAGCACCCGCGAGCTGATCCGGATCCCGGCCGCCTGCGTCGCTTCCAGATTCACTTCGATCCGGATGTGATCCACGGTGTTCACCAGGGCCACCATCCCACCCTCGTGCGCGAAGTCTTCGCTCTCGCCCACCGTAAGAACGCTGCGCCTTTTCACCTTTTCCAGGACCTTCCGGACATCGCTCCCCGGCGCGCCTGCCAGATACAGCAGGCTGCACTGCGCCAGATCGTCGGCCGCACCGGTCCGCAGTACCCGAATAGTCCGCCCGTCGCTCGTTCTCCCATCCAGCAGCCGCCCGATCACATCGCCGGTCGAAGCATCGCCGGCCAGCGCAATCGTCAGCTCCTTCTGCCGCGCCGGCCACTCCACGTATTTCATCAGGTTGTAGACATACGCCGCCCGCACCGCGCGCTCATCGCGCGACTGCGCCCGCGCCACCGGCGCCGCGAGCATGATCCCGACTGCCAGCCAGACAACGAGCCCCCGGTCGGCCCATGGCCGGGCGGCTGCACGCCTCAAGGCTCCCTCCCACCGCCTCGCCCCGGCCGTCGATACCCTACCTTGAAGCGCCACCCGCGCCCATCCATCTGGATCTGATCTTCCGGATCGTTCGGCCCCGCGGGACTGAACCAGCGCTGGTTCCCCGCGGCATACCCGCGAGG